>Ga0136621_1001280_pt1 | contig 10194 bp, 11 predicted proteins | sample AntDryUQ445A2306_FD_104673 | JGI IMG/M metagenome (GOLD analysis project Ga0136621, IMG submission 104673) | Polar desert sand microbial communities from Dry Valleys, Antarctica - metaG UQ445A (23.06) | ecosystem: Environmental > Terrestrial > Soil > Desert | place: Antarctica: Dry Valley...
CCGAGGTCGAGATCGATCGGGACGGCGGATTGCGGCTCGAGCAGTGGGTGCCGCGCGCCGAGCAGTCGCACCTGCTCGGAGATCTCGACCGGTGTACCGCGCCAGCCACGGGAGACGACTCCGCACGCGAGCGCGAGGTCGAGCGAGGCCGTCGCCTCGACGAGTAGCCGAAGCGCGCCCGCGCGAGCACCCACGCGATCGGCCAGGTCGCGCAGGATCCGCTCGACCTCCTCGCGCTCGGCGCCCGCCGCCTCGGACAAGCGGTTGCTCAGCTCGACGACGGCGAAGGGCTCGACGAAGAGGGTCTGACCCGAGCTCGACGCGTCGTGGACGATGCCGCGCACCCTGCTCCGGGCGCTCGCCTTCACGGCGAGCACCGGCCGTCCGCTCCGCTCCGTGACGAACTCCTCCTGCAGGTGCTCGCGCAGCTCGCTCCCGCGGGCCAGCCGGCGCAGCTCTTCGGTGACGCGGTGCCTGCCGTCGCGGAGCTGAGAACGAAGTCGGCGAAGCCTTGGCGATGCGCTGTCGCGCAGGTCGGAGCCGTCCTCCTCGATGCAACGACCGATCGCATCCGGCAGCACTCGCAGCGTCGGGTCGATCGGAGCAACGAGGTCGTGGAGCAGCGGAGCGACCTCTGCGTGAGTGTCGAGGCCTCCCCGCGCCGCGAGCGCGACGGCGATCGTCCGGGCAAGACCGCTCAGCGTCGCCGGCGTGAGCACGCCGCCGCGGGCAGCATGCGCAGCCGCGTCGCGCACGTCCACGACGCCGTTCAGCTGCGGCTCTGCCGCAACGTCGAGGAGGGCGATCGCCTCGGCGGTCGACGCCTGGCGCCGGCGTACCTCGGCCGCGTCCGGCGAGGGAGCCAGAGCACGTGCGAGGAAGGCGCCGTGGGGGGTCGCGGTCGCCCCGGCAAGGCGCTCCGCGATTGCCGGGTACTCGAGGACGGCGAGGGCGTCCAGGTTCACGCGGCCAGTGTAGGAGCCTTGGAACTCGTTTCAAAACGAAGCCTTGTGCCGCCGGGCCGCGCTGAAGCGTCATTGTGAAACGAGCTCTTAGGACCTGTGTAGATTTCCGAGAGGTGCGGAACCGGCGCGTGGGTATCGGTGTAGGACGGTCATGAGGAGCTCCCGCCGCCTCGCCCTCGTCGCCGGCGTGTGCCTCGTCGCGCTCTGGCTCGTGCCGCTCGCGACCGCCAAGATCTGGTTCATGAGCGTCCGCGGAAAGACGTTCACGGCCGGGAAGGTGATCGTGACGGAGATCGCCGGTTGCCCGGTGCCGTGCCCGATCGCCGGCGTGCGCGTCTACCTTGCACCCGGCGCCCGGGGGGCGGTCCTTCCGCCCAACCCACGCCTACTCGGGACCGTCACGCGCTCCGGGGCGCTTCGCTTCCGAGTGCCGCACGTGGCGCCGGGCTCCTACCACCTGGTCGCGCGGTTTCAGAAAAGATCGCTGCCCGCCTCGGACGGATTCCGCATCATTCACGCCGGGTAGTCGTCCCGCCCGTGGACAGCAGACCCCTGCGCAGCGGCGCGGAGGCCCGCCTCACGAACGGCGTCCAGCCCGCGACCGTGGTGCTCGTGAACGGGGGCCAGGCGGCGGAGGTTCCCGGCACCTGGAGCGCGACGCTCGAGTGGCTCGTCGACCGCCTTGCGCCGCGCTTTCCCGATCTCGGTTTCGTCGAGGTCCGCTACCGCGTCAAGTCCTGGCGGCGGCTCGACTTCTGCACCGAGGATGCCCGCGCGGCGATCGATCTGGCGGTCGAGGGCGGCGCCGCCCGGTGCGCGCTCGTCGGCTTCTCGATGGGAGGCGCCGTCAGCGCTCTCGCAGCCGCTCATCCCTCCGTCTGCTCGGTCGTCGGGCTCGCTCCCTGGCTGCCCGACCGGCTTCCGCTCGAAGCTCTGAGACAGAAACGCTTCGCCGTGATCCACGGGGCGCTCGACCGCTGGGTGCCGGGTGTTCCGGGCGTCAGGCCGGCGAGCTCGCGCCGCGGCTTCCAGCGAGCACTGTCGGGCGGGGTCGTCGACGCCGAGTACACGCTGATAGCAGGCGCCTTCCACGGCGCTGCGCTCAGGGTTCCCTGGGGCCTCGCACCTCTACCGCGGGCGCGACGCTGGGCCCAGCTCCTGGGGCTCGAGCTCGACCGTTTTCGGAGTTCCTAGAACTCGGGGGCGAGCCGCCGGCGCGCGAGCTGATCGGAGCCCGGGCGCTTCACGTCCCACACGAGGCCCAGCTTCTCCATCCCCCTGATCACCCACCACGACACGTCGAGCTGGAAGCGGTCGAGGCCGTGCCGTGCCGAGCTCGGGAAGGCGTGGTGGTTGTTGTGCCAGCCCTCGCCGAAGACGAGCAGGGCCACGAGCCAGTTGTTCCGCGACTCGTCGCGCGAGCGATACGCCCGCCGTCCGAAGAGGTGGCAGATCGAGTTCACGCTGAAGGTCGCATGCTGGTAGAGAAAGATGCGGAGAAGCCCGCCCCAGACCATCGCCTCGACGCCGCGCTCCCAGCTTCCGCCGACGAGGTAGCCGACGAGGAACGGCAGCCCGAGCGTCAGGACGACCCAGAGCAGGTAGAGCCGGTCGATCGCGCGCACGAGACGGTCCTCGTACAGATCGCGGCCGTACTCACGGCCCCGCTCCATGCCCTTGAGGGTGAAGAGCCACCCGACGTGGGCATGGACGAAGCCCTTGAGCGCCGCCGCCGCACCGTCTCCGTGCCCCGCGTGCGGCGAGTGCGGATCGCCGTCCTGGTCGGAGAGCGCGTGATGCTTGCGATGGTCGGTCACCCACTGCGTCAGCGGACCCTGCATCGTCATGCAGCCAAGAATCGCGAGCGCGGCTTTGACCGGAGTACGCGCCTGGAAGCCGCGGTGCGTGAAGTAGCGATGGAATCCGATCGTCGTTCCGAAGGCGCAGACCACGTACAGGACGGCGAGCAGGACGAGGTCGAGCGGGTGGAACGCGACGCCCCAGAGGATGCCCATCGCAGAGAGCAGGCCGATCGGTGGAACGGCGACGGCTAGGAGCGTGACGATCTGGCTCGCAGAGCTCGTACGCTCGCGGACGGTCGCGATCTGGGTGCTCGAGTCCATCGCGCGGACGATAGCCGAGACGGGCCGAGGCGCCGCTAGCGCTCGCGGCCCTTCCTGCCGGGGCTCACCACCATCGCGCTGCCGCCTCCCCGGCGCTGGGGCTCCGCCACCGCGATCACACGGCCCGCATCGAGGAACTCGATGCCGGTTGCGGCGCCGATCTCATCGGTCGCGGCGAACGCGTGTCCGAACTGCGTCGCGAGCGCCTGCCCTTCGGGGGAGGCGATGAACCCGTTCTCGGCCGTCGTCGTCCCGGTGTTGCGCTGGCTCGCGCGCGGAGCGGCAACCGCCTGAGGAAGAGTCGCGCCGAGATCGAGGCGATCGACGAGAATCTGGAGCACGGTCGTGATGATCGTCGAGCCGCCGGGCGAGCCGAGCGCGAGCAGCGGCTTGCCGTGGTCGAGCACGATCGTCGGGCTCATCGAGCTGCGCGGCCTCTTGCCGCCCTCGACCCGGTTCGGATGGGTGGGCGAGTCGAAGTTGAAGTCGGTCAGCTCGTTGTTCAGGAGGAAGCCCCAACCGGGAACGACGACTCCGTTTCCACCGGTCGACTCGATCGTGAAGGTGTACGAGACGACGGTGCCCGCACGGTCGGAGACGGTCAGGTGCGTGGTCGTCCCGGCATGAGTCGCGGTTGCGGAGGTCTGCGCGGGCACCGCTCCGGCACGGTCGAACGGGTACGGATCGCCCGGTGGCACGGGGCTCCTCGCTGCTCGCTGCTCGCTGATGAGCGAGCGGCGGGTCGCGGCGAACCCGTCCGAGAGAAGGCCGGTGAGCGGTACCGTGAAGAAGCCCGGATCGGCGAGGAACGCGTTGCGGTCGGCGAACGAGAAGCGCGACGCCTCCAGGAACAGGTGCATCGCCCGCGCTCGGTCGGCCCGGCGCAGGTCGAACCCCTCGAGGATGTTCAGCGCCTCGCCGACCGTGGACCCTCCGCTCGAAGGCGGCCCCATGCCGTACACGTCGAGCCCGCGGTAGCCCATGTGGGTCGGCGAGCGCTCGGGCGCCACGTACGCACTCAGATCGCCCGCACTGATCACGCCCGGGCGCCACCTGTGGTTCGCTTCGGGCGCCACCGGCGGACGCTGCACCGCCGCGACCATCGCCTCGGCGAGTGCTCCCGTGTAGAAGCCCTCGGCCCCGAGCCTCGCGATTTGCTCGTATGCGCGGGCCAGATCGCCGTTCCGGAACACGGCCCCGAGGTCGCGCGGCGTACCGTCGGGATCGAGGTAGAGCGCTCGGGTCGAGAGGATGTCGTCGAAGTAGTCGAGGTTCTGCTGGATCTGGCTGAAGAAGGTCTCGTCCACGACGAAACCCTCGCGGGCGACGCCGATCGCCGGTCCGAGCGTCCTTCCGAGCGACATCGTTCCGTACCGCCGAAGAGCCTCTTCCCACCCTCGAACCGTCCCCGGCACGCCGGCCGAGAGGCCGCTGTAGCGCGCGTCGTTGAACGGCAGCGCCCTTCCTCCCTCGAGGAAGGAGTCGGGTCGCATGGCGGCCGGCGCGCTCTCGCGAGAATCGATCGTCGTGACCGTCCCTCCGGCCGTGCGGATGACCATGAACCCGCCGCCGCCGATTCCGCAGGAGAACGGCTCGGTCACGCCGAGGACAGCCGCGGCGGCGACCGCCGCGTCGACCGCGTTCCCGCCCGCGCGGAGCGTCTCGATCGCCGCCTCGGTCGCGAGCACGTCGACCGTGGCCGCGGCGCCGCCGCTCCCGATCGCGGTCGGCTGCTTCGCAAGCTGCGCCGGCTGCGCGGCAACGGCTGCAGGCATCGTCAGCAACGCCGCCGTTGCCGCCAGCGCGAGGGACGAACGGATCAGGGCGTCTCGCACGAGGTCTCCTCCTTGCTCGGGTACCCAGCTCTTTCCCTCGCGGCCTTGATCTTAAGCCGCCGAAGCCCTCTGGCTCCTCGCCTGATAGAGTGTCTGCAACTAGAGCGTGTACCGGCGGCGCGTCAGCGCCTTCTTTACCGTTCGTAAGTAGGTGAAGGAGGTGTTTTTTATGGCAACAGGAACTGTGAAGTGGTTCAACGACGCGAAGGGCTACGGCTTTATCGCGCCGGACGACAGCGGCAAGGACGTCTTCGTCCATCACAGCGCCATTTCCGGTGAGGGCTTCAAGTCACTCGCTGAGGGTGCGAAGGTCGAGTTCGAGCCCGCCGAGGGTGCAAAGGGACCCGAGGCGAAGAACGTCGTTCTCGTCGGTTCGTAGTGCCGGGCAAGCGCGCCGCCTGCTCGCACGAGCGGGCGGCCCTCGCCCTCGTCGATGACTGAACGTCTTTGGTCGCCCGCGGGGATACCGCGGTCGATCCGCAATCGAGGAGGTACGGTTGAACGGCACGCTGCTCTGGTTCAACGAGGTGAAGGACTGCGGCCTGATCGCCACCGAGGACGGTGAGCGGCTCCGCGTTCAGGGCGATGCCTTCCCCGAGGGGAGAGCGATTGCCGGAAACTGCACCGGACTCCCCGTGAGCTTCGAGAGGGAGGAAGGCGAGGTCGGGCCCCTGGCCGCCGAGGTCAATCTCGTCCAGGTCGAGATTCCCCGCCGCGCCCGGCGCAGGCGCCGCTCCTAGGCCGAAGGCACGGAGTGCCTCCGGGGACGGGGGGTTGGACGAGGTTTTCTGCCGCCGGGAGACTGTCCCGTATCTTGGCCTGATGAGTGACGCCAGACCTTCCCGCCCGGAGATGCCGCTCGAGCGCATCATGCGAATCGCGGAGTTTCGAGCCTCGCTGCGGACGTTTCTGCGCCAGAGCGAGCGCGTTTCGAGGCAGTGGGGGCTGACGCCGCGTCGCTACCTGCTTCTTCTCCTGATCAAAGGCGCGCCCGACGGGACCGCGCGGATGAGCCTCACGGATCTCTCGGAGCGCCTAAAGCTGAGCAAGAACACTGTCAGCGAGCTGTGCAACCGGGCCGAGGAGATCGGCCTGATCGAACGCGAGGGGTCGGCCGACGACGGGCGAGTCGTCTTTTTCAAGCTGACCGCAGTAGGCAACCGTCGCCTCGCGGGCGCCCTCGCAGACAGCGATCCGTACCGGCGAGAGGTGCTGGCAGGGTTCGAGTCACTCTTGCAGACGTTCCGCGCAGCCTCGAGTTCTTAGCCGGTCGTCCGGGGGCAGCTCTGACCGGCGTGGCGAGCTCACGCCGGTGAGAAGGACGTAAAAAGAGCTTTAGCATTTAGATCGTATAACGATCTTTCTCGACGCGCGGGAGTCGTAGGCCCTCGAAAGCCCACCAAGCGAGCGGGCGAACGTGGATCAATCGTGAGGAGGAGTGATGCAGGAAGTACGAAGACTGAGGCGGATATGGGTGTGGAGCGCTGCGCTTGGGCTCGCGTGTGCTCTATCCGCCGCTCTCACCGTCACCGGTTGGGCTGCTCGTGCGCAGGAGGCAACCTGCACGAACCCCACCCGGTCCGGCACCGCCGGTGACGACATCCTCACCGGCACCCGAGGCTCGGACCGCATCGCGGGGCTCGGCGGCAACGACATCATCAACGGTCTGCAGGGCAACGACTGCCTGTCCGGCGGTGAGGGTCTGGACCAGATCAGCGGCGCGAGCGGAAGCGACCAGATCTACGGGGAGCGCGCCGCGGACGATCTCTCCGGCGGCTCCGGCAACGACAGGGTCAACGGAGGCCCCGGCTTCGACTTCATCGAGGGTGGCCTCGGAAACGACACTCTTCGCGGCGAGGACGGCCCGGACGACATCAGCGCGGGCCGCGGCGACGACGATCTCTTCGGGGGCCCGGGCGTCGACTATCTCTCCGGAGGGTTTGGCCAGGATGCTGTGAACGGCGACGAGGGGCCCGACGAGATCTCGGGCGACCGGGGAAACGACAACCTCGTCGGGGCCGAGGGGAACGACATCCTCTCGGGTGGCCAGGGCAACGACAGACTGGTCGGTGACTTCGGCAATGACAGGCTGGACGGCGGCTTCGGCGCAAACCGCTACGCGGCAGGCGACGGCAACGACTTCATCGATGCCGCGAACGGCTCGGTGGACAACGTCGGCTGCGGCCCCGGCACCGACACGGTGATCGCTGACGCCGGAGACCGGCTGTTCGCCTGCGAGCGGATCAGCCGGCTGAGGCGAGCGAGCCGCTAGACGCGCGATCGAGAGGGCGCTGGGCTCCCGGCGCCCTCTCGACCCGGAGGAGACCGCTCGAGACCACGTCGCCTCGCCCTCTCTGGAGCCGGCTGGAGCACTAGACGAGCCTTCGCTCCAGATATGCGGCCAGACGGGTCAGCGGAAAACACATCGCGAAGAAGAAGATCATCACGGCGCCGAGGATCTCGAACGCATGGGGATCCCCGACACCGACGGGGGGGAAAGAGCCCAGCCGCTCGATCGAGCGGTCGGCCGTCTCGAGGAGCTCCGTGGCGCCGATTACCTGGGCGAGCGTCGAGTTCTGGACGATGTTCACGAGCAAGCTCACGAGCGGGGGCAGCAGGCGCCGGAACGCCTGCGGCAGGATCACGAAGGCCTGGCGGCCGACCCAGCCGAAGCCGAGCGCCGCGGCCGCCTCCTGCTGCTCGCGCGGGATCGATTCCACCGCACCTCGCGTCGCCTCCGCGATCTGAGCGCTTCCCCACAGCGAGAGGCCGATAGCCGCGCTTGTCAGTGGGTCGAAGTTGAGTTGCTGCCCAAAGGCCGGCAGGGCGAAGAAGATGATGAAGATCGTGACGAGGATGGGTAGGCCGCGCCAGATCTCGATGTAGAAGCGAATCAAGCTCCGGCTCGGCCAGAAGCGGATCGTCAGCAGTGTGCCGAGCACGATCCCGATCACCGCACTCGCCACGAGCGAGATGCCGGCGACGCGCGCGGTGCCCTTCAGGCCCTCACCGGCCATGTAGCGGGCAACGGGCTCGACCCACTCCGGAAGGCCCATCTAGCGCGACTCCGGAAGGGCGAGCCGAGCCTCGAGCAGGCGGATAAGTGCCGAGAGCGTCCAGACGAGCGCGAGATAGACGACGGCGAGGACGGCGAACGTCTCGACCGTCTGGAGCGTCAGAGCGTTGATCTGGAGCGCTGTCGTGGTGAACTCGGGGTAGGCGATTACATACAGCAAGGACGTGTTCTTCAAAACGGCGATGTAGGTGTTGATCGACGCCGGTAGGGCGATCCGCCCGCCGATCGGTAGTGTGACGTTGAGGAAGGTCTTGATGCGACCGAAGCCGAGCGCGAGGCCGGCCTCGCGGAAACGGTGAGGGACGGCCTCGAACCCGGCCCGGAAGTTCTCGGTGTTGAACGCGCCGCCCCAGATCATCACTGCGAGCCAGGCCACGGTGAAGGTCTCGAGCTGGAGCCCGAGCTCTGGCAAGGCGAAGAAGATGAAGAAGATCTGGACGAGGATCGGCGTGTTTCGGATCACCTCGACGTAGCCCGCCGCCAGCTGGTTAACGACGGGCACGCGGTGCGCGCGGGCGGCACCGAGGACGGCGCCGATCACGAACGCACCGACGATTGCTATCACCGAGACCTGGAGCGTGCGCCAGAGCGCCTCGAGGAGCTCGGACGCGTTGTCCTCGACGAATGACCTCAGCTCGAAGGTGACGGCGAGCACGATCGGCGGCGGGCGAAGCTCAGGGGCGGTAGCGCGCTGCGCGACCGCCCCCCATTGCAGTCAGGCCCTCTCCGTCCCTACGGGCAGACCGTCGTCGGGTCGCCCTGGGCGTACCCGAACGTGCTCTTCGGCCGGAGGATGTTCCGCGAGAAGGCTGGGACGAACCGCCTGTTGACATGGTTTCGCAGAATCTGCATGAAGCGATCTTTCTTCCGCATGAGCTCGAGGCGGGAGTCGACCCAGCGCTTCATCGCAGTGTTGCCCTGCTTGATCCCGATTCCGTACGGAAGCGCGAGGAACGAGTCGGCCGTCAGCTTGTACCTCGGGTCCGCGGTTGCGATCCCGAGGAGCACGGTGTCGTCCCACATCAGCGTGTCGGCACGTCCCTGCTCGAAGGCAAGCCGCGCGTTGGTGAAGTTGTCGAACACACTCAGCTTCGCCCGGTTGAAGCAACGCCGGACCCAGCGGTCGTAGATCGAGCCACTCGTGGTCGAGACCGTCCGATCCGAGATGTCGCTCAGCCTGCGAATCGGCGAGTCGTTGCGAACGAGCATACGACCGGTCGCCTGGTAGTAGGCCCGCGAGAAGTCGATTCGCGTATCGCGGTCGGCCGTGTAGGTGAACGTCGCAATCACGAGATCGACGCGGTTATTCGTGAGCAGCGGCTCACGCGTCGGGGTCGGGGCGCACTCGTAGGTGACGCGGCTGTCCTTGCCGAACGCAAAGCGCGAGAACCACTTCGCGATCTCGACGTCGAAGCCGTCGTTCTCGCCCCGCACGTTGATGTAGCCGAACGGCGGCGCGTCGCACTTGACGCCGATGATCCACCTCTTCCGGTTCTTGACCTCGGCCGGAAGCGGCGGCAGCTTACGCTTTTTCTTGGGCTTCGCATCCGAGCTGGCTGGTCCGCTCGCCTGCGTTTCGGCGGCAGGTGCTGCGACGCTCCAGGCGGCAAACGCGGCCGCAACCAGCGCGGCGGCGAGAATGACTGGCACTGCTTTCATCGGGATCCTCCTTGTCGTAGTTCCTCTTGATCGACGGCTTCCTCGACGGTCAACTGCTCGAGCGAGTCCGCCAGTTGCAGCGTCCGGCGCAGGAACCGCCGCGTCCGCTCCTCCTTGGGACGATCGAGCACCTCTTTCGGGTCGCCCTGCTCGACGATGCGGCCCTCGTCCATGAACACCACGCGGTCGCCCACCTCACGGGCGAACTGCATCTCGTGCGTGACGACGAGCATCGTCATCCCGTCCCGCGCGAGGTCGCGCATGACGATCAGCACCTCCCCCACGAGCTCGGGGTCGAGGGCCGAGGTCACCTCGTCGAAGAGCATCACGTGCGGCTCCATCATCAGGGCGCGTGCGATCGCGACGCGCTGCTGCTGCCCGCCGGAGAGCTGATGCGGGTGCTGGTCTGCCTTCTCGGCGAGCCCGACTCGGGCGAGCAGCTCGTGAGCGCGGGCCTCCGCCTCCGAGCGCCGCACCTTTCGGAGTCGCCGGACTGCAAGAGTGAGGTTGTCGAGCACCTTCAGGTGCGGGAAGAG
>Ga0136621_1001281_pt1 | contig 10190 bp, 10 predicted proteins | sample AntDryUQ445A2306_FD_104673 | JGI IMG/M metagenome (GOLD analysis project Ga0136621, IMG submission 104673) | Polar desert sand microbial communities from Dry Valleys, Antarctica - metaG UQ445A (23.06) | ecosystem: Environmental > Terrestrial > Soil > Desert | place: Antarctica: Dry Valley...
CACCCAAGCTATGAGGGCGCTCAACCTGTGGGCTCCGTCGATGACGAATATATGAGGGCCGTTCTGCCAAAAGATTACCGATGGAATTATGTCCGATTCAGCAAATGTCCTGAGACTTGTGACCTGCGGCGGCGTCCAATTGGCTGTCTCTCGCTGAAAATCCGGCTTTCGGAACTGGTCGTAAAAAGCACACTCCTCCAAATCGCTGATGCGAATTGAGCGATTGCTCAAAATGACCGGCGGATCGTCGCCAAACAGGTCAGACCTAGGAATTAGCGCGTCGAGATTTACTAGATTGCGCCCACTAGCTGCCATTTCATCCCCTTCGTCCCATAAGGTGCTCATTTAGCACCCCCTTTGGGAAGTGCCACACTTGGGTGGGTATCCCAAGTATAATAACGCCACCCAAGTTAATAAACAAACTGGCAATTATATACTTGACAAAGCACGCTCTGTCCTTAGAGTGGGGACATGGACAACATTCTAGCCCCTCGCTTCACCAGCCCCGTAGCCGCCCGCAAGCATCTTGAAGCCTTGCGTTGGCCGGATGGTCCCGAGTGCCCGCATTGCGGCCTGATCAACGCCACCAGCACCAAGGGCGGGCGCGAGGGCCTCTATCAGTGCAATTCGTGCCGCGAGCAGTTCACTGTCACCGTCGGCACCGTGTTCGAGCGCTCAAAGGTGCCGCTCAACAAATGGCTTCTCTGCAATCATCTGCTGGTGTCGAGCAAGAAGGGCATCAGCGCCCATCAGATCCACCGTATGCTCGGCGTCACCTATAAGACCGCGTGGTTTATGTGCCATCGCTTGCGCGAAGCGATGAAAGGGCCGTCGGGCGATGTTCCCCCGCTCGGCGGCCCCGACAAGTTTGTCGAAGCCGATGAAGCGTTCATTGGTGGCTCGGCTTCCAATCAGGCCGTTCGTCCGGTTGCTCCGAAGAAAGCGATCGTTTGCCTAGTCGAGCGCGGCGGCCATGCTCGCACGTTCCACGTCGCCAACATCAACGCCCGCACCTTGCGCCCGCTGATCGTTACCAATGTCGATCGTGCTTCCAACCTCCGCACCGACAAGGCCCGTTCCTACATCGAAGTCGGCCGCGAGTTCGCTTCACACGCGAGCGTCGATCACCGCTTCGAGTATGCGAAGGGCGACAACCACAGCAACACCGTCGAAAACTTCTTTTCGATCTTCAAGCGCGGCGTGATCGGCACCTATCACCATATGAGCGAAGCGCATCTGGCGCGCTACACTGCCGAGTTCGATTTTCGTTATAACACCCGCCTGATTAGCGACACAGAACGCGCGGACAAAGCCCTTGTCGGTATCGCTGGCAAGCGCCTGACCTATCGGCGGACTAACGCACTCGCAGCCTGATTATTATCGAGCGCCGCGCTTCATCGGGGAGCGCCGCAAGCGCTGGGGTCGTTCCTGATACGAGCTCTTTTTGTGCAAATTGTGGATAAACGAGAACAAAGACTCGACGCGGAGCCGATTCTCTGGATTCGATATTGGCGCGACGAGCCAAAGGCCTCTCCGATCACGGCAAAGCTGTGTGAACGGGCAGCAATGCCAGAAAGGAGAAAACCAATGGCAAGTCGTGCACGAGGGTGCGGGTGTAGAACCCGCCCGAAGGGGCCAAAGACGGTGAGGGTCACATCTCACGTCCGTCGGAAGCCCCGAAACTGCTAGCGTAAGCTAGCGACTGAGCCGTCGGGGCCTTAGAATCCCGGCGGCTCTTTTTGTCAACGCGCCATTAGTCGAGGCGCTTCATCCGTTTCCAGATTTCTGAGACGTCCTTACGAATGGCGTCGAGACCGCTAGCAACGGCAAACAATCCAAGGGCTATAAAGCCGAGACCGACGAGCATGAGAATCTCGAAGGTGCTCACTCTGGCTTTCCCGACTTAGCCTTCACCACCTTCGGCAGCTGCTCTTTCGGCTTGTGCGGCGTCGGCGGAGTGTTCAGCATCCGCCGGAGCACCTCATCCTCTCGCTTTTGATCGGTGTCTGTCATGCCAAGACCCTTACCAAAAAAATCCAAAATCAACACGGCAATCGGAACTTTGCCAAGCCCGAGCTCGCCGTCATGATTGCTCGGATCGCAACCGGTTGGTCACGGGTCGAGGAACGCCTCGGGTCCATCGTTGTGCGGCTGCTACAGGCAGAAGCGCACACGGGCATGAAAATGTATCAGGCGCTCACCAGCTCGGCCTCACAACGGGCAGTCCTACGAGCCGTTGCCCGTGATCGCCTCAATCAAGAGATGATGGACCGACTCGAGGCGTTGCTGTCCGAGCACAAGGTCGCAGCCAGGAAAAGGAACAAGGTTGTCCACGGCCACTGGTATGTGAGCGATGACCATCCAAACGAGCTGGTCTGGACTGACGCCGCCGACGAACTACTCGGCTATAGCGAGTTCTCGTCGGGCTGGAGCGCTTCCGCCGATATGACTGCGAAAATGGCGTTCGCTCAACGCTTCTCAAGAGAACCGAAACGACTGCTCTACAACGAGCAAGAATTTGAAGAGATTCTATCGGAATTTATCGACGTCGCTAACGCGCTGACACTCTTCAACATGGAAATCGCAAAGCTCAACGAGCTTTCGGGCGATGAAGCTGGCTTGGGAAGCGCTTAGAGGCCCCTCAAGCCCGTCACTCAATTCATCAAGAAGCAAACACCTAATCTCCGCTTCCAGCGCCGGCCTGTCCTGATCCGATGTAGGCACTAGCCTTGCTTTCTCAAGTATATAAATGCCAACAAACTAATAATGCGGATGAATTTCGGGCTGGAGGATTTCCCTCCACTGGCGGCGCGGGTCAGCGCTGCGCTATTACCGCACCCATGCAACGTTGGACAGCTTGGATGATCGCGGCCATGGGCCTGCTCGCGCCGTCCCCGGCCGAGGCGGCGCGAGCCCGGATCCTGTTCGCACAGGGCCATTGGGCGGCGATCAGGTTCGGCGACCGATGCGAGGCGGCGGCGAGGCCGCTGCTGCCGGCGGCGAGGCGGCAGCCGGAGGCTCGCGCCGGGTTCAGCTTCGGTTCGGGGCGTTCGAGGCGCGGCGAGTTCCATGTCCGCCTGAGCCGGGTGCCGCGCCCCGGATCGAGCGTCATGATGACCATCGGCGAGCGTCCGTTCATGCTGGTTGCGCGCGGCGACTGGGCGTGGAGCCGCGGCCCGTTGCAGGAAGCCGCGATCATCGAGGCGGCGCGCGCCGCGACCTCGATGCGCATCGAGGCCCGCGACGGGGCCGGGCGGCGGTTTGCCGACCGCTACCTGCTGGCCGGCGCACCGACCGCGATCGACGCCGCGGCGGCGGCCTGCGCTGGCAAAATCTAGCCGGCCCCCCTAGATGGTCCGCCTGCAATGACCGTTGTCACCGCCCTGATGCCGATCCCCGGCGCAATCGATCCCGTGACCGTCCGGCGCGGGCCGCAAGGCCGTGCCGACGGACGGGTCGAGCTGGTCGGCCTGTCGAAGGACGCGATCCGCGCCGGGCTCGAGGCGGCGGGGCTCGAGCCGAAGCAGGCGAAGCTGCGCGCCAAGCAATTGTGGCACTGGATCTACAACCGCGGGGCCACCGACTTTGCGGCGATGAGCGACATCGCCAAGGCGCAGCAGCCGTGGCTCGCCGAGCGCTTCGTCATCTCACGGCCGCCAGTGATCGAGGCGCAGGTCTCGACCGACGGCACGCGCAAATGGCTGCTCCGGACTCACGACGGCAACGACTATGAGATGGTGTTGATCCCCGACGCCGACCGCGGCACGCTGTGCGTTTCCAGCCAGGTCGGCTGCACGTTGAATTGCACCTTCTGCCACACCGGGACGATGCGGCTGGTGCGCAACCTCGAGGCTTCGGAGATCGTCGGCCAGGTGATGCTCGCCCGCGATGCTCTGGGCGAATGGCCCCAAGCCGGCGAGCAGCCGGAAAACAACTACCAGCCGGAAGGGCGGATGCTGACCAACATCGTCATGATGGGCATGGGCGAGCCGCTCTACAATTTCGACAATGTCCGCGACGCGCTGAAGATCGTCATGGACGGCGACGGGCTCGGCCTCTCCAAGCGCCGGATCACCTTGTCGACCAGCGGCGTGGTGCCGATGATGGCCCGCGCCGGCGAGGAGATCGGGGTCAACCTCGCGGTGTCGCTCCACTCGGTGCGGAAGGAAATCCGCGACGAGATCGTGCCGCTCAACCGCAAGTACGGAATCGAACAATTGCTCGAAGCGTGCGCTGCCTATCCGGGCGCCAACAACGCACGCCGGATCACGTTCGAATATGTGATGCTCAAGGGCAAGAACGACAGCGATGCCGACGCCCATGAGCTGGTCCGGCTGATCCGCCAGTACCGGCTGCCGGCGAAGGTCAATCTGATCCCGTTCAACCCGTGGCCCGGCGCGGCCTACGAATGCTCGCCGCCGGAGCGCATCCGGGCGTTTTCGAACATCGTCTTCGAGGCTGGAATCTCGGCGCCGGTGCGCACCCCGCGCGGCCGCGACATCGACGCCGCCTGCGGGCAATTGAAGACCTCCAGCGAGCGCAAGCGGCGGGCGTAAGGGGGCTCGCATGGCATTGATCGGCAAGCTCATCGAGAAGCTGCTCAAGCGCGGCAGTCTCACCATCGTCAACTCGGACGGCAGTCAAGCGACCTACGGGCCCGGCGGCGGCAAGGCGCTGACCATCCGGTTCCTCGACCGCAAGGTGCCGTTCGACCTGATCCGCAACGTCCGTCTGGCCTTCGGCGAAGCCTATATGGACGGGCGGTTGGTGATCGAAGACGGGACCATGCTCGACCTTCTCGAGATGGTCATCGGCTCCAACCGCTGGGAAGACGGCGGCCGCGGCCGCAAGCTGATCGGCAAGAGCAAGCTGAGCGCGTTGAAGGCGCTGTGGCGCCGCAACCGGCCCGAGCGGGCGCGGCGCAACGTCGCCCATCATTACGATTTGCGCGACGAGCTCTACGAGACCTTCCTCGACGCGGACCGGCAGTACAGCTGCGCTTACTTCACCGACCCCGGCAACAGCCTCGAGCAGGCGCAGGCCGACAAGAAAGCGCACATCGCCGCCAAGCTTGACTTGAAGCCCGGGCAGCGGGTGCTCGACATCGGCTGCGGCTGGGGCGGCATGGCGCTCTATCTCCACCGCGTCGCCAAGGTCGACGTGCTCGGCATCACTTTGTCGGAAGCGCAGTTGAAGGTCGCCCGGAAATCGGCCGAGGAAGCCGGCGTCGCCGACCATGTCCGGTTCGAGCTGATCGATTATCGCGACGTCGACGGCCCGTTCGACCGGATCGTCTCGGTCGGCATGTTCGAACATGTCGGCCTCGCCCATTATGACGAGTTCTTCGTGCAGTGCCGCGAGCTGCTGAAGCCCGATGGGGTGATGCTGCTCCACACCATCGGCAAGCTTGGCTCGGCCAATGCCGCGCCTGATCCGTTCACCAACAAGTATATCTTCCCGGGATATCATCTGCCGTCGCTGTCGCAGATGGTTTCGGCGAGCGAAAAGGCGCGGCTGATCGCCAGTGACATCGAGATGCTGCGGCTGCACTACGCCTACACGTTGCGCCACTGGCTGGAGCGCGCGACCAGGGCCCGCGCCAGGATCGAGGCGATGTACGATGCGCGCTTCTTCCGGATGTGGGAATATTATCTCGCCGGCGGAATCGTGATGTTCGAGCACGGCGCCGGCTGCAATTACCAGATCCAGTACATCCGCGATCGTAACGCCTTGCCGATCACGCGCGATTTCATGGGTGAAGCGGAGGCGGGCTATCGGGACGCGGCGGGCGCAAAAAAAGGCCCGACGGTTTCCCGCCGGGCCTCTCGGTGATTGCCCGAATGCGCGGCTAGCCAGGCTTGCGCTCGGCGCGCCTCCGCTGGTGCATCTGCATCCGCTCTTCGCGCGTGATCTGGCCGTCGCGGTTCGCATCCGCCATGTCGAAATGGCGATAGGCCGAAGTCGTCGCTTCCTGCAGCGAGACCTTGCCGTCCCGGTTGGCGTCGGCCTCCTCGAACATGCGGCCGCCGAGCCCGCCCATGCGCATGCCGCGCATCATCCCCATCCCGTGGGCGCCGCCAGCCTTGTCGCCGTCCGTGCGGATGACGATGCGCCGCTCCTGACGCTTGGGCGCGGCTTCGAACTCGGCGCGGCTGATTGAGCCGTCGCGGTTGGCGTCGATCCGGTCGAACCTCGCCCCGCGATTGGCCTCGGGGGCTCCCGGCGACCCGGCGCCGCGGTGCTTGGCGATGTGCTCGCCGCGCTTGGCCTTGGCGGCCTCGGTCTCGGCCTTGGTGATGAACCCGTCGCGGTTGGTGTCGAACCTTTCGAACATCGTGCGCACGTGCGTGCCGACGTCGGCGCGGGCGTGGGTCTTGGCGACATGCACGCGCTCGATGATCGGCGCGGGAGACGGCGCCGCTTGCGGCACTTGCGCGATCGCCGGGGCGATTCCCACCATCGCGGCGGCCAGCGCTCCGCCCAACAGATATTTGGTCATCCGATCACTCCCTCGTTGAAATCCGGACGCCACGGTTACGCAGGCGAATCTGTATCGCGCTTGAATGGCATTGGGCGAGCGGGCATTGCCGCATGCATGCCCGATCCTATCCGACGCGTCGTGCTGGCTTTCTCGGGCGGGCTCGACACCAGCGTCATCCTCAAATGGCTGCAGCAAACCCATGGCTGCGAAGTCGTGACCTTTACCGCCGATTTGGGGCAGGGCGAGGAGATCGAGCCGGCGCGGGCCACGGCGGAGATGATGGGCGTCAAGCCCGGGCACATTTTCATCGAGGATTTGCGCGAGGAGTTCGTCCGCGACTTCGTCTTCCCGATGATGCGGGCGAATGCGCTTTACGAGGGCGCATACCTGCTCGGTACCGCAATCGCCCGGCCGCTGATCGCCAAAAGGCAGGTCGAGATCGCGCGCGAAACCAGCGCTGACGCGGTTGCACACGGCGCGACCGGCAAGGGCAACGACCAGCTGCGCTTCGAGCTTGGCTATTATGCGCTGGCGCCCGACATCCGGGTCATCGCGCCGTGGCGCGAGTGGGACCTCAATAGCCGGTCGGCGCTGGTCGATTTCGCCGAGAAACACCAGATCCCGGTGCCCAAGGACGGGCTTGGCCAAAGCCCGTTCTCGACCGACTCGAACCTGTTGCACACGTCGAGCGAAGGCAAGCTGCTCGAGGATCCGTGGGCGGAGGTTCCCGAGCATGTCTATTCGCGCACCGATAATCCGGTGACCGCGCCCGACACGCCCCAGGAGATCAGTGTCGAGTTCAAGCGCGGCGACGCGGTCGCGGTCAACGGCGAAGCGCTCGGCCCGGCCGCGCTGCTAACCAAGCTCAACGCGCTTGGGAAAACACACGGCGTCGGCCGCCTCGACCTCGTCGAGAACCGCCAGGTTGGGATGAAGAGCCGCGGGATCTACGAGACTCCGGGCGGCACGATCCTTCACGCGGCGCACCGGGGACTTGAGCAATTGACCCTCGACCGCGGCGCTGCGCACTTGAAGGATGAATTGATGCCGCGCTACGCGGAGCTGGTCTATAACGGGCTGTGGTTCTCGCCCGAGCGGGAGATGCTGCAGGCGCTGGTCGATTCCAGTCAGGACCGGGTCGAGGGCGAGGTGCGGCTGAAGCTCTGCAAGGGTGCGGTCCATGTCACTGGCCGCCGGTCGCCGGAAAGCCTCTACGATGCGGACGTCGCGACCTTCGAGGACGATTCCGGTGCCTACGACCAGAAGGACGCCGAGGGCTTCATCAAGTTGAATGCATTGAGGTTGCGCCTGCTGGCGCGCCGCGGGCAGCGGCGGGATTCCCAAGCGCCCGATTGAACTGGGCGGCGAACAGCGCGGCGAGCATCAGCGGGGTCGCGGGAATGCCGAGCGGCGCCAGCAGCATCCCGATCTGCGGGCTGAGGAAACCGGTGATGGCGAGCGCGCGCTCGACCCGGGTCGCCCTGGAATCCGCCCACAGCCGCACCGCGGCAATCATCACCACGGTCAGGTCGTAGTTGAACGCATAAGGCAGGACGAGGAAGGTTGCGGTCGCGACCAGCATCGCCAGATCGGCGGTGGGTAGCTTGCCGCGCGCGGCGACGACGACCATCGCCACCGCGACGATCCCGAGCAGCATCTGCGCGCCGAACGCCAGGTCCGGATTGTCGGTCAGCCGCAGCAGCGCGGTCGCCAGCGAGGTCGACATATAGCCGTAGAATGACGTCCCGGCGTCGATTAGCCCGGCCTGGACGGTGCCGGCGCCGAACAGGAAGTGGTACCATGTGTCCCAACCATAAGCCGCGGACGTCGCGGCGATCAGCGCCAGCACGGTCAGCGCGCCCGACAGCAAGGCTTTCCATTCGTCTTTAATAAGCAGAACCAGCGGGACGAGGATCGCGAGGTGCGGCTTGACCAGCATCAGGCCGAAGAACAGCCCCGCCTGCCACGGCCGGGCGTCGAGCCGCTCCCATCCCAGCAGGAACAAGGCGCCGACGAGGAAGCCGTAATGACCGGCCCAGATGTTCATCAGCGCCGCGGGCGTCAGCACCGCCAGCCACACCGGGCTCCAGCCGCTCGGCCACCATCGCCGCGTCGCCCACACGAACAGGGCTCCGGTCGAGCCGAGCCACAGGATCAGCGCGAGCCAGTAGGGCAGCAGGCTGAATAGCTGGGCGATCGGGAAGGTGACCGGCGGGTAGGAGTAGTTGTGGCCGCCCATCGGGCCGAACAGGGCGGCGAGATATTCGCGATAGGCGGCGACGTCGTAGATCGCCTCGGCGCGGCCGGCGCGAAGCAAATGTCCGCCGGCCCACAAATTGACGAAGTCGCGGCCCCAGAACGCCTTGTCTTCGAGCTTTCCGCCGGTCGAATGGGTGAAATCGACCCAGAACAGCAGCATCGACAGCGCCGATCCGACCACCCAGGGGCTCCAGCGGCCAAGCGCGGCGGTCAGCGAGGTCGATCTATCCCGAGTTGGCAATTGCATCCCCCGGTCCGGCGATACGAAAGTGCGGACGGCGAGGCTAGTGGCCGCCGCTGTTGGATAAAATCGCGGCCACGGCTAGTGGATTGCGAAGCGGGGGACTTTCGAAACCACATGCCACAACCAGCGCCGACCAGCACAACCGGGACCGCGAACCGGCCCTGGTGGGAGACGCGGCCGTTCGTCGCCGCGCTGATCCTGCTGTCGGCGCTGCCTTTGCTCTACCCGCCGATCCCGCCGCTGGTCGACCTGTTCGGGCATATGGGGCGCTACCGCGTGCAGCTGGATCTCGCGACCTCGCCGTGGCTCCACCGATATTACGACTATCAGTGGGCACCGATCGGCAACCTTGGGGTCGATTTGCTGGTCATCCCGATGAGCAAGATCTTCGGCCTGGAGCTTGGGGTGAAGCTGATCGTGCTCGCGATCCCCCCGACGATGACGGCCGGCTTCCTGTGGGTCGCGCGCGAGGTGCATCACCGCTTGCCCCCGACCGTGCTGTTCGCCCTGCCGTTCGTCTACTGCCACCCGTTCATGTTCGGGTTCGTCAATTACGCGCTGTCCATGGCGCTGGCGTTCGTGGCGTTCGGACTGTGGCTGCGGTTAGCTCGGCTCGATCGGCTCAAGCTCAGGGCGATCCTGTTCGTGCCGATCTCATTTGTCGTGTTCTTCGCGCACACCTTCGGTTGGGGCACGCTCGGGCTCATGTGTTTCTCCGCCGAGGCGGTGCGTCAGCACGACCGCGGCACCGGATGGGTCAAGTCGGGAGTGTCGGCGGCGCTTCATGCGGGCGTCATGGCGCTCCCGGCCTTCATCATCCTCATGTGGCGAAGCAACGTCCCCGGCCATGCCACCAAGGGCTGGTTCAACTGGCAGCTGAAGGGGGAAGCCCTCGCCGCCGTGCTGCGTGACCGCTGGATCCTGTTCGATTGGGTGTCGCTCGGGCTCGTCGCGCTGCTGATCCTGTATGCGTTTTTCAGCCGACGGCTGACTTTCTCCCGCAACCTTGCCTTTTCGGCGCTGGTCCTGCTGGCCGTTTTCCTGATTCTCCCGCGGATGATCTTCGGCTCCGCCTTCGCTGACATGCGGCTCCTGCCGTTCGTCTTCGCGGTCGCGGTGCTGGCGATCCGCTTTCGTGGCGAGACCCATCTGCCCCTCGCTCGGCGGCTTGCGGTCTTCGGGCTGGCCTTCTTCCTGGTCAGGATC
>Ga0136621_1001282_pt1 | contig 10189 bp, 7 predicted proteins | sample AntDryUQ445A2306_FD_104673 | JGI IMG/M metagenome (GOLD analysis project Ga0136621, IMG submission 104673) | Polar desert sand microbial communities from Dry Valleys, Antarctica - metaG UQ445A (23.06) | ecosystem: Environmental > Terrestrial > Soil > Desert | place: Antarctica: Dry Valley...
CATTATAAGAAGCAATTGACAAGTGTAATATTTTCATAATGCAAGTGAATGAACTTTTTAATTTGAATGGAAAAACTGCTGTCGTTACAGGAGCAAGTCGAGGTATTGGCCAGGCAATGGCAGTAGCGTTGGCAGAGGCAGGTGCTGATATTATTGATGTTTCCCTGCAACCAGGTAGTGAGACTAAGGACGAAGTAGAAACCAAGGGAAAAAAATACTGGAGTTATGCCACAGATTTTTCTGACCGCACTTCACTTTATAAATTCATTGAGACTGCAAAAAAAGAACATACACAAATAGATATTTTAATAAATAATGCCGGAACCATTTTGCGCAACCCGGTGGCAGAACACAGTGATGAAGAATGGGATAAGGTGATTTCAATTAATCTCAATGCCCAATTTATTTTAACCCGTGAATTAGGAAAGGAAATGATCAAAAGAGGTAATGGCAAAATTGTGTTTACCTGTTCTTTACTTTCTTTCCAGGGCGGTATTAATGTGCCGGGTTATACAGCAAGTAAATCGGGGGTGGCAGGCCTTGTTAAAGCATTTGCTAACGAATGGGCATCTAAAGGTGTTAATGTAAATGGTATAGCGCCAGGTTACATTGCAACAGACAATACAGATGCCCTCCGAAAAGATGCGGAAAGAAGTAAGAGCATACTCGACAGAATTCCGGCAGGTCGTTGGGGCAATGCTGAAGATTTCAAAGGTCCCATAATTTTTTTATGTTCTGATGCAGCGGCCTATGTGCATGGCACTATACTAACAGTAGATGGTGGGTGGATGGGCAGGTAAATATTTTAAATTGATTTTAAATAAGTAAATGCAGGAAAGATTTCAATATAATCCCGGGGAAGTAAAAAGAATGACTACCGAAAATTTACGGGAAGCTTTTGCGATTACTGATTTGATGTTGCCTGGTCAATTGCATTTTACTTATACTCACTATGACCGTATGATTGTTGGGGGTTTAGTACCGGTTGATGAACCACTTACCTTAAACACATATAATGTCCTAAAATCTGATTATTTTTTAGAACGAAGAGAAATGGGTATTATCAATATTGGTGGGGAAGGGCAGGTAATGATTGGAACAAGCACGTATAATCTTAATAAACTCGATTGTTTGTATTTGGGTAAGGGAACGCAAAAGGTGAGCTTTACCACTAACTCCACCGGCCACCCTGCAAAATTTTTTATTTTATCTGCACCTGCACATCAAACCTATCCAATTACTTTAATGAAAAATGCTGAATCTACTGCAGTTGTTTTAGGCGAATTAAATACAGCCAATGAAAGAACAATTTATAAGTACATCCACCAGGATGGTATAAAAAGTTGCCAGTTGGTAATGGGCCTAACCGTATTAAAAAAAGGTAGTGTTTGGAACACAATGCCGGCGCATACGCACAACAGGCGTATGGAAGTGTATTGTTATTTTGATTTGGCACCAGATCAAAGAGTGTTTCATTTTATGGGCGAACCACAGCAAACAAAACACCTGGTATTAGCCAATAATGAAGCAGTTATTTCAGCACCATGGTCTATTCACTCAGGTTGTGGCACTACTAATTATTCTTTCATTTGGGGGATGGCAGGAGAGAATCAATCTTTTACTGATATGGACTTTGTAGCTATTAACGATTTAAAATAAAACTTTTTATTATTTTTTAAACTCAAGCTTATATATGAAACTCAGAATTTTGTGTTTACTGTTTTCACTGTTTTCTTTTGTGGCTGCCTGGTCCCAGGGTAGAGTCGTCACCGGTCGCATCACCGGGCAAAACGGTGAAGCTTTACCTGGTGTAACAGTGACCGTTAAGGGAACAAGAAGTGCTACTTCAACCAGCAGTGAGGGGCGCTATTCTATTAGTGTTCCAGGCGACAATGCTGTTTTAGTGTTTAGTTATGTAGGCAATAAAACACAGGAGATCACAGTGGGTGATAAAACATCTATTGACGTATCGTTGCAGGAAGAAACTTCATCTTTAAATGATGTTGTTGTGGTAGGTTTATACTACACAACGCAGGCGGGATTTAACCGGTTCTATTTCTTCCGTCGGTGCAAACCAATTAAAAACGATGAAGCAGATCATTTTCATCAATAACAATTGTCGGAACTCACCCTTCTCCGCGAGGAGAAGGGTAGGGATGAGGCGAAACTTTGATTAAAATTATGATGTTTCACAGTGGTGAATAGAATTACAATAGTACAAGAGTGCGACGCAACGAAGTTGATAAGATTGCGAAAGCTGGTAACAAAAAAATAATGAAGCAAATTTTTACAATATTTTTTCTAATAGTTGTGGCACAACTTCAGGCGCAAAAATATTCGCAACAATTAGCAAACACTGCTTTGAAATTATGGCCTGACTCATTTATGCTGGAAGGAGATAAAACATCCAAATGGCGGTACGACCAGGGGGTAATACTCAAAGGCATCGAGGGAATTTGGAATGCAACCGGTGATGGTAAGTGGTTTAATTATATTCAAAAGAGCATGGATTTTTATGTGCAGGATGATGGGAGCATTAATGGTTACCGTCCTGATGAATATAATATAGACCATATTAATAACGGCAAGCTTATTTTGCTTTTATACCGTGTGACAGGAAAAGAAAAGTATAAAAAAGCGGCAGATCTATTGCGTAACCAATTGAAAACGCACCCACGCACTTCAGAAGGTGGGTTCTGGCATAAAAAAATATATCCCTCGCAAATGTGGTTGGATGGATTGTACATGGGGCAACCTTTTTATGCAGAATATGCCATGCTGTTTCATGAAGACACTGCATTTAATGATATAGCAAAACAATTTATTTTAATGGAGCGTCATGCAAGGGATGCCCGAACCGGGTTGCTTTATCATGGCTGGGATGAAAGCAGGAAACAACAATGGGCTGATAAAAAAACGGGGTTATCTCCAAACGTTTGGGGCCGGGCAATGGGCTGGTATGGAATGGCAATGGTAGATGCGCTTGATTATTTTCCGCAAGATCATCCGGGCAGAGACTCAATTATTAATATACTAAATCGGTTTGCGAAAGCTGTAGTAAATGTGCAGGATGCAAAAACAGGATTATGGTTTGATATTCTTGACAAAAAAAATGAATCAAAAAATTATCCAGAAGCCTCCGCATCATCTATGCTGGTCTATACTTTGGCAAAAGGGGTGAGAAATGGCTACCTGCCTTCTTCTTATGAAACACATGCAAAAAAAGGGTATGAAGGAATTATCAAACAATTTATTAAATCAGAGAACGGACAGGTAAACCTGCATGGCACTGTCAGTGTATCCGGCCTTGGTGGCAAACCTTATCGTGACGGTTCATTTGAATATTACATGAGCGAGCCGGTGATTGGAAATGATCCGAAAGGAATGGGGGCTTTTATAAATGCGGCGGTTGAAATGGAGATGTTGACAAAACTTAAAACCGGTAAAGGAAAAACTGTTTTGCTGGATAATTTTTTTAACCATGAATTTAAAGAAGATGCAAAAGGCAATGTAAATCTATTTCACTATACATGGGATGATAAAACCAATGGTGGCTTTGCTATGCTAGGCGATATTTTCAAAACACATGGGTTGAGATTAAAGACTTTAATGGATGCACCTGTTGCAGCAAATCTAAAAGACGCAGATATTTATCTCATTGTTGATCCTGATACAGATAAAGAAACATCTAAACCAAATGCGGTACAAAGTGCAGATGCTGATGCCATCGCGACATGGGTTAAAGATGGTGGTTCATTGATATTGCTGGGAAATGATGCAGGCAATGCAAATCTTAAGAGTTTAAATACTGTAGCTTCCAAATTTGGTATTGTTTTCAATGAGGACAATTTTAATTTGGTCAAGGATAATCAGTTTGAACAAGGAGCAATTAATATTCCTGCAGGTCATTTAATTTTTAAATCTGCTAAGAAATTATATGTAAAAGAACTGGCCACCCTCCAGCTGAATAAACCCGCAAGCGCTGTTCTTACAAAAGATAAAAAAAATATAATCGCCATAGCTAATTACGGCAAAGGAACTGTCTTTGCTATTGGCGATCCCTGGCTGTATAACGAATATGTTGACGGGAGAAAACTGCCAAACGATTTCGATAATTATAAAGCTGCCGAAGATTTAGTGAAGTGGTTCGCAAAAGTATCACCAAATCGTAAACCTCAAACTGCAAACCGCAAACTTGAAACCCCGTCCGACCGGGTCTTCCGGGCGGGTGTAAATCCCCAACCGTCAACCATCAACCGCCAACCATCACCTGTAAACTTTAAACCCCAAACTCCAAACCCTATAATAGTTGATCCTTCCGGCAAGGGAAACTTTCGTTCCATACAGGCTGCCCTAAATAGTTTAAGTGATAGTGCAGACCTCGCACGAGTTATTTATATACGTAATGGCATTTACAAAGAAAAATTATACATCGAAAAGCATAATATCATTCTCAAGGGAGAAAGCCGTGATAAAACAATTATTACACAGGCTATTGCAAGAGACGCATGGCGCTGTGGCCATACAGATGATTGGGGTGTAGCGACTGTGAATGTGGATGGTGATGATGTTACTCTTGAAAACCTGACTATCATTAATTCTTTTGGTTTTGACTGGAAAGCGGATATTACAATTCCCTGCGCTTCGGATAGTACGCACAAAAAACTTTTGACTAAGAACAGCCACCAGATGGCCTTGCGAACTTTAAATGGAAATCGTTTGCGTGCTATCAATTGTCACTTTAAAGCCTTTGGGGGTGATACCGTTAGTCCATGGGATGTACAAAATGGTATGTTTTATTTTAAAGATTGCATCATGGAAGGAGGTGTGGATTTTTATTGCCCACGTGGTTGGGCATGGGCAGAAAATTGTCATTTTATTTCCCATTCAGGTACAGCGGCTATCTGGCATGACGGTTCAAGAAATCCTGATTCAAAAACGGTGTTGATGAATTGTTCTTTTGAAGGGTTTGATGGTTTTAATTTAGGTCGTTATCACCGCGATGCACAATTCTATTTAATTAATTGCAGCTTCCCGCAAAACATGGCAGACAAAGATATCTACCTCGTTCCCACTACTAATAATATACAATGGGGAAGGCGAATTTATTATTACAACAGCCATAGAAAAGGCGGTGATTATGCATGGCATAAGGATAATTTAAGTGCTGCACAAGGCTCGCCTTCTGCAACCGACATTACAGTTGATTGGCTATTTGACGGAAGATGGAAACCGCAGGAAAATAATCGAAATACTTTCACACCGAAAGCACACGCCAGGTTGAAGAAGAGAGGAGCAAATGATGTGTACGGTAACACACTGAAAAAAGAAATAATGCCATACAAGAATCCGGCAAATAATTTCACTACAACGCCAATACCTTATTATCAAACAGAAGGCCCCGCATGGGAAAATGATAAAGTTGCCTTTCGTATTTATTTAGATGTAAGAAATGCAAAGGATATTTTTGGAAAAACTACTTCTGCAATGGTGATGGATACCGTAGGTACCAGCGGTGATAAATACTATCACCAATTTGATGAACGATGGGGCATGGATATTTTAAAGGTAGGCACTTCACTTGGTGCCGGGTCGTTGGCAATGCAACTTAAAACCGCAACAGGAAAAGATACCATCATACGATTGGGTGGCGATGCAGTTGAGCAAACAACTTTTGAGTTAATAAAAGATGGACCGGAAGAGGCGATCATTAGGCTACATTATAAAAATTGGAAGGTCTTGAATAATAATTACGACCTGATAGAAGACATAAGCATCAAGCCAGGAAATTATTTTTATGAAAGCAGTGTTTTAATCAATGGTTTAAAAGGTGATGAAAAATTGGTTACTGGCATTGTGAACCTCAAATCTTCACAATCTTTTACACTTAAGGATGAGAATACTCATGTTTTATATACCCATGACAAGCAATCAGAAAACAATGATCAGCTTGGAATGGCAATTATGGTAAAACAAAACAGCAACCCTGTATTTGGCGAAACCCCTAAAGAAGGGTCTGGCATTACTAACACATACTTTACCGCACTGAATGTAAAAAACAATCAACCTGTTGTATTCCGGTTTTATGCCTGTTGGGAACCCACTGACACAAACTTTAAGAATAAAGATTATTTCCAGCGTTTTTTATTAAATGAAGCTGTCAAATGGAATAATGAAACCAAACCAATTTCTAAAGAAACAAGAACTACAAAATTATGATCCTGTCGCGCTATACATTAAAAAACATCAACAGTTCATCGGTTATCATACCTGAGGATTCGCTGTTTGAATTACCTGAAAAAGTTTTACAATTTGGTACGGGTGTTTTGTTACGTGCGTTGCCGGATTATTTTATAGACAAGGCCAATCGCCAGGGAATTTTTAACGGCCGTATTGTAGTCGTTAAATCAACCACACATGGTAATACTTCAGCATTTGATAAACAGGATGGCTTATATACTTTATGTATTCGCGGGATAAATAATGGCAAAATAGCAGAGGAAAACATTGTTAATTCATCCATTAGCCGTGTTTTAAATGCACATGATGAGTGGGAGCAAATATTAGAATGTGCCCATAATCAGCACATGCAGATCATTATTTCAAACACAACGGAAGTAGGGATTCAATTTGTGAATGATGATATTCGCCGGCACCCGCCAACCTCTTTCCCTGGTAAGTTACTTGCGTTCTTATATGAACGCTTCCAGGCGTTTGGTGGCAGTGCACATAGCGGGATGGTGATAGTACCGACAGAACTGATTGTTGATAACGGAAAAAAATTAGAATCCATTGTTTTAGAGCTTGCACACCTCAACAGCCTGGAAGATGAATTTATCGGATGGCTGGAAAATCACAATTGTTTTTGCAACTCTTTGGTAGATCGTATTGTTCCCGGTAAGCCAGATGCAGAAAAGAGTTTATCATTGGAAAAAGAATTAGGATATACTGATGATTTACTCACCATGTCAGAGGCATATTCTCTCTGGGCAATTGAAGGTGATGAAGAGATAAAAAAAATCCTGTCTTTTGCAGAGGCAGACGAAGGAGTAAAAATAGAGCCGCATATTGACATCTATCGTGAATTAAAATTAAGACTACTTAACGGTACACATACCTTAAGCTGCGGGCCTGCTTTCCTCGCCGGTTATATTACTGTGCAAGAGGCTATGGAAAATGAAACCATGTCAAAATTCATTTCTGATTTAATGCATAATGAAATTGCTCCGTCCATTCCTTATGAAGTTGGGTTGGATACTTCAAAGGATTTTGGAAATAAAGTGCTCGACCGGTTTCGCAATCAATACATTAAACATTTGTGGATCAATATCACTGTGCAGTATAGCCTGAAAATGAAAATGCGCTGCATACCGGTTTTATTAAAACATTATCAAAACAATGATACTGTTCCCGAAGCCTTTGCTTTAGGTTTTGCAGCGTATTTATTTTTTATGAAACCGGTAATGCAGAAAGACGAAAAGTATTACGGAGAATTGGACGATAAACATTATTTTATACACGATGAAATGGCTGAAACGTTTTATAAAAGATGGAACATTTTGACACCACTAGAATTGGTGCAGCAAGTTCTAAGAGATAATGAATTCTGGGGTGAAGATCTTCATGCCTTACCAGGCTTTGCAAACGCAGTTACCAATAAGTTGGACCTTATTATGCAAGGAAAAATACAGGAGGCCCTTTCAACCATTGTGGCAAAAAAACCAGTTTTAGTATGAACCAAAAAGCCATCAAAGTACATATAGATGATAATGTAATAGTGGCTTTACAGGATATTGCCAAAGGTGAAATTGTATCCTTTAATGGTCGCACTTACCAGGCGGCTGATGACATACCGGCTAAGCATAAATTTTTTATGAATGATATGAATGCTGGTGATGAAGTTGTGATGTATGGTGTGTTGGTTGGTAAGGCACAAAATTTTATTCCTGCAGGCGGCTTAATGACAACTGAAAATATTAAACATGCAGCCGATCCATACAAATATCGCGGCTCTAATTTTCAATGGCAGGCACCGGATATTTCCAAATACAAAAACCGTGTATTTAATGGCTACCATCGTGGCGATGGCCGGGTAGGTACCGCAAACTATTGGCTGTTTATTCCAACAGTTTTTTGCGAAAACGGCAACCTTGATGTAATCCGCGAATCATTGCACAATGAGTTAGGTTATGCTGTAACAGATAAGTATAAACAATATGCGCATCAGCTCGTGGAAGCTTATAAGAATGGAGAAGATATTTCGAAACTTGACTTAGCTTCCCCCTCTCCTTTGGAAAGGGCCGGGGTGAGGTTTTTTGAAAATGTGGATGGAATAAAATTTTTGAATCACCAGGGAGGCTGTGGCGGAATTCGCCAGGACGCCGCTATTTTAAGTAAGTTGCTTGCAGCTTATGCAGATCATCCAAATGTTGGAGGCATTACTGTTTTAAGTTTAGGTTGTCAAAACCTACAGGTCAATCATTTTCTGAATGACCTAAAGGAACGCAATCCCTCTTTTGATAAGCCATTGTATATTTTCGAACAGCAGCAGTCGCAAAGTGAAGAACAGATGATTGCTGAAGCAATTAAAAAAACCTTTGAAGGATTAATTCAAATAAATAAAATCCAAAGGCAACCTGCCTCGCTTGATAAATTATGTGTTGGTGTAAAATGTGGGGGGAGTGATGGTTTTAGCGGCATATCTGCAAATCCTGCTGTGGGTTATTGTTCTGACCTTTTAGTTGCATTAGGTGCAAAAGTTTTATTGGCAGAATTTCCGGAATTATGCGGAGTGGAACAACAGATCGTTGATCGCTCGGTTGATGAAGCTACTGCAAAAAAATTTATATACTTGATGAAAAGTTATGAAGAAATAGTTTCAAGAGTAGGCTCTGGCTTTCACATGAATCCTTCACCGGGAAATATAAAAGATGGTTTAATTACCGATGCAATAAAAAGTGCAGGTGCAGCAAAAAAAGGGGGTACATCACCTGTAGTAGATGTGTTGGATTATACTGAACCTGCCACTAAACCAGGTTTAAATTTAGTATGTACACCTGGCAATGATGTTGAAGCAACAACAGGCAAGGCCGCTTCAGGTGCCACATTAATCTTATTTACAACCGGCCTGGGAACACCTACAGGCAACCCGGTTTGCCCAACGATTAAAGTGGCTACTAATTCTAAATTAGCCAATAGAATGGGTGATATAATTGATATAGATACGGGTGCTATTATCGAAGGGGAAAAAACAATAGAGCAGATGGGAGAAGAAATTTTAGAATATTGTATTAAGGCCGCTAATGGTGAAGTTATTCCTAAAGCAGTTCAATTGAGCCATGATGATTTTATACCATGGAAACGTGGAGTGTCACTGTAATATTTATGTAAATGAAGAAAACTCTTTTATTCATAGCAGTTGTTATTTTATGCTTGCAGTGTATTGCTCAAAATACAGATAGCCGAGTATTTGAATTGCGTACTTACTATGCAGCAGATGGCAAATTAGACGCTCTTATCGAACGGTTTCAAAACCATACTTTAAAATTATTCAGGAAGCATCGCATGGAAAATATTGGCTATTGGACACCAACAAGTAATGATAAAAATTTACTCACTTATATTTTAGCTTATCCTTCAATAGAAGCCAGGGAAACTTCCTGGAAAGCTTTTCAGGCAGATGCCAAATGGAAAAAAGTGCGGACAAAGTCTGAATTAAATGGTAAGTTACTGAATAGCGTAACGTCAGTTTTTATGAAGGCTGCCGACTTTTCACCGCAAATTTCTTCGTCAAAAAAAGGAAACCGGGTATTCGAGATAAGCTCCTATAATATGGCCCCAGGCAAAGTAAATGATTTGCTATCCCGTTTTCGAAATTACACTACTTCTTTATTTGTAAAACACGGAGCCACCAATATTGCTTACTGGACTACAATAGAAAAAGGTACGATTGAACCCAAACTAATTTACATACTGGCGCATAATAATGAAGAGACGGCAAGGAAAACACTGGAGAATTTACTTAGCGACTCTGAATGGATAAAAGTAAAAAATGAGTCCGAAAGAAACGGGAAACTTGTAGAGAAAGTGGAATCGGTTTATTTAAACGCATTGCCTTTTTCAAACATAAAATAATTTGTTTGCCTCATCTCTGAAAATTAGTGGACTATTTAACCATCCCGTGAAAGGG
>Ga0136621_1001283_pt1 | contig 10188 bp, 7 predicted proteins | sample AntDryUQ445A2306_FD_104673 | JGI IMG/M metagenome (GOLD analysis project Ga0136621, IMG submission 104673) | Polar desert sand microbial communities from Dry Valleys, Antarctica - metaG UQ445A (23.06) | ecosystem: Environmental > Terrestrial > Soil > Desert | place: Antarctica: Dry Valley...
AAATTATACTTGTGTAATTTGAGGCCTGAGTGCTTAAATGCCTTTGTTGATTGTTACTAATTTAAATCATTTACAATGATATGAGATTGAGGCGTAGATGTGTGCTTAGCATCTTGTGCCTTGCTGTAAAACAGATTTTCTTACATTCATTTTATGAACCGCAAGTACAAATTTTCCGATCAGGATAAGTTCTCCTTGTTACACCTGCCTTGCACCGATATTTTCAAAGACACTATAGAAGCTAAACAATAAGAAGGTTGAGCAAATGCCTAACGAATAAAAATGCTGATTAACAAATATCTTCCACACTACACTTACAATGAGCATCACAGCAAAACAAGAATATTATGCCTAAGTTCAAAAACCAAACGGCGATTTTCGGTATACTGGTTTTTTGTAAGGCCGTTCAGCGGTTACATACGCCTTGAAATATTGCATTTAATTAAAAAGAAGGCAGCGTTGAGACTTATCTCAAAATCATTTTCAGATTAAACTTTTTGTTTAGAATTCTTTAGTTTTCCGTAATGACTTTACTATTCGTAGTACTTCTAAAAGCCCCGGCTCGTATCTGCACGAAACGTATTTGCATAGTTTATTATAAATGTTTAAGTGAGGTTTTACCTTTAAACGGGTTCGTGCGGACACGAACCCTGGCAGATAGTAAGAGACCATTTTTCAATAAAAAATTTTTGAATATTCGGTTTGTGTACCACGAACCAAGGCTAAGGGTCCAGCAAATACTTCTACCATTTACTTAAAATAGTTTTTGTTTTATTGTGGGAATTAAGTCCGCCTTTTTGGTGGGCCTTTTTTGTGCTTATAATTTAGCTTGACAAGATCATACCCTCTTCACTTTATTTTAATCCGGTTTCAAATGAAATTGTTTCTCCAAATGGTAATGCTTTAGAGTAATGAATTTTAAAATATATTGTAAAAATTGGTATTCAAAAGTTGATGTAAATTTAAATCATGAAAGAAATCCGTGACATCATCAAAGCATTTGATGAAGCACAAAAACAAGCTAAGCGAACCGCATTAGCCACTGTTGTACATCTGGAAGGCTCATCCTATCGCAGACCCGGCGCAAGAATGCTTATTACCGAAGATGGTCAATTAACCGGCGCCATAAGTGGTGGATGCCTCGAAGGAGATGCTTTACGCAAAGCACTGCTGGTGATGACGGAAAAAAGAACAATGCTTGTAACTTATGATACCATGGATGAAGATGATGCAAAGTTTGGTGTAGGATTGGGATGTAATGGCATCATACAGGTGTTGATTGAAACTATTGATCCGGCAAACCCTGACAGTCCAATTCAGTTTCTAAAAACTATTATTGCAAAGAGACAAAAAGCTGTAATGGTTACTTTGTTTTCTTTGCAGGATAAAAAAAATCCTCAGCCAGGCACCTGTCTGCTGTTAACAGAAGACGGTAGCATTAAGGATACTGCCCCTTCATTAAATAAAATATTGGCTCACGAAGCAAAGGATGTATTTACTAAACAAACATCTTCTTTCAAAAACTATATCACCGATACAAATAATACAACTGCTTTTATAGAATTCGTTAAGCCTGCTGTTTCATTAGTGGTAATTGGCGCCGGTAATGATGTGATGCCTCTGGTAGCAATGGCTGATATCCTTGGATGGGAAACAACGGTAATAGATGGAAGACCTGCTTATGCAAAAAAAGAACGATTTGCCTCTTCTTGCAAGGTGCTGGTGTCAAAACCGGAAAATGTAATTGACCAGATAGCCATAGATGACCTGACAGTTTTTGTATTGATGACGCACAATTATAATTATGATCTGGCCATGCTTCATCTATTGTTGAAAAAAAATGTGACCTATGTTGGAATGCTGGGCCCGAAGAAAAAATTAGAACGGATACTCGGAGAACTGGAAGAACAGAGAGCTCATTTCACCACGGAGCAACTTGCTTCTGTTCACAGTCCTATTGGGCTTGATATTGGTGCAGAAACTTCGGAAGAAATTGCTTTATCTATTTTATCTGAGATAAAAGCGGTCTTAAGCGGCAGGCAGGGATTATCATTACATGCTAACACCGGAACGATACATTCTCACAATGAATTGACTATTGAACAGGTAAAAGTTTCTGAAAAAAATTAGATCATTATTACTGCAAATACAATAGCGAATAATTATGCCATTATTATTTTGGCTGCAGGTTCATCAAGCAGGTTGGGGAGGCCCAAACAACTTCTCCCCTACAACGGTAAAAGCTTTTTGGAGAATGCTGTTGACATTGCAAATGATACGAATGCCAACCCGGTTATTGTTGTACTTGGAGCTAACGCTGCACAACTGGAAAAAGAGATTGATGAAAAAAAAGTGCATATCGCTGAGAATAAAGAATGGAAAGAAGGTATGGCTTCTTCTATTCGTAGTGGTATCAATACATTATTGCATATTGCCCCTGCTGTGGATTTTGTGATACTAATGGTCTGTGACCAACCTTTTGTTTCTTTATCATTATTGAATGACCTGATATCTACACAAAAAAAAACGGGCAAGCAGATCGTTGCCTGTCAATATGAAAACAGTTTTGGTCCGCCGGCGCTTTTTTATAAAACTATTTTTCCTGAATTGATGCAATTGAAAGGTGATGCAGGCGCCAGGAAGATCTTAGCGCAGCACAGCAAAGATGCAACGACCGTTTTATTTACAAAGGGAAATATTGATATTGATACGGAAGAAGATTACAAGACATTGCAGCAAAACTGATTTCTCACTATTACAACCATTTACCCAATCGCCTCAAACTTTCCACATTATGTACTGGCGCAAACACATCAATAAAAGGCATGGCCGTTTGCATTCCCACCACGTCAGGGGTAAAAGAATTATAACCTGCAAGTGGATTTAACCAGATAATCTTTTTTGATCTTATCTGGATGAAACGCATACTTTTTTTGAGTAGTTCCAGATTTCCTTTGTCCCATCCATCGCTCAAAATGATGACAATCGTTTTTGAATCCAACATTTTTTTTGAATAAACGTTTACAAAGCTGTCAAGGGATTCACCTATACGGGTGCCTCCTGCCCAATCATTGTTTTCAGCACCCAGCAATTGTAAGGCTTCCCGGAAATTATTTTCTTTTAAGAGGGTTGTAATTTTTTTTAATGAAGTACCGAATGTAAACGTTTCCATTCTGCCATACACCTGTTGAAAGGCATACATGAATTGAATTAAAAAGGCAGTGTATAGTTCCATTGATTTACTTACATCACAAAGCAACACAAGTTTTCCACGGTTGCGTTTTGGCTTACGATAGGCAAGCTCCAGCAGCTCCCCTCCCCTTCTTAAATTTTTCCTCAGTGTTCGCCGCAGGTCGGGCATTTTTATTTTGTGAGAGAATTCATATCGCCGGTTCTTTTTTGCGGCGAGGCGTTTGGCAAGTGCTCTTATTAATAGCATCAGTTCATCCACTTCATCATCAGGGATAGATGAAAAATCTTTTTTTGATAACTTTTCATTGATGCTGTAGGTGGCAGTTTCTTCCGTTTCATCATTGCGGTTTCCATGCAGCCATGTTTTTAATGATTTGAATGGTACTTGTTGAGAAGCAGGTTTTTGTTTTTTGAAATCTTTAATTTTCGCATCAATAGCTTTGCTAAGCTGATGCCAGTAATCGTTAAAAAGTGCATCAAATTCTTCTGCCTGTGTTTTGCTTCTGCAAAGTGTTGCTTTTAAAGCCATGCGAAAAATGGAAGGCTTGATATAGTCAATGAACTGCAGGGCTTGCAGTGTTATTGCTTCTTCTTCTACCCCAACAGCAAAACTTTTCTGCCGTAAGAAGCGGCAGAACCGAACAATGTTCGCTGAAAAAGATTCCCGGTGTTGTATCATGCATTACCCAACTTAGAGATGATCCCGGTCTTATCCATTAATTCACTTAGGGACATTTGAACTTCTTTTGTATCACGCCAATCTTTTAATACAACACCTAGTGTTTGTTCAACAATGGTTTTATCAAGATGGGCGATATGAAGCGAGGCTAAAGCCATGGCCCAGTCAAGCGTTTCTGATAAGCCGGGGGTCTTTTCTAATTTCATGCCTCGTAGTTGCTGCATAAAGCGTGTTATTTGCTCTGCCAGTTTTGCATCAATGCCTGGCACTTTATTTTTTACGATCAGCCATTCTTTTTCAAAATCGGGATAGTCAATATATAAATACAAGCAACGCCTTCGTAATGCTTCACTTAATTCCCGCGTGCGGTTACCCGTTAATATTACCTGTGGAATATGCGTTGCTTTGATAGTGCCTGTTTCAGGAATGGTTATTTGCCAATCGCTTAATACTTCCAGTAAAAAACTTTCAAACTCTTCATCCGAACGGTCTATCTCATCAATCAGTAGCACAGGCCTCTTGTGATGTGTTATTGCCTGCAACAGGGGCCGCTTCATTAAAAAGCTGTCACTGAAAATTGTTTTTTCTTTTTCGTCTATTGATTGTGAACCATGTTCAGTCATTTTAATATGCAACAACTGACGCTGGTAGTTCCATTCATATAAGGCATGTGTGGCATCAAGCCCTTCATAGCATTGCAGGCGGATCAGATCTGTCTTCAATGCATTGGCCATTACTTTAGCTATCTCTGTTTTGCCTACGCCGGCAGGCCCTTCCACCAATAAAGGTTTGTTCAGTTGCAGGGAAAGAAATACAGACATAGCAACAGTATCGTCAGTGATATAACCCTGTGACAACAGCATTTTTTTTATGTCATTCAATTGTATCACTTTTGTTACAAGCTTTATTTTGGAAGTTTATTAAATGATATAAAACGAGTTTGCAATAATCTATAAAGTGAAAAAAATTTACACCTCGCTCAAAGAACGATGTGTAAATAAATTTTTAACGTCTAAACTTTTATAAGTCGAAAAAAGCAGGAATAATTATTTGGCAGGTGCAGCAGGCATATCTGAATTGAAAATATCACGATACAATTTCCAGTCGCCATTTACGGGCTTCCAGGCAACTACGTATTTCCCTTTATCCATCAATTTGTTTTCAGCGCCATAAATTTCATAACGCCCGGTTTCAACCAATTGGTCTTTATTACCTGCAACATCATCCGTGATGAACTTAAGATCTTTAACTCCCATCTTCATAAAAGATCCCCAGAAAGCAGCTATACCATTGCTCTTTACTGATTCCATGTTAGGAGGTAATATCAGCGCATCATCAGCATAAAAAGCAGCTACAGCAGCGGAATCTCCCTTTTTAAATGCATCAATAAATTTTACATTTCCTGCTTCGATAGAAGACTTTGCTGATGAAAGATCAAAGCTGGTACCTTCTTTTGTGTCAGCTGTGTCAGTAGTTTTACTGTCAGTAGATGCGGTGTTGCAAGCCACCATGCAAATGCCTACAGATAGTGCAGTTAGTTGGTTTAATAATTTTTTCATGTTGGTATTTTTTTAAAAGGTATTATTTTTTTTGATCAATAAAAAACAAGGATTTCCACAAACTTATATTGACATCTTAATCACCCGGGCAAATAACTTTTTTACACATTAAATTCATTCGTCATTTCCTTATCTTTAAGCATCAACCCCTTCACATGCCTATTTCCCGCCAACTTGCTGCTATAATGTTTACCGATATTGTTGGGTATACTGCAGTAATGGGAGAAGATGAACAGAAAGCATTTGAGCTGCTCCGTAAAAATCGCAAAGTACAGCAACCGATCATAGAACGATATAATGGCAAATGGATAAAGGAACTCGGCGATGGAGTTTTAGCCAGTTTTCAAACAATAACCGATGCAGTATTATGCGCAGGTGCTATTCAGAAAGCCTCCGATGATGTTCCAGGTCTCAAACTCCGGATAGGCATTCACCTGGGGGATGTGGTATTTGAAAACAATGATGTGTTTGGTGATGGTGTAAATATTGCTTCACGGATACAAGCTTTGGCTCCTGTTGGAGGTATCTGGATTTCAGAATCGGTTCATAAAAGCATTTCAAATAAGAAGGGGATCAATTCACGTTTTGTGCAGGAAGAAATATTGAAGAATGTGAAAGAGCCTGTGCGGATCTATGAAGTGAAAATTGAAGAAGCAGAATTGATGAATAATGAAGTTTCCGCTGCCTCACCGGAACCTGTAAAATTTATTCCTGAGAAAAGCATTGCTGTATTGCCTTTTGTCAACATGAGTAATGACCCGGAGCAGGATTATTTTAGTGATGGAATGGCGGAAGAGATTCTGAACTCATTGGTACATTTAAAAGATTTGAAAGTAGCCGGCCGTACATCAGCCTTTCAATTCAAAGGAAAAAATATGGATTTGAGGGAGGTGGGGGAAAAGCTGGGAGTTCATAATGTGCTGGAAGGAAGCGTGAGGAAATATGGAAATAAGCTGCGGGTTACTGCGCAGTTAATTAATGTAGCAGATGGCTTTCATCTTTGGTCGGAAAAGTATGATCGCGACATGGATGATATTTTTGCCATACAGGATGAAATTGCACTGACTATCACCGAAAAACTAAAGGTCACTTTATTTGCAAAAGACCGTGAAATTATCAATAAAACACCCACACAAAACACAGAAGCATACGAACTATACCTTAAAGGTCGATTTTATATAAACAGGCGGGGTAAATTCATCTTAATGGGTTTGGACTGTTTTAATAAAGCTATTGCCATTGATCCCGATTTTGCCCTGGCCTATGCCGGGTTAGCAGACGCTTGTTTATTAACCGCTTATTATAGTTTTAAACCGGCAAATGAAGTAATGCCTAAAGCAAAACAAGCTGCTGATACTGCGATCCTGTTGGATAGTTCTCTTTGCGAACCCTACACTTCATTGGGATTTTATTATGGATTCTATGAATGGAACTGGGTTGAATCAAAAAAAAATTTTCGCAGAGCAATTGAGATGAACCCCCGTTATGCAACAGGTCATTCATGGTACGGCATGTTATACCTCTCATGGATAGAATCCAATTTTGAAGAAGCTGTAAAAGAAGGACAGATAGCTATGAAGTTAGAACCTCTGAGTGCAATTGCACACTCCCTTCAAATTGTAATTTATATGGTGCAGGGGAAAAATGAAGAAGCAATAAATATGGGGAAAATCGCTATTGAATTGGATTCTAATTCTTACCTCGCCCATCACATGAGTGGCTTAGCCTATGTTGGATTGGCAAAGTTTCCGGAGGCTATTGAAATGATCCAGGCTGCACTTTGCATTACAAACCGGTTTCCATGGGCACTCTTTGACCTGGCATGGGTATACAGCAAAATTGATAACTGGACAGGGTTTAAAGAAATTATCAATGAACTGGACACACGGGCAGAAAAAGAATACATTTCTCCTTTTCTCCGCGGATTGGCTGCTGCACAGGAAGGTGATCTGGATCTGGCGATGATTTATCTTGAAAAAGCTTTCGAAATAAAAGATCCTGTTCTTATTACTATAAAAACCTGGCCGAATGTTCCTTATACTCTTAAGAATGATCCACGCTGCAAGGAACTGATAAAAAGAATCGGCTTCCCCGAATAAGAAAAAATCATTTTACCGCCCCCAACGCTTTTTTCAAATATACTTTTGCCAAATGATTACGATATTCCGCAGAAGCAAAATGATCTCCTAAAATAGTTACATTACTGATAGCTGCATTTGCTGCTGCTAAAATTGTTTCATCATTTAATTCTTTTCCCGATACTTCATTTTCCGCAGCGGTATCACGAAACGCATTCCCAGACACCCCTGTAAATGCAATATTGATTTTGCCATCGGGGAAACGCACTACCGCACATCCTACAATAGCAAACCTTGAGGCAGGTTGCTCAAATTTCTGGTAGTTTGATTTAGTACCTTCTGCAGGAATAGGTATTCGTATAGTCGTTATGATTTCTTTTTCTTCTAATGCAGTAGAGAAAAGTCCCGTAAAAAAATCACCAGCTTTTATTCTTCGTTTTCCGTTGCTACCCTGAACTTCAATAACACCATCGGTCGCTAATACCAGGGCCGGCCAGTCGGCAGCAGGGTCGGCATGTGCAAGACTGCCACCAATAGTGCCATGGTTACGAACCTGGAGATCCCCGATTTCAGGAACTGCTTCTGCAAAAAAAGAAAGTTTGCTTTTAATAAGTTGATCATTGCCAATGTCTGCATAAGTCACTGCAGCGCCAATGACTATCTCACCATCTTCTTCTTTTATTCCTTTAAGTTCAGACAGACCGGTTATGTCCACCAGTTTTGAAGGGCGGTTCATACGCAGTTTCATTGCTGGTATCAGGCTATGCCCACCGGCTAAAATTTTTACATCGCTGGATAAAGCGGCAATGACTTCATCAACGGTTTTTGCTTTTTGATAATCAAATGCAGCAGGTATCATAATAATCAATTTGAAAATGTGCTAATATGCTAATGTGCTAATTTGTAAATGTGAAAATGAGATTCCTAATCAAAGATCTTTTCTTCACTCCCCTTAGGGGATGGGGGCTTTCATAGCCCTCCACACTCTTTCCGATGTCAATGGCATGCGGATATCTTTCACTTTATATCCGCCACTCCACAGCGCATGTATCACTGCATTTACCACAGCAGGAGTTGAACCGATTGTTCCCGCTTCGCCGGCGCCTTTCACTCCAAGCGGATTATGCGGACAAGGAGTGACCTGACTACCGGTTTCAAACATCGGGAAATCATCTGCCCGTGGCATGCAATAATCCATATAAGAAGCGTTGGTGAGCTGGCCGTTCTCGTCATACTCTGCACCTTCAAACAATGCCTGCCCAATACCCTGCACTACACCACCATGTATCTGTCCTTCCACTATCATCGGGTTGATCACATTTCCTACATCATCCACTGCAATAAAACGTTTCAAATCAACTTTACCTGTTTGCTTCTCCACTTCAACAACCGCTATATGGCAACCGAACGGATAAGTGAAGTTTGCGGGATCATAAAAACTGCTAAAGTCGAGGCCGGGTTCCAGGTCTTTGGGATATACATGCGGGATGTAGGCATTTAATGCAACATCGCCAAAGCCTACCGATTTATCGGTGCCTTTCACTGTGAATTTACCGGATGAAAACTCTATGTCATCTGCATTTGCTTCCAACCGGTGAGCAGCGATCTTCTTTCCTTTTTCAATGATCTTCTCAATGCTTTTTACAATAGCGCTGCCTCCTACTGCTATGCTTCTTGATCCATAGGTGCCCATACCGAAAGCCACTGCATCACTATCGCCATGTACTATTTCCACATCGTCCATTCCAATTCCAAATTTATCTGCAACCACCTGTGCAAAAGTTGTTTCATGTCCTTGCCCATGGGAATGGGAACCTGTATAAACACTCACTTTACCGGTGGGCTGTACCCGAACCTGACCCACTTCAAACAAGCCTGCCCTTGCACCCAAAGCTCCTGCAACGGCCGATGGAGCAATGCCACATGCTTCAATGTATGTTGAAAAGCCGACACCCAACAACTTCCCATTTTTAGCAGATTCTTTCTGTGCTTTGCGTACATCATCATAACCTAACATTTGCAAACCTTTTTTCAATACGCCCTGGTAATCCCCACTGTCGTATTGCAACGCTACCTGTGTCTGGTAACCGGGCTGGTTCACGCCATCAAAAGGAGGAATGAAATTTTTGAAACGCAGCTCAACAGGATCAATATTCATTTCCAATCCAGCAAGATCAATGAGTCTTTCCAATAAATAAGTTGCTTCCGGTCTTCCGGCACCACGGTAGGCATCAACGACGGTAGTATGTGTAAACACTCCAGTTACATCTACATTTATTTTTGGAGTTGTATATAAACCCTGCAACAAAGTACCATGTAGATAAGTAGGTACACAGGTAGAAAAAGTGGATAGATAGGAACCCAGATTTGCAAACGTTTTAACCCGCAATGCAGTTATTTTTCCATCTTTATCAAAACCCATTTCAGCCTTTGTCACATGGTCTCTTCCATGGGCATCCAATTGAAAGGCTTCACTTCTTGTTGAAGTCCACTTAACGGGTCTTCCAATTTTTTTTGTACACCAGGTAAGCAATGCTTCTTCTGTATAATGACATATTTTGCTACCAAAAGCACCACCTACATCAGGGCCTACCACGCGGACTTTATGTTCAGGAATGCCCAATACAAAAGCACACATTAATAATCGTATAAGATGCGGAGCCTGCGTACTCGTATACAA
>Ga0136621_1001284_pt1 | contig 10185 bp, 8 predicted proteins | sample AntDryUQ445A2306_FD_104673 | JGI IMG/M metagenome (GOLD analysis project Ga0136621, IMG submission 104673) | Polar desert sand microbial communities from Dry Valleys, Antarctica - metaG UQ445A (23.06) | ecosystem: Environmental > Terrestrial > Soil > Desert | place: Antarctica: Dry Valley...
AAACATTTTCCCATTCCACAAAGCGAAAGGGATAGAAATAAAGCTTTGCATTAATAATTCAAATACAGTTCAATTTTTAAACATTTAAAATTTATAATCATCATGACACAATCAATTAAGCGATTTAACTTTATGAAGATCCCCTTGATCTTAACATTACTAATTGGGATTCTTTTTACTTCCTGCAGTAATAAAGACAATCCTCCGCCACCACCACCGGCAGATAAAACTGCATTACAGGCTACTGTAACATCTTCACAAGCCTTGTACGACGGTACAGTAGAAGGTACAAAGCCGGGCCAATATGTAGTTGGTTCAAGAGTGGCTTTTAAAACAGTATTAGATGCTGCAAAAGCGGTTTTAGCAGATCCAAATGCTACTCAGGCAGCGGTTACAAATGCAAATGCCCAGTTAGTGGCTGCAGTTACTACCTTTGGAGGCCTTAAAATAAACGAAATTGCAGCAGCCAATTTAATTGGTTTCTGGAAATTCAATGGTAATCCAAATGACTCATCGGGGAAAGCAAACAATGGAACACTCAAAACAGGTCATGTGTATTATGGAGCTGGTAATGCCGTTCTTACAGCAGACCGTTTTGGCCGTGCCAACATGGCTTATAATTTTGATAAGGGTGGCAATATTGAAGTTCCTTATACAACCACACTTAATCCCCAGCAATTGACAATCAGCCTTTGGGCTAAAAAATCATTGGGCACCCCAGCCAGAACGATCAAAACAGATACATACACCTTTGTTGCCTTGAACCGGTGGAATGGATATAAATTCCAATTGCAGTCAGGCAATTTATCATTCTTAACTGTAAAAGCAGTTAAAGGCGCAGCAGTTGGCGACACAGTATATCATGATCGTGACAATGCAGGGGTTGCATTGACCAATAATGTGTGGTATCATGTCGTAGCTACTTTCAAAGCCGGCCAAATGAATTTTTATTTAAATGGCGACCTGGTAAAATCCTGGACAGATACACCGGGTAACGCCATTTCACTTGCTGCTAATCCTATTAATTTTGTTATTGGACAGGATCTTCCAACCAATAAATATCTAACCGTTGATGGAGACTTCCAGGTGGCCTGGGGTGGATTTTTTACAGGAGATATGGATGATGTAATGTTTTACAATATAGCCCTTGATGGGCCGCAGGTAAAATCGATTTTCGATAATCAAAAAACGCTTTAATTTTTAAAGATTAATAAATGATCATTTGAAAAACCCCACAGAAAATACTGTGGGGTTTCGCAATTTTTTTATTTTTTTTCTACAGATTTTCACTTAAGAAGTAGTTAACTACCAAAGCACCCTAATTTCTTATGGTATTATCAACACGTTTTTGTTTTGTTTTGATAACTTTTCTGACACTTTCCTGTAACAGGGATGCCGGAAAAAATGAAGAATTACTATTCTGGTGTTCTAATAATAACGGTGAAATAAAACTAAGTACACAGATTGTCAATGCGTGGAACGCTGGTAACCCAAATCATAAAATTCATGTACAACCAATTCCCGAAGGTCAGTCCAGTGAAGAAGTTATCCTGGCGGCTGTTGTAGGAAAAACAACCCCGGATATTTATGGAAACATGTGGCAGGGCAATGTGGAGATGTATGGACGCGCCGGTGTACTGGTTCCTTTAGACACAATAGAAGGATTTTTGGAATTTATTTACCAGCGTTGTGATAGTGCGGTTGTAAAAGAGATCACTTCTTCAGATGGGCATATATACCAGGTGCCGTGGAAGGTCAACCCTATTATGACCATTTATAACCAGGATGTTTTCCAAGCCAACGGTATTACTCAGGTACCCAAAACTTATAATGCTTACCGGCAGGCTGCGGAAACGTATAAAAATAACAGTATAAAAAACGGGCTAACTCATAACTGGTTTGGCTATACGGAGGTTAAAGCAATCTGGTACGAACGTTTGTTTAATTATTACACGCTATACCTCGCTGCTTCCGGCGGGGCACCGCTGATTGTTGATAATAAAGCAGCATTTAATAATAAATTTAGCGTAGCCGTATTTCGTTTTTTACAAAGCTTATATAACGATGGTTATTTTTCCAGGGAACGATTGACTACTTCAGGAGATCCTTTTGTATTACAACAGTTTGCCACAAAATGGACAGGCCCATGGGAAATATCTTACCTGCACAACATTCCCAACAGAAATTTTAAGTTTGATTATTATCCGCCACCGGTGCCAGATGATCACCAGGGACCTGTTTTTACATATGCCGATCCAAAAAATATTGTAATGTTTAATACATGCAGTAATCCGCAAAAGGCATGGGAATTTATTAAAACTTTGGTCGATAAAAATGGTGACCTGCAACTATTAGAAATAACCGGGCAATTGCCGAGAAGAAAGGATTTGCAAACCGATCCGTTTTATAAGGATTTTTTTATAAAAAGTCCAATGCTTATGACTTTTGCGAAGCAACTACCATTTGTAAAAGGAGTGGATAATTGCGAAGTGATAGTTGAAGTGCTTGACATCATTTCACAGGAGTATGAAGCCTGTGTAGTGTACGGCAAAAAAACACCCGAAAAAGCAGTTGAAGCCGCTGCGGCTGCTGTAAATGTTTTATTGGGCAAGCAAGACAGGTAAATTGTGAGTGGTGAGTGGTGAATGGTGAATGGTGAATGGTGAATGGTGAATAAAAAAACTAATTAAGAAACGAAAACGATGCACCAAAATAAAAATTCTTAAAAATAAAAGTGTTTAGAGAAGAATTAAATATTGGTATCGTTGGTGCTGGAGGTTTTGCAGCATTTGCAGCAAAGGCGTTTTTAAAAATACCAGGGATAAAGATTATTGCTGTAGCTGATATTAATCAATCAATTGCTGAGAAACTTGCAAAAGAATTGAATGCTGAACCTTACTCAGATTATGAGATCTTTTTAGAAAATAATCATATTCATCTTGCCTACATTGCTACCCCACCCTATTTACATTTTGAACAATCCAAAAAAGCATTGTTAGCCGGCAAGCATGTGTTCTGTGAAAAGCCGGCTGCACTTAAAACAAGTGAAGCAGAAGAGTTGAGTTCGTTGGCAAGATCTTTAAAACTCTTATACGTTGTTAACCTGATGCAGCGGTATAATCCATTATTCTCCGTGGTCAAAACAATAGTTGATGAGAAAATGCTGGGTAATTTTTTGCATGGGTTTTTTGAAAATTATGCAAGCGATGGAACGCTTAATCCAGACCATTGGTTATGGGATGAAGCTATAAGCGGCGGATTATTTATTGAGCACGGTGTTCACTTTTTTGATATGTTCGAGGGATGGTTCGGTGAAGGGGAAATACTAAGTGCAGTACAATTGCAGCGCCCAGGTGTTGAAACGGTAATAAAAGACCGCGTGCATGCCACAGCATTATATGACGGAGGAATAGTAAGCTTTTACCATGCTTTTGATCAACCTGCCATATTGGAAAAACAGGAGCTTAGGCTGCAATTTGAAAAAGGGGAAATTAATTTATATGAATGGATACCTGTCCAAATGAAATTAACCGGCTTGCTTCAAAAACATCATTTAAAAAGATTAGGAGAATTTTTGGAAAATTTATCTGTTCATCTCGCTGAAACTTCGGTTGCAGATAGAAAAGTGAAGGGACGGTTCAAGGAGATAGTTTTTAATGATCATGTTACAATAAACTATGGGAAGGCCTCAGACAAACAGGATCGCTACAGCAGAATGGTTACAGCAATGATGCAGGATCAATGGAATTGGATCAACAACCGTAATCATAAAAGGATTATCGACGATAGCAATGCAACTAACTCACTGAAAATGGCGGAACGGGCTACACAAATAGCCCAAAAATTTTAATGCCTGCAAATATGAATGTAACGATAGAACATCCCGTAAAAACCAAACGATTTAATAGCAAAAAATTGTTGCCTTATTTAATGGTTTCTCCTTACATTCTCTTTGTACTTGTGTTTGTGTTGTTCCCGGTTTTCTTTTGCCTTTTCCTCACCTTTCATAAATGGAACATTATTGCCCCGATGAAATTTATCGGAACCGATAATTATTTACGCCTTTTCCAGGATCGTTTATTTTGGAAAGCCATCGGAAATACACTTAAATTTTTGTTGCTGCATATTCCACTTCAGTTGATTGTATCCTTATTTCTTGCGTATTTGCTCAACCAAAAAATGCGGGCACTTTCTTTTTTCAGGGCATCTTTTTTTATGCCTGTTATTGTCTCGGGGGTAGTTGTCACTATTTTATGGCAACAATTATTAGGTTTTGATTCAGGATTAATTAATCGCTTACTAACTACAATCGGATTAAACAAAATTGGCTGGCTGGTTAACCCCGATGTAGCTATTTATTCCATTGCCGTGATGGCTACATGGAAAAATGTTGGCTTGTATGTTATTCTTTTTTTGGTCGGCTTGCAAACTGTACCCACGCAATATTATGAAGCAGCAAAAATGGAAGGCGCCACCCGCTGGCAGCAGTTTTATCATATTACGTTGCCCATGATCAATCCAACCATTTTTATGGTAGTGATTTTATCAACTATCGGTGGATTTAATTTATTTATTGAACCCTATATTATGACCGGCGGAGGACCATTGAACCAAACCCTTTCTGCCGTCCTATATATTTACAAACAGGCATTTCAATATTACAATATGGGCTACTCTGCTACCCTGGGATTTTTTTATGCCATCATGATAATGACAGTAGTGATACTGCAAAAAAAATTTATTGAAAAAGAGGTTTAGTAAGAATTATGCAAATGTGCAAATGTGCAGATGTGCAGATGTGAAAATGGTATTGAAAAAAATATTTAGAGCTGGTTAAAAAATTTAAGTAAAAGATGTTGAAAAATGTTTCCATGAAAAAAATATTGATGTACGGCGCACTTACAATAGCTGCTGTTACATTCATTTATCCTTTTATCTGGATGATAGGTGCATCCTTAGCACCTGAGCATGAGTTAGGTAAAATGACGATATGGCCCGTTAACCCGGGCTTCCAGAATTTTGAATCCATGTTCGAAAAAATCCCCATCGGACGATCGCTCATTAATAGCCTACTGGTAGCAATATTTACTACATCACTGGTCTTGATAACAGGTTCTTTAGTGGGATATGCCTTAGCAAAAATGCAATTCAAAGGACGCCAGCTTATATTTTACGTTATTGTTTTTACCATGTCACTTCCGTTCCAGGTTACATTGATACCCAATTATATCACGATGATTAATCTGAGATTGGTTGACACCTTCTTTGCATTGATCATCCCTTTTGCGGTAAGTGCCTTTGCTATTCTTATGTTCCGGCAGGCGTTCCAGGGTTTGCCACAGGCATTGATTGATGCAGCAAGACTTGACGGCTGCACGGAAACGGGAATTATTTTCCGGATATTATGGCCAAATATAAAGCCAACAGTGGTAACGGTAGCCATTCTAACCTTCATCGGTTCTTGGAATGAAGTGTTGTGGCCATTGATTGTAGTACGGAATGAAAACCTGATGACCATGCCGCAGTTGGTAACCCTGTTTTCTGTTGGAGGTCGGGCTGATAGCCAGCTAGGTGTAAAGATAGCAGCGGCAGTATTATTGGCTTTACCAGTTATGATAGCATTTTTATTTTTTCAAAAACATTTTATACAGAGCATGGCATCTACAGGGTTGAAAGATTGATTGCAGATTTTAGATTGGCGATTGCGGATTTTTGAACCTGCAATCTGTAATCTGCAATTGCCAATCTGCAATAAAAAATAATTCATGAAAGTCACAAAAAATTCTATCCGGTTATATGCTTCATCAAAGGGCGTCATCACATCATTTTTATTTTTGCCGGGTAAAAACCGCATCAGCAATGTTATTAAGCGGTTAGAAAGTTTAAAGGATGAAGAAATAGAATCGTGTTTGGAAAAAGTAATGAAAGATTTTGCTCACCGCCACCGGGATATTGAGAAAATATTTCTAAATCATTTTAACAGGATAAACAATCAGTATAAAGATGACCTGTTACTTTTTTCCTCAAAAAAGAGAATATTGCTTGGAGCCTTTTTTACTAAAGAGTATTCTATCCAGGCAGCAGCATTATTCAATCCATCCATCGTTCCACATCCTGATCAAACAGGTTTACAGCCGAAGGAACAAAGATTTATTATGAGCTTAAGAGCTACTGGTGAGGGGCACATATCTTCTATTGTTTTTAAAACAGGAGTAGTCGATGATAAGGCAAATATTACATTAGATGCCGATTCAGGAAATTTTACAAGTTTGGAAAAAAATGAAGCAGCGCAGTACAGTAAAAGCTTTATAAAAAAACGAGCTGCTACCATTCCTGATTTTAAAACAGAATTGTTAGACCTGCTTCCTGATAATTTCACTGCAGCACAAGCCATTCATATTTTTAATGAAAATGAATTGTCGCAAGATGAGTCCATGTCTGGCAGCTGTAACCATTTCAGGGAGATGCTTGATATGAACTATGAATTGGAAGAATCTTCTCATTTAAGCATCAACGAGAAAGTAATTTTTCCTAACGCAAAAGGGGAAAGCATGGGTATGGAAGATGTTCGTTTTGTGCAATTCCGGGATGGAGAAAATTCTTGTTACTATGGTTCTTATACAGCATATGATGGACATAATATAAAAACACAGTTAATTGAAACAAACGATTTTAATGTTTTTAGGATACGCACATTGTATGGGCCTGCAGTTTCAGATAAAGGCATGGCATTGTTTCCTGAAAAAGTAGCCGGGAAATATGTGATGGTAACGAGGCAGGGTGGAGAAACGATCAATATCATGTTTTCTGATGATCTTTATTTCTGGAACAATTTTCAGATATTGATGGAGCCGCATTATATCTGGGAAATGGTACAATTGGGTAATTGTGGTTCGCCTGTAAAAACCGATAAAGGCTGGTTATTGCTGACACATGGCATGGGTGCCATGCGCACCTACGTAATAAGCGCCATATTGCTTGACTTAAATGATCCTTCCATTATTGTTGGCAGATTAGACAAGCCTATAATTGAAGCAGACGAATCAGAACGGGAAGGTTATACACCTAATGTAGTATACACCTGCGGGTTGCTTCGTCATAACGATTTATTGATAATACCCTACGCCGTATCGGATTCTGCTACTGGTTTTGTAACTATTGAATTGAATGAGATACTTGATGAGTTTAAATTATAAACGTAGTATTATGAAAAAAGAATTACAGATTGTGCTTTGCTTAATTGCCCATAGTTGTATGGCTGTTACCTGTAACAAACAAACGGCCAGCAACATGCCGGCTCCTCCAGGGGATTCAGGGTTGGTCAATACAACTCACTTGAATTATCTATACACTCCTGTTAATTTTTCACCAGGTACCAATGCTGCAGGGGTATATATTTATGCAGAAGCTCCGGATTATCATTTGGTAGGTGATGCTGATGAAGGTTTCACCTGCGTTGATGATGTAGCCAGAGCAGCCCAGGTATATTTGAGAAGTAATAAATTTTCTTCCGATACTTCGGTTCAAACAAAAGCATTTAATCTTATCCGGTTTATCCTCGAAATGCAATCTGATAACGGATATTTCTATAATTTTTTATTCCCTGATAATACAATTAATAAAACCGGGATAACCAGTATAAATAATCCGAACTGGTGGTCCTGGAGAGCCTTGTACACGCTTACAGAAGCTGGCCCCATCGTTAAAACTAAAAATATACAGCTGTCAGATAAAATCGATATGGCTGTAAATAAATTGATTGTAAAAATAAAAACAGATCTTGTTAATATTCCTCAAACTACAAAAGTTGTTAGTGGAATTACGGTTCCGCAATGGCTGCCTGCAGGCAGCGGAACAGATCAGGCCGCCATACTTATTCTTGGGTTGATTCCGTATTGCATGGCGACTAATGATGCCGAACTCACTTCATATGTAAGAAAATTGGCCGATGGAATTGCCCTTATGCAAAAGGGAGATGCAACAAACTTTCCTTATTCCTGTTTTCTTAGCTGGGAAAATACCTGGCACGCATACGGAAGTGACCAGGCATATTCATTGTTGAAAGCAGGTGTTTTTTTAAATGATGCAAAATATACAAATCAAGCCCTGGCAGAAGTTGATAATTTTTATTCCTGGTTATTAAAAAATGGGATGAAGTCTTCTTTTGTTGTGGCAAAAACCGCCAGTCAAATACAATTGGTCAGCGAAAAAAGTTTTGAGCAAATAGCATATGGCCTGAGGCCGATGGTTTTTGCTGCCGCAGAAGCCTACCGGCAAACCGGGCAATCACAATATGCTGATATAGCCGGACACCTCGCTGCATGGTTTTTTGGAGCTAATGATGCCAGTACTAATATGTATTCTTTAACTACAGGCAGGTGTTATGATGGCATTACATCACCAGGTAATGTGAATAGAAATTCCGGAGCAGAATCAACTATAGAAGCCTTGCTTGCTTTACAAAGAGTTGAAAGTTACCCTGCTGTAAAAGCGGCATTGAATAAGTATAAAAAACCATGATTGCAAGTCAACATACAATGAATAATGGTTTTATAAAATCGGACTATCTGATTTTTACTCCGGATGACGTAGACTTGTCTTTTTCCCCTTTAAGAAAAAATTTAGATAAAAAAACCTATGTATTGGGAGCTTTTAATCCGGCCCTTTGCCGGTTGCCTTCGGGCAATCTGATGATGATGGTTCGTGTAGCAGAAGCCCTATCAGATGCTGTGCATGAAGATAAGGCGCATTGTATAAGATGGGAAAAAGATGGATACACAACGGATGCATGGCCTGCTGCCGAAGTAAATATGAATGATCCAAGATCTTTCAAAATCAATGCTTATAAATTTCCGGTTCTGGGCCTTACTTCATTATCATGGCTGTTACCGGTTGAATTAAATGAAGATGGCTCCGCAATTCAGCACGTACATTATGATAAAATAATTTCCCCCCATCTCACCAGCCAGGAATATGGAATAGAAGATCCGCGTATTTCATTTATAGACGGGCGTTATTATATGACAACCTGCTGTACAAGTTCTGAGCGACATTCTACTATGTTGTACGTTTCAGAGGATGGATTAAATTATAGTTGTCTCGGCATAGTCCTCGATCATCAAAATAAGGACATGCTGTTATTTGAAGGCAAAATCAATAACAAATATTATGCATTAACAAGACCATTAGGAGAATGTTACTTTGCAGCTTCACCAATCTCAGCATATCACCCCGGAGCTGCTATTCATTTAGCTTCATCGCCAGATCTGTTGCATTGGAAACCTGCTGATGCCCCCTTTCTACGTGGCAGGCGTTCTTCTTTATTTAATGTAAAAATTGGCGGAGGCACGCCGCCTGTGTTAACTGCAGATGGATGGCTGATGCTTTATCATGGAGTGGAAAATAGTGGTAACGTTGGTATCTATCGAACCTATTGGGCACTGCTTGATCAAAATGATCCGCCCAAAATTATACACCTTGCAGATGCCGCTCCCTTACTGGAGGCTGATGCCGCACTCACTGAAAAAATGGCCCACCAAATTTATTTAGATAATGTTGTATTTACAACCGGCATTGCTGAACATGGAGAGGATTATATTATAGCGTCAGGCGAGTTAGACCTCGCCTGCCGCATTACAAAAATTGCAAAAGATTATTTTTCCATATCAGCTACATAAAAAAGAATAAAATTATGGCAGAAGTAAAACTGGAACATATTTCCAAAGTGTACGATGACAACAAAAAATCACCTGATAAAAAAGCGGTCAATGATATTTCTTTTACCGTACATGATAAGGAATTTATGGTGATTGTTGGTCCATCCGGTTGTGGGAAATCAACTTTATTAAGAATGATTGCAGGCCTTGAAGATATCAGTGAGGGCAGCTTATCAATTGACGGCAAGCGTATGAATGAAAAAAGTCCTAAGGAAAGAGATATCGCGATGGTGTTCCAGAACTATGCATTATATCCGCACATGACCGTATATGATAATATGGCGTTTGGTTTAAAGCTAAAAAATCATAGTAAAAAAGATATAAAAGAACGGGTTACACAGACTGCAAAATTGTTGGAAATAGAAGACGAGTTATTTAGAAAACCGAAAGCATTATCAGGCGGGCAGCGCCAGAGAGTGGCAATAGGAAGGGCTATTATACGGCGACCAAAAGTGTTTTTATTTGATGA
>Ga0136621_1001286_pt1 | contig 10173 bp, 11 predicted proteins | sample AntDryUQ445A2306_FD_104673 | JGI IMG/M metagenome (GOLD analysis project Ga0136621, IMG submission 104673) | Polar desert sand microbial communities from Dry Valleys, Antarctica - metaG UQ445A (23.06) | ecosystem: Environmental > Terrestrial > Soil > Desert | place: Antarctica: Dry Valley...
AGCTTCGGCTGTAGCGCAGCGTGGTTGGCCGCCGCGTCGCCGGTGGCCTGGCCACCTTCGTAGACGAGCCGGCTACCGATGTATTCGGGCTGGAGCTCGATCTGACCGCTCTCGATCGCCGGAGCGACCACCGGCCGCTCGCCGAGTCCGATACCCGCGCGATCGATCGTGTATCCCTTAGCTTCGAGCGCCTGGGCGTAGAGCTCCGCCATCACCCTGGCCTCGTCGAAACCCACCGAGCCGACCTTGATCGTCGGCTTGCTGCCCCCACCCGATCCACACGCGCCAATCACCGCGATGAGGACCGCCCCGAGGGCAAGCGTGCGGGAAAGCCGCATGGGTCAACCTCCTGCTAATGCCTCCTTGAACCGAATGAGGTCCGGCCCATCACGGCGACTATAGACAGGATTACGCGAGAGGACCCTCCACGGATGAGTGCAGCCGCAGCGCTCGCGGAGTGAGGGCCCGTTGGAGCGCGGCAAAGCTCAGGTCGGTCGCAATCACGAGGCCTGCCACGAGGACGACGCCGCCGAGCATCTGAGCCGCCCCTCCGAGCGTGTACTGCGCGAATCCGTCGACGAGGAAGCGGCCGAGCCCGCCGAAACCGAAAATGGCGCCGAGCGTTGCGGTTGCCACCACCTGGACCGCCGCCGAACGGATTCCGGTGATGAGCACCGGTACGGAGAGCGGAAGCTCCACGTCGGTCAGGATCCGTCGCTCATCGATGCCCTGCCCACGCGCGGCCTCGACGATGTCCCGGTCAACGCCGACGATGCCGGTGTATGCGTTGACCAGGATCGGCGGTACGGCCAGGACGACCATCGCGACGACCGTCGGGTAGACGAGGAAGCCGGCGCGCGGGTCGATTGAAGCGGTGATGGGTAGCACGATGGCGATGACTGCCAGGGACGGCAATGCCCGCCAGAGGTTGGCTGTGTTGACGGCGAGTGCCACGCCACGGCGAGTGTGGCCGATGTACAGCCCGACGGGCAACGCGATCACCAGCGCGATCAAGAGCGATGCGGCCGACAGCCCCACGTGCTCTACGAGCCGGTTCGGAATGCCGGTCGGACCGCTCCAGTGGGTGGGGTCCGTCAGCCAGGCGAGCGTGTCGGCCAGGATGCCCATCGCTTCAGGACGCCACGGCGGCCGACCGCGCCCATGGCGTTATTGATCGCTCCATGCGAACCAGCAGGGCGTCGACCAGGAACGCGAGGAGGATGGACGGGATGGCGCCGAAATAGAGCTCCGTCGGGAAGCTGCGCCGGTAACCCTCGAGGATGAAGAAGCCGAGGCCGCCGAAGCTGTCGCCCAAGATCGAGGTAACCGTCACCAGGCCGATCGTCGAGACCGCGGCCAGGCGCAGGCCGGCGATGATCAAGGGGACTGCGAGCGGCACCTCGACCCGCCACAGCCGCTGCGAACTTGTGTAGCCGAGTCCATCGGCGGCTCCGATCACGTCAGTCGGGACCGAGTCGAAGCCGGCCGCGATATTGCGTACGAAGATGACCAGCGTGTACATCACCAGCGGGATCTCCACGGTCAGCAGCGTGATACCGGTGACCGATATCAGCACCGCGAACAGCGCCAGGCTGGGAATCGTGTACAGCACGTCGGAAAACGCGAGGATCGGCGCATAGGCCGCTCTCCTGCGGACGGCGATCACCGCCAGGAAGAACGATATGACGAAGCCGATACCGACCGCGATGGACGCCAGCAGCAGATGCTGAAACGTCCGGTAGGCGAGCTCGTCGAGGTGGTCGACGATCCATGCCACGTCCACGTTGAGGTCCATCGTTAGGCCGGTTTCCGGGCGGCCGTCTCGCGCAACGCGGCCGCGATCTGCTCAATCGAAGCCTCACCCACGACGCGTCCGCTTTCATCGACGACGCGGCCGGACATCGTGCCCGCGGCGAGTATCTCGGAGAGGGCATCCCTGAGCGTCATGTCTTGCGTCAGCAGTGGGCCATCGGGGGTATCAGCCGGTTTCAGATCCAGGTCGGCGACGGTTCTCAGCGATAAAAGCTTCAAGGCCCTGTCCGCGCCGACGAAACGGGCGACGAATTCGGACGCTGGGTGAGCAAGGATCTGCGCCGGCGGCCCGAATTGGGCCAACACCCCACCCACCTGCAGGACCGCGACGAGATCGCCCATCTTGATCGCTTCATCGATATCGTGCGTGACGAACACGATCGTCTTGGCGAGGCGCTCCTGGAGGTGGAGCAGCTCGTCCTGGAGGCGTTCGCGCACGATCGGGTCCACCGCCCCGAATGGCTCGTCCATGAGCATCAGCGGCGGATCGGCAGCCAGGGCTCGCGCCACGCCGACGCGTTGGCGCTCGCCGCCCGAGAGCTGCGCCGGGTAGCGATCGCGGTATCTGCCAACGTCCAGGCCGACGAGCTCCATCAACTCTTCGACGCGCGCCCGCACCCGCGCCGCGTCCCAACCGAGCAGTCGCGGCACTATCGCGATGTTGCCTGCGACTGTGAGGTGGGGCAGCAGCCCGACCTGTTGGATGACGTAGCCGATGCCGCGCCGGAGCTCGATCGGATCCTCGCTCATCACGTTGCGGCCGCCAATGAGGATCTCGCCGGAGGTTGGCTCGATCAACCGGTTGACCATCTTCAGGCTCGTCGTCTTGCCGCAGCCCGACGGTCCGACAAAGACGCAGATCCTGCCCGCTGGCACCTTGAGGCTGAGGTCGTTGACAACGGCCAGCGAGCCGTAGCGCTTGGAGACGTTCAGGAATTCGAGCTCGACCGCGTTCATCGGTCTGCGCTGCACCCAGGGGTCATGTTGGGACCGTATACGCTTCGAGCATGACCGCCAACTCACGTGGCGAAGGTGCGCCTGCGGCCGGCGAGAGCGCGATAATCGTCCCCGTCCAGGTGCCGGTGGCCGTCAACCTCCTGCGCAATCGGATGGATCCGTCGGCGGCCCAGGGCGTGCCCGCGCACGTGACGCTGATCTATCCGTTCATGCCACCAGATCAGCTCAAGGACGCCGTCCGTCGCACTGTGGAGCGGATCATCGCGTCCGAGGCCGCATTCCCTTTCACGCTCGCCTCCGTCCGCCGCTGGCCCACGGTCGTGTACCTGGTTCCAGAGCCCGCTGAGCCGTTCCGGCGCCTGACCGACGCGTTGGCCGCCGCCTTCCCCGACTATCCGCCCTACCAGGGTGCCCATGATGACGTCGTGCCTCACCTGACGGTCGCCCAGAACGTGCCCGATGACTACTTCGCCGCGGCCGAGCACGCCCTGCCCGGGATGTTGCCGATCCGGGACGTGGCCCGCGAGGCGTGGCTGATCGGCCACACGCCAGAGCAGCCCTGGCACACGCTTTGGCGACTGCCGTTGGGGACGGCTCGGCAAAGCGTCGGCGGCTAGATAGACTCCGACCCGTGCCCCAGATCCATCTGCGCGCCGAGCCCGGCGACTACGCCCCGCTGGTGCTCCTGCCCGGCGATCCGAACCGCGCCAAGGTCGTCGCCGGCATGTTCGACGGCGGATTTGAGAATGCCCGGATGGTCAACGACCACCGTCTGCTGCTCGGCTACACGGGCACCTACAACGGTGTGCCGGTGAGCGTCCAGACAAGCGGCATCGGCACGCCCTCGCTTTCGATCGTGGTCGAGGAGTTACTGCGCCTTGGCGCCAAGCGGCTGATACGCATCGGCACGTGCGGTGGTATCGGTCGCGGCCTGCGCACCGGCGACGTCGTCATCGCCACTGCCGCCGCCCCGGTTGACGGCTCGACCCGTACCTACCTGCATGGCGATCCGTTCGCTCCAGCGGCCGACTTCGAGCTGACGCGGGCTCTCGTCGACGCGGCACAGGCAAAGAGCGTCAGGCCCGGGATCGGCACGGTCGCGTCGGTCGACGTCTTCTACAACCCGGACAAGGACTACGTTTCGAAATGGAAGTCGCGCGGCGTGCTTGCCTTCGAGATGGAGGCCGCGGCGCTGTTCTACCTCTGTGCGCGGGCACAGGGCAGCGGCGAGGACGTGCGTGCCGCGTGCATCCTGACTGTCAGCGACACGCTCGGCGAGACCGATGACGGCGACGTGGAAACGTCCGAGGAGACGTACATGGAGCTCGGCGACCTCGAGGCGGCGACGATGCGGATGATCGAGATCGCACTCGAGGCAGGGACCACGGCGCGTTGATTCCTATCGGCGTCAACCTCACCTCGATCGGCGTTACGTCGGCATGGTGGATAGAGTCCGCTCAGGCACTCGAGAAAGCGGGTTTCGCCGGCGTCTGGTGCTGGGACCACCACGTCAGCAGGGGCAAGAAGAGCGATCCGGTGCTCGAGTGCTGGACAACGCTGACCGCGGCCGCCGCGCACACGTCGCGGATCAAGGTCGGCAGCTTCGTGACCAACGTGATGAATCGCCAACCGGCGATTCTGGCGCGGATGCTGGCGACGATCTGGGATCAGTCGGGCGGACGGGTCGAGCTCGGCATCGGTGTCGGCGGCAACTCGGGTGAGACGGAGGCCTACGGAATCTCCTTTCCCGAGCCGAAGGAGCGCGCGCTCATCCTCGAGGAGGCAGTCGCTGTCATTCGACTTCTCTGGAGCGGCGGACCGGCCACCTACGACGGTCGTTTCCTGCACCTGAAGGAAGCCTGGTCGCACCCAGCTCCTGAGCCTCCGCCGCGGATCATCATCGGCGGCGAGAAGCCTGCCGGCGCCCGACTCGCAGCCCGCGCCGGCGATGGCTGGACCACGAATGCGAAGGACTATGAAACGCTCCTTCCCATCCACCTTGCCGAGCTTTCCGCCCACGGCCGGTCACGCGCGCAAGTGGCTCATCTGTTGGCCGTCGAGCTGTCGCGCGACGAGCCGCTGGACAGGCAGCCGCTGATCGCCGACATGCGTGGGTTTGCGGCCGAATGGGAGGCCAAGGGCGCCGACGAGCTGATCGTCAGCTGGGTTCGCCCGGCCGAACTGCCGGCGCTGTTGGAGGCCGCCGAGCGAGCCGGGTTGCCGGCTCTAACCGCTCGCACCTAGGGGCCGCTCGGCAGCGCTGACCCGCGCGATCCCGCGCGCATTCTTTGGCCCAGGGTGATCGAAGTCGTCTACAGATCTTCAGGCTCGCGGTCGGGTGGGTGAGGCAGCTCGGTGAGTCGCCTTGGTGCCTAGAAACCTGAGCTCAAGGTCGCTCGGGCGCAGTCGGGGTCGTTGTTTGATCGTTAGAACTCGGCCATGGGCTCGTCGTAAGAATGGGAGCGGTACGGACGGTGCGAGCCGTTCCGCGATAGGCTGAATCGGCCGATGTTCCGCCGTTCCCCATCCGTTCCTCCCACCGAGCCCGACACGACCGGCGTGCCGGTGCGACTGGACCAGCCGCACGACACCTGCTTCCGCTGCGGGCGCCCGACGCCTCCCGGCGTGTCACTGTGCGAACGAGACAACCCTGGCCGCGTAAAGGGCCCGAGTTCCACTCAGGTCCACGGAACGATTCTTGTCGGTGTCCTTGGCGGGTTCATCGCGCTGGCGGTGCTCCTCCGCTTGATATCGGCCGGGGTGGGACCGTTCCCAGCGGCCGTATCCGGGGTCGCCACGCGCGCCGACGGAGGTCTCGACGTCGCGATCGAGGTCACCAACGGTGGGACGCGATCTTCGGGCGCAAGTTGTCGGATTTCTGTTGGCGGCGCGCCCGATTTCCGTGACCACGTCTTCTTCATCGAGCCGATCCCCGTGGGCGAATCGCGCCAGTTGACGCGCTTGATCGCGGCTCCGGCCGATGGTTCTGCCCTGAGCGGGGCCGCACTCGTGGTGCGCTGCAACTAGCGACCAGCGACCCGCTCGCCAGCGCGACGCTGCCGCCGACTAATCCGGGCTGACCGGGGTCGCCTCACCAGGCGCGGGGCCGCCCGTAAGCGCCCGCCGGTTATCGATCCCCAGCGCGTTGGTGGCCGCGCCAACAATCAGCAGCACGAAGTTCCCGACCATCGCCAGGTGGAACGCGTCGGTCGACGCCACGCGCGCTGCCTCGACCTGCTCCACAGGGACCCCGGACGCCGGCTGGTTCAGCGGCGGCAGTGCGGCGCGCACCTCGGGGGAAGTCACATCCAGGCCCGGGACGCGTGCCGCCAGCGTCGAGTAGTACGACGCTGTGACGATCACGAAGATCAGCGCGCCGGCGAGTTGCGGCCCGACGCGCGAAATTGCGTTGTTGATCGCCGATGCGACGCCCGCCTGACGACTTGGCACCGACCGCATCAGCGCGGTCGTCAGCGGCGCGACCATCATCGCCAGGCCGAGCCCAACGAGGAGGGATGAGGGGAGGATGTCGATCAGGTAACCGCTCGTTGGCATGTAAGTGGCTGGGTCATCTATGCGGAGCTGCCAGGGTTCGCTGTCGGGCGGGATTCGGGCAAGCCAAAGCTGTCCGAGGCCGATCAGGACTGGCCCGATGGTCATGAACACCCGTGGGCCGTATCGGCCCGCCAGCGCCCCGAATTTCGTCGATAGGAAGATGAGGAAGAGCGAACCCGGGATCGCTCCCAGGCCAACCGCCGGCGCGCTGTATCCGAGCGCGCCCTGCAGGAAGATCGGCTGGAAGAGCAAGCCGACATAAAGGGCGCCGTAGATGAGCAGCGTGGAGATATTGGTGACCGTGAAGTTGCGTGATCGGAATAGCTGCAGTGGGATCAGCGGATTGCGGGCGCGCTTGAAGTAGAAGGGCATGACGATCGTGGCCAGCGCGCCCAGACCGATCGCGATGAAGGCGATCGGATCCTGCCACTCTCGCTGCTGTCCGTAGATCGCCCCGAACGACAGGCCTCCCACCGCGAGTGCGACCAGGATGGCGCCCAGCCAGTCGAAGCTTGCGCTGGCATCCTCGTCCCGGGTTTCCTTGACGTATCGGAGCGCGGCCCAGGTCGCGACGGCGATGAACGGGATGTTGAGCAGGAATATGGCCCGCCAGCTGACGTCGTCGACGAGCACCCCGCCGACGAATGGACCGAGGATCGGTGCGACGCTCGATGCCGCGGCCCAGACTCCGAACGCGCGGCCCTGCTCCTCGCCCTCGAAGGCGTTCGAAATGATCGCCAGGGAGCCGGGCACGAGGATGGCCCCGGCGGCGCCCTGCAGGAGGCGGGCGATGATCAGGACCTCGAGATTTGGCGCCAGCCCGCACAGGACCGACGTCACGCCGAAGCCGATCAGTCCGATAGCGAACAGCCTGCGTCGGCCGTAGTAGTCGGACAGCGCGCCGGCAAGGATCAGGAACGCGCTCAGGGACAGCAGGTAGCCGTACTGGATGTAGTTCTGGCCCTCGAGCACGTCGACGAACAGGCGCGGCTCCCGGCCGATCGCGGGTAGCGCGACGGGCAGCACGGTCGAATCAAGGAAGACGATGCTCGTGCCGAGGACGGCGGCAATCAGGGTCCAGCGCTTGCTAGTGCTCACCCGCGCGCCTGCTCGGTCGATCCGTCCATCACGGCGGCGATCCTACGTCAGCGGCGTCGATACCATGGCGGGCGTGAAGCCGCGCATTGCCGTGACCCTGGCGCGGCCGCGCACGCCCTTTGCCGACGAGAACAACAGATATCGCGTCGCCCTCGAGCGCGCGGGCGCCGAAGTGATCCACGTCTATCCCGGCGACGAGATTCCCGTGGACGTGGACGGCCTTCTCCTGTCCGGCGGCGGCGACATCGCGCCCGAACGTTACGGGGAAGGCGATGCTGGCAGCCGGCGAATCGATCTGGCCAGGGACGAAACCGAGCTGACCATCGCCCGCAACGCGATCGAGCGCGACCTTCCCATCCTCGGCATCTGCCGTGGTTTCCAGGTGCTCAACGTGGTTCGCGGCGGAAAGCTCGTGCAGGACCTGCCCGGACACGAGCATCCGGAAGATGAGCTCCTTCAGCACCACGATGTCCGGCCTCGGCGGGGCTCCATCCTGGAACGGGTTAGCGGCGACCAGCCGATCACGGTCAACTCGCGCCACCACCAGGGAGTAACTCCCGAGATCCTCGGCCAGGGGCTCGTGGCGACCGTCGAGGTGGATGGGCTCATCGAAGCATTCGAGGCGACGGACCGCCGCTGGCTCGTTGGCGTGCAGTGGCACCCGGAGCGAACCAGCGAGGTATCTCCCCAAGCCGCGCAACTCATCCATGCGTTCGTCGCCGAGGCGGCGGCCCGCAGCTCGACGACGGCGCCCTGACGACGCGCCACGACACCGAGCTGTCGATCGCGGTCGAGGCCGCACGGCGCGCTGGCAGACTCCAGATGGAGCGCTACGAGCGGCTGGAGCGGATCGTGCACAAGTCTGACCACGACGTCGTCACCGAGGTCGACGAGATGTCCGAGCAACTGATCATCTCGGCCATCCGCGAGTCCTTTCCGCACGACGCCTTTTTGGCCGAGGAATCAGGCCAGATCGAAGCGGTTCCACCAGCGGGAGAATCGGTCATCGATCCCTCCGCGCAGCGGGTCTGGATCATCGATCCCCTCGATGGAACGGTTAACTACGCCAACGGCATCCCGGTGTTCTGCGTGAGCATCGGGCTCGCCATCGGCGGCCAGCCAACCGTGGGAGTCATCTACGACCCCGTTCGAGACGAGCTCTTCACCTCCCAGGCGGGGCTCGGCGCACGACTCGACGGCGCGCCCATTCGCCACCCGGCCAAAGAGAAGCTGTCGGACTGCGTCGTGTCGCTGTCGTTGCCGCGTGGTGGCTGGTCGGTGCGCGAGCGTCGCATCCGACGGCAGATACGGGTCTCGCGCAACATGGGCAGCGCCGCCCTGGCCCTGGTTTATGTGGCCAACGGCCGATTCGATGCGTTCGTGCAGGCAGGCGGGCTTTCGCTGTGGGACATCTGTGCCGCGGGCCTGATTGCCAATGAGGGAGGCGCTACCGTCACCACGCTGGACGGCGCGGCATGGTTCGACATGACCCGCGCCAGCAAATCGATCGGCATCGTTGCCGCGGCGCCGACGCACCACGCGACACTCACGGAGTTGCTCAAATGACCTCCATCCCCGTCTCACGGCTGAACCATGCTGTGCTCTATGTGCGCGAACTGGATCGATCCGTCGACTTCTATCGGAATTTGTTCGGCTTCGAGGAGGTATCGCGCATCCGCAACTTCGCGGCGTTCCTGCGCGCCGCGGGGACGGACAACCACCACGACCTCGGCCTCTTCGCGGTCGGCCCGGACGCGCCGCGGCCACCGCGCGGATCGACCGGCCTGTACCACCTTGCCTGGGAGGTCCCGCGGATCGAGGATCTCGCCACGGCCGCGGAGGTGCTCCGCGACTCCGGCGCGCTCGGTGGCGGGAGTGACCACGGCGTCAGCAAGTCGCTCTACGGCCAGGATCCCGACGGCAACGAGTTCGAGATCATGTGGCGCGTTCCGCGCGAGCAATGGGGCGAGCTCGAGCACGAGGCAGTCATCTCGCCGCTCGACATCAAGGAAGAGGTTCGTCGGCACGGCACTCCCGCCGGCACGGCGCCCACAGCCGAGTGACCGTCGCTGCGTGATCGTCCCGAAAATCCCCGGCTGGCTTCCCTACGATCGAGTTCACGGAAAGCACAACACAGTCACGGGCACGGTCTTTGTCTGGCCGTCGCTGAACAGTGCCGAGCTGAGCCATTCGCGTGAGATCACGGTCTACGTGCCGCCATCGCTCGCAGCCGGCACTAAACCTGGCCACAACTATCCGGTCATCTACTTCCACGACGGTCAGAACATGTTCGACAGCCACACCTCGTACGTCGGGGAGTGGCGCGCGGACGAGACTCTGCAGAGGCTCGCCCGCGATGGGATCGAGGCGATCGCCGTTGGTATACCCAACGCCGGCGAGGACCGACTCGACGAGTACAGCCCGTGGCGCGGGCGGAGCGGGTTCGGCCGTCGCCAGGTCGGCGGGAAGGGTGCGACCTACCTCGAGTGGGTAGTCGAGCAGGTCAAGCCGCTCGTCGATCGATCATTCCCGACCCGCACGGACCGCGAGGGCACCGGAACCGCGGGGTCGTCCCTCGGCGGCCTGATCAGCCTCTACGCGCTGAGCAAGTACCCAGATGTGTTCGGGTTCGCCGGCGCGATGAGTCCGTCGCTGCGCTGGCACGATTACAAGATCGTCGACCTGTTCGAGGCATGGCCAGGACCGCGGCCGCGGATCCACCTCGACATGGGCGGGCGCGAGTTCCGCGGC
>Ga0136621_1001287_pt1 | contig 10164 bp, 10 predicted proteins | sample AntDryUQ445A2306_FD_104673 | JGI IMG/M metagenome (GOLD analysis project Ga0136621, IMG submission 104673) | Polar desert sand microbial communities from Dry Valleys, Antarctica - metaG UQ445A (23.06) | ecosystem: Environmental > Terrestrial > Soil > Desert | place: Antarctica: Dry Valley...
GGCCAGGTGATCGGCTATGTCGGGGCGGTCACCGCAGAGGACCTCGACACATTGGCCCTCGCCGGCTACCGCGCCGAAGACCTGGTTGGTCGCAGCGGCCTCGAGTATGGAGCGGAGGACCTTCTGCGAGGAACCCCGGGCTGGAGCCTGGTGGCCGTTTCACCAGACGCGGTTGAATCGGTCCTGGCCGAGACCGAGATGCTGCCGGGAGCTGACATCTCGATCACGCTGCGACCGGAGATCCAGGTGGCCGCCCAGGAAGTGCTGGAACCATATGCCGCGGCTGCCACCGCGGTCGTCGATCCGAGCAGCGGCGACGTGTGGGCGCTCGCCAGTCAGCCCACCTTCAACCCGAACTCGATGACGCTTGGCACCACCCTGACCGGCCAGGCCCTCGCGCCGGCCGGTGCCGGGCAGATCTTCAACAAGGCGGTCCTGGCGGCGTACCCGGCGGGTTCGTCGTTCAAGCCATTCACCCTGGTGGCGGCGCTGAAGACCGGGGTCGCGACTCCGACGACCCGGGTAACCTGCCCGCCGACCTGGGAGTACGCCGAGTTCACGTTCCGCAACTACCTGGAGCACACCCTGCCCGGACGGGTCTCGCTGGCCGAGGCGATGGCATTCAGCTGCAACACCACCTACATGCCGCTTTCGCTATTGGTGTACGAGGAGAATGAGACCGTGCTGACGGAGCTTCTCCACGAGTTTGGCTTCGGCGCCCCGACCGGCATCACGTACCTGATTGAAGAGACAGGGATCGTTCCCGACGATGCCTGGCTGACAGCCAACGGACGCGGTGGGTACTCCGGCTTCGAGCAGGTACAGCTCAGCATCGGACAGGGCGCGTTCCTCGGTACGCCGCTTCAGCTCGCGAATGCGTACGCCGCCATCGGCAATGGAGGGACGCTCTGGACGCCGCGGATCTTGGTGGCGGCCACGCTGCCCGACGGGACGGTCGTCGAGGAGGTGGAGCCGACGGTTGCACAGGAGATCTCGGTATCGGCTGCAGATCTGGCCTACGTGACCGACACCCTCGAGGCGGTCACGACCCTGTCGTATGGCACGGGCACCGCCGCATTCGCCGACTTCGAGATCCCGGTGGCCGGCAAGTCGGGCACGGCCGAGACCGGTACGCCCGATCCCCACGCCTGGTTTCCGGCCTACGCGCCGGCCGACGCTCCGACGATCAGCGTCGCCACAATCTTGCCGAACATCGCGCTCGGCACCGGCGGAACGGACGCGGCCCCGCTCGTGCGGCGGGTCATGGCTGCCCATTTCGCAGACTGACCCGGTGCCGGGAAGGGGGTCGCCTTGCGCCGCACGCGCCCGAGCGGGTAGCATCGGTCCTGCCGCTCCTTTGATAGCCCCTTGGGTAAAAGCCGCCCGGAGAGCGACAACGACGCCGTGATCAGCGATACCGCAATTCCGCTGAGGTTCCAGACTGCCGAGGTCGGCGTCGACTGGCTTCAGTGCAACATCGAGTGCCAGGAAGGCTGCCCGGTCAACACGAACTGCCGGGGCTACCTCATGCTGGCCGCCGAAGGTCGGTTTGAAGAGGGCTACATCCTGGCCCGCGATCCAAACCCGGTCGCTGCCATCTGCGGCTACGTCTGTTCGGCGCCCTGCGAGAAGGCCTGCCGCCGCGCCGATATCGACAAGCCGCTCGCCATCCGCGCCATGAAGCGCTTCCTGGTCGACTGGCATTACGCCAACAACATGCCGGACAACGTCGTGGTTCAGGCTCCGACGGGCCGGAACGTGGCCGTCATCGGCGCAGGCCCGGCCGGCCTGGCCGCGGCCAAGGAGCTGGGTGGCTGGGGCCACGAGGTTCACGTGTACGAGGCGCTGCCTTCCGGTGGCGGCACGACCCTCATCGGCGTGCCCGCCTTCCGGCTCCCGCGAGACGTCATCGAGCTGGACGTGAACTGGGTGGCCAAGCACGGGGTGCAGTTCCACTACAACGTCGAGATCGGCCGCGACATCACCCTGGAGCAGCTCCGCGAGAAGCATGATGCGGTGGTCGTCGCCGCCGGCTGCATGTATCCGGTCGCCATGAATACACCGGGGGAGGAGCTCGACGGCGTCATCTATGGGGTCGACTTCCTCAAGCGCGCCAACCTGGGTCAGCCGCAGCCCGTCGGCGAGCATGTCGTCATCATCGGCGGCGGCTATACCGCCATGGATTCGTCGCGCACCGCGCTGCGCCTGGGCGCCAAGACCTCGACCATCGTCTACCGACGCGGTCCGGACGAGATGGTTGTCGACGAGGAGGAGCAGCACGAGACCCGCTTCGAGGGCGTGAGGTTCGAGTACTTCAGCTCCCCGGTCGAGGTGCTTGGTGACGAGCGCGGCAAGGTCAACGGCATCACGTTCGTCCGCACCCGCCTGGGACCGCCGGATCAATCCGGCCGTCGCAGCGCCGAGACGATCCCCGGCAGCGAATACACGGTCCCCTGCGACATGGTCATCCCATGCACCAGCCAGGCCTCGGACAACAATGTCCTGGGCGAGTTCGGGGCAAAGCTGAACCGGCACGTCGGGGTCACCGATACGCGCACGATCGTCGATGGCGGGTCCCTGAGCTCGTGGCGGACCGCGCCGCTGAACGGGACGACGCCGACGGATGCGCAGGGCAATTCGCTCAACGACCTCGAGTTCGAATTCAATCGCGGCAACGTGACGATCAATGCCGATACGTTCGGCACCAACGTGGATGGCATCTTCGCGGTCGGCGACTTCGTGACCGGTCCCGCCACGATCATCGAGGCGGCTGGACTCGGTCGCCGAGCGGCTCGATCGGTGGATCGCTGGCTGGCCGGTCTGCGCGGCGAGGAGCTTGAGGAGCTACCGGTGATCAACCGCGCCGTGATTACCCAGAGCCTGGAGCACGACATGCCGCGCTTCTACGAGGCGACGGAGCGCCAGGAGATCCCGATGGCGCCGCCGGAGCTGCGCCGTGACTTCACCAGCCTCGTCGAGGTCGGCTATGACACCCGCGGCGCCATCACAGAGGGCACGCGCTGCCTCCAGTGCAACCACAACATCAACATCGACGGCCCGCGCTGTATCCTGTGCGGGCTCTGCGCCGATGTCTGCCCGGAGGGCGTCATCTACATGATCGACAAGGCGCAGGTCGGCGGTGACGACCCGGAGCAGGGCTTCTTCCAGTCGTGGCCGCGCGGAATCGCGATGATCATCGACGAGGAACGGTGCATCCGATGCAATCTGTGCGTCGAGCGCTGCCCCACCAACTGCATCACCATGGACCGTCTCGAGCTCGAGCGGTTCACGCCTGACGGGAAGGTTCTGTTGGAGAGCTACAAGGACAACGTGCTCGGACAGGTCGGCCAGCAGGCCGGCGCCGCGGTGGATCGATGAGCAACGGCGAGGGCGGCGGCATCGGCCGCTTCATCAAGGAGTCCGCCCTCTGGCGCAGCCTCTTCCGCCAGCCGTATCCGAATACAAGCCGCACACGCGCGCTGGCGGTGATGAACAACGTGTTCCTGCACCTGCATCCGGTGCGCGTCAAGCGTCACGCGGTGCGTTACACCTACACCTTCTGCCTGGGCGGGATCAGCTTCTTCCTGTTCCTGTCGCTGACGGTGACCGGCGTCTACCTGATGTTCTTCTACGTCCCTTCGGTCAGCCGCGCCTACCAGGACATCCAGGCCATCGAGGCCTCGGTCGCGTTCGGCACGCTCGTGCGCAACATGCATCGGTGGGCTGCGCACCTCATGGTGCTCACCGTCTTCCTGCACATGATCCGCGTCTTCTACCACGGACCTACAAGCCGCCCCGTGAGTTCAACTGGGTGGTCGGGGTGATCCTGCTGTTCCTGACCCTGATGCTGAGCTTCACCGGCTACCTGCTGCCGTGGGACCAGATCGCGTTCTGGGCCATCACGGTCGGAACCCAGATGGCCCTCTACGCACCCCTCCTCGGGCAGGAGTCGAGCTTCTTCCTGCTCGGGGGCATTCAGGTCGGCCAGGAGACGCTGCTGCGCTTCTACGTGCTTCACGTGATCGCATTTCCGCTCATCGCTGCCATCTTCATGATCGTCCACTTCTGGAGGATCCGGAAGGACGGCGGTATCTCGGGACCGGTGTAGGCTAGGAATGAACCGATGACGATCGAAAAGCGACCGAACGCGACCGCAGACAAGAACGCCCCGACACAGGCCCCGACCCGCGCGCCGATCCTGGCGCCGGGAACCGGACCGAAGCTCCCCGGACCGCCGGGCGTACCGGGCACCGAGCGCTTCCGCCTGCTCGCCTACGTCAAACAGGAGTCGATGGTCCGCGTCGACAAGCGCCCTGACGAGACGGTCCTCACCTGGCCGCATCTGCTCCGTGCCGAGTTCCTGATGGCGATGCTGATCAGCGGGCTGCTGGTGGTGACCTCGCTCTGGATCCAGGCGCCACTCGAGGAGATGGCGAACCCATCCGTCACGCCGCATGTCGCCAAGGCGCCGTGGTACTTCCTGGGTCTCCAGGAGATCCTGAGCTACTTCAACGCGACGGTCGCGGGTGTCATCGTGCCGACCTTCTACCTCGTCGGCCTGGCCGCCATCCCATTCATTGATCGGACGCCATTCAAGGCCGCACGAGATCGCAAGCTGATGTGGGTCTTCTTCATGTGCCTCATGCTGGGCGGACTGTTCGTGACCCTCATCGGCTCATTCTTCCGTGGCCCGGGATGGAACTGGGTCTGGCCCTGGGAAGGACTCTTCTTCAACCTATGACACAGCACGCTTCCTACGGCGAGGTTCGCGGGCCTCGCGCCGGAGAGATCAGTCGCCGCGGCTTCATGCGCCGCATGCTCGGGATTGGCGTCGGCATCATGTCGCTCGAGTTCCTGGGCGGCACGCTCGCCTTCCTGTGGCCGAACCTGTCCGAGGGTCTCGGGGCGGAGATCAATATCGGCTCCGCAGAGGACATCAACAACGCCCAGCCGGAATGGAAGAACGGGCTTCCGTACGTCTATGGGCAGGCGAACCTGTTCGTCGTCAATGTCCCGGCGGCCAAGGCGCGCGTCGAGGGCGAAGGCACCGTTTCCTCGCCCGTCGAGGACCCCGGTACCAACTTCGGCGAGGACATCCCGCTGGCGGATCTATCGATCCTTGCGCTGTGGCGCAAGTGCCCGCACCTCGGCTGCCAGGTTCCACAGCTGTGCGACCAGAGCCAATGGTTCGAATGCCTCTGCCACGGCTCGAAGTACTCCGTGCTCGGCGAGAAGCGTGACGGCCCGGCGCCGCGCGGCATGGACAGGTTCCCGGTAGCCGCCGTCGACGGTGCGTACGTCGTCAACACCGGCGAGGTGATCGACGGTCCCCCTCCCGGCACCGTCACCTTCGACGACCGAGCGCCGACCGACATGCCTCACTGCTCGGGCTGACCGATGCGACTGAAGACGCTCGGCGTCATCCTCGTCGCCGCGCTGTCGATCTTCACGCTCCTCTATTGGGTGACCGACAACGCGCGTCGAGAGGTGATCGGCGAAGAGGTGGACGAGGAGCTGCTGGCCTACGGTGAGGTCATCTTCAGTGCCGATCCGGCCGAGCCAGCCGCCGCCGGCTGCGCGAACTGTCACGGTGCCGATGGCACCGGCGGCGGGGAGGACTCGCCTGCCATCGGTCCGAACCTGCACTCGCGCGGCCTCGCTGACAAGCTCCGAGCGAACGGGAATTACGTCCATCTCGCGGTCAGCTACGGCGGCGTGGTGGTCTCGGGCAACGTGGACTCCGCCATGCCGGCCTGGAGCTACGAGGTCGGTGGCCCGCTGAATGAGCAGCAGATCGAGGCGGTCGTGGCGCTCGTCGAGTCGTGGGCGGAGGAGGCCGCCGCGGAGCCGGTCGAGGAGGTGGAGGACACGGTCGAGGCTGGCGCCGAGGTGTACACCGCGGCCGGTTGCGTCAGCTGCCATGGCCCGGAGCTGGAGGGCGGGACCGCCGGACCGAACATCCAGGGCATCGGCTCCGACGTCATCACCGAGTTCGAGAACTTCCCGACGCCATCGGGGGTGGACCAGATGATCGCCGACTACGAGGAGGACCCCCGCATGTTCCTGGAGCAGTGGATCCGCGATTCCTCCGGGAACTACAACGACGGCGAGGCGACCGGCATGCCGCCGCACCCCGAAGGAAAGATCAGCGAGAGCGCACTCCAGGCACTGATCACCTTCCTCCTCGACCAGACCGGTGAGTAGGAGCACGCCAGACCGATGAGCACCTATCCCGTCTATCGTCCGCGAGGCGGCGTGAGCCGGCTTCTGACCTGGGCCGATGACTTCATGAGCTGGTTCCTGCACGGCCACGAGACCTGGCTGGTGGCGGTCCTGAAGGGGGTGCCCCTCTTCCTCTTCGTGTACTTCATGCTCACGTACATCCCGAACTACGTGTACTACCTGCTCACGGTCGAGATCCCGTTCCTCCGCTTCAGCGACGACGTCGGCTTCCTTCTCGCCAACGGCATCGCGGGTGGCAACTTCGCCATGCTGATTCTGCTTGCGCTCGGGGTGCAGGCGGCACGCGGCCGGCGTGGCTTCGGATGGTCGGCGATCCGCATGTTCGTCATGCTCAACTACCTGTTCACCGTGCTGCTGCTCGTCCCCCTTCTCGCCTTCAACCTCGCGGGCGGCTCGTTCTTCCCCGTGCGCATCACGCTGCAGGCGGTCGCCTTCGGCATGATCGTCGCGGGCCTGGGAGCATCGGCGTGCGTGTATCTCTACTTCGAGTATCGGCGGGTCACGCGCCGCGATGCGGACGATGCGGCGCGTCGAAGCAGCGAGCTCGCAGCCCGCTGAGCACAGCCCTCCTCGCGCATCTCGCGTGGTCCGCCGCGGTCCTTATCGCGGCGACCGTCGTCATCGGACTCGAGCTCACCGCGACCTGTCCGCCCGGTGGTCCCATCGCCTTCGGCGACTGTGAGCACGTGCGGCCCTTCGCCATTGGCGTGGTGGGATTGGGCGCGCTGCTCTACGTCGTCGGGTTGTCGGCGGTGAGATGGTGGACGGTCGGGCTTCAACGACGCGGAGTGGCAAACGCGCGGGCGGCCCGCGACTGGTACCTCCTGGCTGGTGGTCTCGGGCTGCTCGTGGCGCCGCTTCTGGCGTTCACGCTGGCCTCCGCCCTTCGCTAGGATGACGCACATGCAGATCTCCACTGCAGACGACCTGCGCGCCCGACTCGAGGGTGTCGCGACCATCACCGATACGGGGGTCGAGGTGGTCGACGGGCGGCGCCTCCGCGAGGAGCTGATCGACGAGCTCGTCTTCGAGGCGGTGTTCAACGCAGATGCGAACCTGCGGGACGCCGCGAGGTGGGTGATCTGGAGCGCATCGCAGACGCTCGGCTGCGGCTCGGCCTCGATCCATGAGCTGTATCGGGCGCGCGGTCGTGGCGAGCTCGACCCAACCGCCTTCACCGTGCCGGCCATCAACGTGCGCGCGGCAACGTATCTCACCACCCGCCAGGCGTTCGCGGCCGCCCTGGAGCGGGACGCTTCGACCGTCATATTCGAGATCGCGAAGAGCGAGATGGCATATACCGAGCAGCGTCCCGCCGAGTACGCCGCGGTCGTGCTGGGCGCCGCCATCCGCGAGGGGTGGCGCACGCCCGTCTTCCTCCAGGGCGACCACTTCCAGTTCAACGCCACGAAGTGGTCCTCCGCTCCGGGGCCGGAGCTGGAGGGGATCAAGGATCTGACCCGCGAGGCCGTCGGGGCCGGGTTCCTGAACATCGACATCGACAGCTCGACGCTGGTCGATCTCTCGCTCCCGACCGTCGCCGAGCAGCAGCGGGTGAACGCCGAGAACAGCGCGGAGGTGACCCGGCTGATCCGTGAGCTCGAGCCCGAAGGCGTGACGATCAGCATCGGCGGTGAGATCGGTGAGGTCGGCAAGGTGAACTCCACCGAAGGTGAGCTGCGTGCCTACCTCGACGGGTACGCGGAGGCGCTCGGCGAGGGTCTCGAGCCGATCAGCAAGGTGAGCATCCAGACCGGCACCAGCCATGGCGGTGTGCCGATGGCGGATGGGTCCATCGCCGAGGTCAGCATCGACTTCGACACGCTGCGCCGCCTCTCCGCGGTGGCACGCGACGAGTACGGGATGGCAGGCTGCGTCCAGCACGGGGCCTCGACGCTGCCGGACGAGGCCTTCCACCATTTCCCGATCAATGGCACCGCCGAGATCCACCTCGCCACCGGCTTCCAGAACATCCTGTACGACGATGGCGGCCTGCCCGATGCGCTCCGTTCGGAGATGATGGAGTGGTGCCGTGAGCACTGCGCCGATGAGCGCAAGGATGGCGAGACCGAGGAGCAGTTCCTCTACAAGACGCGCAAGAAGGCGATCGGTCCGTTCAAGCGGCAGCTATGGACGCTCCCGCCCGACGCCGCCGACGCGATTGCGGCGAATCTGCGCGCCAAGTTCGCCCTCCTCTTCGATGAGCTGAAGATCGCCGGGACACGCGAGCACGTCGAGCGCTTCATCACCCCGGTCGCTCTGCCGCTTCCGCTTCCCGCCGCATTGGGCGGTGCCGTCGGCTCTGCCGCCACCGCGGGCGCCGCGGTCTTTGAGGATGACGGTTCGGGCGAATAGAGCCTAGCGGATGCCGACCAGCTTCTGGAGGACCGGTTGGTCCGCAAGGCCGATGAGCCTGCGGGCCGCCTCGGGCGGGAGCTTGGCGAGTGCCTCGAGGACGCGTTCGAGGTCATCGGTCCCGAGCTCGCCGAGCAGCGTCCACAGCCGGTCGACCGTATCCGGCTGGAGGCGCTCGAGCGTCGCGAAGAGACCCTCGATCGCCCGAGCGTCGCCGCGGACGAAGAGCTCGACGCCGCGATCGAAGCGCTGGACGAAGGCGAGCAGCGACTCGAGCCGATCGCCGAGGCGGGTCAGCTCGTCGTCCGCTCGAGCCAGCGTCGCTGCCTCGCGCGCGTCGTTCGTGCAACGCGCGATGACCGGCAGAACCGGATCGGTCTCTCGCTGCTTGCGGGCCGCGGCCACCCGTCGGAACCATTCCCAGTGATCGCCGACAACGGTCCACGCGGCGGCAGCCGGGCCCCGTTGGCCGGAGCGTCGTGGCGCATCCGCGCGCTCGATGAGCCCCCATTCCTCGCATTGGGCCAGCGCCAGGCTGGTGGCACGGTGGCTCATGCCGAGCGCGCGTCGCACCTCGGGTTCGGAGAGGGGGCCATCCGACACGAGGAGGTAGCCCTGTACGGCCGCGGTTGAGGGTGCCACGCCCCACGCTGCGCCGATGGCGCCCCAGGCTGCGGCGAACGATCGGCGTATCCCTTCGGCGGCAGCGATCGGCTCGCCAACAAACGTGCTACTCACGCAAGCATGTTAGTCGCTCGCCACAATGTCCTTGCCACCGGACGGGTGTATCGGCGAATGACGAAGCCCCGACGATGACCGTCGGGGCTTCGGTCGCGAGGAGAGATTCCTAGTGGGCGCAGCCACCCGCCTTGGCCGGTGCTCCATCGGTGTTGAACGAGGAGCCGCAGGCGCAGCTGCTGACCGCGTTCGGGTTGTTGATCGCGAAGCCGGAGCCCATGAGCGAGTCGACATAGTCGATCTCGGCACCGGCGACGTGCTGCTGGCTGAACTGGTCGATGACGACCGGCACGCCGGAGTGGTCTTCCACCCTGTCGCCGTCGTTCACCTTGTCGTCGAACGCCAGGCCGTAGCTGAAGCCGGAGCATCCGCCGCTCTTCACGAAGAGGCGCAGCCGCGCATCGGCCTTGCCCTCGCGGGAGCGGAGCTCAAGCACCTTGCGGCCGGCCGCCTCGGTGACCGAAACGAGCAGCTCAGTGCTCGGTGCGCCGCCGGTCATCGAGATCGGCTCGCGAGGAGTTTCGGAGATGGTCATCTGTATCGGTCTCCCTGATGGGCGCCCGTGGCGCAATCGGTGTCGGAGTTTCGCTCTCGAAAGTATAGCAACCCGGTGGCGGCTTCTCGCAAGTGGACTTCCGGGTCCGAGCGCCCTCCTCGCCAACGCGCGACCGATGGTCCGCGAATGATCGTTACACTGCACCTCGACCGGCGAGGCACCCGAACGAGGGATCCAGCGTGAAACTTGCGAGCCGCATGGAGCGGATCGGGACGGAAACGGCCTTCGAGGCGGCCGCGCGCGCCCGTGCTCTCGAGGGGACCGGTCGGGAC
>Ga0136621_1001291_pt1 | contig 10149 bp, 9 predicted proteins | sample AntDryUQ445A2306_FD_104673 | JGI IMG/M metagenome (GOLD analysis project Ga0136621, IMG submission 104673) | Polar desert sand microbial communities from Dry Valleys, Antarctica - metaG UQ445A (23.06) | ecosystem: Environmental > Terrestrial > Soil > Desert | place: Antarctica: Dry Valley...
AACGGGGCGAACATGGCCCCGTGAGCGATGAAAAACGGGCTTAACGGCCGCGTCTCCGTCTGCAATCGATTCGTATACACGCTGTACAACCATTTTTGATACTTGTTCAGAGGTTCCTTAACCCAAAAGTGACAGAAGCATAACTGCCCAAGAGCTGATACCTGGCGACGTACCGGATAGAATATGCGCAAGAAGCAGATCGGAGGAGGCGGGATTGAAACAAGCTAAGGTAGATCCGGAATATGTGAGGCTCGCCGCTGAGAGATTGGGGGCGCTATTTGCGCACATCGTGCGGGTCGCGTAGCGCGCCCATCTCGATACCCGTTCCCCAGTTACAAATCGACTTTGCTTTCGCCCTTGAACAGATTCGCGGCTTGTATCTGCAACACGCTTTAAGCGACGCTGTCGGCAAGCTGGACATCAAGAACATCGATGCAGAGCTTGCCCGCATAGTCCCAAGCGCAAGCCTTACCCAATTGGTGACCTGCGGACTTCGTGGCGAGCTCCAGTTCCTCTCATGTTTCGTCCGGGATTCTGCCGTTACGACGGGCAGGGCAACGTATGTCAAGCTGGGTCAAACGGATTGACGATCACGGGTCCCAATCGTGAGAAGTGGCTGGTGTTGCGTGTGACCAGGGTAAGGTCGCGCGTGAGTGCGATGGCAGCGATCTGCTTATCGATGGCGTTTTCGGGGTGGGGCACGCACAGGCGTCCCCAGATCTGTGCCTCTTCCCGACCGAACTCCAGCACCTGCTCGCCGAAGTCGGCGAGCAGTTTCTCCAGCCAGGTTTCCAGCCGCCTCATCTGAGGCAGGTCGCCACGGTGGCGCATCAATTCGATACCGCGCCGGATTTCACCCACAGTGATGACGCTGATGAAGAGCGGTGTGCCGGCCGCTGCCGTGTCCTTGAAGAATCGGTTTACACCGGGGTTGGCCTTGCGGCCTTTTCGAGCTTCGCTGATGACGTTGGTGTCAACGAGGTACATGGTCGCGGAAGCTTGCATCAATTCGCTCGAAGTCAGCGTCCTCGCCCACGCCGGGCATGCGAACCAGCACTTCCGCGAACGTTCTTCGACGCGGCCGGAGCAAAGCCTGCGCGAGGATACGGCGATGCTCGGCTTCAGCGCTGGTACCGTGCCGACCGGCGCGCGCCTTGAGCGCTTGGACGATGTCTGCATCGACGTTGCGGACGATAAGATTGGCCATGACGAATCTCCTGTACGAGTCGAGAGCGACAGTGATTGCAATGATAGCATCTGACGATCTCGCGCTCAAGCCGGTTGCACGCCCTCATCGGGGGCGAGGGGCGCGAACATCCGTGTCCTTGTGACCACTAACTACTCGATCATCAGGAGCGCGGCGGCCACGTTGCGATCTTCGGATAACAAGATAACGTAGCTGCGGCAAGCGGCCGCCGTATCCATCACTTCAAAGCCGATGCCCGCGCTTAATAGACCGGCGGCGATGTCCGCGGGTGGAAACCGCAACCGCGTGCCGGTTCCGAAGAGGACGATTTCTGGCTTGAGCTGGGTAATATCCGCGAAGTGCTCGAGCAGCACCTCATCGAAGCGTTGGGGCGGCCAGTCGCGGAGAAGTTGAGTGGGCGTGATGATGAAGCTTTGCGTCAGGGTCTCCTCGTTGACCACGATGGCGCCCCGCCGATAGGAGCGGATGGCATAAGCGCCGGGATGACTCTGGAGATCAAGCCGCATCGGGATCCTCCGGGATCGCCACTCAGAGTTTGTGAAAAAACCTACTGCGCTCGGGATCTCGCGTTCCGGCGGTGCTCGGAATCCTCATGTATTTCAACATACACTCCGGTTCCTGTGCGCCGGCGGAACGCAACCTCCCTTCGCTCGCGACGTTTTTTTCACAAACTCTCATACCGGCGCTGGCCGCTTATTGAGCTTGCGCTGTAGCGTTCGCCGGTGCATTCCCAGACGCCGGGCGCCTTCGGAGACGTTGCCTCCGCACTCCACCAAAACACGCTGAATGTGCTCCCACTCGATGCGGTCCATCGAGATCGGATTCGGCGCGGCCTCGGCGCGGATATTGCCGTCGTCGCGGTGGAAGGCCGCCATGATCTCGTCGGCGTCGGTGGGCTTCGTGAGGTAGTACGTAGCGCCGAGCTTTATGGCCTCGACGGCCGTGGTAATGCTGGCATAACCCGTGAGCACGACAATCTTCATCTCGGGATCTTGCGCCCGGAGCCGGGCCACCAGCTCGAGCCCCGAGGGACCGGGCATACGCAGATCGACCACGGCATAGCCGGGCGCATGCTGTTCGGCCAGCCGTAGACCGTCCTCGGCGTTGTGAGCGATGAAGGTATCGAGGCCTCGCCGGGCAAGCGCATCGCCCAGAACCTCGCAGAACGCGGGATCATCGTCCACCAGTATCAGGGCAGGCGCCGGAGCTTCGAGCATGGTATCGATCATAACGGCTTCGCGGTCATTAAGGGAGTGAGCGGTAAGCCGATTCTGACGCATACACCGGAGGGCCTCAGCTCTTGAAGATCGAGCGTACCGCCGAGTCGATCGAGCGTGGTGCGCGCGAGATACAAGCCAAGGCCCAAACCCTTTCCCGCGGGTTTGGTGGTTAGGAAAGGCTTCCCGATATGCTCGCGCAAGGTTTCGGGCAGGCCGCCGCCATCGTCGCAGACCGTGATCTCGAGGCGATCATCGGTCCATATCGCCTCTACCGCCACGGTTTGCGCCGCCGCATCGGCGGCGTTGTTGAGCACATTGAGAAGAGCGTGTGTGAGGGTTCGATCGGCGATGATCTGCGCTGCCGGCTGAGGTCCGGAACGCTTCACCCGCGGCGCGATCCCGGGATGCAGGTCACGCCATTCGCCGATCAGATCGTCGAGATAGCGATCCAGATAAACGGGCCGCCCCGCGTCGGCTTGGGCCGCGCCCGAACGCGCCGCCATGCTCGACAGAATGCCTTTACAGCGCATCACCTGGCTGCGCAATAGCTGAAGTTTTTCCCTGAGCGTCTCGTTGTCCTCATAGTCGTGTTCCAATTCCTTAGCCAAGATGGCGATCGTCCCGAGCGGGGTGCCGAGCTCGTGCGCCGTTCCGGTGGCCAGCGAGCCCAAGGCCGCGAGTTGGCCGGCTTCGAGCGCTTTTTCCCGGGCCTGTGCAAGATCCCGATCGTGTTGGCGCAAGGTGGAGCCCATGCGTGCCACGAAATACGCCACGACCATGGCGCTCAATAGAAACCCGAGCCACATCCCCCAGACATGGACGGTAAACTCATGTCCGATCTGGGCGCTCTCCGGAGGATGGACCTCTACGTAAAGCGGGTGCACATGAACGAACAAAAGCCCCGTGTAAAAGAGCGCCGCCTCGGCGGCGATGATCCAGGTGTAGCGGCGCGGCAACAGGGCCGCGGCGACGATGACGGGCAAAAGTAGCAAGGATGCAAATGGGTTAGCCGATCCTCCTGTAAACAATAACAGCACCGCCAGCCCGAGGACATCGACGAGAAGCTGTGTCAAAATGCCGCGCTCCGAAACCGGAATCCCCGATTGAAGGGTGCGCCAACTGAAAAACGTGAAACCGCCGAGAGCCATGATTACTATCGCCACGGGGAGTGTTGAGGGCGGCGTCGCCAGGATATAATGCGCGGCAATGGCCGCGGCGAGCTGCCCGCAGATCACGACCACCCGTACCAGCAATAAGTACTGAAGGCAGAGCTTCGACAGCGCGCTGTCGCGGGGAGCTGGATCGGCGTTCGCGTCTGTAAGCATCTTTGGAGTCCGGAAACCGGTGTGCCGCGGCCGCTCTGGAGCTGCTGCGAGACCGCACAATGTTATTCTAGCATTGCCGTTGCGAGAAACCTTATCCGGACAACGAGCCGATTCACTGGCAAACATGAGCAACAAACCACAGCGCCTTGGCAAATACCGTATTGTGAGGGAGCTATCCCGCAACAGTTCAGCGGCGGTTTTCCTCGCCCAAGATCCCTACGTTGATCGCCCGGTCGCGCTCAAGGTTCCCGCGGCGAGTATTGCGGAGGCTGCTCCGGAGGAAACCCGGAATCGATTTTTTATCGAGGCGCAAACAACCGCGGCGTTGCGTCATCCCAACATCGTGCAAGTATTCGACGCCGGTATCGAGGGTGATACCTGTTATATCGCGATGGAGTACATTGTGGAAGGGGCGACGCTTAAGGCGCATTGTACGCCGGATCGGCTGTTGCCGGTGGAGCGTGTCGTCGAGCTTATTTTTAGATGTGCGAAAGCCCTGGATCATGCGCACGCGAAGGGTGTGTTACACCGCGACATCAAGCCTACCAATCTCTTATTGACCCCCGAGGGCGAGGTTAAGATCGGCGATTTCGGTATCGCGTACATCGACCGCGGCAACAGCGCCGATGGCCTGACGCTCAGCTTCGCGGGCTCGCCAGGCTATATGTCGCCCGAGCAGGTCCAAGAGGAGGCCATCTCAGGCCAAACCGATCTCTTTTCCCTGGGCGTGGTCATGTATGAAATGCTGACCGGCCGGCATCCCTTTTACGCCCAACGTTTCTCGGAGGTGATCCATCGCGTCGTTAACGAGGACCCGGCGCCGATGAGCGCATACCGGCCCGATACTTCCCCCGTCTTGGAACGCATCGTCGGGCGTGCGCTCGAAAAAGCGCCGGCGAACCGCTATAAACGCGGCCTCGATTTGGCTTCGGATCTCGCGGCGATCTTCGGATCTCTATGGGTGCCCGCACGCGACATATCGCTGAGCGAGCGCTTTCACGAGCTGCGGCGGCTCGGGTTTTTTTCCGAGTTTAGCGATGAAGAACTGTGGACGATTATCCGCGGCAGTATCCGCCAAGAGTTCTCGGACGATGACCCGATACTGACCGGCGGCGAGATTGAGGGCGCGTTCTATATCATCGTGGAAGGCAGCGCCGTCGTAGTGCACGCGAAAAAGAAAATGGCGCTGCTCAACGAAGGCGGTTGCTTCGGGGAAATCGGCAAGATCACCGAGGGCGCACGGGCGGCGGCGATCATATCGAATCGTCATTGTTCGGTGCTCAAGATCAACGAAACAATGCTGGAGCAGTTATCATCGGAGTGTCAACTGCGTTTTTACCGGCTGTTTATGAAGAGCGTGCTCCAGCGTTTGGCGAGCATGACGGAATTCGCGCTGAAGCATCTGGGGTAATCAATATACTCCGCGGGCGGGGTATGAACCCCGCCCTTGACCCAAGGGGAGAGCTGCGCTTCTCCTCTTTGGAAACCCCATGGCTAAGGTATCCGCGGCAAGACCGCGGGGTATGCGTGATAAATCACTGGCATTTGCAATGACCCCGGGACTCCCGCGAATCGTCGTCGTCCTGGGCCTGGTCTCATTCCTAAACGACGCCGCGAGCGAGATGATCACGCCGCTCCTGCCGGTTTTTCTGGTGGCCACGCTCGGCGCGGGACCGGCGATCGTCGGTTTGATCGAGGGCCTCGCCGAGTCGCTGTCGAGCATCCTCAAGCTCGTCTCGGGTTGGCTAGTGGACCGGGGCTGGAGTGCGAGGCGCCTGGTGTTGGGGGGGTACGGGCTCTCGAACACCGTGCGGCCGCTGCTCGGCCTGGCGCTTGGGTGGACTTGGGTACTCGTGCTGCGAGCGCTGGATCGCATCGGCAAGGGACTGCGCACCTCGCCGCGTGACGCCATGATCGCCGTGAGCGTGCCGTTTGTAGACCGCGGCCGTGCTTTTGGCTTTCATCGCGGCATGGATCATGCCGGCGCCATGCTCGGAGCGGCAATTGCGTTTGCCTTACTCTATGCGGGCGCGGAGATGGAATCGGTGTTCATGCTCTCCGTCATCCCGGGGATCCTGGCGATGCTGTTGCTGTGGCGCGTCTTACCTAAGCCCGTGATCGCGCATTGCGTGGAGCACGTCCCGCTCCGCTGGCAAGGGCTCGCATGGCCACTCCGGGGATTGATACTTTCCTCGGGGGTGCTCGCGCTGGCCACCGTGCCCGAGGCGTTCCTGGTGCTCTGGGCTATGGAGCATGGCGTGGGCAATGCGGCGATCCCGTTGTTGTGGATGCTGGCGCATGCCTGCAAGTCGATCCTGGCCTACGCCGCAGGCGATCTCTCCGACCGGCTGGGGCGTGTGGCTGTCGTTGTAACCGGATGGAGCGGACGTATCGCGGTGATCGTGCTGATTATGACGCTGGGCGAGGGACCGCTCACGGTCTGGTGCCTCTTCGTCGCTTACGGCGCCGCCCTGGCTTGCTCCGAAGGCGCGGAACGGGCGCTCATCGGCGACTACGCGCCGAGCGCTCAGAAGGCCACGGTTTTCGGGCTTTATCATTTGGTATCGAGCTTGTTCGCCTTGCCGGGCGCGGTCGGCTTAGGGTTATTATGGGAGTGGCAGGGCTGGAACGCCGCCTTGGTGACGGCGGCCGTCGTCACCGCGGTCGCGGCGGGGGTTTTTCTAACACTCGTTTCTCGGATGTCCGTATCGGCACGAGCGGGATTTCAGGATGCGGGTTAGGGGAACTCTGAATAAGTGTTATGGGCAGCACGGTAGCTTATTCAGAGTTGGGCGGAACCGGGTCCCCGTGACGGACATGGATGAATCGATTCATGAGCCCGCGGGTCGAGCCGTCGTGATCGGTGCCGATCGCTTGCGTTTCTAACTCGGACGCGACACGCGAGGCAAGCTGTTTGCCGAGCTCGACGCCCCATTGATCGAAGGAGTTGATCCTCCAAATCACGCCTTCGACGAAGGTCTTGTGCTCATAGAGGGCGATCAGGGCACCCAAGGTCTCGGGGGTCAATCTTTCGTAAACCAAGGTGTTGCTCGGTTTATTCCCGGGGAATACCTTATGCGGTAGCAGATGCTCGATGGCGTGCGGGGTAACGGCCACCGCCAGCTCGGCGCGCACTTCGTCCTCGCTCTTGCCGCGCATCAAGGCTTCCGACTGAGCGACGCAGTTCGCGAATAAAAGCTCCTGCTGCCGGCCGATCCGGTAATGACCCTGCAAGGGCGTCATGAAATCCACCGGCACGAACACGGTGCCCTGGTGCAGGAGCTGGAAGAAAGCGTGCTGGCCGTTTGTCCCGGGGGCGCCCCAGAGGACCGGCGCCGTGGCGTAGTCGATCACTTGGCCGGCCGCGGTGACGCGCTTACCGTTGCTCTCCATCGCCAGTTGCTGCAAATAGGCAGGCAAGAACTCCAGGTGCTGGTCGTACGGAACCACGGCATGCGTCTGCGCTCCGAAGAAATTGGTATACCAGATCGAGAGCAACGCAAGCACCGCGGGCAAGTTACGCTCGAGCGGCGCCGTTCGAAAGTGCCGGTCCATCTGATGTGCGCCTGCGAGGAGTTGCTCGAACCTATCCATCCCGACGCACAGCGCGATCGGCAGGCCAATCGCCGACCAGAGCGAGTAGCGTCCACCGGCCCAGTCCCAAAATTCGAAAACCTTGTCGTCATCGATCCCGAAGCGCCGGGTGGCCTCGAGGTTGGTTGACACGGCGAGGAAGTGCCGGCCGACAGCCGCGGGATCCCCGATGCGATCGAAAAACCAGCGCTTGGCGGCTTCGGCGTTGGTGAGGGTTTCGAGTGTCGTGAAGGTCTTGGATGCGATGATGAATAAAGTCGAACCCGGATCGAGCTGCTCCAGGACCTCGCCGAGATCGGCCGGATCGATGTTGGAAACAAAGTGTACGCGCATGTGGCCTTTCCGGTAGGGTCTTAGTGCACGCGTCGCCATGAGCGGGCCGAGGTGTGAGCCACCGATCCCGATGTTGACAATGTCGGTGATCGAGCTGCCGCCATGACCGCGGTATTCACCCGCATGGACCGCCTCGGTCAATTGCCGCATCTTGGCCAGCACCGCGCGAACGCCCGGCATGACGTCTTCGCCGTCCACGTCAACGGGCGTATCGGAGCGGTTGCGCAGGGCGGTATGTAGTGCCGCCCGCTGCTCGGTGCTGTTGATCCGCTCGCCGCGAAACATCCTTTCGATGGCCTCCGGCACGCCCGCGGTGCGCGCCAGTGCTATGAGGAGGGGTAGGGTATCCGCGGTGATGCGGTTTTTTGAATAGTCGAGCAACAGCGGCCCCGCCTCGATGGAAAACCGCATGAAGCGGCCGGGATCCTCGCGAAACAAGTCCCTGATCTGTAGTGGCGATATGGCTTGCCAATGTTGCGCAAGCGCCTGCCAGTGGGGGGTGGAGGGGAGGGGCGGAATCGCTTGATTGGACATCGGGCTACCTCAATCGCAATGGAGTATCGACGCTCGGAATTTATTCGCATTATCCCGCGCTTTCGGCACGATTCCATAAGAGATCCGGTGTCCCGGCGGCGAATACGTGAAAAAAGTGATTGAACTTCCTATGCTAAGCGATGTGAACCAGCTACCGGTAACAGGTCAAGGCCAACAATAACCTCAATCCGGTGCCGGCGATTAGCTTCTGTCGTTCTCGGACAGTACAAGTGGTGCCAATGACCAGACAAAAGGCGAAAAAGGTTTGCCCATGACAGAACCCACGATCACCTGTCCGAACTGCAAGACCGAGATCAAGCTGACAGAGTCCCTTGCGGCTCCGCTTATCGAGGCGACCCGCCGCGACTACGAGCAACGCCTGGCCAATAAGGACGTTGACATTGCTAATCGCGAGACATCGCTGCGTGAACGTGAAGAGGCTGTCGCCAAGGCGAAGGAAACGATAGACGACCAAGTCGCCGAGAAATTGCTACAGGAGCGCGCGAAGATCGCGGCAGAGGAAGCTAGGAAGGCAAAAATTGCCCTGGCGGCCGACCTTGATCAAAAGACCAAGGAAATCACTGAACTTCAAGAAATCCTGAATCAGCGAGAAGCGAAGCTCGCCGAGGCCCAGAAAGCCCAAGCGGAACTTATCCGAAAGCAGCGCGAGCTGGACGACGCAAAGCGCGAGCTCGACTTGACAGTCGAGAAGCGTGTTCAAGAGGGGCTTGGCGCCACTCGTGAACAGGCGCGCAAGGAGGCCGAGGAGCAACTTAAGTTTAAGGTGATGGAAAAGGAACATACCATCGCCTCGATGCAGAAGCAGATCGAGGAGCTTAAGCGCAAGGCCGAGCAAGGGTCACAGCAGCTTCAGGGCGAGGTGCAGGAACTCGAGCTCGAATCCCTACTGTCCGCAAGGTTTCCGCGCGACACGATCGAGCCCGTACCCAAGGGGGAATATGGCGGCGATGTACTGCATCGAGTCGTCGGGCCGCTCGGCCAGGTATGCGGCACAATCCTGTGGGAATGCAAGCGTACCAAGAACTGGAGCGACGGCTGGCTCGGGAAACTTCGCGAAGACCAAAGGGCCGCGAAAGCCGAAATCGCCATCATCATCAGTCAGGTTCTACCGAAGGATGTTGAATCGTTCGACTTGATCGATCACGTATGGGTGGCGCATCCGCGCGTCGCCATCCCGGTCGCGGCGACGCTTCGTCAATCCCTTGTGGAGCTCGCGATGGCGCGCCAAGCGAGCGAAGGCCAGCAGACCAAGATGGAGATGGTCTATCAGTACCTCACCGGTCCGCGCTTTCGTCACCGGGTCCAGGCCATCGTCGAGGCGTTCTCCTCCATGCAGGAGGATCTCGATCGCGAGAAGAAGGTTATCACGAAGCAGTGGGCCAAGCGGGAAGAGCAGATCGACCGCGTGATGCAGGCGACGGTTGGCATGTACGGGGACCTGCAGGGGATCGCGGGCAAGTCGTTGCAGGAGATTGAGGGGCTGGAACTTCCAGCGTTGGATGCACCAGCAAGCGAAAAGGAGCTAACAGAGTGACACACGATTCTCGCGGCTCTTTGTGGTATCGCTGGGACTTACATTTTCATACCCCGAGTTCATTTGATTATCAGAATAAGAGTGTGACAAACCAGCAAATAGTCGATGGGCTCATCACAGGGGGGATTCGCGTCGTAGTGATCACCGACCATCACACCATTGATGCTAACCGTATTAGGCAACTTCAACAGCTTGCGGGAGAGCGACTCACGGTCTTACCAGGGATCGAACTAAGGGACGACCATGGCGGCAAGCCCATAAATTACATCTGTGGAACCTCTGAACAAGTATCAAAAATGGTTGTACAGCGTGTATACGAATCGATTGCAGACGGAGACGCGGCCGTTAAGCCCGTTTTTCATCGCTCACGGGGCCATGTTC
>Ga0136621_1001292_pt1 | contig 10145 bp, 13 predicted proteins | sample AntDryUQ445A2306_FD_104673 | JGI IMG/M metagenome (GOLD analysis project Ga0136621, IMG submission 104673) | Polar desert sand microbial communities from Dry Valleys, Antarctica - metaG UQ445A (23.06) | ecosystem: Environmental > Terrestrial > Soil > Desert | place: Antarctica: Dry Valley...
GCCAAGCGCCATGGCTTGCGAGTCGCATGCCACGGCACAATCGAAGGAGAAGTAGATGTCTAGGCTCAAGATACGGCTCGGAACGGCGGGCACAGGTCTCATCCTGGCCCTCGTCACCATGTTCGTCCTCGCTCTGCCGGGGACATCGAGCGGTCAGCTTCCTGGTGCGGCCGTGACCGTTTGTCAGGTGACCGGAAGCGCAAGCGCTCCCAACTTCCTCGAGGTCAAGGTCTCGGTCGACCAGGTCGTGGCCTATCTCAACCAGCACCCAGGGTCTTTCGTCGGCTCGTGCCCGGATGCGGGCGGCGGCGGCGCCGGGGGCGCTAATCCCCCACTCAACGGCGCGGTAACAGTCTGTCGTGTCAGCGGCAGTGCTAAAGCCCCGGTCCTGTCCGAGATTCTCGTAGCGGTCGATCAGGTGGCCGTGTTCCTCAACCAGAACCCCGGCTCGTTCGTCGGTTCTTGCCCAGCTTCGGACGGCGGCGGCAACGCCGGCGGGCCGGGCGGGGGCGCAGGCCCGTTGAACGCCGTCGTGACGGTCTGTCGTGTTACCGGCAGCGTCAATGCACCGGACATCGTTCAGCTCACGCTAAAGGTCGACCAGGTCGTGGCGTTCCTGAACCAGAACCCCGGATCCTTCATCGGCACCTGCCCTGGACAGGGCGGTTCGGTGACGCAGGGACCCGGCCGGATCCTCGGTATCCCACTGGGGGCCGCGCTCACAATCTGCCAGGTGACGACCGACGTCAAGGCGCTTCGTTTCGTCCAGGCCAACGTGGCGATCGATCGCGTTGCCGCATTCCTGAATCAGCACCCTGGCTCCTTCGTGGGCATCTGCCCGAGCTCGGGGGATTCGAACGGCACGATCGGTAACGAGCCCCTCGGCTACGTGACCGTCTGCCGGGTCACCGGCGACGTCAAGAACCCGCTGGCTCCGATCACGATCCGACTCAACGAGCTGGAGGCGTACCTCACGCGAGCCGGCACGGTCGTCCCAGGGCCGGCGAGCGGGTGTCACGCATCGACCCCGCCCGGCGATGGTGGCGCAGCATTGCCACCGTCGAGCACCCAGCCCGGTCAAAGCCAGACGGTTGCGGTGAAGACGACGCCTAACACGGTGGTCACCGCCACCGGCGCGGGCGTCAAGCAGTCGGCGAAGAGCAACAAGCAGGGCAAGGCCAAGCTCAAGGTGACGCCGAAGAAGAAGGGGATCATCACCGTCCGTGCGGACGGCGGCCGCGTCGTGCAGCGCATCGGCGTGTCTTCCCCGAGCAGATCCGGAGCCAACCTCACAGGCTGAGGATGACAATCACCGACGCCGGCGTCCCCCACGGACGCCGGCGTCGGTCCGACTGACTAAACGAGGAGATCGATAAATGCCTCTCACTGAGCACAGAGCACAACGGTTTCATGCCAAGGCGTCATTCCTCGTGGTCATCGTCTGCGTTGGAGGCCTCCTGGCCACCGTGGGCTCCGCGAGCTCGGCACGACCGGCCGCGGCGCCGGCAGCCGAGGCGGGCTCCACCGCGTACCCGAAAGCCGGCATCATTCTCAGAACCCGACTAGCAGCACATTCGAGACCGTCTAGCGGATCTAAGGTCGTCAAGGTCTTCCCGCAGTTTCGGAGCGACTTTCGTCCCACGGCGCTTCTCGTCCTCCGCGAATCCAAGGACGCGAAGGGCGTTCGCTGGCTGAAGCTCTCGCTGCCCATGCGGCCGAACGGGCGTACAGGTTGGGTGAAGGCAGCGGGTGTACAGATGCGTCCCGTCCACCGCAGCATCGTCGTCGACCTCTCCTCACGAAGGCTCCGAGTGCTCCAGAACGGCAAGACACGCTATGCAACACGCGTCGCCGTCGGTCGCCCCGGGCTCGAGACCCCGACCGGAAGCCGCTTCTATCTCACGGCCACGTTCAAACCCACGGAGAGCTTCCTCGGCGCGTTTGCCTTCGAGACAAGCGCCTACTCCAAGCTCTCAGAGTGGCCGGGCGGCGGTGTGGTCGGTCTTCACGGGACGTCGATGCCGTGGCTGCTTGGCAAGGCGGTGTCGCACGGCTGCATCCGGATGTCGAACGCGGCTGCACTCGTGCTCAAGCGACTGACGCCTCCCGGCACGCCGCTCAGAATCGTTGCATGAGGCTCGCTCCACCGACCTTCTGAGCCGAGTCCTCCACATCCGAGCGAAGATTGGCGTTCGAAGTCGGTCATGACTCCTCTTTCCTCGCAGAGTGGTCAGTCGAGCGTGGCTACGAGCCAGAGGCGCCGAGCGGACTCGAACCGCTGTACGAGGCTTTGCAGGCCTCTGCCTAACCACTCGGCCACGGCGCCAGGCGGCTCATCGTAGCCGTCCTCCTGCGGAACTACAGTGAGCCGATGAGCACCGCGCCGGCTCCGCCGCACGTCGAAATCTGCTTGCGCTGCGGTGCGGCGATGGAGTGGCGACACGGGACCTTCCAGTGCCCGAAATGCAGGTTCAAGATCGGCTGCTGCGAAGGCGAGACGGGAGACTGCCGGACGCGGCAGTAGGCGGTTTTCGGGCCCGCATCGGCGGGCATCATCCACCCGAGCATGGCGCAGCCCCCCTATCCACCTGACAACGACGCCGGCGACGACGACACGATCGCCGACGAGGAGTGGCCGGTAGCAGAGCAGTACCGCGTTCAGCCCCGCCCTCGTCCGCCGGTGGAGGACGACGGCACGATCGTCATCCAGCAGGAAAACCCTCCGCAAGGGGCTGTCCGTCGCTTCCCGCCCGATCTCGGGCCGGGGCTCTTGCTCGCGCTGCTCGGGATCCTGCTCATCGTCGTGCTCGTTCCGGCCGGGATCTGGCTCGCAGGGCGGGACGACGACGAGTCTGACGCCACGCCTACAACCGACACCGTCGACACGACCACCCCGACGACCTCTACGCAGACGACTCAGACCACTCCCGCAACGAGGACCGTTCCCGAGCTCACCGGCCTCACGCTCGAGGAGGCACGAGCGCTTCTCGAGCAGGAGGACGTGCGCGTGCGCGTCCGACGGATCTCCTCGAACGGTCCCGCCGGCGAAGTGCTCGAGCAATCGCCCGCGCCCGGCGCCCGCGTCTCGGCCGACACGGTGGTCGTCCTCACCGTGTCGAAAGCCTCGCTCCCGGAGCGAGTGACAGTGCCGGGCGTCGAGGGGCTGCTGACCAGCGAGGCGGCTTCACTCCTACGGCAAGCCGGCCTCGATGTGGAGATCCGGACCGTCAGCTCGTCCGCGCCGGAGGGGACGGTCGTTAACCAAGACCCGGCGCCAGAGGAAGAGGTCGCTCCGCGGACGATCGTCTTGCTCGAGGTTGCCAGCCCGCCGGTGCCGCCGCCCGCGCCGGTCACCATCGAGGTCCCACGCCTCGTCGGCCTGAGAGCGGCCGAGGCGCGAGGCCAGCTACAGGAGCTCGGCTTGCGATCGACCCAGCGCCCGGTCGAGTCGACGCAGCCGAAGGGCACAGTCGTACGGCAGTCACCTGGCGCCGGAACGAAGCTACGAGAGGGTCAGGCCGTGTTGCTCACCATCTCGACCGGACCTGCGCGGGTATCTGTCCCGGACGTCGTCGGGTTGGACGAGGAGTCCGCCCGCCAGGAGCTCGAGGCAGCCGGGTTCGACGTTCAGGTCGTCGATGAGCCGACGGAGGCCGTCGAAGAGGACGGGATCGTCCTCGATCAGGATCCAGCGGGAGGCGCGAGCAGGCCGGAAGGGAGCGTCGTCACGATCACCGTTTCCCGCTTCGGCTAGGCGGAGACTTTCGCGGCCCGACCGCCTTCCCTCGAACCTTGTCGGGCTTGGGATTCGGTCGAATGCGACTCGGGGCCGGAGTAGCGCGGTTTGAGCTGCGATCCTGTCCAGCGGCCTTCTTCGTAGGATTCGCAGTCTGAGCGCTCTTGCCCGGCGCTCGGACCCTGGCTTCGGCGCTCTTGCCTGGTGAGTCGGCCTTCGAGGAGCTCCCGCGCGCAGTTCGGAGCTTGTCGGCCTTCGTCTGACCGGGCACGTCCGCCTTTCCACGCGCGACCCCACGTCCGGGCACGTTCACCCCTCGAGGAGCGGTCTGACCGAGCCGCTTGCCCGCCTTCTCGACCTGGGCGGACGACTTGCTCTTGGCCTTCGGCTCGACCTCGGTTGCACCTACGACGCCGACCCCTCCCGCGACACCCGCGGCCGTCACGACCGCCGCGGCCTTGAGAGCGACACCTCCGGCGAACACGCCACCCCCCAGGGCGCCTGCCGCTCCGCCTGACCCGGCAGCGACTGCTGTTCCGGCGCCGATGGTCGGAAGAGTCGCTGCGGCCGCCGTGCCCTCGAAACCCCTGAAGAGCGTGAACGAGACCGGGATCGGTACCAGCGCGAGGCCCCGTAGCGCTCGCCGGTGACGCTTCTGGACCTGGGTGAAGCGGGCGCAGTCGGGACATTCCTCGAGGTGCACGCGAAGGCGCCGGCGCTCTTTGCGACCGAGCCGTCCATCTGCTGCCTGTGAGACCGCAAACTGGGCCTCCGTACACGTGAGCTGGTGCTCGAGCTCCTCGGCGAGTGACCTCCGCGCGCGGAAGAGGAGCGTCTCCAACGCCGAGACCGTCACGCTCAGAATCCCGGCGATCTCCTTATAGGAACGACCTTCGAACTCGCGCAGGACGATCGCCTGTCGTTGCTGTGGAGGGATGTGCGAGAGCGCGGTCAGGATCTCCCCGACTGTCGGCCCGACAGCTTCTGCGCTGGTGTCGGCGATCCGGTCGTCGAGCTCGACCTGCCGCGGTCGGGCGCTCTCCTGCCGGAAGCGCTGCTTGATCGCATTGCTCGCGATCGCGAGGAGCCAGCTCGACGGCTTACGCGGACGCACGCCTTGCTCGAGCGAGCGGTACGCATTGAGGAACGTCGACTGCGTCACGTCCTCCGCGTCGGCGTGATTGCCGAGCACAGCGAGCGCGTAGCGATAGACCTCGCCTCCGTGCCGGCGATAGAGGTCGTCGATCTCGCGAGCGGCAGCGTGACCGGTCTCGGTGACGGCCATGCCTGAACCGTCGCCGACTGCCCCGCCTCGCACAACCCTCCTCACAAATCCCTAACATTCCTGGGCGCAAGTACCGCGCCCTGCGCGCGTCTACCTGATAGCCGCGCGAAATCCCCTAACGGAGGACAACTCCATGAAGAGACTGCTCACGATCGCTGCTCTGCTCTCTCTCGTTCTCGCTGCATCGGCGGCGCTTGCGGCCCCGCCGGCCGGGAAGGACAAGGATCCTGATTCGGCCACGGAAGCGAAGGCGATGAAGGCATGCAAGGCAGAGCGCGGCACAAGCGCGGCGAGCATGGCGGCATTCGAGATGAAGTACGGGACGAACAAGAACAAGAAGAACGCGTTCGGCAAGTGCGTCTCCTCGAAGTCCAAGGACGACGACGAGGAAGACGAGGACGACGAAGCGGACGAGGACAAGAACAAGAACGAGACGAACGCTTCCAAGAAGTGCAAGGCCGAGCGCGGCACGAGCGCAGCGAGCATCGCGGCGTTCGAGATGAAGTACGGCACGAACAAGAACAAGAAGAACGCGCACGGCAAGTGCGTCTCGAAGCACGCCAAGCAGAAGTCGTGACCTAGAACTCGAGAGTTAGGCGCCCCGCGGCGGGGTGCGGTGGAGGGGGAAGGAACGGAGGGGGCCGAAGGGCCTCCTTCGTTGTTCCTGCACAGACGCGCTTTTTCGGGAGTCGGCGACGGCGCCCGGAAATCACAGCTAAGATTCCGGAGCGCGTTGGCCAGCTTTGAAGCGGCCGGGGCTTTGTTTTCACCTCGACTGTCACACCGGCTTCGCGCAGCAGGGAGTTCGTTTTGGACTCTCCTGCCCCGAAAGATGAGTAGAAGGAGCACCACATGCATGCAACCATTCGCCGTTACGACGGTGTGGACCAGAATCGTACGGTCGAGCTGACCACCAAGGTCAACGAGACCCTCGTCCCCAAGCTGAGCAAGCTTCCGGGCTTCGCCGGCTACTACCTGATCGAGGCCGGCAACGGCATCTTCAGCTCGCTCGGTCTCTTCGAGACACCTGAGCAGAGCGTCGAGTCGACGAAGCTCGTGTCCTCGTGGATCCGCGACGAGAACCTCATGTCGCTCTTCCCCAACGAGCCCAAGATCACGAGCGGCAAGGTCATCGCTCGTAGCAACGGCGTCACGGTCGCCGCGTAACTCGACCGAACGCATTCGACGCGAGGGCCCGGCTTGCCGGGCCCTCGTTCGTTCTCGGCTTCGTGACCGCAGACGCGATGGAGCGGATGAAGGGGCTCGAACCCTCGACCTTCTGCATGGCAACCCGTCCGGATTACCGCAACCTGGACCACGAACCGCATGGTTGAGCCAAGTACCTCAGACAAGATGAGGCTGAGTTAGGCTGAATCTGCCTGTTTGGGGAGAAAATCGGGGAGAAACTTCGTGTCTGGACAGGCAACCATTCTGGGGGTGGTTGCTCCGCTTTGAGCGCGCGCTGGCATCGAGCCATCATTGCTCGGAGGCAGTGAAGCTCGGCGTGTCAGTCGCCCGCGCCCGCCGATTGCACCGTGGTCGACGCGGATTGCGTTCAGTCGCGCTCTGGCTTAATTCCGCTCGTGGCGAGGGACGCAGCCTGGATACATCATGAACTTCTGATATGAATATCGTCATGAGCGGCGTCCTCACCTCAGCCCCTTTCCGACTGCCTTCGGCGCCTGCGGCGACGGATCTGGTCGCGAAGTACTTCCGGGGGCTTGGCGATCCGAGCCGGTTGCGGATCTTGGAGCTCCTGCGCGATGACGAGCTGAGCGTCGGCGAGCTCGTCGAGCGGCTCGCGTTGCCGCAGCCGAAGGTCTCCAACCACCTGGCCTGTCTGCGCTGGTGCGGGTTCATCGAGGCGCGCCGCGAAGGCCGGACGGTCTACAACCGGATCGCGGATCGGCGTGTCGCGGCCATGCTCGACCTGGCTCAGGCACTCCTGTCCGACAATGCCGAGCACGTGGCGGCCTGCTGCCGGATCGAGGAGCCAACAGCATGAGACGGCCGCGCGTGGAGATCCTCTACTTCGACGGTTGCCCGAACCACGAGGCCGCGCGAGCGCTGGTCGAGCGGATCGCCGTCGAACTTCGGGTCGAGCCTCAGATCGACCTCGTGGACGTCCCTGACGCCGCTGCAGCAGCGCAGCTCCGCTTCCTTGGCTCGCCGACCGTCCGCGTCGACGGCCGCGACGTCGAGCCCGGCGCCGACGAGCGCGGCGACTTCGTGTTCGCTTGCCGCGTCTATCCGGCCGAGCGTGGCTTCTCGGGGCAGCCTGATCCCGGGTGGGTCCGGGAGGCGCTGAGCAAGGCTGCGGCGTGAGCGCGACCCGCGGCTCATCGCTCCTGCAGCTCGGCCGTCTTGAGGTACTTAACTTCTTCGCATCAACAGACAACGCGACGCGCTGGCTCGCGTCCCACCCAGACGTCCGCGGAGCCGTCATGTCCATGGACGACGCGATCGTCGCCGGGCAGACCGTCTTCGGCGACATCCTCAAGGAGGGCTGATGCCGACCCAGATCGAGCGCGACGAAGTCCAACGGCTGCTCGCCGACGAGCAGGCGCAGCTCATCGAGGTGCTGCCACATGCGGAATACGAGGACGAGCACCTGCCCGGTGCGATCAACATCCCGCTCAAGGAGCTAGGCCGCGGGAGCATCGACCAGCTCGAACGCGCACGCCGGGTGATTGTCTACTGCTACGACTCCCAGTGAGACATGAGCCCACGAGCCGCGTCGCGGCTCGAGACGCTCGGGTTCGAGCAGGTCTGCGACTACGTCGCCGGCAAAGCAGACTGGGGCAGCGCCGGGCTACCACTCGACGGCGCGAACGGAAGCGAGACGCGCGCGGGACCCTACGTCCGCACCGGCGTGCCGACGTGCTGGCCGGCCGAGCGTCTTCACGATGTCTGCGATAAGCTCGACGAGAGCGGCTGGGACACCTGTTTCGTCGTCGATGACCACCGCGTCGTCCTCGGCCGGCTCGGGCGAAGCGCGATCCGCGGCAGAGTCGACGTCTCGGCGGAAGAGGCGATGACGCCCGGGCCGAGCACGATCAGGCCCAGCGCCCGGCTCGAAGCGATCGTCGAACGGATGCATCGCCAGAAACTGAGCAACTTGCCCGTGACGACGTCCGACGGCCGGCTCGTCGGACTGTTGACCCTGCGCGACGCCGAGCATTCCCTCCAGCAGCTCGGTGGGTAGCGCGGGTGCCGCATCGAGTCGAGCCGCCGCATCGAACGCTCAAAACCGAGGATCAGCTGCCCTTTCGGCAGTGGAGCCTCCCTCGGCGTGCAGGCGCGTCGAAGCCGGCTCTCGTCCGGTCGGCGTAACGCCACAGACGCCGGCGCCTACGAGGACGGCCACCAGAACGCGCCGAAGCTGAGCGGCCCGGTGTGCGCTCCGACGGCCGGGCCGACGCGGTAGCGCTCGACGTCGACGACCTGCGACAGAGTCGCGAGCGACAGCGCAAGCGCATCGGCCGCAGGTTCGGTCGACGCCCCGGCATGGCCCACAGCGGCGCCGACCGTGCGGTCCTCATCGAAGACGCGGGCGACCATCGCGTCGATCGCCTCGCCGAGGTTGTCGCAAGCGCCGACGGGCTCAGCCTTGCCATTCCTGAACTCGAGCAGTGACCATCCAGCGGCGGCGGGCAGTCGCCCTGTGTGCTCGCTTTGCGCGACGAATACGTTTCGCAGCGTCGCCCCGACGCGGGCAGCAGCTGCTGCCGCCTCACCGGCCGAGGCACCAGCGGCAATCGCCGCCGCCGCCGCTCGAACGCAGAGGCCGACGCCAAAGCTCACCGTCCGCGTGTCGACGACGGTCACGGAAATCGGCGCCTCTCGTACTGCGAGCTCGGCCGAGTTCGCAGTACCTGAGACGCGCGCATCGAGGTGGATCGAAAGGGCCTTCCCGGCACCACTCGCCGCCGCGCGGGCGTACGCGGCGAGGAAGGAGCCCGGGCTCGGCTGGGACGTCGTGACCTGGGCTCCTTCGCTCAAGCGCGTGTAGAAGTCGTCGAGCGTATGGCGCGGCTCATCGAATGGGGCGCCGTCGAGCGTGATCGCGATCGGGACGACGATGACCCCAAGGCGTTCGGCGACGCCGGCGGGAAAGAGGGCGCTGGAGTCGGTGCAGATCGCGACCGCGCTCATCGCGGGAGCGCGAGCTCGTCCGGCTCCGGCCGGCGGAGCAGCATGACGGCTCGCGATGCGATGACGAGGACCGTCGCGGCGTTGGCGAGAGGCAGCGCTACCGTCGGGGGTGGGCCCCAGAGATTCGGGAAGCCGCGCCTCCACCAGAGGACGCTGGCCAGAAGCCACGCGCTCGAGGAGACGGCGACGGAGACAAAGGCCGGGCGACGCAGGCCCGGAACACGCGCGACCGTCGTCGCCAAGGCAACGTCGAGCGGCGCATAGGCGGGGAATGTGTAGAGGCACTGGCCGAAGCTGGTCGCGACCCCCTTGCCGCCGCGGAACCGCGACCACACTGGGTAGCAGTGCCCGGCGACCGCTGCGGCGCCCGCGACGTGCGCGCCGACGTCTCCGGCGCTTCGGTGGCCCCAGCCGCAGGCTGCGACACCTTTGGCGATGTCGGTCGCGATGACGGCCGTCCCCAACCGGTGTCCGAGAACCCGCCGCGCATTCATCCCGCCCGGATTCCCGCTCCCGCTCGACCGGAGAGCGGCGGAGCCGCCGCTTGCGAGTCGACAGGCGAGGGCAAAAGACGGCGCCGTCCCGAAGAGGTAGCCGCCCAGGGCGGCCGAGATGAGGCGAAGGGAGCGCTCCATGCTTTCGACGTGCCCCTAGCTTGGATGCGTCCGCAGCTCCAGTCGATGCGCGGCCGCCAGGCTCGCCGGCTTCGCGCTCGCGCTAGTGGCCCTCGTGCGGCTCGAGGAGGTCGCGTAGCTGGAGCCGTCCGCGGTGGATCCGGCTCTTCGCCGCGGCGAGGCTCACCCCGAGGGCCGCCGCAACCTCCTCGTTTGAGAGGCCGGCCAGGTCCCGCAGCACGACCGCCTGCCGGTACTCGAAGGGAAGCTGCGCGAGTGCTTCGAGCACCTTCGCGCGCAGGTCGTGCGCTTCGGCCGAGGGCTCCGGCAGGAGATCGCGGGCGAGGTGCGGGGC
>Ga0136621_1001293_pt1 | contig 10139 bp, 7 predicted proteins | sample AntDryUQ445A2306_FD_104673 | JGI IMG/M metagenome (GOLD analysis project Ga0136621, IMG submission 104673) | Polar desert sand microbial communities from Dry Valleys, Antarctica - metaG UQ445A (23.06) | ecosystem: Environmental > Terrestrial > Soil > Desert | place: Antarctica: Dry Valley...
CCCCGCCGCTCCACCGCTCCCGAACCGCGTGGATCCCCTCGCGAAGTTCGACCGCACAGGCCCCCTGCGTCCGCTGCGAGAGCGCATACATCTCTTGCGGCACAACCCACTGGCGTGGATGCTCCCGAGCCTGACGTGCTTCGTGGGCTACTACCTGTCGGAAACGAATCGTGGCAACACGCTCGGCCTGATCGGCATGTTCCTCACCTTCGGCTCGTTGATCGCCGCCGGCTGGTACGGATGGCAGCGCCCTGCGCTGTTCGGCACCATCACCGCGCTGATCGCGTTCGTGATGGTGTGGGGCATCTTCCTCGCGACCGTCGCCGAGCGCGCAGGAGACCCGACGCTTGGCAGCCCGCTCGAGCTCACGGGCCTGCTCCTGCTGCAGGCCGTCATCCAGGGCGGGCTCGGCTTCCTCGGAGGCTGGTACGGCGGCTACCTGCGGCGCCGGCAGGCGCAGGTCAGCGCGCAGGCGCGTCGCGCCTCCGCCGGCCGCCGCCGGGGCTGAGCAGCATCAGGGGTTGTGCCGCGATTTCGGCACGCCACGTGCAGTCCTGTCGCCCCGTAGACACCGGATGACTCGGTCGGTACGTGTTGGGTGAGGCCCGTCGCTGACGGAAGCTCGGGCCAGACGCGACCGTATGCGGTCTCATTCGCAGGTCCGACCGTTTCTCCGGAGGTCTTTCGAGGACCGTCGGGTTTCCAGAACCCTCCGTACTGGACAGCCCGGCGGTCCTCTCTTCGTGTCCGGCGCGCTCAGCCGCCGTGGACCGCGACCGCCTCCACGGCAAGCGCGTGTGCGGCATCGGCGTCCAACGCCAGGCCGAGCACCTCGCCGGTCGAGCGCATCTCGGGGCCCAGGACCGCGCTCACCCCCGGAAGCCGCCACAGGGAGCCGACCGGCGCCTTCACCGCCACCAGCGGCCCATCCATCGCGAGGCCCGGCCGCAGGCCGACTTCGGCCAGCGAGGCCCCGAGGGCGCAGCGCACCGCCGCCGACACCACGTCCAGCCCGGTCGCCTTGGCGACGATGGGCACCGTGCGGCTGGCGCGGGGATTGGCCTCGATGACGATCACTCGCTCATCCGACACGATCATCTGGACGTTGAGGATGCCCCGCACCTCCAACGCCAGCGCGATGCGCCCCGCGATCGCCGCAACCCGCTCCTGGACGTCACGTGCCAGGCGCTGCGGCGGGATGACCGCCACGCTGTCCCCGGAGTGGATGCCCGGCGCATCGATCTGCTCGACGATGCCCGGAACGCACCAGTCGCGTCCGTCGCTGATGACATCCACGTCGAGCTCGATGCCACCCACGAGCTCGTCCACTCGCAGGGGCCAGCCGACGTCGGTCGCGAGGTATGCCGCCACATCCGCTGCATCGTGCAGGACCGCGATGCCGCGACCACCGATCACCCACGACGGACGAACGATGACCGTGCCGCCCAGCTCGGCGATGGCCCGCCGCAGGCCCTCGGCGTCGTCCGCCTGGGTGCCACGCGGTCCGGCGACTCCCAGCTCGTCGAGGAGTGCGGCAAAGCGGTGGCGATCCTCGGTGACCTCGATCGCCTCGGCCGTCAGGCCGGCAAGGGGCACGCCGGCGTAGGCAAGGTCCCGCGCGAGGTCGATGGCCGTCTGGCCGCCGAAGGTGAGCACGACGTGCGGCGGCGTGCCGGTCAGCGCTCGCTCGTGGTCGATCACGTCGAGGACGCTCTCGGTGTCGAGCGGCTCAAAGTACAGCCGCGTGCAGGCGTCGTAGTCGGTGCTGACCGTCTCGGGGTTGTTGTTGATGACGACCGCGTCGAGGCCCATGTCGCGAATGGCCCAGGCGGCACGCACCGAGCAGTAGTCGAACTCGATGCCCTGGCCGATGCGGATGGGTCCGGAGCCGACCACGATCACGCTCCGCCGCTCGGCGGGCGGCGCCACCTCCGGCTCCGCGTACGAGGAGTAGAAGTAGGGCGTCTCGGCCGGGAACTCGCCGGCGCAGGTGTCCACGCGGCGGTAGGCGGGAGCGATTCCGGCACGAACACGGGCGCGGCGGATGGCCGCGGCCGGCACGCCCGACAGCCGCCCGATGTCGGCGTCGCCGAAGCCGATGCGCTTCGCGTCCACGAGCGGAGTGCCCTCCAGAAGGCTCTCGGCCTCGACGAGCTCGGCAAGACGATCGGTGAACCACGGCGCGATCCCGGTGGCCACTGACAGCGCGTCCGCATCGGCCCATCCATGGCGAAGGACCGCGATGAGGCGCCACAGCCGCGTGTCGGATGGGGTGAGGAACGCCTCGAGATCCGGGGGCCGCCGATGGGTGAGCTCCCAGGCCGGGTCCTCCCACAGCCAGCCGCCGCCGCGCGGCTCGAGCGAGCGGATCGCCTTGAGCAGCGCCGCTCCGAACTCGCGGTCGATGGCCATCGCCTCGCCAGTCGCCTTCATCTGGATGCCGAGGGACCGGTCGGCGGCCGGGAACTTGTCGAACGGCCAGCGCGGGAGCTTGACGACGACGTAGTCCACCGCCGGCTCGAAGGCCGCCGAGCCGATGCCGGTCGCCGGGTTCGGCAGCTCGTCAAGGCGCTTTCCGAGCGCGATGAGCGCCGCGACCCGCGCTATCGGATAGCCGGTCGCCTTGCTCGCCAGCGCCGACGATCGGCTCACCCGCGGGTTGACCTCGATGACCCGGTAGTCGGCGCCGTCCGGGGAGACGGCAAGCTGGACGTTGCAGCCGCCCTCGACGCGCAGCGCACGAACGATCTTCAGCGCGCATCGCCGCAGCCGCTGGACGACCTGGTCAGGCAGCGTCTGGATGGGCGCCACGACGATGGAGTCGCCGGTGTGCACGCCCATCGGGTCGAAGTTCTCCATGCCACAGATGGCGATGGCCGTGTCGGCCACATCGCGCAGCACCTCGAACTCGATCTCCTTCCAACCGACCAGGCTGCGCTCGACGAGCACCTGGCCGATGGGGCTCGCGCGGAGGCCGGTCGCGATGCGATCGCGCGCCTCCTCGGCGGTTGCCGCGAAGCCTCCCCCACCGCCGCCGAGCGTGAAGGCGGGCCGCACCACCACCGGGGCGCCAAGCTCGACCACGAACGCGAGCCCCGCTGCGACGTCCTCGACCACGGCGCTCTCGGGCACCGGCTCGCCGATGCCGATCACGAGATCCCGGAAGCCGCCCCGGTCCTCCGCGGCGCGGACGGCGGCGAGCGGCGTGCCCAGCACCCGGACCCCGTGGCGGGCGAGGACGCCGGCATCGTCGAGGGCCACCGCCAGGTTAAGACCGATCTGCCCACCCAGCGTGGGCAGCAGCGCGTCGGGGCGGTGCTCCTCGATCACGCGGGTCACGTAAGCCGCTGATAAGGGACCGATAAGGACCGTTCCGCCAACATCCGGATCGGTCATCACGGTGGCCGGGTTCGAGTTCACGAGGACCGTCTCGACGCCCTCCCCTCGCAGCGCGAGACAGGCCTGGACGCCCGCATAGTCGAACTCGGCCGCCTGGCCGATGAGGATCGGCCCCGAGCCGATCACCAGCACGCGGCGCGGCGGGCTCATGCCAGCGCACCGGTGATGGCGATGTCGAAGATGCGTGCCGCGTCGATCGGCCCCGGCGTGCCCTCGGGGTGAAACTGCACCGACGCGATCCGGCCGGATACGTGGATCAGCCCTTCCACCGTGCCGTCGTTCAGGTCGCGGTGGCTGACCCGGTAGCCGGTGGCCGCCAGCGCCGGATCGTCCACCACTGCCACCTCGTGGTTGTGCGCCCCGATGTCGACCCTGCCGCTGTCCAGCTCGATGACGGCGTGATTGCCCCCGTGGTGGCCGACCGCCAGGCGATGCGTCCGCGCCCCCGCGGCGAGGGCCAGCAGCTGGTGGCCAAGGCAGACGCCCAGCACGGGGGCGCCACCCCCACGGGCGGTCGCCGCCAGCGCGGCCACGGTCGTGATCTGGGAGTGCATGCGGGAGGGGTCTCCCGGCCCGGGCGACAGGACCACGAGGTCGGGGTCATGCGATGCCACGTCCGCGGGCGTGGCATCCGGCGGCAGTCCCACGATCTCGAGGCCGCGTGCGGTGAGAGCTGCGAGCAGGGAGCGCTTCACCCCGTAGTCCACGAGCACCGCGCGAGCGCGCCGCTCACCATCGGGTGCGAAGTGGAACGGCCGGCCGCTGGCGACTGCCGCGACATGGTCGATCGACTCCCAGCGCGGGCTGCGTTCCGCCTCCGCCACGGCGGCGGCATCGGTCACGTCCGCCCCGCGGATCACCGCGCGTCGGGCGGCCCCGCGGCGCAGCTCGAGGGTCAGTGCGCGTGTGTCGATGCCGGTCAGCGCGGGGATGCGGGCCTCGAGCAGCACCTCCTCGAGCGAGCGGCCCGGTCCGGCGGGCGGCGTCACCAGCCGCGTAGCGACGAGCGCCCGCGCGTGAACCCGCGAGGACTCGAGCTCCGACGGGTCGATCCGGTAGCTCCCGATCATCGGATGCGTGAGCACCACGATCTGCCCCGCGTAGGACGGATCGGTCAGGATCTCGCCCCACCCCGAGCCGGCCGTGGTGAAGATGACATCGCCCTCGGCGGGCACCGGTGCCCCGTGCAGGACGCCGCGATGGACTCTGCCCCCCTCCAGGGCCAGGAGCCCGAGGACGGACGAAGACGCCGGCCGCGCATCGGCGGCGGGCGCCTCGGATTGGATTTTCGACGCAGTCTGCACTCGCTCCTTTCCGGCCTCACCGGGCCGGTCTTAAAGGACCGATGCAAGTCTAGCCGATGGTCAGACGACGGGAGGCTCCTGCGTGGCGCTGACCGATGGAGTCCGCCGTCTCACCTCGAGCACGCCGCGCACGGCGAGCGTCGCCAGGAGCGCCAGGATGAGCAGCACCGGGACCCAGACCACCACGAACCAGATCAGGCCGCTTGCGAGCCCCTGGCCGATCCCGACCAGCGAGGCGATCGCACGGCCGACCTCGGCACCGGGGTCCCACGCCTCCGACTGGACGTCGATCGGCTGAGCCCGCGGGATGAGGGTCACGGTGAGCGTTGAAAGGTCTGCCTGGCCGGTGACGTTATCGAGCTGCGCCTTGAGCTGCTCGATCTGGCCCCTGACCTCGTCGAGCCGCGCCTGCACCGCCAGCACGTCGTCGATCCGTTCGGCGCGCTCGAGGAGGAGGCGATACGAGGCCTCGGACGCCTCGAGGTTCGCGATGCGCGCCGCGAGATCGACGATCTGCGTGGTCACATCCTGCTCGCGTGTCGCCTCGGAGATCACCTCACCGTCGAGCTCGCGGAGCGCGATGAGCGCGTCGCCGAAGCGGTTCGCCGGGACGCGCAGGGTGAGCGTCGCGGACTGGTCCAGGGTGCCGGCCTGCGAGTCGCCGACGTATCCTCCGAGCTCGATTGCCAGCGCTCGCACGCGTGCCAGCTCGGTCGCCACCCGCTCGACCTCGATGGCGATCTCCCCGGTCTTGATGATGCGCTGGTCCGCCGGCAGCGCATTTGGCACGCCCGACTCGGGTCCGCCACCACCCGAGGCGCCGGTCTCGGCGTCACGCGTCGCCTCATCGGCAAAGTCGGCCCCACCGGCCGCCTCAGCCGCCTCGTCGGGCTCGCCCGCCTGCGCGCCGGCATCCTGTCCCCCAGAAATGGCGCCGCCGGCCCCGCATGCCGCCAGCAGGACGACGAGGGCCAAGAGCGCGAGCACGGCAAATGGTGCGGCGCGGGTCGTGCCGCCGGTGATATCGGTCCGTCGCATGAGAGTGGCCTCGTGATGTTCGGTTCGGGAGTGGGACGCCGTGCGCCGGGATTGGTTCCTTTACCATCGGACCGATGACCGAGGAGACGCCGCGCCTGCTGGGCGACGAGGCCGCACGAGCCGACATGGCGGCGAACGAATTCGACCATGACTTCCTGGCGACGCATCTCGCCGATGAGCGACGCAAGTCAAGCCTCCTCGGCGAGATCCGGGAGGCGATATTCGGCGCGCAGGACGGCCTGGTCAGCACGCTTGCCGTGGTGAGCACCGTGGCCGGGGCTACCGGTGGCGATAACCGCTTCGCGGTGCTCATCGCCGGCATCGCCTCGGGCCTGGCAGGAATCTTCAGCATGGCGGCGGGCGAGTACATCGGCAGCAAGAGCCAGCGCGAGATCTTCGACGCCCAGATCGTGGATGAGCGCGAGGAGGTGCATGAGCGGCCGGGCGAGGCAGAGGCCGAGGTCGCCTTCATGTTCGAGGAGGACGGCCTGCCGCATGACAAGGCGCTCGCCGTGGCGCGCGTCATGGCGGAGCACCCGGAGACGCTCCTCAAGACGATGGTGCAGAAGGAGCTTGGCCTCAGCATGGAGGAGGGCGGCGGTTCACCGCTCCAGGGGGCGCTCGTCATGGGCGCTGCCTTCGGGCTCGGCACCATCCCGCCGATCCTGCCGCACCTGCTCGCCACCGGCGGCGTGGCCGTCATCGCGTCGGTGGCGGCGACGCTCGCCGTCCTGTTCGGCATCGGGGTCGTGAAGAGCCGATGGACGCATCGGTCCTGGTGGAGCTCGGGCCTCGAGATCCTCGTCATCGGCGCCATCGCCGGCGTCGCGGGCTACTTCTTCGGGAGCGTCCTGCCCGCGCTGCTCGGGGTACCGGAGGTCGCGATCTAACGTCCCGGGATCAGATCCCCTTGAACAGGATCCCGAGTATCAGCACCACGAACCCGGCGATGAATGCCCACACCCCGAGGGTCACGGAGTCGACCCCGTTGATCGTTGGCAGGATGCCCAGGAACGTGCCAACCACGCCGATGAGGGTGAGGACGATGGCGACGAGGATGGTCGGCATGCGAGGCGCGAAGTTGGTGCGCACGATCAGATACCCCGGAACAACGAGCCGGCGATGAGCAGCACGTTTGCCGCGAGCAGGCAGATCCATCCGACCTGCGGCGTCAGCGCGAAGCTGATGCCGATCGCCTGCGGCAGGGCAACCAGAGCATCGTTGACGAAGCCGATCGGAAGGATCGTCAGCGACAGGCCGATGACGAGGAGCACCACCGCGAGGGCGACGGTCACGAACGTGGGCGGATTCGGTGACATACAAGTCGGAGCATACGGACTGCGTCAACCCCCGACGGTGAGGACTTCCGTCATCGATGCCATGGGCGCGGGTCGTCGCGCAGGATGGAGTAGAGCAGGACACCGAGGCTCAGTGGAACATGCGCTGCTGCTTCGCGAGGTCCTTCCGGGAGACGCCGGGCTCGGCGATGACGTCGTCCACCGAGCGCAGCCGGCGGGCGATGACGTTGAGCACCGCCCCTTCCACCTGGAGCGTGCCCTCGACGACGAGCAGCGGCGAGCGGTGCAGCAGTGCCCGGTTGGCCTGGTAGACGTTTGGCCGCAGCGTCACGTTGATCATCCCCGACTCGTCCTCGAGCGCGATGAACACGAAGTTCTTCGCGGTCATCGGGTGCTGGACGCTGACCGCCAGGCCGGCCAGCCGGATCTGAGACCGATCGCGCCGTCCGGCCGCATCGGCAACGCGGATGATGCCGCGCGCAGCCAGCCGCTCGCGGAACAGCTCCACGGCATGGATGTGCGGGCTCACGCCGGTCTCGCGGTAGTCGGCCGCCACCCGCTCGGCATCGGTCATGGCGGGAAGTGAGGCGCCCAGCGCGCGCTGGGCGTCATCGGTCAGGCCCAACGCCGGCCGTGCGGGATTGGCGTCGGCCATGGTCGTGCGCAGCTGCCAGAGGAGCTCGCGACGGGGCGCATCGGTCCAGTCGAAGGCACCGATGGCGATGAGCCGCTCCACCACCTGCTCACCGAGACGCGTGCGGGCGACGAAGTCGCGAACGCTCGCGTACGGGCCGATGGCGCGCTCGCGCTCGAGCGTCTCGCGCGCACGCTCGTCGATGCCCTTCACCTGCCGCAGACCCAGGCGGATGGCGTAGGCGTCGCCGATGGGCCGCGTGTCGTGCTCCCAGGCCGACTCGTTGACGTCGATCGGCAGCACGCGGATCGCGTGACGCTTGGCGTCGTTGATGACGACCGCGGGCGAGTAGAAGCCCATCGGCTGGTTGTTGAGGACGCCCGCGACGTAGTGCGCCGGGTGGTAGTGCTTGAGCCACGCGGTGTCGTAGGTGATCTTCGCAAAGGCCGCGGCGTGGGCGCGGGCGAAGCCGAACTCGGCGAAGGCGGAGCACTTCTGGAAGAGCGCCTCGGCATCGGGTTCAGTGAGGCCGGTGCGCATGGCGCCGCCGACGAACCGGCCGCGCTCCGCCTGCATCTTGGCGTGGCTGCGGTGAGAACCCATCGCCTTGCGGAAGATGTCGGCCTCGGTGGCCGTGTAGCCGCAGACCTCGATCGCGACCTGCATCACCTGCTCCTGGTACAGGATCACGCCGAGCGTGTCCTCCAGGATGGGCCTGAGGGTCTCGTGGGCGTAGGTGACCGGCTCCTCGCCGGCACGTCGCCGCAGGTACGGGTGGACGGCGTTGCCCTGCACCGGGCCGGGACGGATGATCGCGACCTGCACGACGAGATCCTCGAAGCGCTCGGGGCGCGCCTTCGGCAGCGACTGCATCTGCGCGCGGCTCTCGACCTGGAACATGCCGACCGTGTCCGCGCTGCTGATGGACCGATACACCGCCGGGTCGTCGTGCGGGAGCCTGTCCAGGTCCGGCCTGTTGCCGGTGTCGCGTTCGATGCGGTCCAGCGCGTCGCTCACCACGCCCAGGGTTCGCAGGCTGAGGAGGTCGATCTTCACGAGGCCGAGCTGCTCGATGTCCTCCTTGTCGTACTGGGTGACGACGCGCCCCGGCATCGCGGCGCGCTCGATCGGCACGAGGTCGATGAGCGGGGTTCTGGTGACCAGCATCCCGCCGACGTGGATGCCCAGGTGGCGCGGAAAGCCGTCGATCTCGGCGCACAGCTGGAGCAGCCACTGCCACCGGTTCTGGGTCGGGTGGGCGTGTGGTTCATGCGCCTCATGCATCAAATCGCGCGGGACGCTCGCTTCCGGTGAGTCCTGATGCACCACGTGCATCGGCTCGCGGGTCATGGCGGATCGCACCACATCGACGCGAACCCGGTCCCTGACCGGCATACCGCTCTCCGGGTCGAGGCGCAGGAGCTCCGGCCGGCCGCTCGAGGGGCCGGGCGACCCGGTGTCGCGCGGCTCGGGCACGCGCAGGTCACCGGGGCTGAGCTCGCCCGCGGCCAGCTCGCCAGATCGGGCATAGCGCTTCGTCTGCGTCGACTCGAACCGCACGCTGGTGGCCGATGCGTCCATGACCCGCGGCCGGTGCGGCGGATACCAGCTGCCCTCGCTGACCGGGCGGGCCTCGACGGCGACGGGCGCAAGAACCGGACGCGGACGGCCGTTCCAGCTCGAGTCCGCCTCCCGGACCACGTGAACGCTTTCCCGCGCGCGCCCGTCGCGACCGGGCGGGACGGCCGCATCGGCCATGTCGACCCCGAGCTCCTCGAACAGCCACGCGAATGAGCCGTCGAGCGCCAGGTCGCGCGCCACGTCGGACGCATCCCGCGTGTCGAGGGCCTTCGCCAGCGCATCCACTCCATCGGCCGGGAAACCGAGCGCCTTGGCCACCTCGCGCACCGCTGACCGGGCCCGATACGTGACGATGGTGCAGACCATGGCGGCGTGATCGGCGCCGTACTTCGTGTACAGGTACTGGATCACCTCCTCGCGCCGGTTGACGTCGAAGTCGATGTCGATGTCCGGCAGCGCGCGCGCCTCGTTGATGAAGCGCTCGAAGAGGAGCTTGTGCTCGATCGGGTCGACCTTGGTGATGCCCAGGCAGTAGGCCACGATCGAGTCGCCGGCGCTCCCCCGCCCCTGGCCGATGATCCCGCCGCGCCGCGCGAACTCCATCAGGTCCCACACGATCAGGAAGAACTCGGCGAGGTTCGTCCGGTCGATGACGTCGAGCTCGTGCGTCAGCTGGCTGAGCGCGCGCTTGGTAACCGGGTGGTAACGGCGCAGTAAGCCGTCGTGGGCAATCTGGTAGAGATATGAGAACGCGGTCTCCCCCTCCGGCACGTTGAATCCGGGGAACCGGTAGCGCTCGAAGTCGAGGTCGATCCGGCACTCGGCGCCGATGGCGGCCGCCCGCTCCATCCCTGCCTCCCAGGCGCGCCGCGCGCGTGCGTCCGG
>Ga0136621_1001294_pt1 | contig 10136 bp, 8 predicted proteins | sample AntDryUQ445A2306_FD_104673 | JGI IMG/M metagenome (GOLD analysis project Ga0136621, IMG submission 104673) | Polar desert sand microbial communities from Dry Valleys, Antarctica - metaG UQ445A (23.06) | ecosystem: Environmental > Terrestrial > Soil > Desert | place: Antarctica: Dry Valley...
GCCGTGCTCCTCGTCGATCTGCAGGCCGTACCAGCCCAGCTCGGCCATCTTGGTCGCGACCTCATCGGAGTGGTGGTCGTCCTCCGGGGTATCCCAGCGCTCGCGCTCGCAGAAGTCGCGAATGGCGGCCACGAAGTCCTGCTGCTCGTGGGTGAGACCGGACGCGGACCGCGCCGTGGAGGCCCCCATCAGGCTTCTACAGCTTCGCGCGGCTTGAAGCGGTTCAACTCGCGCACGGCGATCACCATCTTGTGCACCTCGTCGGGCCCGTCGGCGATCCGCAGCCAGCGGCCCTGGCGCCACATCATCGCCAGCGGCACGTCATCCGACATCCCCAGCGCGCCGTGCACCTGCATCGCCCGGTCGAGCACCTCCTGGTGCATCTGCGCGGCGATCACCTTGATCATCGAGATGTCCTGGCGGGCGGCGCGCTTGCCCTCGGTGTCCATCTTCCAGGCGGCGTGCAGCACCATCAGGCGGGCGGAGTCGATCTCCATGCGCGACTTGGCGATGAAGTCCTGGACGAACTGCTTCTCGGCCAGCTTGCCGCCGAAGGCCTCGCGCGCATGGGCTCGCTCGCACATCAGCTCGAAGGCGCGCTCGGCTGAACCGATCGCGCGCATGCAGTGGTGGATGCGGCCCGGCCCGAGCCGAGCCTGGGCAATCGAGAAACCCTCGCCCCGCGGCCCGAGCAGGCTTTCCTCGGGCACCCGCACGTCCTCGTAGGTGACCTCCCAGTGGCCGGGGCCACCGGAGTGCCCCATGACCGGCACGGGCCGCACGCCCGTGAAGCCAGGGGTGTCGATCGGGACCACGATCATGCTCGCCCGCTTGTGGGGTGCGGCATCGGGGTCGGTGACGACCATCGCGATCGCCATCGAAGCGCCGTTGTAGCCCGAGGTGAACCACTTGTGGCCGTTGATCACCCACTGCTCGCCATCCAACTCGGCACGGGCGGCGAGGCCGGTCGGATCCGAGCCCGAGGTGTCGGGCTCGGTCATCGAGAAGCACGAGCGCACGTGGTCGTTCAGCAGGGGGCCCAGCCAGCGCACCTTCTGCTCGTCGGTGCCGTACTCGGCGAGGATCTCCATATTGCCCGTGTCCGGCGCGGAGCAGTTGAAGACCATCGGCGCCACCGGGCTGCGCCCCATGTCCTCGCAGAGCATCCCGTACTCCCAGTTGGTCAGGCCGGCGCCGTGCTCCTCGTCGGGGAGGAACAGGTTCCACAGCCCCTCTCCCCGCGCTCGCTCGCGCAGCTCTATCAGCAGCTCCGGGTAGGCCACACCCGGGCCCACCTGCTCATCGAGGGCCGCGACGGCCTGCGCTTCCACCGGGAGCACGTGCTCCTCGGTGAAACCACGGATGCGCTCGCGCAGTTCTGAGACCCGATCGGACGGCGTGAAGTCCATCGCAGCGCACACTACCGATCGCGGGCGAGGCTACTCGCGGGCGGGCGCGAACCTATATAAGGGACCGTGGATGCCAAGGGAGCGCGCCAGATCGGTGGCCGTCACGGCAGGGGCGGCCTGCGTCGTCGTGGTGCTCGCCTATGTCCTGCTGGGCACCGTCGGGGCCGCGCTGGTGGCCCTCGCGGCGTACGGCGTGGCGGTGTTCGTGCTCGGGCTCGTCAACGCCGGGCTTGCCGCGGCGGCGCTGATGGCCACGCTGGCCGTGATCGTTGTGATCGACCCCACGCTCGATGACTCCGACGAACAGGCGCCGCCCGAGCGGGCCCAGTTGCGTGAGACGCGCACCAGCCTGCGCGAGTCCGTCGAGCGCGAGGGACAGGCCCGGCAACGCGTGCAGGCGCTGGAGGGCCGAGAGGCGGCGCTTCGCGAGCGAGCCGGCTCAGCCTCAGCTCGCGCCAAGCGACTCGAGACCGAAGCGGTCCGCCTGCGCCGGGCATTGCGCCGCGCCCGTAACTGATCCCGGGCACAACAGGCGCCGGTAGGCTGACGGCGGTGGCGACGGTGCAGGTAACGATTGCGGGGCCGGGCGGGGAAGTCAGTCTTGCCGTGCCCCAGGACACTCCGCTGGAGCGGCTGCTGCCCACGCTCGTCTCGGTGGCGGCGCCGGGCAGCGACAAGTCAGCCCAGTGGACGATCGCATCGCCCGACTACCCCGACCTCGGGCCAGGGAAGACACTCGCTCAATGCGGGGTGGCTGATGGCTCACGCCTGCTCCTGCGTTCCGCTCAAGGCCCCCAGCCCGAAGCCGGCGCCGAGTCCGTGGCGCCGATCGCCACGCCGGCGGGCGGCGACGCGCCGGCTCCAGCCAGCGGAGAGCCTTCAACCGCCACGGCAGTGCCCGCTCAGACCCCGCCCGCCGGCACCTCCCCGATGCGGCGGACCCGGAACAGCCTTCCCACGCGCATCCGCTCGCGCGAGCGTCTCCGAGACGCGGCTGCGGCCGCCGTGCGCCCCGCTCCGCCCACCGCCACGGCTCTTTCGCATACGCCCCGGCGACCGCGCGGCGCCGGCCCCCGGCCCGCTGCCATGACCCTCGCCCAGGCGAGCACACCGTACGAGCGTGCGCAGGCTGCGTGGCGCAAGAGCGACTACCGGCGGCGGCTCGACGACGCCATCGCCGCCCCGCGCCTGCAGCGCTGTCCCACGATCGCCGTGGTGTCCCCGAAGGGCGGTGTCGGCAAGACGACCCTGACCGTGCTGATCGGCGCGCTGCTGGCCCACATCCGGAGCGATCGCGTGGTGGCGGTGGACACGAACCCCGACTTCGGCTCGCTCGGGTGGACGCTGACCCCCAACCACGACGTGTTCGCCGACGACCTGCTCGAGCTGCTGGAGCGCCCCGACCTGCCCTCGACCGAGCTGGACGCGCACCTCGGCCGCAGCGGCGACGGCCTGATGATTCTGCCTGCGCCCTTTGACTCCGCGCGCGCCTCCCGGATGGACCGCAGCGCCTACAAGCGCCTGATCGAGCACCTGCAGATGAGGGCGGGGATCCTGTTGCTGGATTGCGGTACCGGCCTTCACGACCCCCCGGCACAGGCTGCCCTGATGTGTGCCGATCAGCTGGTGCTCGTTACCGACGCGGAGCCGGCAACCGCCACGCTCGTGGCCGAGGCCTCCAAGCGCCTGCTGCGCTCGGGAGCGCCCGTCACGCTGGTGGTCAACAAGCTGCCGCGCAACACCCGGCTGGATGTCGAGGAGCTCGGGCGCGTGGTGAACCGTGTCGCCGCCATGTGCGTAATCGAGCTGAACGACGTGGCGGCCACCCGCGTGTCGGCGGGCGAATTCTCCTGGGAGGAGGGGTCCCCCGGCCCCTGGGGCGTCACCGTCCGCGAGCTGGTGGCCTCACTGGTTGCGGGGTGGGCCGCGCTGGAGCTCACCAGCGACCGGACGTGAGGCTCCCTCGCGCTCGACCGGCCGGTCGATGGGCAGTACCTTGAAGTTCACCATGGCAGGCGGAAACGGGAAAGCGGACGACAGCGTCGAGGGCGGCGCCGAGGCCACCTTCCACCGGCCTCCCCGGGACCGGCCCGATCCGCCGCCCACCGAGGACCTGCGCCTGCATGCGCCGCCCACCAAGCCCGAGCCGCCGACCGGCGGCGGATTCATGCAGGCCGCGTTCCCCGCGCTCGGGAGCATGGGCATGGTGGGCTTCGCCCTGGTCTACAACAACCGGCTGTTCCTCTACATCGCCGTCGGCATGGTCTTCCTGAGCATCCTGATGGTGATCGGCATGCGCTGGTCCCAGGCGCGCTCGGTGAAGAAGCGCCGAGTAAGCAACCGGCGGAAGTACCGCGCCTACCTCAGCTCGGTCGAGCGCCAGCTGGCCGAGGACGCAAATACCCAGCTCGTGACGGCCGACCGCCTCTATCCAGACCACGAGCGGCTCTGGGGGCTGGTCCTCTCGCGCCGGCACTTGTGGGAGCGCCGCGGCTTCGACCCCGACTTCCTTCAGGTGCGTGTGGGTCGTGGCCCGGTGCCACACACGCGCCCGATTCGCCTGGAGCTGAGCGACGATCCGATCACCGAACGCGAAGCCGACCTGGAGGACGAGGCCGCCACCGTCCGCAAGCGCTGGGCGCGGGTGACCGATGTGCCGGTGGTGATCGACCTCGAGGAGGCCACGGTGGTGTCCATGGTAGGTCCGCCCGACTCCACGCGGGCGCTGGCGCGCAGCCTCGTCTCACAGCTCGTTGCCTTCCGGGCGCCCAACGACCTGCGCGTGCTAGCGGCCTTCGACCCGGAGGACATCGCGGACTGGGAGTGGATGAAGTGGCTGCCCCACGCGCGCTCTTCAGCCCGTCCCCCCAAGGGCGCGAAGGGGCCGCCGCCCGTGCTGCTCGCCGACTCCCCCGAACTGCTGGCGCGCCTGCTCGACGGTGAGCTGGGCCCCCGCATCGAGCAGCTCGGGCGCATCGACGAGCAGGGCTCGATCAGCGGCCGGGACACGCCGCTGGCAGGGCCGCGGCTGGTGATCATCGTGGACGGCTACTCGCCCAAGTCCCAGGTCGCGCGACTCGCCTCGATACGCGACGTGATGGAGCGCGGCACCCGCCTCCAAACCACGCTGATCCTGCTCACCGACGCCCCCGAGCGCGAGCCGTCGGAGGCAGACGTGCGCGTGGTGCTCACACCCAGCGCGGCCACCATCGAGGAGCGTCGCGGCGATGAGCGCAGACGCTCCGAGGGGGTGTGGCCCGACTCCGCCGACGCAGGGCTCTGCGAGGCCATCGCCCGGTCGCTGGCCCCGCTGCGCCTGGAGGACCACGACTCCGGCGCACCGGTCACCGACGACGTGCGCCTGCTCGACCTGATCGGCCACCGCTCAGCACAGGACATCGACCCGGCCCAGACGTGGCGCGAGCGCTCGCCGCGAGAGCGCCTGCGCGTGCCGATCGGCGTGACTTCCGGCGGCGAGCCGATCGCCCTCGACCTCAAGGAGGCGGCGCAGGGCGGCCAGGGGCCGCATGGTCTGATCGTGGGCGCCACGGGGTCGGGCAAGAGCGAGTTGCTGCGCACGCTGGTCGCGGGGCTGGCGGTGGACCACTCGCCCGATGACCTCTCGTTCGTCCTGATCGACTACAAGGGCGGCAGCGCGTTCGCCGAGCTCGCCCGCCTACCCCACGCCGCAGGCCTGATCACCAACCTCCAGCGCGACGCCGCGCTCGTGGACCGGATGCGCGACGCCCTCCTGGGCGAGCAGGAGCGCCGCCAGGGCATGCTCCGCGACGCCGGCGACCTCGACGACATCCGCGCCTATCGCTCCGCCCGCGAGCGCGATCCGGAGCTCGAGCCCATGCCCAACCTGCTCGTGGTGGTCGACGAGTTTGGCGAGCTGATGGCCGCGCGGCCCGAGTTCATCGACCTGTTCCTCGGGATCGGGCGCGTGGGACGCAGCCTGGGCATGCACCTGCTGTTCTCCAGCCAGCGGCTCGAGGAGGGGCGGCTGCGGGGGCTGGAGACCAACCTGCGCTACCGGATCTGCCTGCGCACGTACTCCGCGGCCGAGAGCAAGATCGTCCTGGGCACCCCAGACGCCTACCTGCTCCCCCCGTTCCCCGGCGCGGCCTACCTGAAGGTGGACACCGGCTTCTACGAGCGCTTCAAGGTCGCGCTCGTGTCGGGTACCCGCTCGGTGGCGCCCGTGCCCGCGGCGGCGGTTTCCAGCGTGCAGCTGTTCTCCTCCAGCATGCCCGGGCTGGAGTCCGACGAGCCGGAGGAGGAGGAGAGCACGGCGTCCGACGGGCCGTCGGACCTGGAGTCGATCGTCTCGCTACTGGGCGACGCGCACGGCGGCCGCACCGTCCACCAGGTCTGGGTCCCGCCGCTGACCAAGTCGATCGCGCTGGCCGAGGTGGTCCACGACGAGCCGTGGTGGGAGCGAGCCGACAGTGCGTCGCCGCGGCTCGGGGCCGCCGTGGGGCTCGTGGATCTGCCCTCAGAGCAGCGCACGGAGCCGCTGGTGCTGGACTTCGAGGGCAGTGCGGGGCACCTCGCCCTCGTGGGCGCGCCGCAGAGCGGAAAAAGCACCTTCCTGCGCACGCTCGCGGCGTCGCTCATGCGCCGGCACCGTCCCGACGAGGTGCGCCTATACGCCATCGACCTGGGCGGCGGCGGGCTGTCCTCACTGGCCGGCCTGCCGCACGTGAGTGGCGTGGCGGCCAAGGTCGGGCGCGACGAGGTGCGTCAGACAGTGCGTCACATGCAGGCGCTGCTGGCCAAGCGCGCGGCCACCTTCCGCGAGCTGAGCCTCAGCTCGATGACCGACGCCCGAGCCGCCCGCTCCAAACCCGAGCTGGCAGACGAGGATCTGGCCGACGTGTTCCTGATCGTGGACGGCTGGGCCGTGCTGCGCAGCGACTTCGAGGGTCTGGACCGCGACCTCGAGCAGATCGCCGTCGAGGGATTGAACTTCGGCGTGCACCTGGTGATCACGTCCAGTCGCTGGGCCGAGATGCGCCCGAGCCTGCGCGACAACGTGGGCAGCCGCCTGGAGCTGCGCCTGAACGACCCGATCGAGTCCGAGCTGGGCCGGCGCGTGGCCGAGAAGCTGCCCACCGACGTGCCCGGCCGCGGGCTCACTTCGGCCAAGCTTCACTTCCAGACCGCCGTGGCCGAGCAGGCCGAGATGGCCGAGGTAGCCGAGCGCTGGGACGGCCCACCGGCGCCGGCCGTGCCCGTCCTGCCCGCCAGCGTGCCGGCGAGCGCCCTGCCCGGCCCCGACGAGCGGCCCGGGCCCGGCGTTCCGATCGGCGTGGACGAGCTGGCGCTGGCGCCCGTGTTCCTCGACCTCACCGCGGGCGACCCCCACTTCCTGGTGCTGGGCGACGGGGAGTCGGGCAAGACGAACCTGCTGCGGCTGTTTGCGCGTGGCCTTATGGCTCGCCAGGACCCGGGCCGCGCCCGGCTGACGATCGTGGACTACCGCCGCGGCCTGATCGACCTTTCCGAGGAGCCGCACGTCCAGGCCTTCGCCGCCAACGCCGCCATGGCCACCGAGACCGTGGCCGCGCTGCGCGCCGAGCTGGAAGCAAGGCTGCCGGGGGGCGGCGCATCGCGCGAAGAGCTCCTGCGCGGGCCCAGCTGGTCGGGCCCCCGTCACTACCTGCTGGTGGACGACTACGACCTCGTGCCCAGCGGCAACGAGAACCCGCTCACGGGGCTGATCTCCCTGCTCGCCCATGGACGCGATGTGGGCTTGCACCTCGTGGTCACGCGGCGGGTGGGCGGCATGGCCACCTCGGCGTTCGAAGGCTTCCTGCAGCGGCTGCTGGAACTTCGTACGCCCGGGCTGCTGATGAGTGGCAGTCCGAGCGAGGGGAATCTGCTCGGAGGTCATCGAGCGCGGGAGCTCCCGGCCGGACGCGGCCTGCTCATCCGCCGCGAGGGCGAGCCCGGCTTGGTTCAGACCGCCTTCGCGCCGCGAGAGGAGCCCGAGGCCACGCCCCTTCCCAAGCGCGGCCGCCGGACCACCGGCTAGGTCTCCGGAGCGTCGTCGCCGGAGATCACGCGTCGCTCGGCTTCGTCATGCGCGCGGAGCGTGGCGTCGTACAGCTCCCGCTCGGTGATCTCGCGCTCGTCCGGATCGATCCGCCCGTTCTGGTCGAGGTCCCACCGAAGCTTCGGGCCCCGTGTCCCGTCGTCGCTGGACCGGATCACATCCCGGTCGCCCCTGAGCCCCTCGATGAACTCGAAGTCGAATCGGCCATCCAGGTTGAAAATCTTCGGGGTGATCGGGGGAAGCTCCCCTTCGCGACCTGGTCCTCGATGATGCGCATCTGCACCATGCGGATGTCCTCGTTCTGGTCCGCACGCGAATAGGTGTCGCCGTCATCCTCGCCGCCGCATCCGGTGCCGACCAGGACTGCGGCGAGCAGCCCGGCGATCGGTCCCCTCATCCGGCGCGCTCCCACCGTCCCTGGCGACCTGCTCGACGCGCTCCCATTCGCCGTCGATGCGCTGGTAGGTCAGCTCGTCCGACGAGCCTTCTATCGGCAGTCTCGGGTGCTGATGCCGCAAGGATCGCCTATCGCCCGTTTCCCGGGTTGGTGATGGCAATCCAAACGACGACCGGAGCCAGCGCCAGCAGGAATCCTCCGAGCAGGCCGCCGTAGACGGCCTCGGCGTTCGGGGACAAGTAGCCGATGCCGATCGACACGGCCACCGCGGGCACTATCAGCGCCTTCGGGTTCATCGCCCGAATCCTCTGACGATTTGCCTCGCGCGCCGCCGGGTCACGCAAGATGAGCGTGCCGCGCCTTGCGTGGACGAGGTTGAGTGCCACCCCGACGGCAAAGGAGACCAGCCAAGCCGACCCAGCGAAGAGGGCCGCCGCCGTGCGCTCGTCCGCGGGCGCGTCCCGGATCGCGCCCACGGAGGTGACGGCGATGATGGCCACGACCCCCAGCACGAACGCGCACACCGAGAGCCGGCCCACCCAACCGGATCCGCGGCGCTGAGGGTGGCCGCTCACCGTCCTACGCGATCGAGCGGCCGAAGCCGGACGGTGTTCTCGATGCCGAGGCTCTCGGTCGATCTCAGCGGCGGAATGTCGTCACGAAGGAGCCCAGCTGGCGGGCGCGCCCGGCACGCGCCCCCAACCGCTCCGGCTGCGCCTCGATCCTGCCTGTCGCCATGGCCGTTCTAGCGGTTGAAGCTGGAGGCGACTGCCTGCTCGGTGTCGGCGTAGTTGGCCGATGCGGAGGTCATCAGCTGCGAGATTCCGTGCAGTGCCTGCTGGATGCCCTGCGCTGAGCGCTGCCATTCAGCCCACAGCTCGTGGAAGCGCGCCTGTGCGACGCCGGCCCAGTCAGAGCCGAGTGGGGCGACTTGGGATTGCAGCTGCTGGTTGATCTGCTCGATGTTCGAAGCGCCCGAGTTCAGCTGGCCCGCGATCGACTGCAACTGCTCGGGGGTAACCCTGATGTTGCCTGCCGCCATTTGAATGATCCTCCGTAGATAGAGGTCGGGGCCGCGTCCTGCGACCCTTCGCGCTGGTAAGTGCCTGCATTGTTCCCTTTAGGTGCCCAGATGCAAACCCAACTGTTGTCCACCTGTTGCGCTTCGGGCCCGCGGGCTGTACAAACGCCAGCTTCATGGCCTCACTCGTAGTAAGCATCGCCGGTCCCGCCGATCAGGTGGACCTCACGGTTCCGGCCGAGACGCCGATCGAGCAGCTGCTGCCCACGTTCATCTCGCTGGGAGTGCTCGGCGCCGGGGCCGACGCCAACGGGGCCACCTACGGGGTGGCGCGGGCGGGCGAGCCCCCGCTGCCCTCCGCCAGCACGCTCGCCGAGTGCGGCGTGGTGGACGGGACGGTGCTGTACGTGCAGGAGATCAAGCCGGTCGAAGCCGCGCCCGAGGAGGCACCCCGCCGCGTGCTGCGCGAGGAGTACGAGGCCGAGCAGGAGGCGGCGGCGCTCGAGCGCCGCGCCGGCTTCCCCCTCAGGCGCACCGCGTCGATGCTGCCCGACGCTCCGCCATTCAACGAGCGCGTGCGGGAGGCTATGGCCGCCTACTTCAGGGGCCCCGGGCACGACACCCGCCCCGGGCTGGGCGGCGCGCCCGACGATGCCGACTCTCCGGCGCCGGTGGCTCGCCCCGCCGATCTCACGGTGGTCGAGCCCCCCAGCAGGATCGACCTGGCCCGCGCCAGCTGGCGCGACACCAGCTACCTGCGCCGCCTCGACGCGAGGATCGCCGAGCCGCGCCTGCGGCGCTGCCCCACGATCGCCGTCATGTCCCCCAAGGGCGGCGTTGGAAAGACCACGATGACTGCCCTGCTGGGATCACTGCTCGTGCAGATCCGCCACGAGCGAATCGTGGCCGTGGACACCAACCCCGACTACGGCTCGCTCGGCCCCGCCCTCACGCCCGACCACCGGGTGTTCGTGGACGACCTGGCGGACGTGCTCGACCACCCCAACCTCTCGGTCTCAGAGCTCGACCGCAAGCTCGGGCGCGCCTTCGACGGGCTGCTGGTGGTGCCGGCACCCACCGACCCGGGCCGGATGGCCAGACTCAACCAGGAGTCCTACGCCAAGACGTTCACCCGGCTGAAGGAAATGGTGAGCTGCCTCGTGCTGGACTGCGGAACAGGACTGCAGGAGCCCGCCGCGCGCGCGGCGGGCTCCTGCAGCCCTGTTCCGCAGTCCAGCACGAGGCAGC
>Ga0136621_1001295_pt1 | contig 10133 bp, 9 predicted proteins | sample AntDryUQ445A2306_FD_104673 | JGI IMG/M metagenome (GOLD analysis project Ga0136621, IMG submission 104673) | Polar desert sand microbial communities from Dry Valleys, Antarctica - metaG UQ445A (23.06) | ecosystem: Environmental > Terrestrial > Soil > Desert | place: Antarctica: Dry Valley...
CACCGAACACGGCGCGAATCGCGGCGCTTTCGCTGCGGTCGTTCATCCATGTCGACGTGCCGTGCGCATTCAGATAATCGACGTCGCCAGGGGCGGCGCCGGCGTCCGCCAACCCCTGCTGCATCGCCTGGATCGGCCCGTCACCGTCGGGCGGCGAATCCGTAATCCGGTAGCTCGACAACGAATTGCCATCGCCGGCGAGTTCCGCATAGATGCGTGCGCCGCGCCGCCGCGCCGAATTCCATTCCTCGAGTACGACGAAGCCGGCGCCTTCGCCCAACAAAAACCCGTTGCGCGTGACGTCGAACGGCCGGCTTGCCTCAAGCGGCGCGTCGTTGTCGGGCGAGAGCGCCGACAACAGACAAAACCCGGCAACGCCAACGGGGCTGATCATCGAATCGAAGCCTCCGGCGAGCGCGTAGTCGACCGCACCGCGGCGAATGAGCTTGAGCGCAGTGCCAAGCGCCTGCCCTCCCGACGCACACGCAGTGTGGACCGACGTTGCATAGCCCTCGATCCCGAAGCGGCGCGTCAGCAGCGAGATCCCTGCCGTCGCCTGGCTGCGGCAGAACACCAACGGATCGTTGGCGGCGTCGTCGCTCAACATGCGCAGCGCATCGAGCTCGCCGGTCTGCGCCGCATGCCGATGCGTCGAAGCGAGATCCGCGAAGTCGTAGGTCATCATGCCGGCGCCAACCGCGCAGCCCCAACGGGTCGCGGTCGCCTTTGTGGGCGCGATGCCTGCATCGGCCAGCGCTTGCTCAGCCGCCGCGAGTGCGAATCGGTGCGATCGGTTGGTGAGCTTGGCGAGTTTGCGGTCGGACAACCCGCCATCGGCCGGAAAGCCCTTCACTTCCGCGGCGATGCGCACGGGAAATCCGCTGGCATCGAAGACCGTGATCGGCGCACCTCCGCTGCTGCCGGCGAGCAGTGCGCCCCATGTGCTGGCGACGTCGTTGCCAACGGGCGTTATGAGCCCGAGACCGGTAATCGCCACACGCCGTCTGGCTCGGTTCATTGATTTTGGCGCCGGCCGATTTCAACCTGCGCCGTTGCTACTTGCCGCCCATCGATCCGCGCGGAGAGCGCAATCTTTGCGGTTTCGCCGATCGGAGCAGCCATGTCAGCGAGGAGTTCCAGGCGCTGTCCAGGGGCTATGAAAGCGCGCATCTTGACGTTGGTCATGCGCATTGGAGCGATCGACTCGCCCGCGTGCCAGTCGGTGGCGCCTCCTGCGAGCCGCAGCGCGAGTTCGATCTGACGCTCGAGCAATAGTGTGGCCGGATACACCGGCCGACGCGGAAAATGGTCGGCAAAAAAAGGCGCGTCGGTCGGAACGAGAAGAATTGCGCGGACCGATTGGCCTGCCAGTTCGCTCGTCACCACAAGCTCGGGGGTCGTCACTCCGTGAAAGCGCCCCGGCTCGGCGCCGGCGCCGCATAGCAATGCGAAGCGATCGCGCAACGCCGCCTTTGAGTCGAACTGTTCGATGTCGAGCATCGGACCCAGGCAATCATGCAACTCGACGACCGTCGCCCCGCCCACGCGCGCATGCCCGGAATAGGCGACGGCCGCGTCATCGCAACTAGCGAGGGCGACTGCCAGCTCGAGCTCACTCCCGGGCATCACGTCATTCACGAATCGCGTCTCGAACGCCAGCGCCGCGACTGGACGAGCGCGAAATCCGACATGGGCCATCGCTGCCCAGGCGGCGAGTTGTCCGACCGCCTCGGCGACGAGGCAGGAGGGGAATGCAGTGATTGTCGCGGGAATGGCGAAGAGGCCGTGCGCCAATTGACCAGGCTCGTACTCGGTAATGCGGTCGACGAAGGAAAACGTCGCGAAGTGATCGCTCATGCAAGTCTATTACGCCGCCTTCGTTTCGCGCTGCGCCATGATGACGAGTTTGCAAAACGTTTCGGGAGTGAAGAGCCGCGCGATGTCGGCCACCTTCATCGGCTCGCGAAAGCGCTCCGGCGGAACCTCCGACAAGTACGCCTTCAACTGCGCAAGACCCACCGGCGTCAACACACCTTTCTGCTCGAACGCAGCCTCGGATAAGTCACCGCGGGCGTTGTCGATGATCTTGCCGCGCGGGATCTTGATCTTGAACGCCCGCTCGAGCCGGAACACCATGTCGAGGAAGTCGATCGATTCCGCGTCGAGCCCTTCGATCAGCGACACGTCGAGCTTGATGTCCTCGACGTCGCAGCCAAGAGCGTCGGCCATCGTGGCCGCGACCTTGGGGAACACCTGCATGATCTCTTCTTTGGTGATTGTGGGTTGCATGATTGCCATTACTCCATCTTGAAGCCGCCATCGACATTGAACACCGCGCCCGTCACGTAATCCGCGAAGCGCGAGGTCAGGAACCACACCGCGTACGCCACTTCCTCCGCCTTGCCATAGCGTCTGAGCAGAATGCGCGCCAATACATCATCGCCAGCGAGCTCGCGCACCGGCTGCGACATTTCGGTTTCAATGACGCCCGGCGCGACCCCATTGACGGTGATCTTGCGCGGCGCAAGCTCGACTGCAAGCGAGCGTGTGAACGCGTTGAGCGCGCCTTTGCTGGCCGCGTAATTGGTCTGGCCGCGTCCGCCCTTTTCGCCGGCGACCGAGCTCACGTTGACGATCTTGCCCGAGCGCTGCACGATCATGTGCGGGACGACCGCGCGGGTTACGTTGAAGACGCCGCCGATATTCGTGTCCAGCACGATCTGCACGTCCTCGTCGGCGAACGCCGCGAGCTGATTGTCGCGAATCATGCCCGCGTTATTGACGAGGATATCGATCCGGCCGCAGCGCTCGGCCACGCGGTCGACGGCGGCGGCGCACGCCTGCGCATCGCGGATGTCGACCTTATCCGACGCAATCTTGTTTCCCCGCGCATCCGCGCCGGCCACCACAGCGTTAGCCGCGGCCACATTGTCGCGATAGAAGAACGTGACGTCCACACCTTCTGCGGCGAGAAGCTCAACGATCGCGCGGCCGATGCCGCGGCTGCCGCCGGTGACAATCGCCGTCCTGCCGGCGAGTCCGGAATCCAGCATGATCGCGTCACCCCGAGATGGCGAAACCGCCGTCCACGACCAACGTATGCCCGTTGATCATTTGCGCCTCGGGCAAACAAAGCAGATACACAGCGCCTGCCACATCGTCGGGCGTCAACACCGGCCCCGCCGGAGCGCGCCGCGCGAAATCGGCGAGCAACTCCTCCCGGTTCGGAAACGATGCCAGCGCATCGGTCGCAACCACGCCGGCGCTCACTGCATTCACGCGAATTCCCCGCGACCCGAGTTCCTGCGCCAAGGTGCGCACCAACGACTCGAGCGCCGCCTTGGAGGCGCCGATGAAGCCGTACGCGGGCATCGCGCGCTGCGCGCCAAGGCTCGACATCGCAATGATCCGCGAGCCATGCCCCATCAGCGGGAGGCCACGTTGGGCGAGCAGATTGAGGGCGAACGCATTGGTTTCGAGACACCACCGCCAATGTTTAAGTGTCATCTCCACTGCAGGTTTCAAAACGCCGCTCGCCGCGTTGCTCACGAGAATGTCCAGACGGTCGAACTGTCGTCCGAATTCGGCGAACATTTCGTCGACACTCTCGGGCATGCCGACGCTCGCCTGAATGGCGCACGCGCGTCGCCCCATCGCCTTTAGTTCCGCGCACAGCGTTTCCGCCTCGTCGCTGCTGTTGTAATAATTCACCGCGACGTCGGCGCCCTCGGTCCCGAGCTTGTGCGCAATCGCGCGGCCGATCCCGCGTGCTGCACCCGTGACGAGCGCAACTTTACCGGTCAGGGGACCTCGCATGCTATGAATCCCTGCGTTGGCGACGCCAGGCGCGGCTTCTTAAAGCGAACGGCGCCGGCGTGCAAAAAAACCGCTATTCTAACCGCCCGCCGTGTAGGGCCGTGGCGCGCGCTGCGCGCGCATCGCTAGCGTTGCAGTGTGGCCCGCCTGGCGCGGATGAGACGCTGGGCTTCGAGCACCCAATGCTTTTTGATGCTGTACCAGACGTCGGCCGCCCACGTGACACCGCCGGCGACGTCCGACGTGCGGTCCTCCGGTTCTGCATCGCGGCCCGGAACATAGGCGTTGATCCGATTCCGTGTTTGCACGTCGTGCGGGAGATCATGCGTCACTGGTACGGTGACGTGGTTGTAGGCCGCGGGCAGGACGACGTTGCGGACATTCGCGGTACCGTTGTTCTCGTACCGGCTGTCCAACGGGTTGCCGGGGAAGCTCAATGCGAAGAAATCCAGGCCAATGAAGTAGCCGGTGAACTCGTCCACCGTGTCCGGAATCCGGCGCAGGTTAGCAAAGTTTTCCCATTGGTTTGGAAGTACGAGCGCCCATCCGCCAGCACCCAATGCCGACGCGTATGCGGCCGACAGGCCTACCACCGGCCGTTCGCGGCCCGTCAGCGGGTCGATGACGGTCGTCCGGTTCTCGGCTGCGTCGGTCAGCGGGTTCCAGATCGCGATGCGGTCACTGTACTGGCCCGCCAGCTCCTTCAGGATTCTTACCGCGTACAAGCCGCCTTGGCTGTGGCCGATGATCATCGGCCGCACGCCGTCGCGCTCGTAGTGCCACGCGAGGATGCCGGCGAGCCGCGCCGTGCTGCTGTACGGGCTATACGACCAATCGCCGGAACCAGGATCGCGGATCATCGCTTCGGGATACCCCATGCCAACCAGGAATTCGCCGAACGAGTTCATGACCAGGTGGACCGGATAGATGCCGCCATGCAGCAGCATGATCCGCGGCGCCGGACCTTTGGCTAGAACACCCTGCACGTCCTGATCGGATACGCTGGCGGGATTGAGTGCAAGAATCCGCTCTTCCAGCGCCCGATCGAGCGGCGGCGCCTGCTTGACGGGATCGAGCGATGTGAGCGGTGTCGTAGCACAGCCGGCAACGGTAAGCGCAACGACAACGATCAACGCACAGCGGTAACGGTGGATATGCAAGTTCATAAGCCAATTCATCATGCCAGGGTCTCTACGCTGTGAAGAAGGTTGGAAATCAGCCGCGCGACCGTGGCCCGATCGAACGCCGTTGGCCGGTACGACACACCGGCGATGAGCGAATTCCCCACGGTCGTTATAGCCAGGACCAGCGGCGCAAGCGGACCCGTCGAAACACCCCGTAAGTATTGCAGAGGCGGCGCCTGCGTGTCTGCGCCGGGCCAAAGAGCCGTGACATTGAGCATCGTCAGACCCGCGAGAATCGCATAGCTCTTCGAATGAAACCGCTCCCGGCGCTCGCGCGAAAGATAGCCCCAGACCATACCCACTATTCCGAGCGCGAGCAAGGTTTGCAAATACAGCCGGTCGCGCTTGACTCGAGCCGTTTCGGCATGAATATCCAGCGCAAGTTCCCGCAGCGAAATACCGTCGGGAACCAGATGCGCGACGCGAAACGAGCTTAAGAACTGGCCAAAGGTCGTCTGCGCTTCGGCTTCGAGGTCTTCGCGGATGTTGATGATCGAGGCAACCGCCAGATCGCGGCGGCGAGCCGCGTGACGGTCCCCCGGCAGGAGAGGCGCGAGCGCGTGGAGCAAGAGCGCGAGCCACATATCGTTGACCGTGACCCCCCACGCCTTGGCGCTGCGCATGATTTGGGCGAATTGCTCTGGGGGGACAGAGAAATGGGTGAACGCATTGCGTGCATCGCGCAAATCGGCGTACCGCGGCCGCACCGATCGGCGCAGGCTGCGCGCCATCCGCGGCAATTGCTTCATTCCACGGACCGCCGCACCAGCATGGCTCAGCAGCAGTCGCGTATACGTCCGCGGATAGCGTCGCAAGGGCGGTTGCTCCTGTTCAGTGACGTTCCGGCCGCTGTACTCTTCCACAACTGTGCGCAACAGCACGACTATCGAATCGCCGCCTGCGATGAAATGGTCGTAGGTCAAGCCCAACCAGAATCCAGGTTCGTCGCCGATTGCAAAGAAACGGAATGGCGCCATGTGACCCGCTGCGGCGAAGGGTGCGTTCAACTGGCGTTCGATTTCGACGTCGGTCGCCGCGACCGCCCCGCCATCAGGCGGCACCACCTGCAACTCGGCGCGAGTCGTTTCTCCGTCATAAGTAAACCGTCGCCGGCGCGCATCGAGCGCAAAACCCGTTAGGCGTGCCGCCGCGAGCACCTGATCGATCACCACCTGCAGTCGCGCGGTTTCGAGCGGCTCGGGCACACAGACGACATGAACCGAGTTGTACGGATGAAGCTCGCGCCAGCGCAACATCGTCCGTTGAAACAAGTTGAGCCGGCCCTGCATCGTTATTCGCTCGGTAGTCCTCGTGCCAAGATCAGCCGCTGCACTGCGAGGCACCAATGCTTTTTAACGCTGTACCAGATATCCGCGGCATGCAGGAGATTAGTCGAGTCGAACTCGTCGGCATCGGGCAACGTCGCCGTTGCGGTTCCCGGAACGTACTCGTCGATCCAGCGGCGCGTTCGGAGATGCGCTGCAAGATGCTGCGTGCGGGGCAGCGCGATATGACTGTAACCGGGCGGAAGCGTGATGTTGCGCACATGGGCCGAGCCCGTGGCTCGGTACTGCTCGGCACCCGGAAACTGGCCGGCGATCAGGTCCCACTCGAAGGCGAAACCGGTGAATTCCTCCACCGTATCGGGAATGGAACGCAGCTTCGCAAGCATCGACCATTGTCCCAACACGAGTCGCGGTAGCTTGCCGGTCGCAAGTGCCGCCACGAAGGGAATCTGTAAGCCGACGACCGCGCGCGGTTGCCCAGTCAGCGGGTCGATGATCGTAGCGCGGCTCTCTGCCTTGTCCACGACGGGATTCCAGACAGGAAGCGAGTCGTGGAACGCGCCGGCCAGTTCATGCAGCGTGCGGATCGCGAGCATGCCGCCCTGGCTATGTCCGACCAGCAGCGGCATCATGCCGTCGGCCTCAAAATGCCAGGCGAGCGTGCCCGCGAGCTCTTCACTGCTGCCGGAGCTTGGCCAACTCAGCGCGCCGTCTTGTGGCCTGCGCAGCCGATCGGCCGGGAAACCCATTGCGATCAAGAATTCGGCGAACGGCCGCATGGTCACCGCCGCGACACTTCCCTGGAGCAGTACGATTCGCGGCGCCGGAGCGCGCACGAGAATTTCTCGGACGTCGCGAGCGGTGATGCTCTCCGGCGACAGCGCAAGGGGTTGCCGCGCAAGCAATGCGTCCACCATGGCGCGCGGGAGCCGCGCTGGCTCCTGCGCATGCACCGCCCAGCCAACGCACATGCTCGCAGCGACGACCGCTACCCGAATGCGCCGCCCTTTGTTGCACCCCAAGATTATGCGGATCAGCGACGACAACTTGGTCAGCGCCATGATCTACGCGGAAACAAACGCGGGACGAAGCGACCGGTCCCGCGCAAATACCGTTCGTACGCGTCGCCGTGCGCGCGCAGCAAGTGGAATTCCTCGTTGCGCGCCTTCAAGTTCATGAGCACGATGTGGATCAGAGCGACGGTGAGCATCAGCGGTGTGGCCACGATCACTGCAGAACAAATTATGAGCAGCATCGAAAACGCGTAGATCGGGTGGCGGATGCGTTTGAACAATCCATCGGTGATGAGCTCGCTCTTGCGCGTGTCACTTACAGCCATGCGCCAGTCTGCGCCCATGCGAACCCAGCACGTAACGGTCGCCGCGAGACAGACGATCGCGCATGCGGCGGCAACGTAACGCAACACGGCGTAGCCCGCATCGCGCGCGAATGCCGGCACTGCGAGCCAAGGCTGCAGGCTCGTCTGCGCCAGATACGGCAAGGCGAGCCATAACGCGATGAGCGGCACCCACACGACCCACATCAGGCGCTCGATGCGTTGCTCGGGAACAACGCCGACCGACTTGCGCGTGCGGCGGCGAACGCGGGCGATCATGACCGCGACCCCGAGCCAATAGGCCCATACGGTAGTCGTCAGCAGCATAAGTGGAATATCGGTATAGGACATCTTTTCGAGCACGGCAGCAGGCAGCCAGTGCGGCTAAAGCGCGGGGAGATTACGTCAGCGTATGAGCGAGATCAATACTTGCACACCCGCGAGGCTTCCGGCAATGCGTTGCTCGCTTGTTTGTGCGCTTTTGAAGAATTCTTAGATGTCCATCGCTTTCGGCTACCTTCGGTCGCGGCGCCGCTGCCAAGGCGATCAAGTTGAAGCGTCGATATAATCGGTATCAAGCCGCTGACAAGGTGATTGCAAAGTCCGGTGTCGTCGTTGTGATCGTGACTAGAGTGATCCGAATAGCGCCCCATCGCGCCGCCTGTCCCCCTTCGTCCGGCCGGTCCGCGTTCGGGCGTTATCATCCGAGCGTCAGCCAAGCAACAGCTCGCTACAATCAACCATGCCGATGTCCGAGCGCATTCCTACTTTGACCCAATCGGTGGACGCGCACGCAGCCGCCACGGACGTGGACGGGCGCCTGCTCCTCCGCCCGGACGAAGTGCAGGCGCTGCTCCGCGAATGTTTCGCGCAGTATCACGCGAAGCTCATCGAATTCATGCGGTCGTCGCTGGAACAGACCAACGATCTGTTCGAGATGCACAGTCACATCCCGAACGGTGAAGTTGAGGCATTCCGCAACAAGCGCGGCTAGTGGCTCGAGCGCTGTGACAAGACGCTGAAGGAACTGTTCGAGCGTCGCTTGGCTGGCCACCGGCGTCGAGGGCGCAGGCTTGATAGCGACGCTTCCGCCGCCTCGCTCAAGGTGCTGACGGCGTTCGATCACGACAAGCAAGCGGCGCTAACCGCCGCGACGCAATTCCTGACGCGCTTCACTCACCGGGAGCAGGACGCGCTGGATCTGCGCATCGACGTGCTGGTGCACGATACCGAGTCGCGCGAAATCGACAATCCATTCGGCATTCCCTACGTGCTCGATGCAATGGGATCGACATCGCGCGCCGTTTACCCGAACCCGCGGATATGGCGGCCGTTGCTCGAGCGCCTGCTCGCCGACCTAACACCGGTGTTCAACAAGCTCTACATTTCATTGAATCGCTTCCTGGCCGATCGCGGCGTGCTACCGGAAATCAAAGCGGCGTTGCGCGTGCGCAGCGATTTGCGGCCTGTCGACGACCGCGAACTGTTCAACACGTTCAGCCATATGCTGCATGACGCGGACCAAGCGCTCCCGACCGATATCGTAGTGCCGGAGACGCTGTCCGATCCCGGGGCGCCACCGGCATTGGTCTTTGCGGACAGGCCAAGTGCTGTTTCCGGGGCGTCGGGCGCAGCACCCATGGTGGCGATTCCCGGCCTGCCGTCGGACATGATGGCGCGGATTGCCCCGGCGCTCATGTCGGCTCCAGCCATCCTCGCCGGGCTCGTAAAGCTGGCAAACGCCAGCACGGGCGCGGGCGGCAACGCGTTAGGTGAAACGCCGGCGAACGCCAACGACTTCCCCGATCTCGACCCGCTGATGGCATTGGGTACTTCATCGCCGCTGTTCGCGACCCTCGCCCAATGGCAGCGCATCGATCTGCCGGCGGCGCTTGCAAAATTGACGGGAATGACCGGCGGCGGCGACGTAGGGGTTACCGTGCCGCGCAATCTCATCCCGCACATCCGAGCCGCAATCGTCGATCAGATCGCGAATCCCACCGACCGCATCACAATCGACGTGATCGCGCTCCTTTTCGATTACATCTTTGGCGACCCATCGATCCCCGAATCGCAGCGCGCTATTTTCGGGCGTTTGCAGGTGCCCATCGTCAAGGCTGCGCTGCTCGATCGCTCGTTTTTCTCCGATCGCAAGCATCCGGCGCGGCAGTTGCTCGACCATTTGGCGGAAGCGGCGATTGGGGCCGTCAACGACGAAGCCTACGGGATGGGGCTCGAACTTATCGCGACCGGTGTCGTCGACGAGGTCTGTCGCGACTTCGAGATCGACGTTGTCGTCTTCAGAAACGCCGACGAAAAACTGCAGGCGTTCATCGATGCCGAGCGCGCCAAAAGCACCGCCGCGCTCAAGGAAGATGTCGCCGGGGCGCTTGCAGCCGAAGAAGGCGAGGCGGATCGCGCACAAGTACGCGCCCAGATTCGCGACAAGCTCGCAGGGCTCGACATTCCGTTCGACGTCCGCTCGTTTGCGGAAACCGTGTGGGCGGACTA
>Ga0136621_1001296_pt1 | contig 10130 bp, 8 predicted proteins | sample AntDryUQ445A2306_FD_104673 | JGI IMG/M metagenome (GOLD analysis project Ga0136621, IMG submission 104673) | Polar desert sand microbial communities from Dry Valleys, Antarctica - metaG UQ445A (23.06) | ecosystem: Environmental > Terrestrial > Soil > Desert | place: Antarctica: Dry Valley...
ATCCTGCCCCCCGCCGCCCCGCCTCGTAAGGTGAAGAGGGTGACTTGACCATCACGCCTTCGTGACCGTTGGCAACCGCAGCAGCCAAGAAGAGCTCGGCCGCCTCCAGGTCGCTGGTGGCGGTTCGGTTGATCAGCATGTCGTCCGGCACCCGTGCAGTCAGTTCTGCGAGCCGGTCCTCGGCGGGCCGGTCGAGCAAGTCGTCTCCGTCGACGTGCAGACAATCGAACCAGAACGCCGATAGCGGCGTTGCTTTGCGCAGCACTTCGACGGACAGCTTGCTTCCAAAGCGGCTCATCGTCTTCTGGAAAGGATGAGGACGTCCGGCTGGACTCAGCGCTATCGCCTCCCCGTCCAGCACTATGGAATCGACGGGGAGTGACATCAGTGCTTCGACGACTTCGGGAACGCGCTCGGTGATGTCGGCCAGGTTGCGCGTGAAGATGCGCACCCGGTCACCCGATCGATGGGCTTGTATGCGAGCACCGTCGAACTTCCATTCGAGAAGGGCCGGACCGATTCGTCCCATCGCCTCTTGCATGCTCGCCGCGCTTTGCGCCAACATCGGCTGCAATGGGTTGAAGATCTCGAGACCGAATTCCGCCAACCCCTCGCTTCCGGTTGCCATCGCCACAGCCGCCACGGTCCCGAGATCTCCAGAGAGCATTGCGGCGCGCCGAACCTCGGACGACGGAACCTCGGCTGCCTTTGCCACCGCCTCCACCATGACGCCCTGCAGGGCACCCTGGCGGAGCTCTCCGAGCATCAGGCCGGCGAGAAACCCCCGCTCGGGTTGGGTCAGGCGAGAGAACAGTCCATCGAGCAAACGACGGCGAGTTGCCTGAGAGCCCGGCCCCGTGGTGCCCTGGATCTCCTGCAGCACCCCATCGGCCTCGAGCAGCTCCACCGACGGTGACGCCGCCGGCGCGGGCAGGGCGTGAAGCGTCCTCCACCCGACGCCGATGGAGCCGTGGGGCAATTCTCCGGAAAGATAGGCGACCCCTACGGGCACCTCATCCCGACTCAGCCGGCCCAGGCACGATGCGAGCTGATCGACCTTGGCCCGGCGCGCCGAGGTCGCGGCGACCTGCTCCGAGGTCTTGGCGATGGCTAAGAGGAGCACGCCCACATTGTGCAGGACCCTGCCGCGTGGAGGGCATCTTCCTCTCCCTGACTGAACAGATTCCCAAACAATCCGGTGGCGTAGACAGTTCAGTCGGAAGGCGTCTTAAATGGGGGTATGCGCGATATGCAGGAGGCTGCAAGGCCGGTCTCGCTTCACGACACCGAAGTTCTGGTTCGCTGGATAGCCCTCCAGAGCGACGCATTCGAAGAGCTGTCCAGCACACTTCGAGATCTGCGGGAAACCCAAGAGAAGACGATTGATGCAATGCGTCTGCAGGCACGGATTATCGAGCATCTGTGGGAAGAGGTCCGGGAGACGCGCGCCAAGCTTCAGAGCCGTGAGGAGATCTGCTAGTGGTTCGTCGGGCAAGTGGCGCCTGCACCGAGAGCGACGAACCAGTCGTTTAAAGCCGCTCCTCGAGCCCCAGGATGCCGGCCCTGTAGGTTTCGCGCGCCAGGTCGCGTTTTCCCTGCCTGTCGAACAGATCCCCGAGAATCCTGTAGCTAACTGCGACTTCAACTTTGAACTCCCCGCGCCCGTAGAGCTCAATCGCCTGCTGAAGATTCTTTTCGGCTAGCGCCGGGTCCTCCTCCAGATCGAGAAGCGCAAGCTCACGGTGAGCGGACGCCAGCTCGGCGACATCGCTGCTGCCCTCCAGCAGTCCGGCGCACTCCTGCAACAGGCTGCGGGCTTTTTCGACGTCACCGGTTTGGCGGGCTATCCGAGCCAGCTCGTGGCCCACGCTCGCCTCATCGAGGTGACTGTGGGTCGTGGAGAAAATCTCCTTTGCTCGTTCGAGCTCGAACTGAGCTTTGTCGAGTTCATTCTGCCTGCTCAGCACGTAACCCCAGGCGAAATGAGAGATCCCGATCTCGTATTGCAGGTCCAGCTCCCGGTAGAGCTCCGCAGCCTGATGCAGAGACTGCTCGGCGTCGGCGACCCTGCCGTTGTTCAGGTGCACCCGCGCCACATTGATATGCATGTCGCCGATGCGCTCGGGGTCCGAAGCACGCGGGGCGAGTTGCAACGCTTTCTGTGCCGCTGTAGCGGCTTGCGTGTAGGCGCCCGAATCGAAATAGGGAGGAACCAGTGACGCATAGATCTTCAGCAACGAGTTGGGATCGGACAGGCCTCTTCGCTCGAGCGTCTCCAGAAGGTTCTCGAGCAGGTAGATCGCGTAGCGGAGATCCCCCATCCGCCGCAGGCAGGTGGCCTTTGCGGCAACGGCGTCCACGCGGGCCGTTGCCGGCTCGTCCTGCAGCAGTTCCGCCGCCCTCTCGAAGAGCGCTATCGCTCCCTCGAGATCTCCTTTGGACATGGCGCAGAGGCCCTTGCCATGCTCAGCCCGAGCCTCCAGGCGCACCACATCGAAAGCCTTCGCCTCCGTGCTGATCTGGGTGAAGCTTGCCTGAGCCGCCTCTATCTGGCCGGCGGAAACGGTCCGGCGCGCCGCCTGCAGGTCGAGCTCCAATCGAGCTGCAAGGTCCGGCGGCCGGCCGGTGAGAAGCTCTTCCTCTCCCACCTCGAGCTTCTGGGCGAAGTGATGAAGGGCCTCGGCAGAGGGAGTCCGTCGCCCGGCCTCGACGGCGCTGACGTAAGCGTCCGTGTAGACGGGCTCCGCAAGCTGCCTCTGCGTCTGCCCCCGTTGGATCCGCAGTTGCTTGAGTCGCTGTCCGAAGCTCATGGGCACGCTCTTCCATACCAGGGTTGAACCTCAGGTGACGCCTTCGAGTCTAAACACACCCCTCAGCCACCCTCCGACACACTAGGGGCTGCCAAAGCGCCCGGAGGAGTGATTGACTGTTACGGGGTGAACCCTAGCATTGACCTGACGGCCAGTCGTCAGTTAACTCGGTCCCGGAGACCGTTGGCTCTCCTCCCCGGAGAGAACGGAGTCGTTCGCCTCGAACGTGCCGAAAAGCACGACGGGAAAGGAGGTGACTTCATGACGAAGATCAAGCGGTTCGCGAGCGCGTTTGCGCAGCCGATCTTTTGGACCAGCCTCTTCGTGGCCCAGATGGGCCCGGATCGATACCCCTGGCGCTAACGATGGGAGGCCACTGGGGTGACGATAGGGAACCCCAGGCCGGGTGGGTGGGGAGTGTGCATGATGCATAACTCCCGCCCACTCGGCGCGCCGGATCAGCGCGCCCGGAGGTCAGACCTGCTGCCCCGCTCTCGTAGAGTGCTTACGTGGGGCAGGACAAGCTTGGTCGGAAGGGATCGAACGGGGCTCTCCGCGCCCCTGCCCCCAAGGGTGAATCGCCCGGCCCCGACCTCGGCCGGGAGGGGACGCTAGACCTCTGGAGCGGGGCGCCTGTAGGCATCATGACGATCGGCCGAGGCGGCCTTTTTCTGCAGGTGAATACGGCCTTTTGTGAGCTTACCGGCCGCCCCGAAGATCAACTGGTGTCCACAAGGTTGGGCAACCTCTGTCACCCCGAGGACCTCGACCCCGAACATGAGATGGGGCGCCTGCTCTCGGGGGAGCTCCGTAGCCATCAAACCGAAAGGCGCCTGCTCCACGAAGATGGGCACTGGATATGGGTCTTGATGAGCGTGTCCATGGCGGCCGCTGCAGACGGGGACTCCCCCGTTTTTGTTGCCTTTGTTCAAGACATCGGTGAGCTCAAGAGAATCCAGGCGGATTTGTCCCGTCAAACCCTCCACGACTCGCTGACCGGCCTTCCCAACCGGAGCTTGTTTCTCGATCGGCTGAACCTCGCACTGTCGCGGCTGGGGCGCCGCTCCGGTCTCGTGGCCATCCTGTTCATCGATTTGGATCGGTTCAAGAGCGTCAATGACACCCTTGGCCATCAGGCCGGCGACGAGCTGTTGAAGGGAGTGGCTCGCCGGCTGCAGGGGCGTTTGCGGCCGGGTGACACTGCGGCCCGCTTCGGAGGCGATGAGTACATGGTTCTGTGCGACGACATCGATGATCGGAAGACGGTACGCGAGATCGCAGAGAGAATCAGCGCGGCGATGGTCACACCCTTTTCGCTTGTGCAGGGTGATGTGCGCGTTACTGCCAGCATCGGAGTGGCTATCTCCGGCGCGCACGAGAAGGCGGTGAACCTCATCCGGCGCGCCGATGGAGCGATGTATCTGGCCAAGCAACGCTCGTCTCGGTACGAGTTTTCCGATGGTCCGGAACCTTTGCCGTTACGTCACTCCGCGACAACAGGACACGCTCTCGACAATGCTCTCGAGCGAGGAGAGCTTCGGGTGTTCTATCAGCCCGAAGTCTGCCTGAAGTCTGGCAAGATCGAAGGCTTCGAAGCGTTGTTGCGGTGGGAGCATCCAGACCTCGGCTTGCTGGCCCCCGACAAGTTCATCGCCCAGGCCGAGCCGACACCGTTGATTGGGTCCATCGGCGCGTGGGTGCTGGAAAAGGCTTGCCGTCAACTCCGTCTGTGGCAGACGAGCCCTGGCGGCCGGCATTTGACCGTGGCCGTTAACGTCTCCGCGTGGCAGCTTGCACAGCCCGAACTGAGTCAAATCGTCTCCCGAGTGCTCTTTGACTCTGAGATCGAAGGATCTTGCTTGTCCCTGGAGATCACCGAATCGGCGGCTCTGGAGGACTCGGGATCGGCGTCGGCCGCTCTGCGCGCTCTCAAGACCCTTGGAGTCGGCGTGATCATTGACGATTTCGGGAAGGGGTACTCCTCCCTGAGCTATCTCAAAGCGTTGCCCATCGACGCACTGAAGATGGATCGTTCGTATGTCAGCGGTGTCGGCCAGAACCCTGCCGACAATGCAATCGCACGAGCCATAGTCCACCTCGCCCGAGCCCTCGGTCTGCAGGTGGTAGCCGAGGGCGTCGAGAGCAGCTCACAGCTCGCCGAATGCCGATTGCTGGGTTGCGATCTGGCGCAAGGATTCTACTTCGCCCCGCCGCAGACGGCAGAGGCGGCCTCCGAGATGCTGACCAGAGATCTGCGGTGGTAGAACGATTCGCCTATCGCAGAATTGACTTTCTGCGGCTTGACGGGGTGAACGTCCTGCTGAGCGGATCGTTCGGTCAGGCCAGCGATACCAGGTCGAGCAGGTCCTCTTTCCAGTAGTCGATCTTGCCCTCGGGCAGAAAGAGCACGCGATCGGGCATCAGGGTGCCGACGAAATCCACGTCGTGGCTGACGATGACCATTCCGCCGGGCCAACGTCCCAATGCGTCTGCAATCGCCCTGAGGGACGGAGGATCGAGATTGTTCGTCGGTTCGTCGAGCAGGAGCACATTGTGCCGCCCGGCCACCAGCTGGGCAAGAGCCAGCTTCGTCTTTTCCCCCCCGGACAACGTGCCGGCGTCCTGAAAGGCGATCTCCCCCGAAAGCCCGAACATTCCCATCAGAGAGCGCAACTGTTGCTCGGGCGCTTGCGATTGCGATCTCATGTGCCACAGTGGGTCGTGTCCGGTCACTATGCCCTCGTGCTCCTGCGCGTAGTAGCCGGCCGAGACGCCGACCCCCATCTTGATAACCCCCTCGTCCGGGGAGGACAGCCCGGCGAGGATCCGTAGCAACGACGTCTTGCCTGCACCGTTGAGACCCATGATGAATAATCGCTCGCCGCGTTCTACATCGAAGTCGATATTGCGAAACACCGGGGGACCTCCGTACCCCTTGGCCAAGCCATCGACGTGAAGCACGGTCCTTCCCGAATGCGGCGGCTCGGGAAAGCGTACGGTTATCTGACGCTCCTTCGAGGGTGCGCTGACCTGCTGCGCCTTCATGCGGTCGACGCGGCTGTCGAGCATCTTCGCCGTTCGGGCGCGCCGTTGAGTCTGGCCTCGCATCGAGTCGGCAAGCGTGCTGAGGCGCTTGATCTCTGAGCTTTGTCGCACCGCAACCTTGGTCAGTCGCGCCTCGTCCTTCTTTCGAGCAGCCCTGTACTGGGAGTAGGTACCCTTGTACTCGATGAGCTCACTCTCGTCGAGGTGCAGAATGCGGGTGATCGCCTTGTCCAGAAGCGCGAGATCGTGGCTGACTACGAGGAGTGCTCCTCTGTAGACATGCAAAAACTTCATGAGCCATGCTTTCGCGTCGGTGTCGAGGTGGTTGGTGGGCTCGTCGAGCAGAAGGACATCGCTGCCGGCAAACAGAATGCGTGCCAGCTCGACCCGGCGGCGCTCGCCCCCGGAAAGCGCACGCACCGGAAGCTCGAGCTTGTCCGCAGCGAGCCCGAGTCCGGCGGCGATCCGGCGCGCCTCGGACTCAGACGAGTAACCTCCGTCGTTCCTGTAGCGCTCCTCGGCGCGTGAGAAGCGATCGACGTTGCGCTTGGAGGGATTCTCCTCGATAGCGATGCGCAGCTTCTCGAGCCGAGTCACCGTCTCGTCGAGCCCTCGTCCGGAGATTATGTGTGACAGGGCGCTCGCCTCGATTGCGGCGGCGCTCAGCCTTGGGTCCTGACGAAGGTAACCGAGCTCCCCCCGGCGCAGAACTGTTCCGCCGACCGAAGCGGCCTCGCCCCCCAGGACCTTCAGCAGAGAGGTTTTTCCCGCGCCGTTTCGTCCCACCAATCCCGCCTTGTCTCCGTTGTGCAAGCTGAACGAAGCCTCTGCGACGACGAGGCGGCCTCCAACTTCAACCGAGAGGTCTCTCACTTGAAACACTGCGGGGTTCCTTCAATAGGGATGCGGGAATGAGGGCGCGTGCTAACGCGCGTCCATGGAGGGTCGGCGCGCCCGGCGGCTGGTGCGTAAGTGATTGTAACAGTGAGGCGACTGGGCGTGCCTCTGGGCGTGGCAGAATCCGGGCAGCACACACGATCGCTCTGGGAGGCGGACATGGCTCTATCGAGGAGAACACCGCAGAATGTGGAACTGGATCAAGGCCAGATAGGAGCGTTTCGCGCCGGCGCCCTGGCCGTTGGGGCGACGGCCTTGGGTGCTTTGGCGATTGGCGCGGTGGCGATTGGGCGGCTTGCCATTGGAAGAGCAGTCATTCGGCAGCTGAAGATTCGCGAGCTCGAGGTCGGGCGCCTGAGGGTCGGCCGGTTGGAGGTCGAGCAGGACGACCGGATGCCGCGTGTCTGACCCGGGCGCCGCAGAGCCGGGCGGCGCGCCGAGAGTTTGACTCCGGGTGCCGCCTACTCGGTCCGTCGCCTGAGAGTGAGCGCCCCCAACCCAAGCGCCAGGAAGGTGAAGCCGGACGTGACCACAATGTGACCGGTGCGCTCGGACCCAGCGGATGCGGCAAGACAACACTCATGCGGTCAATCGTTGGTGTAGGTCTGCACGCCGATGTCGATACTCTGCAACACTCTCGTGCCCCTCGTTCGACGATCAGGGACGAGATGGCGATGGAAACTCCCTGCGGGGTCGAGTCCATCTTCTGATGTGAAACTGTGTCCGATGGTGCCGCCACATCGACACCCTACTGTCTTCACATTTTCGGGCGAGGATCCGGCGTTTTGTTGGTGTGAACCGATCACCGCAGCCGAGAACGGAGAGTTCACTTGCTGCATCAAGGTCAACCGAGCGGGTAGACGATGTATGGATGACGTATGACGGGCCGAGCGACGTTGCGTACGTGGATGCCTCCGGGAGTCAGCCCCTTTTCGTTGCCGTTGTGCGCGTGGCCGTGCAGTACGAGATCGGCGCCTGCTCGATCGATGGCCACGCCGAGCAGGTGACTGCCCATGAAGGGATAGATCTCGAGCCGTTCTCCCTGCAGGGTCGTCTCGGTCGGCGAGTAGTGCAGAAGCGCAATTCGCAGGTCGCCGTCGAGCCGGGCCAGAGTCTCTTCCAGACGCAAGGCCAATCCCTTCGTATGACGAATGAAGGCCTTCATCTCGGGCTCGCCGAAGTCACTTCCGCTGGCGCCGGCGAAGCCGCCCCCGAATCCCTTCGTGCCTGCAACGCTGAGGCGAGTGCCGTTTACGTCGATGGAGGTGCCGGTGCCTTCGAGCACACATACTCCTGCGCCCTCCATGGCCTTCCGGATGTCTTCCTGGGAGCCGAGGTGATAGTCGTGGTTGCCCAACACCGCGATTATGGGTAACCCAATTCCTACCATGGCGCCGGCCAGAACCTCTGCCTCCCTCGCCCCGCCGTGGAGTGTGAGATCGCCCGCCAGGAGCAGTACGTCGGCGTGAGAGGAGAGACCTTCGAGACCCTCCCTCAGCGTCCCGGCGGAGTTACCTTTGCAATGAAGGTCTCCGACTGCGGCTACACGAATCAAGTGGGCTGTCCTTCCTTGCTTTGCTTTCCAGAAACTGCTCCCTGGATGAAAAAGGAGCTTAGTAGCTTCTCCCCCGGGATGAATGGGGACGGGGGGGGCGCGGCTTGACGGCTATTACCCTAGGGGGGTATGGTAGCTGCAAGTTCTACGGACTCGAGGAGGGAGATCGGCGTGCGCGGTTATTACGACAACAAAGATGACATACAGGCTCGGCTGAGGCGGATCGAGGGACAGGTTCGCGGGGTGCAGAGGATGGTCGACGAGGACAAGTACTGCATCGACATCCTGACCCAGATAACCGCAATCGACAGCGCCCTGAAAAAGGTCGCGGTGGGCTTGCTCGAGGACCACATAGGGCACTGCGTGGCCGAGGGCGCCGGCCCGAAGGGCGGCAGCAGCAGGGACATGGTCGCCGAAGCCAGCGCAGCGATCGGAAGACTAGTCCGGGTCTAAGGAGCGTTAGGAGAGCGAATGACACTGAAAGAGCGCACTGGGCGTGAGGTCGAGAACGATTCCGTGGCGGCCGCATCGGAGGGGCAGTCGCATCTGACGATGGACCGGGAGGGCCACTCGGCAGAGGGGAAGGAAGAAGGGCACGGAGACCGCTCGCAGCACGCCGGTCACAGCGTGGCGATGTTCCGGGACCGCTTCTGGTTGACGCTTGCGATGTCGGTGCCTGTGATCTGGTTCAGCGAGATGTTTCAGATGCTCCTCGGGTACGGCGCGCCGAGCTTTCCCGGGAGCGATCTCGTAGCCCCACTGCTCGGCACGGTGATATTCGTCTACGGCGGCAGCCCGTTCCTCAAGGGAGGGCTCTCTGAGGCCCGGCAGCGCCGGCCGGGAATGATGCTGCTCATCGCTCTCGCAATAACGGTTGCCTTCGGCGCCAGCGCCGCAACGGAACTGGGCGTCCTGGAGCTCGACTTCTGGTGGGAGCTTGCGGCACTGATAGTGATCATGCTGCTGGGCCACTGGCAGGAGATGAAGGCCATCGGTCAGGCGAGCGGGGCGCTGGATGCGCTTGCCGAGCTCTTACCCGATGATGCCGACCGAGTCACAGGCGACGGCGTTGAGCGCGTTCCCATCTCGTCGCTGGTAGAGGACGACATCGTGCTCGTCCGTCCAGGCGCACGCGTGCCCGCCGACGGGGATGTGATCGAAGGATCGGCTGCAGTCGACGAGTCCATGCTGACCGGTGAGTCCCGGCCGGTTACCAAAGATGTCGGCGACAAAGTGGTGGCAGGGACGGTTGCGACCGATTCCTCGATTCGCGTGCGGGTTGCCGCCGTGGGCGAGAACACCGCGCTTGCAGGCATTCGACGACTTGTCGCTGAGGCCCAGGAATCGCGCTCCCGGGCGCAGGCGTTGGCAGACCGTGCCGCTGCGTTCCTCTTCTACGTTGCGGCGGGGTCCGCGGTCATTACCTACATCGCCTGGACGGTCCTGGGAGAGCCGCGCGACGCCATCGAGAGAACGGTGACCGTCCTTGTGATTGCCTGTCCTCATGCTCTTGGGCTTGCCATTCCTTTGGTGATCTCGATCTCCACCGCGCTCTCGGCTCGCAACGGCATCCTGGTCAAAGACCGGTTGGCGCTCGAGGGGATGCGCAATGTCGACGTGGTTCTGTTCGACAAGACCGGCACTCTCACCGCTGCCCGGCACGCGGTTACCGGCGTAGCAGCGGTCGACGGCGACGAGAGTCGGCTGTTGACCCTCGCGGGGGCCGTGGAGAGCGACAGCGAGCACCCGTTGGCCCGGGCCATCGTGCTCTCGGCAAAGCAACGTGGCGATCTGCCCATGGCGACGGCCTTTCGTTCGATGAC
>Ga0136621_1001297_pt1 | contig 10127 bp, 9 predicted proteins | sample AntDryUQ445A2306_FD_104673 | JGI IMG/M metagenome (GOLD analysis project Ga0136621, IMG submission 104673) | Polar desert sand microbial communities from Dry Valleys, Antarctica - metaG UQ445A (23.06) | ecosystem: Environmental > Terrestrial > Soil > Desert | place: Antarctica: Dry Valley...
ACCGGGTTTCCCGGCTCGTGGTCGAGCACCGTACGCACAAGTCCTGCCTCGACGCCCACGGCCGAGCGCCCTTCGCCGGGCGGCGGCTGCCGCCGTATCGCGAGCGCCCCGTCGGCTCGCGCGCCGGTGAACCTCCTCGCAAAGCGCCCGACATCGCCGGGCCGGAAGAGCGTGTCCGCGCCTACGATCAGAAAGGGCGGGCAAGCGCCGCTCGCGCGCGCGCGCACCACCGCATCGGCCGAGCCGAGCGGCCGCGCCTGGGTCGCATAGGAAACCGCGATCCCGAAAGCGGCGCCGTTGCCGAGCAGGCGCTCGATCTGCGCACCGAGATGCCCGCAAACCACCGTCACGCGGCCGATGTCCGCAGCCGCAAGCTCGCGGAGGAGCGTTGCGATCACAGGGCGCCCGTCGATCGGGAGGATCGGCTTCGGCCAGCGCTCGCTCACCGGACGCATGCGCCGCGCCTCCCCCGCCGCCATCACGACAGCCTCCAGTCTCTGCGCGGAGCGGTTGGTCAGGCGCCGAGCCCCAGTGACCGGAGCGAGAGCGCGCCGCGCAGGCGCCGCGTCCTGCCGAGTCGACTTCTCAGCTGCCGTCGCACCCTCGCAAGCTCACGGCGGGACTGCGCGGCGCCCGCGGCGGCTGCCGGAGGCGAGCCGAACCTGCCGGCTCCGACGGCGCGGGCAAAGTGCTCGATGCTGACCCCGAGCTGCGTCTCGACGAGCGGCACCAGCTCTGCGGTCGTCGCCTGCGACGAGACCTCGAGCCCCTGGTCTCGGAGGAGGTCGCAGAGCTCGCGATGAGCTGCCCGTGCGATGCGCCGCGGATCGCGGGTCAGGTAGCGGCTACGCCGGAGCGCCGCCTTCGCGCCGACGACGAGCGCCGCGAGCCCGAGAATCAACGCGAGCAGGAGTCGGGTTAGGTCGCCCGCGGGCCGTGAACCGCCCCCTCTTGCCACCGAGCGCAAGTCGAGCGGCGTATCGCGCTGTAGCGCGTCGAGCCGGCCGCGCAGCGCGTCGGTTCCTGCTCCGCCGCGCCCGAGCGCCGCCAGCGCCCCGCGAAGGTCGAAGGTCCGGGATGCTGCGGTGTAGGAGCCGGAGAGGTTTCCACGGGCCGGCGTGGGATCGAACGGCAGCCAGCCGAAGCCACGGAACCAGACCTCGACCCAGGTGTGGGCGTTCCTGTCGGTGACCGTCCACTCGCCGTCATCTGCGTCGTACGAGCCGCTCGTGAAGCCTGCGGCCACGCGGGCGGGGATACCGAGGTAGCGCAACATCAGCGCCATCGCCCCGGCGAAGTGCTGGCAGTAGCCTCGCCGCGTGCGGAGCACGAAGTCGGCGAGAGGCGCGTTCGAGCCGACCGGCGGCCGCTCGTCGTAGGTGAACTCGCCCGACTGGAACCAGGACTCGAGGGCGACGACGGCGGCGTAGGGGCTCGAGGCCTGGCCCACCACCTCGCGAGCCTTGGCGTAGACACCGGCATAGGGCGCGACGCGCTCGTCGTACGAGAAGCGTTCTAGCTTCTGGAGCACGGCCCGGTGCCTCGCCCGCGTCCCGAAGATCGGCAGCTCGAGCTCGGGCACGACGCCGAGCGACTCCCCCTGGAGGAGCGCCGGAGGATAGTCGGGCCGCGAGCGAGCAAGCGCCCTCGGCGTCACGGTGGGCGCATAGCTCCACACGCGGTAGCGGGCCCCGCGCGAGAGCCGTCCGAACGTGTAGGCGACGCCGCCTTCGGAGAAGGCCGTCGAGATTCCCGGCGCCTCGTAGGCCACAGGAACACTCGCCCCGACCAGATGCTGGTCACGCAGGCCGACGACGGTCACTTCCTGCTCGACTCTGGGCGCCCCGCGCGCCGCTGCAGGTAGCAGCGGATCCTCCGACAGGTCGTAGCGTCCGTCCTTCGGTAGCGGTGCCGTGACCGGGATCCGGCTCTCGACCCAGCCGTACCCGTTGAAGGAGTCGAGCGTCGTCGCCCGCCAGTAGAGCGACCGCTGGGGTGCCTTGATCCGCAGCACCACGGTCTTGCGCTCGGGAAAGGCGATGCCGCGATAGTTGGCGTCCCAGACATACGAGACGCTTACGGCGCTTTCTCGGCGCGAGGAGAAATCCCAGTGCTTCCAGTCGAGAAGCGCCTCCTTCGCCACCGCCGGGACCGCCGAGATCGCAGCCGCGCACGAGAGCACCACCGTGCCGGCAACGAGCTCGTGCGCCCCCGCACGGCGGGTTCCGCGTCCCAGGCTTGCGAGTAGGAGCAGGAACACCGCGAGCAGGGGTGTCCCCCTCCAGAGATCGCTCCCCGCCGAACCGAGCGTTGCCGGCCATCCCGCACCTGCCACCAGCGCGAGCCCGGCCAGCAGCGGGCGTCGTGCGGCGACGAGCATGGCGACCGCCGAGCCGAACCCGAAGATCGAGAGCAACACCACACCGTGCATCAGCGGCTGCCCGTGCGGGCTGAACGGCACTGAGACGTCGTAGAAGGCGAGGATCCCGTCCCAGGCAGACTCGATGAGGCCGCCGAGGAGCTCCTCCTCCCCGGCGGTCGAGCGGGTTTCGAGCGCGCGGGCAGGAAAGGCAACGTTCACCGCCACGAGCAGGGCGGCAATCAAGACCGCGAGCCGAAGCCAGCCCGGCCGCGCAAGAGCCGGCGCGAGGGCGCAGAGGACGACGGCAAGGATCCGAGCTCCGGACGCGCGTGGCTCCTCGAGCTCGAGCCAGAGTGCTGCGATCAGCGCAACCGGAGGGAGCGCGAGCGCCGCGGGGCGCAGCGCGAACGCGGCCGAGAGCCTAGACACGCGCCCTTCTGAGCTCCGGCGGGGCCGCGAGGACAGCGCCGAGGTCGTCGCCGCGGCGCACGACGCGGACAGGCACGCCCGCCGCGGCAAGGCGGAGCAGGCCCGGATCGCGGGTCGAGCGCGAAGGCGTGGCCAAGCTTGCGGGGTCGACGAGGACGAGCGAGACGGAGCGCCGCTCGAGCACGCGGGCCGTGAGCCGATCGACGAGCTGCCGCGAGACCGCCGCGGTGACGACCGCCAGCTCCTGCGCTCGCCCGAGCGGGCCACCCTCGTCGGCGATCAGCGTGGCTGCCGACCGCGTCCCGGTGGGCTCGGCGGCAGCGAGGAGCGCGAGAGCCGCCCGCCAGTCACCCTCGCTCGAGTGCGCGCTCACGCTCAGGATCTGAGCCGAGCTGACGACGAGCAGCGCCCGGCGCCCACGGCGGAGGTGGGAGCGCAGGATCGACCCGGCGACCCGAACCTGCACATCGAAGGTGGAGGAGGGGAAGGAACGAATCGCCCCACCGCCATGGGCGTCGAGCAGGACGACGACGTCGTCCCGTGGATCGTCCTCGAGCTCCCTCACCATCAGGGCGCCCCGTCTGGCGGTGGAGGGCCAGTGCACCTTGCGAAGCGACTCTCCGTATTCGTACTCGCGGACGCTGTGAAGGTCGAATCCGCTCGGTCGGCGCAGGAGCAGCCGCCCACCGCCGGGCGGGCCGGAGCCCGCCTCCGAGAAGAGCCTGTCGACCTCGGCAAGGCGCGGGAGTACGACGAGCGCGCCGGCGGGCGGCAGCGGCAGCTCCGAGCGGGCGAGGCCGAACGGGTCCTCGACGAGGGCACGTCCCCCCTGGAAGGAGTATCGCCCGCGGGGAACGGCCCGCAGGGTGTAGCTGCTTCGGAGTCTGCCGCCCTTTCGGCGGAGAGCCACTTCCCGCAGGCCGAGCCGTCCGACCTGCTCGAGCAGGCGCACCGGTGCGGCCTGAAGAGTGCTCGCGACGTCCAGCTCCGCCCGAACCGTGACGTCGTCGCCCTCGATGTGCTCCTCCGCGCCGAGCTCGCGGCGCACCCGGGCCTTGCCGCTCGAGAGCCGAACCGCGGTAGCGCCCAGCAGGCAAGCCGCGACGAGCCCGATCGAGACGGGATAGAGCGCGGTCGCCCCGAAGGCCCACGCGGCGAGATAGGTCAGCCCGCCGAGCGCGAGCGTGACCCGCCCTCGCCGCGTGAGGCTGCGCATCAGAGGGGGACCGGCACCCGATCGAGCGCCTGGCGGACGATCTCCTCGCCCGTCAGCCCGGCGGCTCGAGCCTCCGGCGCCAGGATCAGGCGATGGCCGAGCACCGGCAGCGCGAGCGTCTTCACGTCGTCGGGCAAGAGGTACCGGCGGCCGCTGAGGAGGGCGCGCGCCTTCGCCACCCGCAGGAGCGCGATCCCGGCCCGGGGACTCGCACCGAGGAAGAGGCGCCCGTCCGACCGCGTGTGACGCAGAAGCGCGACGACATAGCGGTTCAGGCTCTCCTCGACGTAGATCTCCTTGGCCTCTGCAACTGCCCGCGCGACCTCCGCGGCTCCAATGACGGGCTCGAGCGCCTCGAGGGGCTCCTCCACCGTTTGTTCCGTGAGCATCTTCGCCTCCTCGGCGAGCGGCGGATACCCGAGTGCGATGCGCATCGTGAAGCGATCGAGCTGGGCCTCGGGCAGAGGGTAGGTCCCCTCGTGCTCGACCGGGTTCTGCGTCGCCATCACCATGAACGGCCTGGCGAGCTCGAAGCTCTGTCCGTCGATCGTGACCTGGTTCTCCTGCATGCACTCGAGCAACGCGGACTGCGTCTTCGGCGAGGCGCGGTTGATCTCGTCGACGAGCAGGAGATTCGCGAACACAGGCCCGGGGCGAAACTCGAACTCGTTCGAGCGCTGGTTGAAGACGTTCACGCCGGTGACATCCGAGGGCAGCAGGTCAGGGGTGAACTGGAGGCGGGAGAACGAGCAGTCGAGCGAGCGTGCCATTGCCTTGGCCAGCATTGTCTTGCCGACGCCGGGGAAGTCCTCGATGATCAGATGGCCCTCGCCCACGAGGCAGAGCAGGCACAGCTGCAGCGTCTCCTCCGGGGCGTGGATGACTCGCTTGAGGTTGGCCATCACCGCGGTCATCGCATCCGCGGCGCCCGGCACGGGGAGCGACTCCCTACCTGCCGCCTGCTCGTCCATCCCGATCCCTCAGAAGCTTCGTCGCCTCGTCGATGATCGCGGCTGCGACCATCTCCTTGGGCGCCTTCGCGATGCGGCGCTCGCCCGTCCGGGAGAGCAGGACGACCTCGTTCTCGCTCGTGTCGAACCCGATGTCGGCGCGTGAGACGTCGTTGAAGGCGACGAGGTCGACGTTCTTTTCCTCGAGCATTGCGCGCTTGCGCTCGATATCGCCTTCACCGTGCCCGGCGCCGAAGGCGACGAGCACCTGCCCGTTCGAACGCCGGGCGCCGAGGCTACGCGCGACGTCCTCGGTCGGCTCGAGCTCGACCGTCCACGGGTCCTCGCCTTTCGGCCGCTTGCCCGCCTGCGGTTCCACCGGTCGGTAGTCCGCGACCGCGGCCGCCATCAGCACGAGGTCGGCGTCGCCGTGCCGCAGAGCCTCGCGGTCGAGATCGGCGGCGCTCGGCGTCTCGACGACCGTAACGCCCGCAGGCACGGCCACCGAGAGGTTGGCGGCGAGGAGCGTCACGTCGGCGCCACGGCGGCGCGCTTCATCGGCGAGAGCGACGCCCATCCGCCCCGAGGAGCGGTTGCCCAGGTAGCGCACGGCATCGAGCGGCTCGCGCGTGCCGCCGGCCGTGACGAGCACGCTCCTGCCCCGGAGCTCATGGGAGCGATCGAGCTCCCGCGTGCAGCACGCGACGATCTCCCCGGGCTCGCTCATCCGTCCGACCCCCCACTCCCCCTCTGCGAGCTCGCCGTCCTCCGGGCCGACGAGGGCGACGCCGCGCGACCGCAGGGCTTCGGCGTTGGCCTGGGTTGCAGGATGACTCCACATGCGAGCATTCATCGTGGGGGCGACGACAACCGGCCCGCGGTGGGCCAGCGCGGCCTCGGTGAGGACGTTGTCCGCGAGCCCGTGAGCAAGCTTTGCAAGGGTGTTCGCCGAGAGCGGGGCGATCACGAGCAGGTCGGCTCGCTCGAGATGCGGGTACGGATTTGTCGAGGGCTTGCGGCGGGCGAGCGCCTCGAACATCTCCGCCCGCACGAAGCGCTCGGCTCCGGCAGTCACGAGCGGCAGGACGTCGTGCCCCGCCTTCACGAGCAGTCGGACGAGCTCGCACGCCTTGTAGGCCGCGATCCCGCCGGTCACCCCGAGAAGGATGCGAGCCATGGAGACATTCTGCCGGAGCATGCCCGCCTGGGTCGGCGAGGATGCCGCCGACCTTCAGCAACGGGCCTCAGCGGTACTGCTGCGGCAACGCGCCCGTTGGATGCTCCAGCAGGCGCACACGTCCATCCAGAAGGCAACGGGCTTGCCCCTGCGGCAAGGACGCCCCCACGGGGCGAGCCGCAGGTCTTTCCGCACGACTAGAGGCAGGGAACGTGCGGGGAAACCACAGGCCTACCCAGGTTTGTAGTCGTACCTCATCTTGCCCTGGGCGATCTCCTCCAGAGCCATCGTCAGATAGTTCTTGGAGCGCGACTCCACGAGCGGCGGAGGGGCCTCGTCGAAGGTGCCCTCGCCCAGCTGATGGTGGTAGTTGTTGATCTGCCGAGCGCGCTTCGCCGCCAGGATGACGAGGGCATAGCGAGAGTCGACGTTCTCGAGCAGCGTGTCGATACGAGGATGGTTCACGGCTCCGACATGCTACCGACGGCGTGGAGCTCGTCGCTGACGATGCCCGCGATCTCCTCCACGGCGCGCGCCAGATCGTCGTTCACCACCATGTGATCGAAGTGACCGGACTGCTCTCGCTGGCGCCGCGCGAGGTCGAGGCGCTCTCCGATCTCGCCGGTGGACTCGGTCGAGCGCTCGCGGAGCCGGCGCTCGAGCTCGGCGAAGCTCGGCGCATCGACGAAGATGGTCACTGCGCCCGGCACCGCTTCACTGACGGCGAGCGCGCCGTCGGTCTCCAGCTCGAGCACGCAGATGTGCCCAGCCGTCCGGATACGGTCGAGCTCGGAGGAGAGCGTTCCGTAACGATGACCCGAGACATATGTGACGTGCTCCAGGAAGTCGCCATTCTCGATGCGCCGCTCGAACTCGTCCGCCGAGAGGAACCAGTAGTCGCGTCCGTCCTGCTCGCCCGGCCGACGCGCCCGCGTCGTGGCCGAGACGGCCGCTTCCAGGTCTGGCAGCCGCTCGCCGAGGGCATCGAGCAGCGTCCCCTTGCCGGCGCCCGAGGGGCCGGTGATCACGAAGAGCGGCGAGCCGCTAGCGGTGGAAGAGGCCAATCAGCTCCGAGCGCTGCCGCTCCGACAAGCCCCCAACCGTCTTGGCCTGGCTGATCCGACACTGGTTGAGGAACCGAGCAGCCTTCACCCGTCCGAACTTGGGCACCGCCAAGAGCATGTCGAAAACCTTCGCGGTCGAGACATACTCCGGCGGATTCGTCAGGATCACCTCGATGTCGGCGCGTCCGTCCTTCAGGTCCTTCTTCAGCTGAGCACGCCTCACGCGAATGTCGTTTGCTCTCTTGAGCGCCTCCATCCTCTGGTCGAGGGAGCGCTCCGGAGCCTGCGCCTGCGTTTTGACCAACACCATTGAGCGCGGGATACTAGCAAGTTGGGCCGCGCGGTCAAGGCTCTAAGTTTTGCCTATTTTCCAGGGCTTTTTTGACTGACGTGTAATGGCTAAACACTCAAGTTGCGGTCGAGGGTGAGCCACTCGGCAAAGCGCCCGCCGTGCGCACGCCCGCGGATATTGTCCGCCTCGACAACAGCGAGCGACTCCAGCTCCCGCGCAAGCTCGCTTCTGATCCTCGCTGGCGCGTCAGGATCGCCGAAGAGAACGGTTCCCAGCGCGACGGAACTTGCGCCGGCGGCCAGGAACTCGAGCACGTCTCGACCTGTCGAGACACCGCCGAGGCCGACGATAGGCAGACCGGTCGCCCGATAGGCGGCGAAGATCGCGGCGAGGGCGATCGGCTTGAGCGCCGGTCCAGAGAGGCCTCCGAACTCCCGGGCGAGGGTCGGCCGCAGGGTCCGCGCATCGAGCGAGAGACCGCGAATCGTGTTGACGAGGGTCAGGCCGTCCGCCCCCGCCTCCTTCACTTCGACCGCAAGGGCGGCAATGCTCGGGACGGCTGGTGAGAGCTTGGCATAGAGCGGCTTGGCGGTCGCCCCCCGGGCGGCGATCACGAGCTCGCCCACGCTGCCGGCCGGCTCGTCGACGTTGGGGCAGCTCAAATTGAGCTCGATCGCCTCGACCTCCAGACGATCGTCGAGCGCGGCGCACAGATCCGCGTAGTCACCGGCGGAGAAACCGCCGACCGACACCCAGATCGGGACCCCCAGCTCGCCGAGACGAGGCAGCGCCTCCGACACGAACGCCTCGATGCCGGGATTGGCAAGGCCGATCGAGTTCAACATCCCGACGTCGGTCTCGGCGATTCGCACCGGCGGGCTGCCCTCGCGGGGAAGCGGTGTGACCGTCTTCGTCACGAAGGTATCGAGCGAACGCGCCACCTCGGGGGCGACGAGCGCGTCGAGACAGCCCGAGCCGTTCAGCAGCCTCATGCCGCGAGCGCCTCGAGCACGGGTCCCTCGACACACAGCCGCTGCAGGCGCCCGTCGATCTCCACGGCGCAGCCCCAGCAAGCGCCGTAGCCGCAGGCCATCGGAGCCTCCCAGGCGAGCTGCGCAGCGGGAGCCAGCTCTCGGACGGCCTCGAGCATCGGCTCGGGTCCGCAAGCGAGCACGTCGAAGCGTCCCGCTGGCAGGGCCTGCGTCACGAGCCGGGGCTCCACCACGACCTGGGCCCGCGGCACGAGCGCCGCCGCCTCGGCGTGCCGGGGCGAGCGGAACCCGAGCACCGCCGGGGGCCGGCCGAGCGCCTCCGAGAGATAGGGCAGCGGCGCAACGCCGATTCCACCGCCGACGAGCAACGGCCGCTCGACATCGAGGCGAAAACCTCGCCCGAGCGGCCCGAACACCACCAGCGTCTCGCCGACCGAGAGCTCGCAGAGCGCGCGGGACCCCGGCCCAACGGGATCGATCAGAAAAGCGAGCTCACGCGGCCTCACGGTGCAGAGGCTCATCGGCCGCGGCAGCAACCTCCCCGGTGCGCCGAGCATGAAGAACTGACCCGGCAGGCCCGGGGCGAGGCTCCGGCGACCGACGCGAAGGAGCCGGTAGGGCCCGACGGGCTCGTTCCCGCAAACGGTGACCCGCGCGCGCCTAGGCCGTGCGCGCCTCAACGCCGACCCTCTCCTGAAGTGAAAGTGCGACTTCGGCGCGAGCGCCCGCGATCGCCTCGACTGCCGCCGTCGCGCCAGCCAGAGTCGTGATGCACGGGATCCCGTGGAGCAAAGCTGCCTCGCGGATCCGGTATCCGTCCCCGCGTGCCCCGGAGCCCTGCGGCGTGTTGAGCACGAGGTCGCAGCGTCCTCGCCGGATCAGGTCGACGACCGTCGCCCCCTCCCCTTCCTCGGCCACCTTACGCACCGCACGCACGGCGACTCCGGCGGCCGCGAGGGTGGCGGCGGTGCCGCTCGTCGCGACGAGATCGAAGCCGAGCCTCGCGAGCGCGCGGCCGATCGGGGCCACCTCCCCCTTGTCTCCGTCTCGAACCGAGAGGAACGCCGTTCCCGAAACCGGGAGCGCCCGGCCGGCAGCCCGCTCCGCCTTCGCGAACGCAGTCGGAAAGTCCTCGGCGCTCGCCATGACCTCGCCCGTGGAGCGCATCTCGGGTCCGAGCACCGGATCGGCGCCGGGGAAGCGCCCGAACGGGAGGACGGCCGCCTTCACGCTGACGGAGGACGGCGAATGCTCCGGCGGCAGCCCGAGCTCTGCGAGGGGAGAGCCCCCTATCAGCCGGCATGCCGCCTCGACGAGGTTGACACCCGTTGCCTTGCTGACGAACGGGACCGTACGGGACGCCCGCGGATTCGCCTCGAGGACGAAGAGATCGTCGCCGGAGATCGCGAGCTGCACGTTCAGCAGGCCGACGACGCCGAGCGCGCTTCCCAGGCGCCGCACGGTCTCCTTCACCTCCTCGCAGTGGCCCTTGCTCAGCGAGCTCGCCGGCAGCACGCAGGAAGAGTCGCCCGAGTGCACGCCCGCCTCCTCGACATGTTGCATGACCCCGCCGACGTACGTCTCCTTTCCATCGCAGAGAGCATCCACGTCGATCTCCACGGCCCCTTCGAGGAAGCGGTCCACA
>Ga0136621_1001298_pt1 | contig 10120 bp, 9 predicted proteins | sample AntDryUQ445A2306_FD_104673 | JGI IMG/M metagenome (GOLD analysis project Ga0136621, IMG submission 104673) | Polar desert sand microbial communities from Dry Valleys, Antarctica - metaG UQ445A (23.06) | ecosystem: Environmental > Terrestrial > Soil > Desert | place: Antarctica: Dry Valley...
GCGCGCATCTCCCGGGCGAGCGGCAGCGTGCGGTCGGGGTCGCGCAGGCAGTTGATGCCGATCACGTCGGCACCGGCGTCGACGAGCCGCCGGGCGCAGTCGGCGACCGAGTCTCCCTCGTACGATCGGGCGTCGGTCTCCTCGTACGACATGGTGATCACCGTCGGCAGACCCGTCAGACGCATCCGCTCGAGCGCGATCAGGGCCTCGCCCATGTAGCTGAAGGTCTCGCCGATGACGAGGTCGATCCCCTCCCCCATCTGCACCTCGAGCTGGCGGTCGAACAGCTCCCGGACGCGGTCCGCGGAGCCGGCGTCGCCCGGGTCGTACGCCCAGGTCAGCGAGAGGTTGCCGGCGACGAGCGCGTCGCCCTCGGCGGCCACGGAGCGGGCGACCTGCACGGCCGCGCGGTTGATGTCGTCGACGCGCCCCGCCAGCCCGACCGTCGCGAGCTTCTCCTCCGAGGCGTAGAACGTCAGCGCCTGGAGCACTTCGGCCCCGGCGCGGAGGAACTCGCGATGGAGCTGGGCGAGGGCCTCGGGCTCGGTGATCGAGACCTCCGGCGTGAACGGGCCGGCCTGGACATAGCCGCGCTTCTCTAGCTCCAGCAGGTAGCCGCCGTCTCCGAGCACCGGGCCGTCGGCGAGCCGTTCCAGCAGTCCGCGGGTCATCGTCCGTCCTCCTCGTCGTGAGCCTGCACTCTAGCCCGGCGGGCGCTCAGGTCGCACCGACCCGCGTGCCCCGGCGACGCGGGCGAGCGCGACGCGCTGGAGGCCAACCACCGAGAGCGCATCGGTGATCCGCCCGTCCAGGGTCATCGCCAGCGCCTCCGCGAACGGCACACGCCGCACCTCGAGCGCCTCGGTGCCGTCCGGGGCGGCCTCGCCCTCGGTCAGGCCGGTGGCCAGGTACAGGATGCCCGACTCGTCGGTCACCGAGTTCGAGAGGTGGACGCGGCCCAGCTCGTCCCAGCTCGAGGCGGTGAGCCCGGTCTCCTCGCGCAGCTCGCGCCGGGCGCCGTCGAGCGGATCCTCGTCGAGCGGAACGCCGCCTTCGGGGATCTCCCATGACCACGCGTCGAGCGTGTAGCGGAACTGGCCAACGAGCACGACCCGGTCGTGGGCGTCGAGCGGCACGATGCCCACGGCGAGGTTCGCGAAATGGACGACGCCGTAGATCCCGGGCAGGCCGTCGGGCCGGCTCACCTCGTCGTGCCAGAGGCTGAGCCACGGGTTCTCGTACGCGGTTCGGCGGGAGCGCCTGACCCACGGGGAGCGATGTGCGGGGTCGGATGCGTCGTGCGACATGGGCGGATCGTAGGGCGCGCGGCGCCACATAGACTGGCGGCGTGCCGACCACGCCGACCTCGACCGAGCCATGCGCCGCCGCCCGGTCCTGATTGCCGCCGGCGCGACCGTCGCGGTGGGGCTCGTGGCGTACGTCGCCGCGAGCGCAGTGGTTTACGACCGGCTGACGCGGGTACCGGGCGTCTGCCATCCAGACAGCGCGGCGAACAGCCCGACGAGCTTCGTCGTGTCCGAGCCGCCCGGTTTCGATGTTGCGCCGTACCTCATGCCCGCCCCGGAGTCGGTGACGATCCCAAGCCGTGACGCCGCGATCAGCGTGAGCGGATGGTTCATCGCGGCCGACGATCCTGGCGCGCCTGTTGTCCTGGTCGTGCACGGCCACACATCGTGCAAGCGAGACCGCACGGTCCTGCTGCCCGCGGGCATGCTGTATCGGGGCGGCTTCAGCGTCCTGCTGATCGACCTGCGCGATCACGGCGATTCCAGCCGCGAGGATGGCCGGTACGCCGGCGGCACGGATGAATACCGCGACGTCCTGGGCGCGTGGGACTGGCTCCAGGAGGACCGCGGGTTCGATGCCCGGCGGATCGGCCTCGTGGGAATCTCGCTCGGCGCCGCGACCGCGCTCATCGCGGCCGGCGAGACGCCGGCGCTCGCCGCGACGTGGGCCGATTCGAGCTATGCCGACATCCGGGTAGCGATCCGCGCCGAGCTCGCGCTCAACGGGTATCCGACCTTCCTCGAGCAGGGCGGCCTGCTCATGGCACGCCTGTTCACGGGCGACGACCTGGCCGCCCGGAGCCCGCTCGAGTCGGTCCGCCGGCTGGGCGGCCGCCCTCTGGCAATCGTTCACGGCGAGGCCGACGGCCGGCTCAGCGCCGCGTACAGCCGGGAGCTTGCGGCCGCTGCGACCGGGGCGGGCGCTCGGGTCGAGACATGGTTCATCCCCGGCGCCGAGCACGTGGAGGCGATGTTCCTCCACCCGGGCGAGTACGAGCGCCGCCTGGTCGGGTTCTTCGACGCCGCGCTCGGTGACGGCCAAGCTGCCAGCTGAGGCGACCGGACACATCCCCCACCTGGCCCTCGCCGGAGCCCGCAACGTTCGAGCTGCTGCGCGGCGGTCCCGCAGGCTCGCCGAGGGCGGAGGCCCGCCTCGTCCTGCCGACGGTCCCGGCGGAGGGCTCGGCGCTGGTTCCGGCATTCCGCGCGCCGCCTGCCGGCGCCGCAGAGGTCGGCAGCGGTTCCGAGGACGCGCCCGTCTGGCGGATCACCGAGGACGTCCTCGCGAGCACCGTGACGGTGTCCACGCACGAGGGCGGAGAGACAGTGACCGAGGACGGCACCCGCGTGTACAGCTCGGAGGCGCACGCGATGACGGCCTCGGACGCCGACCCGGCCAGCGCCCGCCTGGAATCGGAGGTGCGCTACCGGCTCGAGCAACGGCCACGTGATGACCGCCGACGCCGACGCCGAGATGAGCTCGACCGTGACCCACTTCCGGCTGCGCGGCGAGCTCCGCGTCACGCTCGACGGCGAGCCCTTTGCGACCCGGACCTGGGACGAGACGATCCCCCCGCCAGTTGAGCTGACGGCCGGCAATCGCCCGCGGGTCGCCGACTACACTCCGGGACATGCCCCGCCTGTCGGCCAAGGCCGAGACCTTCACCGAATCGGTCATCCGCGAGATGAGCCGGCTGGCCGCTGCAGCGGGCGCGGTCAACCTGGGTCAGGGCTTCCCCGACTTCCCCTGCCCGCCCGAGCTCAAGGAAGCCGCGGTCGAGGCGCTCTACGCCGACCTGAACCAGTACACGATCACCTGGGGCGCAAAGACGCTGCGCGACGCGATCGCTGCGAAGACGGCGCGGACGTACCCAGGCTGGGACGTCGACTCCGAGACCGAGATCACGGTCACCTGTGGCGCCACGGAGGGCATGATCGCCGCGTTCCTCGCGATCCTCGACCCGCGCGACGAGGTCATCGTGTTCGAGCCGTTCTACGAGAACTACGGCCCCGACGCGATCCTCGCCGGCGCCACCCCGCGCTACGTGACACTGCGCGAGCCGGACTGGTCGTTCGATCCCAACGAGCTCCGGGCGGCGATCACACCCCGGACCCGCGGCCTCGTGCTCAACTCGCCGCACAACCCCACTGGCAAGGTGTTCGACCGCTCCGAGCTCGAGACGATCGCGGCGGTCTGCCGAGAGCACGATCTGGTCGCGTTCACCGACGACATCTACGAGCACATCGTCTATTCCGGAACGCACGTCCCGCTCGCCACACTGCCCGGCATGCGCGAGCGGACGGTCGCGGTCAACTCGACCTCGAAGACGTACTCGGTCACCGGCTGGCGGGTGGGCTGGGTGATCGCGCCGCCCGCCCTCACGGCCGGCATCCGCAAGACCCACGACTTCCTGACGGTCGGCGCGGCGGCCCCACTGCAGCACGCGTCGGCGGTCGCGCTGGGCCTGCCGGACCGCTACTACGCCGACCTGGCTGCCGGCTATCGGGAGCGGCGCGACGCGCTCCTACCGGCGCTCGAGGCGGCGGGCTTCCGGGTCTACCCGCCCGACGGGGCCTACTACGTCATGACCGACATCGGCGGGCTGACCGACGAGGACGACGTGACCTACGCGCGCCGGCTCGTGCTGGATCCCGGCGTCGCGGCCGTGCCCGGCTCGTCGTTCTACTCGCGACGGGAGCTGGGGCGCACGAAGCTCCGGTTCGCGTTTCCCAAGCGTCTCGACACGCTGGCCGCGGCCGCCGAGCGGCTCGCTCGAGGGGCGCCGGCACCGGCCTGACAGTCCCCGGCCATCGAGTCTCGCTCAGAATGCAATCGGCGTGTTTCCGGCGGGCCGCGGTCACCCATGCACCCCGGGACTCGTAGTCCTGGGATCCGCTCGTGATGCGCCGCGCCGCGAGCGTGCGACGGGCCTGGCAGCGGCTCGTTTCGGGGCCTAACATGGACTACCAGTCCGGGGCGGAATATCTGACCGGCCGGGCGCGGGGACCCGGGGACCCGGGACCCAGGGGCGCCGGCCTGGCGGGGTTCGAGCGCCGCCCGGTACTGGTGCGACCGCTTTCCGTACGGACGAGCATGGTCGCGGCTCTTTCGCTGATGCTGCCTGCACGGGTGTTCGGGAAACCGGTACCAGCGGTACCTGTGGGGCTGGCCGCGCCGGAGCCGGGTCAGCTCGCCGGCAGCGTCGCGAGGACCGCCTGCGCGAGGAGCGCGCTGGCCAGGCCGATCGCCACGCTGGCCAGCGTCCCGAGGAGGTAGTACTCGGCGAAGTCGCGGTCGTCGAGCTGCTTGAACCGTGCCAGTGTCTTGGCCGCCACGACGAACCCGATCGCCGCCACCGCTCCGCTCAGCACGAAGATCACGATCAGCAGCCGCTCCAGGACACCGATCGTGGCGCCGATCCTGACCGGCGAGGCGTGACCCACGGCGCGTTGCGCCACGACGGGGGCAACCGGCGACCTCGGGACGCGCGAGGGCTGGGCGATCGCCTCGAGCGGGCCGAGCCGCAGACGCCACGCGGCGGGCAGCTCGGCTTCGGGCGGCGGCGGCTCGACCGGAGCGATTGCCCGCTCGCTGCCCTCCCCGCGCGGCCGCACGAGGGTCGCCACGAAGAACGCGCCAGCACGCACGTTCACGATGAGCAGCGACCCGAGCACGGCCGCCAGGAGCGCAACCCGGTGGACCTCGGTCTGCGGCAGGCCGCCGACCGCCCGCTCCACCAGCGCCGTCCATTCAGGCGCCGGCTCGGCGCGGGCGAGGAACACGAACCAGGCCGCCCCGATGAGCACGGCATGGAAGACCTGATCGAGGAGGAACAGCACGGCGGGGAGCGGGGTCCAACCGGCGCCGAGCGCCTCGGGGGTTTCCGAGTCCCCCTCCCGGCCCCGGGCGCCGCCGCCTTCGGCACGCGCCTCGGCGGCGCGGGTGGCCCGGGTCTTCCACCAATCGATCACGACATGCCCGGCCGTGACAACGACCAGCAGGGCGAGCCCGCGCGCGCCGAACGCGGCGGCGAATGGTGTCAGGCACAGGGCGACCCCGGCGCCGTGGACGGTGAGCCCGCGCATCGCACGCCGGCCGTCCCCGAGCTTGTCGGCCACGACGCCGTCGGTCTGGAGCAGGAAGTCCGCGACCAGGTGGGCGAGGACCAGCCAGGCGAGGATGAGCACGTCGTCGGGGGTCACGCGGCAAGACCCGCGCTGCGCCGGATGCCCGTCCTCAGAAGCGAGAGGATCGCGTGGCGCAGCCGCTCCAGCTCGCGGACGTGGGCCCGCTCGGCGACGACCGACACGGTGGGTCGCGCGATACCGAGCCGGTCGGCCACCTCCGACTGGCGGAGGCCGTCGACGACCAGCAGCCGCCCCACGAGACGCTGGCGGTCGGTGAGGTCCGCGAGCAGCATGCCCAGCAGCGGGGCGACATCGTCGAGCAGCGCGTCGGTCGCCGGGTCGCCGGACCGGACAAGCAGGCGGTCACGGCGGCGCCGGGTCAGCCCGCTGAGCTCGCGGGCGGTGAGAAACGCCGGCCCCGTGCGCTCCGTCGCGGGGCCCTCCCCGCGCTCCAGTGGCCCGGCGGCGACGACCCAGCGCATCTCCGGGGGCTCCGGCTCCTCACGGAGCGCGGCCCGCAGCACCGCGTCGAGCGGGTCGGCGTCGGGGCTGAGCAGCCCCTGCAGCTCGTCGCCCTGGGTGAACCCGAACGGCGCGAGCCGCTCCCCCGCGTACGCTCGATCCAGCTCGCCGACGAGACCGCGCAGCCAGGCCGTGGCCGCGGGCGCGTCGTTCCGCGAGCGGATCACGTCGCCAAAGAGCACCAGTCCCCCATCCGTCATGCCCCGGAGGCTAACAAGCCGCTCGTTAGCCGTCAATGACTACTTCCGACGAGGTAGACGAATCGGGCTATCCCCCACTCAACCTGTCGCCGGCAGGTGGGCGGCGTTCGACGCCCGGGACCCTCCGGACTGGAGGCGCCGGACTGCATCCTCCAGCGCCCGCCGATGGCTCGCACCGCCGAAGTCGAGGAACACGTCGCCGTCGAGCACGATCTCGGTGACACCCCGGACCGTTCGCAGGTAGACCACCGGGTAGGTGGAGCCCTGACCGTCGGACTCGAGCGTGAGGACCAGGGCGTCGCCACCGCCCGAGTCGAGCGCATGCGCCAGCGGCTGGATGCCGCCGTCGCGGAACTCCCCGTCCGGGTCCGTCTCTGCGACCCACGCGAGATAGGCCTTCTGGTGCCACAGCGCTGGGTTGATGGTGACTTCGCGGACCAGCCGGTCGACCAGGCCGTCCGGGGGAATGGCGGCGGGCTGGGACGTTCGCCCCAGCCGCGTGCGCGCGAGGTGCCCGGCGAGCACCCGGGCGTTGTAGCGGGCCCCGTGGACAGCTCCCGAGTTCGACGGCTGTCCGTGCTTCTTGAGCCCTGCCGCACCCTGCCCGATGGTGCCCGCGAAGAAGATCCCGGGTCGCGTGGCGCTCTCCCACCAAGCGGTCTGCGCCGGCAGACGGCTCTGCCCGAACGTCGCCACGCCGAGCGCCGGCAGGTCGAGGAGCGGCGTCACGAAGCCCGTCGCCGCGATCACATCGTCCACCTCGAGCGACACCTCGCCGGCGCCGTCGGTCCGCCGGAGCGAGACCTGGAACGGCCCATCGCCCGCACGCTCGATGCGCTCGATCGCTGCGTCCAGCACGAACACGCCGCCGCCCAGGGCGTGGTCCTCGAACGGCTGGACGTAGCGCGCCCGGACGCCCACCAGCGAACGGGTGTTGACCGAGAGCTTGGCGGGCGAGGGAGAGGCGAGCACGATCTGGCGGGCCCACGGGAGCAGGCCCGAGGCGAGCTCGAAGCCCGAGTTCTGCTTGCCGGCGATGAACACCCGGCGACCGGCGTAGCTCTCGGCCGCGCGGGTGTCCGCGTAGTGGGCCGCCAGCTCGAGCCCGGGTGAAGGCGGGACGTACGGCTCGGCCACCCCGATCGCGAAGACGACCGCGCCCGCTCGATACTCGCCATCGGTGGTGACGAGGACGAACCGCTCGCCGGACCGGTCCTCCTCCACGCGGGTGGCCGTCCAGCGCGTGCCGAACCGGACGGCGACGCCGGTCCGCTCGGCGAAGGCCACGAGGTTGCGCTCCATCTCGGGGCGCGATGGGAAGTACGACGTCCCGTCCATGAACTCGGGCATGAGGGATCGATGCGCGGGCTCGTCGGCCAGCAGGCTGTTCCAGTCGTACCGCTCGTAGGCCGGCGAGCCGCGCTCCGCCGGCGCGTATGGCTTGGTCCACGAGAGGAGCCGCTGGAAGAACGGCCAGCGCCGGAACATCCCGCCCGGCCCCTCGTCCGCCGAAAGCACCGCGTGGTCGATCCCCAGCCGCCCCAGCGCGTACGACAGCTGGATGCCGCCCGGCCCGCTGCCCACGACGACCAGCGGATAGTCGCCCGGCGGAAACGGCCGCTCCGGGCGCTGCTCGCTCACGGCTCGACGGCGAGCGTCAGCTTCGCCACCGGTTCGCGTTCCGCAGCCGGCGCGCCTGCGCCTGGAGCATCCGGTACATCACCCGCGGATGCGCCACGAGGAAGGCCTCGACCGATGGCCCGTCGAGCACGAGGCAGCGCAGCGGGCGGAGCGCGACGACGTCGGCCACCGGAGGCTCGCCCAGGAGGATCGACACCTCGCCGAAGAAGTCGCCGCGAGAGAGGGTGGCGCGCTGCTCGCCGTCCACGACCACCGAGGCCTCGCCGTCGAGGATCACGTGGAAGCCCGACCCGCGCAGCCCCTGCCGCAGGATGCGCTCGCCGTCGGGGAAGAACCGCTCCTCGAAGGTGTGCGCGACGCCCGCCAGCTCGGGCGTCGAGAGGTCGACGAAGAGCGCCATCGACGCGATCGCGTCGGCCAGCTCGTCGCTCGTGGCCATGTCGCTCCCCTTCCCTCGCGTTCCCGTGCCATTGTGCATCGCCGCGAGCCGTGGAGGCGACATCTCGCGCCATCCGTTGACGTGCCGTCTCGGTGGCCGCAGCATCCATCTATCGATTCGAGAGAGGCGGGACCGATGACCCTGACAGACGACCGACGCACCGAGCTGCTGGGCGCGTGCCGCCTGTTCACCGGCCTCGAGCAGGAGCAGCTCCGGGCGGTCGCAGGCTCCGCCCAGGAGGTCGAGTACGCGACCGGACGCGTCATCGCCCGGCAGGGCGAGGTCGGCACGGGCTTCTTCATCGTCGTCGACGGCAGCGTCCGGGTCGTTCGCGACGGCGAGACGCTCGCCACGCTGGGACCCGGAGAGTTCTTCGGCGAGCTCTCGGTGCTCGACGGGCAGCCACGGATCGCCCAGGTCCTCGCGGAGGAGCCGACGCGCTGCCTGGCCCTCGCCTCGTGGGACTTCGAGCGCGTGCTGCTCGAGAACCCCCAGCTGACGCTCGGCATCCTGCGCGGGCTGGCCGGGCGCCTCCGGTCGGTGACCGAGCAGCACCGCCAGTAGCGCGGACCGGCGGCACACGCGCGATGACCAGACGCGAGCTGCCGAGCGGCACGCTCACCTTCCTGTTCACCGACGTCGAGGGCTCCACGCGGCTGGCCGAGCAGCTGGGGCCCGGCTTCGCCCCGGTCCTCGAGCGCCATCGGACGCTCCTGCGCGCCGCGTTCGCCCGGCACCAGGGCGTGGAGGTGGCCACCGAGGGCGACTCGTTCTTCGTTGCGTTCGAGCGGGCCAGCGAGGCCGTCGCCGCGGCGGTCGAAGGGCAACGCTCGCTGGCCGCAGAACCCTGGCCGGGCGGCGCCCCAGTCCGCGTCCGGATGGGGCTGCACACCGGGGAGGCGGTCGTGGCCGACGGCACGTACCTGGGTCACGACGTCAACCGCGCCGCCCGGATCGCGGCCGCCGGCCACGGAGGACAGGTGCTCGTGTCCGAGGCGACGGCGCCGCTGGCCAGCCCGGCGCTGCCGTCCGGCACCCGGCTCCGGTCGCTGGGCGAGCATCGCCTCAAGGACCTGCGTCCGGAGCGCATCTGCCAGCTCGACGTCGACGGGCTTCCGTCCGACTTCCCGCCGATCCACTCGCTCGATCTCCGGGCCAACAACCTCCCGACGCAGCTGACGTCGTTCGTGGGCCGCGAGGCCGAGGTCGCTGCGGTCGCCGAGCTGCTCCGGACGGCGCGGCTCGTGACGCTCACGGGGCCCGGGGGGACCGGCAAGACACGGCTCAGCCTGCAGGTCGCGGCCGAGATCGCCGACCGCTTCCCGGACGGCGTGACCTGGGTCCCGCTCGCCGAGATCGCGGACGCCGACCTCGTCCCGTCGCAGATCGCGACGGCGCTCGGGGTGCAGGACGCCGGCGGACGGCCGCACGGTGACCGGCTCTCCGAGCACCTGCGCGAGCGCGAGATGCTCCTCGTGCTCGACAACTTCGAGCAGGTCGTCGCGGCCGCCCCCCTCCTCGCCGACCTGCTCCGCGACGCGCGGCGCGTCCGGCTGCTCGTGTCGAGCCGGATCGTCCTGCGGATCGGTGGCGAGCACGAGTTCCCGGTCCCACCGCTCGGGCTGCCGGCCACCGGCACGAGCCCGGCCGATCCCGCCGCCTCCGACGCGGTCCGGCTCTTCGCCGAGCGGGCGGCGGCCGCACGGCCCGGGTTCACCGTCGATGCGTCGAACGCCGCGGCCGTGGCGACGGTCGTGGCCCGCCTCGACGGGCTGCCACTCGCGATCGAGCTGGCGGCTGCGCGGATCCGGCTGCTCACACCCGACGCGATGCTCAACCGGCTCGAGCGCCTGCTCGACATGCTGTCGTCAGGCGGGCGTGAC
>Ga0136621_1001300_pt1 | contig 10115 bp, 9 predicted proteins | sample AntDryUQ445A2306_FD_104673 | JGI IMG/M metagenome (GOLD analysis project Ga0136621, IMG submission 104673) | Polar desert sand microbial communities from Dry Valleys, Antarctica - metaG UQ445A (23.06) | ecosystem: Environmental > Terrestrial > Soil > Desert | place: Antarctica: Dry Valley...
GCCCATCATAAGGGTTGGCGCGCGGCGGGGCTGGTTATGGTTTTTATTCAGGCAATGAGCACGCATCATGCCGCCATTTTGCGCGGGGGGCCGAGCATTAATAAGGCAATGCGCTTAATCGAGCACTTACAGGATGGCGAGTTACTACCCAAAAACATCACGTATCACCGCGCCGCCTGGAACGAGTATCGAACCACGGCGCACTTATGCGCCGCCTATGTCTACATGACACAGCCAATAATCAACGATTTTCATGCCGGCAAATTGGCGCCGAAGACTGTGTTTCGCGAACTGCAAGGCGCCATGTGGCACGCATTCGACGTTTTTTTGGCGGCCGCTCATTGTTTTCAGCAATTCGGACTGGCGTTTCGATTATCCCGTACGCGCGACATTGAAGCCTTGCTGCCGGCGGAAAGGCTTTGGTTATTGCCGCATGCCGCTCAATGGGAGCCATTGGAAACAAAAGTAACCCCCCTACCGGCGGACCTTGTGGCGCTTTTGATGCAAAAAGCCGCGACCCACTAAGAAAAAGTTTATCTAGACAAAAAATCAGTTAGGGGAATGTAAACTCGCCGAGGCGCGGTCACGCTATCTCACACGAACTAACATGTGGGCAACGCGTTGACTGACGATGACATTGACATTTTGATAACGGCCGCCGAGGTTCGCCGCATCTGTGGCGACGTTAGCGATATGACGATTTGGCGATGGATGCGCTTGCCCGATGATCCGTTCCCGCCGCCCATAAAAATTAACCGTAGGAATTACTGGTGGAAGTCGAAACCTAGGGCGTGGATTGATCGGCGCGCGGGAGCGCCAGCATGATCGCAAAACGAAAGCGGCCCGCGTGCGAGGTGGGCCGCAAGGACACTAAGGGAGTCTGGTTAAGACACCCGGATCGTACCACCGGCCGCCTACCCACGCCACGCCTTTCTTCCGCTCGCGCGGCGACCAAGACCGCGATCGTCCATGCCGCACTGATCGGCGCCATCGACACCGCGCGCGCCAGTGCCGCCATCCGGCTGCTACGCCTGGTGGCGTCATGACAGACGCTATCGACGCCTTCCGCGACGCGATAGCGGCGGCCGGACTGACACCACCCGAGACCATCGAGCCGGACGGCACGTTGCATCGATACCCGACCAATGGCGCGCGCGGCGATGACTCGGGATGGTACACGCTCCACCCCAACGACATCGCAGCCGGCGCCTTCGGTGATTGGCGCAGCGGCGTATCCGAGACCTGGTGTAGTCGCTCCCGGTCGGATATGTCAGAGACCGAGCGCGAGCAGTATCGACGCACCATCGCTGAGACTCGCCGTCAGCGCGACGCCGAACGCGAGCGCGTCCACGCCAAGGCACGCGAGCGGGCGGCCGAGATATGGGAGCGCGCTACGCCAGAGACCGGCCAGCACAGATATCTGCGGGATCGCGGCGTTCAGGCGTACGGCATCCGCACCGACGGCGAACGGCTGATCGTTCCCATGCGCGACACCGACGGGGTGCTTCATTCGGTTCAGTACATCGACCCGCGCGGCGACAAGCTCTTTTTGAAGTGTGGACGTGCATCCGGCGGGTATCACGCCGTCGGCAAACGTAACGGCGTGCTCTGCATTACCGAAGGTTACGCCACCGGCGCGAGCATCCACGAGGCGACCGGACACGCGGTCGCCGTCGCGTTCAGCGCAGGCAACCTGGAGCCGGTCGCACGCGCGCTGCGCGCCAAATATCCAGACCTCCGCATGATCGTATGCGCCGACGATGACACAGCCACCGACGGAAATCCGGGACTTACGAAAGCGGCGGCAGCGGCTCGAACGGTTGGCGGATTGTTGGCGGTCCCGGACTTCGGTGCCGAGCGGCCGACCGACGCCACCGACTTTAACGACCTGGCGCGACTTCGTGGCCTGGACGCTGTAAGCGCCTGTATCGCCAATGCGAAACCCACCAACATTAGCAACGTTAGCGGCATTAGCGTTAGCAACTGGCCGCAACCGCAATCGCTAACCGTAGCAACCGCGTCGGCACCATATCCCATCGAGGCGCTGCCTGGTGGCATTGGCGCAGCTGTCCGTGAAGTGGTGACATTCGTGCAATGCCCCGCGTCGCTGTCGGCGTGCAGTGCACTGTCGGCGGTCTCTCTCACGTGCCAAGGCTTGGCCGACGTGCGACGCGCGGACAAGCTGAGCGGACCTTGCAGTCTGTACTTGCTGGCAATCGCCGAGAGCGGCGAGAGCGGCGAGCGCAAGACTTCATGCGACGGCTATTTTACTTCGGCGATCCGCGAATGGGAGCGCGAGCAAACCGCGCACATGGAACCGGAAGTATCGCACCACACGGCGGCGCTGAACGCCTGGACAGCCAAGCGCGATGGCGTGTTGCAGGCGATCAAGCAAGCGTCGAGGTCCGGCAAGTCAACGTCGCTGAAAGAGGATGAGCTAGACCGCCTGGAAGCCGACAAGCCGCAAGCGCCGCGCGTGCCGAGCCTGACCTACGGTGACACCACGCCGGAAGCCTTGGCATTCAATCTGGCGCAGTTCTGGCCGTCTGGCGGTGTGCTATCAAGCGAGGCAGGAATCGTGTTTGGCGGCCACGCGATGGGGCGCGAGAGCATCACCCGCAACCTGGCGTTGTTGAATAGCTTATGGGACGGACGCGGCCACAAGGTACATCGACGCACGACCGATTCGTTCAACGTCGAAGGCGTACGGCTGACGATGGGATTAAGCGTGCAACCGGATGTAGTGCGCGCGTTCTTCGAGAACTCAAAGGGACTTACGCGCGGTTCGAGCTTTGCCGCGCGGTTCCTGATTGCCTGGCCACAATCGACGCAAGGCTCAAGGTTGTTCCGACCTGCACCTGAGTCTTGGCCGCACCTGTCCGCATTCCATCGCCGCATCACCACGCTGCTTGATCAAACGCCGACCATCAACCCGCGCGGCGAGCTGGAATTGTCGCAACTGTCGCTGTCGCAAGAGGCAGAAGCCGCATGGATCAACTTCCACGACGAAGTAGAACACGAACTGAAACCCCGGCGGCGACATGGCCGAGACGCGCGACGTAGCGAGCAAGGCCGCCGATAACGTCGCAAGACTGGCCGCGCTGTTCCATATCTTCGAGCACGGCGCGAGCGGCGATATAAGCGCCGAGCATATCCGCGCTGCTTCACGCATCGTCACCTGGCACCTTTATGAAGCGCGGCGATTCTTGAGCGAGCTTGTCTTACCGCCGGGAGTGAACAACGCGGCTAAGCTGGACGCCTGGCTATTAGAGCATTGCCGCGAGACTGGATCAAAACGTGTTACCACGCGCCGCGTGCAACAGTACGTGCCTGGTGGGCTGCGAGATAAGCATGCCCTCGAAGAAGCAATCAACGAACTCGTAGACGCTGATCGCGTGCGCTTAGTGGCAGGACGGCGAAAGGAGATCGAAATTAACCCGGCGCTGCTGGAGTTGAACTAATGGCATTGCGCGACTTGCTTTCCGATTCTGGGCAGGTTGCTACTGCTACAGTTGCTACAACTGCTACACCTAATGCAGAAATGGCCGGAACTGTAGCAACAGTAGCAACTGTAGCAGTAGCAAAGGCCAAGAACTCGAAAACGAGCATATCGCTTTCTACGCCTGAAACCCTCGCCGATCCCGCCGCGCCGTGTCCCGCCTGCGGCTCCGGTCAGTGGTGGCAGTTACCCGGTCACGCCTGGCATTGCCGACAGTGCGCGCCAATGAGCTTTGATATAAGCCGTCGCGCCACGACCCTAACCCTGCCACGCCATAAGCTAGCAACGCGGCCTGTACCCGCTCACGCAGCTTTGCGGCCTGTTTGAGACTGCCTGCAAGGGACTATCCATTACGCCTGAAGCGTTACAACAAGAACTCTCGGAAGACCTGGACGCTGGTATGCGGCTAAGTATTTGTGCCGGAACTAAGTCCGGGAATGGAATACGTGAAAACCTCCGGGTTAGACGGACCCGAACTCCGGATTTCGATAATGATATTTCCTGATTCATGCGACGCATCAATTGTAATGATGTGAAGATCAGGCTGTACGTCCTTCATCTTTTGCAATATCTTAATCAGCTTGCCTACCGCAATACTCTATCCCGTATTCATAGCTAGTCTACGATATTCGTAATATCCACAACGCCATCGCTAACCGGCTCCGCCACAATAGGCAGTTCTACTGGTCGAGGCAATTGACCAGGCGCTGCAAGCCGCGCTGAGCGGAGTTTCGCGCGCCACTGGAGCGGCTTTTGGAGACTCCACAGGGCTAGTGATCGATCTCGCAGTTCGAGCCAGAGCATCCCGGCGACGGGATATGTTTACTCGTCAATAAGGAGCCGCATCGCTTTGAACAATGGCGGTGCGACGCCATCGCCGGGCTTGGGTTGGTGGTGCTTCCCCAATTCATCGCGGCGCAAGCACTTGCGAACGGACAACTCATACCGACGTTCGCCTTCAGCGCGTACGGTTCCAGATGAGATTTACGCGGTTTACCCGCGCACGCATTACGTCGGGCGAACTGCGCGCCGCCTTGGATCGACAAATTCATGTAGTGATGGCCCCTCGTTACTTAAGCGGGTTTATCATACTGAGAACACTCGCGCCCCGCGCCATGGAGAGCATGACACCGCTTGCTGCGTAATCAGGACAGCGCGCTGAAGGTGGGGCGCCCATTAGATGATAACTAGGGAGGCCGCTTTGTCTGCGATATTGACAGCATTCGTCGCATATCCCGCTAACCCCGTGGAGGTAGGTAATGTTATTCGTGCGGTAGAAGACAAAATGCGCGCTAAGCGTGGTCGCTTAGCGCTGTCATTGTGGGAACAGTACGACATTGCCGGACGCCCACTTATTGCACCAATTTTCGAAGGCATTAGTCACAATGACTTTTTGCTTGGCAGAGCCGGTCTGGGATTTTTGGACAGGTTGATAAGTGCTAAAAGTCATCGGTGTTATGGGCGCTTGGGCGCCCTTGGAGATGACGATGAGACGACCCCGACGCAACCATTCTGCACAGTTCAAGGCCAAGGTGGCATTGGCTACCTTACGTGGCGACAAGACGCTGACCGAGTTGGCCGAGCAATTTGACGTGCATCCAAACCAGATCGTGCAATGGAAGCAGCAGGCCGTGGAGAACCTGGCCGCCGCTTTCGACCAGGGGCCTGACGCCAAGGCTTCCGAGGCCGAGCGCAGGGCGCTCCACGCCAAGCTCGGCCAGTTGGCTCTGGAAGTGGATTTTTTAGAACGGGCGGGAGGCTTTGCGGGCTTGCCGAACGCCAGACGATGATCGATCGCAGCCATCAGCTCAGCGTGGTGCGTCAGTGTAAGCTGCTGGCGCTGTCGCGCTCGACGGTGTACTACCAGCCGGTGGATACGCCGGCTGAGGCGCTGGCGCTGATGCGCCGGATCGACGCATTGCATCTGGAGCATCCGTGGATGGGCTCGCGCAGTCTGCGTGACCAGCTCAACCGCGCGGGCATCCCGATCAGCCGGGATCGGGTGCGCCGGCTGATGCGCAAGATGAGCCTCCATGCCGTCTACCGCAAGCCGCGCACGACGATTCCACAGCCGGGCCACGAGGTCTATCCGTAGCTGCTGCGAGACCTGGCCATTGATCATCCTAACCAGGTCTGGTGTGCCGATGTGACCTACATCCCGATGGCCCGCGGCTTTCTCTATCTGGTGGCGGTGATGGACTGGTACAGTCGAAAGGTACTGGCCTGGCGCCTGTCGAACACGATGACTGCGGACTGCTGCGTGACAGCGCTTGAGGAAGCGCTGGCGCCTGTGGGCCGCCCGCGATCTTCAACACCGATCAGGGCAGCCAGTTCACCAGCGCGGCCTTCACTGACATGCTCAAGGCCGCAGGAGTTGCGATCAGTATGGAAGGCCAAGGCCGCTGGCTGGACAACGTGTTTATCGAGCGGCTGTGACGCACGATTAAGTACGAGGAGATCTACCTGCGCGCCTACGACACAGCGGCCGCGGCCAGCGCCGGCATCGGCCAGTATCTTGGCTTCTACAACGCCAGACGCACGCATCAGGCGCTTGGCAGACAGACCCCCTGATGAGGTTTACTTCCAATCCGATGGGCTGGGGAAAGCAGCCAGATATACGATTACCGATGGCTATCACTTATCTTTCCCGATTCGCTGTCCAACAAGGTCAAACCGCCTCTGCCGATATAACGAGTCCAAATTTTAATGTCACCTATGAAATTGGGTGTGCGATAGGCAGTGGTAAACGAGCTTATTTGATAAAGCACGGGGAACTCAAAGCTGACGATAGCCATGTGCGCAAAGTCGGCATATTCGATACTCTCGGCTACGAAGAATACAGCGATTCTGACGACCTATTTGGAAAGCTAAGCTTCTCAATAGATACGGCGCCGATTTCACTTCAACAAAACTTTGATCGTAAGGCCCCACTTTACATCGTGGAGACACCTACGCGAGCGCAGTCGATGGTGCAGATCGCTTCAAGAGTCAAGAAAGCCCGCCTCAATTACAGGAGCTTTACGCCATCGGAGAATGCTCGTCTGGCCGCAATGGAAGCGATACAACACGTTTCGGACTCCTATGGGGTACTCATCCCGCTTTATGCTCTGCCATCACACGTCTGATATCGCCACAAGCTTGCCGCAAGGCCGTGGTCATCTGGCAATGACTTAGACTGGCAAGGTAAACTACTGAGCCTTGCGTATATGGGTTACAGGCGTGTCATGCTGAACGAAGTGAAGCATCTGCTTTCTTCTACCTTGGAAAACGGCAGATTCTTCGGCCTTCGGCCTCAGAATGACAAATCGCTGAGCGTCAACCATTTATGCAAGGCTCAATAAGACCCGCGGGGGGCATTGTGGTAATCTTTCTGTCACCGAACGTGCCATGAAAAGCTGGGAGACTGTTGCGTTTCCAATCGGTCGATATCGGCTCCGTTTCGTCACAATGGGGGGCTACCGCGGTTATCTCGGCTCAGCTTGGCGCGGTGCATTCGGGCGCGCCTTGAAACGCGCTGTGTGCGTGACTCACTTACCAAGCTGTGCAGACTGCATCCTGAATCGCAATTGCGTTTATCCTTATCTCTTCGAAAGTCGGCTGCCGCCTGGTGCGATGAAGATGCGCCGGTACGACACGGTCCCGCATCCGTTCGTGCTAGCGCCACCATCGAATATACAGTCTGACGATGAGCTTGTTGATGTCGGCATGACTCTCTTTGGCAGCGCTAACCAGCATCTGCCCTATGTCATACACGCGCTACGCGAGGCAGGTGACAACGGCATCGGCAGGCGGCGCGTTCGGAATACGCTGGTCGCCGTTGAACAGACGGCGAGCCTTGATCATGAATGGCAGGAAATCTACCGACCAGACGAGTCCTTGAGGGCGGTGTCACCGTCCGCACCCACAATTCCACGACTTCCGCTATCTATCAACGTGTGTTTACTGAGTCCACTGCGTGTCAGGCACAACGGTCATTTAATGGGCGCCGAAGATTTTAGTTTTGCAGGTTTCTTTGTGAACGTGCTGCGGCGCATATCCATGCTGAGCTATTTCTATACCGAATCCCCGCTGCACGTCGATTTCAAAGCTTTAGCGGCAGCGGCACGCGTCTTTCCAGTTCGTACTAGCGTAGTTGTATGGCAAGACTTGACGCGATATTCCACACGTCAACAAACCGCGATGCAGATGGGTGGTCTATTGGGCAGATTCGAGTTACCGCGCGATGGCATCGAGCCTTTCTGGCCTTATTTGTGGCTGGGCCAGTGGACGCATGTCGGTAAATTTACATCCATGGGCCTCGGTCGATACCGGCTTGCGGAGTCCGCAAGCTTGCCGGACAGTACAGGCATCAGCGCATAAGCCAACATGCTGCCTCACGTCACAGCATTGAGCGACAAAGACAGCATGACCGAGAACCTGATCACCTGCCCGCGCTGCGGCGCCGACATCCCCGTCCAGCAGGCTTTGGGCGAACGCATACGCCACGAGCTTGAAGAATCGCTGCGCAAGGATCACGAGGCGCGAATCGCGCAAGCGGTTCGTGAGGCCGAAATCCGCAAGGGCGGTGAACTGGCCACCCAGCTCGCCGACCTTGACGCGTGCCTTCGCGAGCAAACGCACAAGGCTGAGACCGCGCAGAAGGCGGAACTGGAACTACGCAAGCAGGCGCGCGAGATCGAGGAGCGGGCGCGGGGCCTGGATCTCGAAGTCGAACGCAAGCTCGATGGCGAGCGGCGCAGGGTCGAGCAGTCCATTCGTCAATCTTTGAGTAACGAGCAGAACCTCAAGCTGCGCGAAAAGGAAAAGCAGATCGACGACCTGCGCAAGTCGCTGGACGATGCGCGTCGCAAGAGCGAGCAGGGTTCCCAGGAGACCCAGGGCGAGGTGCTGGAAATGAACTTCGAGGCGGCGCTACGGGCGCAGTTTCCTTGCGACCGCTTAAAGCCGGTGGCCAAGGGCCAACGCGGCGCCGATCTCGTGCACGAGGTCTGCAACAACTTGGGCGAAGCCTGCGGCCAGATCCTGTGGGAGATCAAGAACACCAAGCACTTCAGTCCCGGCTGGATAGACAAGCTCAAGGAGGATCAGCGCGCGGCGGGGGCGTCCTTGTCGGTGCTGGTCTCGGTGGCCTTGCCGGAGGCAGTGCGCGAATTCGGGCAAGTCAATGGCGTGTGGGTCGTGGGCTTGCGCGCCTGGCCGGCGCTGGCGGTGGCGCTGCGCGATCAGCTCGTGCAGGTCGCCTTTGCGCGCGCCGCCGCGAAAGGTCGGCGCGACAAGATGGCGTTAATCTATCAATATCTCTCCGGCGATGAGTTCCGCCATCGAGTGGAGGCGATCGTCGAGGGCTTCACCGCCATGCAGACACAACTCGAGCGCGAGCGCCGCGCCATGGAAAAGCTGTGGAAGGAGCGTGAGCGACAGATCCGCTGCATCGTCACCAACACAGTCGGCATGTACGGCGAGATGCGTGGACTGATAGGCGCGGGCATGCCGGAAATCGAGGCGCTGGAACTGGATGGCGTGGCCTTGCTGGAAGACGCCGCGCGCTGAGCGCACGGCAAGCCTGCCAGACCCGACAACGCACGGGATTACGTAAATACTGCGCCGACATGAAGCCACAATCATCGAGCAGATCGGGCAAGGCGCTAAACGCCCTAGCAGCCTCACACCCGAACACCCGCGAGAGCGCGCCAGAGGCGGTGGATCATTCAGCCTCCGTTTCTCGAGCAAACACGAACCCCGCCGTACCAGCCAATCCAAAAGATCCCGCCGACTACCCGCGCCGGGTGCTCCTGTGCGTGACCGGCCTTTCGCCGCAGATCGTCACCGAGACGCTCTATGCGCTTGCGGTGAATCCAGGGCCAGACACGCTTTCCTGGGCGCCGACGGAGTTACGAGTGCTTACCACGCGAGAAGGCGCCGAGCACGCGCGTTTGCTCCTGTTCGCCAGCGATCGCGACTGGTTTGGTCGCCTGGTGCGCGACTATCCCGACGCGGCCTTCGAGGCTCTGCGATTCGGGCCGGAGGACATCGAAATCATTCAATCGTCGGATGGCGCACCCATAGACGACATCCTCACGGAAACCGACAACCGCGCCTCCGCCGACGCCATCACCGAAACAGTAAGACGCTTCACCGACGACACCGAGTGCGCGTTACATGTGTCCATCGCGGGCGGGCGCAAGACCATGGGCTTTTATGCCGGTTACGCGCTTTCCTTGTACGGTCGCGCGCAGGATCGCCTATCTCACGTCCTCATCTCTTCGCCTTTCGAGTCGAGTTGGGACTTCTTCTATCCGACGCCTTACCCGCGCACGATCGAAAGCCGCCAGACCAACCGGCCCATCGACGCCAAGGACGCTGAGGTCAGCCTAGCGGATATACCTTTCGTGCGCCTGCGCCACGGCCTGCCACGCGACCTGCGCGAGGGCCGCGCCAGCTTCAGCGCGGCGGTGGGCAAGGTACAAGAGAATCTCGGTCCGCCCGAGTTGGTTATCGATCTGAAGCGCCGCCGCATTCGCGCGGCCGGAAAACTGATTAGCCTGACGCCAGCCGATCTCGCCCTGCTCGCGGTTTTCGCAAAGCGCGCCCAGACCAACGAACCTGCTCTGCCGGC
>Ga0136621_1001301_pt1 | contig 10109 bp, 12 predicted proteins | sample AntDryUQ445A2306_FD_104673 | JGI IMG/M metagenome (GOLD analysis project Ga0136621, IMG submission 104673) | Polar desert sand microbial communities from Dry Valleys, Antarctica - metaG UQ445A (23.06) | ecosystem: Environmental > Terrestrial > Soil > Desert | place: Antarctica: Dry Valley...
GGCTAGGGGCGCAGGCGGTCGACGATCGGCTGTGCCCAGCGATCCATGACGCCGTTGAAGAGCACGAACAGGTAGATCATGCAGGCGATGGTGCCCCCCAGGCTGAACGCGTAGGCGATCACCGCAAGGGCGATGCCGACGACGTTGAAGATCATCAGTCGCATCGCGCTGGAGCCTATCCAAACCCGGGCGCTGTCATCGCATCACGGGCGGCGCCGATGAACTCCGCCACCGAGGCCGCGGCTTCTTCAGCGTCGCCGCTCTCGGCAACGGCCCGGACCAGTCGGGACCCGACGATCACGCCGTCGGCGATGCGGCCGACCTCGGCCGCCTGATCGGGCGTGCCGATCCCGAATCCGACCGCGGCAGGCACCGATGCGTCCGCCTTGACGGCCGCGACCAAATCGCGCAAATCAACCGGGACGTCGGCGCGCTCGCCGGTGGTGCGGGTGTCGGAGACGACGTAGACGAAGCCCGTGGCTTGCCCGCAGATCGCCGCACGCCGAGCCGGCGGCGTGGTCGGCGCGATCAGGGGAATCAGGGCAAGGCCGTGGCCGGTGAGCGCCGCGCTTAGGTTTCCCGCCTCCTCGGGCGGCAGGTCAGGGACAATCGCTCCGGAGATCCCGGCCGCGGCGACTTGCGAGGCGAATGCTTCAAACCCGCGCGCGAGCACCATGTTGGCGTAGACCATCACGACCACTGGCAAACGGTCCACGATCTCCGCGGCGGCGACGAGCGACGACTCAAATGTCGCGCCGCCGTCGAGCGCCCGGGTCGCCGCGGCGTGGATCACCGGCCCGTCGGCCAGGGGATCGGAGAAGGGGACGCCCAGCTCGACCAGGTCCGCGCCCGCGTCGGCATAGGCGCCGGCAACCGCCGTCGCCGTGGCTTGATCGGGGAAGGCGCCCATCATGTATGGCATCAGGGCGGCGCGGCCGTCGCTGCGAGCGGTCGCGAAGGCCGCACCGATGCGCTCAGCCCCGGTCATGCCGCCGCAGGTGCTCCGTCACCTCGGCGAGGTCCTTATCGCCCCGGCCGGAGAGAGTCAGCAGGTCGTAGCCGGTGGCCGGAGCGCCTTCGTCCGCAAGGAGCCACGCGATCGCGTGGGCCGACTCGAGCGCCGGGATCAAGCCTTCCAGGCGAGCCGTTTCCCTGAATGCCAGTACCGCCTGATCGTCGGTGACCGACTCATACCGTGCGCGGCCGATATCGCGCAGGTGAGCGTGCTGAGGGCCGACGCCCGGATAGTCGAGGCCGGCCGAGACCGAGTGCGCCTCCAGGATCTGACCGTCGTCATCCGCGAGCACTGCCGACAACGTCCCGTGAAGGACCCCGGTACTGCCGGCCCCAAGCGAAGCGCCGTGACGGCCGGACGCGATCCCCTCCCCCCCGGCTTCGATACCGATCAGCTCTACGTCAGCGTCATCCAGGAACGCGGTGAAGGTGCCGATCGCGTTGGAACCGCCACCCACGCAGGCGATCACCCGGGCGGGAAGCTCCTTCTCGGTGGCCAGCAGCTGCTCGCGTGCCTCGTCACCGATCACACGCTGCAGGTCGCGCACCAGAGCGGGGTACGGAGCAGGCCCCGCCGCCGTGCCCAGCACGTAGTGCGTGTCGCGCACGTTCGTGACCCAGTCGCGGATCGCGGCGCTGACCGCCTCCTTCAGCGTCGCGAGGCCGGCGTCCACCGGCTCGACACTGGCTCCCAGGAGCTTCATGCGCTCGACATTCGGCGCCTGGCGGCGGATGTCCTCGGAGCCCATGTAGATCACGCATTCCAGGTCGAGCAGGGCGCAGGCCGTCGCCGTGGCGACCCCGTGCTGGCCCGCGCCCGTCTCGGCGATCACGCGGGGCTTGCCCATCTTCTTGGCGAGCAGGCATTGCCCAAGGGCGTTGTTGATCTTGTGGGAGCCGGTGTTGGCCAGGTCCTCGCGCTTCAGGTAGACGAGGCGGCCGACGCGCTCTGAGAGGCGCTCCGCCCGGTAGATCGGGGTGGGCCTTCCGATGTAGTCACGGGCGAGGCCGTTGAGGCGATCCATGAAGCCGGGGTCGTCGCGCGCCTCGACCCACGCGGTGGCGAGCTCGTCGAGAGCCGCCATCAAAACCTCAGGGACGAACCGGCCGCCGTAGTCGCCGAACCGCGATTCCAGGTCGGGCACGGCTCCCCCTGCCGCGCCGGCGGGCTCGCTCACGGGCTCACCTCACTTCTGGCGGCCTCGGCCTGGCGGCGCTCTTCGGCCTCCGCAGCCAGGCGGTGCTCTTCCGCCTCCCGCTCGCGACGAATGAGATCGCGCTCGCGTGACTCCGTGAAGTGCTCGGGCTCTGAGGCCGGCCGTGGACCGGTGGGACCGCCCACCTCGTCGGCGATCCGGATGAACTCCGCCATCTTGCCGTGGTCCTTTACGCCGGGTGCGCTCTCGACGCCGCTGGCAGTGTCGAGAGCGAACGAACGCGTTGACTCGATGGCCTCGGCGACGTTCGCGGGCGTCAAGCCACCCGCAAGGATCATCGGTGTCCGCGAACGGCGCGATCGCAACAGGGTCCAGTCGAACGGTTGCCCGGTGCCGCCGGGCTGCCCCTCGCGGTGGGCGTCAAGCAGGTGAAAGTCGGTGCGGTAGGAGCGCGCCAGATCAATGTCGGCGGCGGTGCGGACCCGAATCGCCTTGATCACTTTCAGCCCCGTCCGCCGGCCGACTTCGTGACAGAACTGAAGGCCTTCGTCGCCGTGAAGCTGAACCATGGAAAGGTGCTCGTTCTCGGCCGTGCGCACGATGTCGTCGATCGGAGCGTTCACGAACACACCAACGACTTCCAGCCGCCGCCGAAGGGCGGCACCGATCTCCGTCGCCGCCATCGGGTCACAGCGCCGAGGGCTCCCCGCCCAGTGGTTCAGGCCGATCGCCCAGGCACCCAGCTCCGCGGCAGCCTCGGCATCCTTGACGTTGGTTATTCCGCAGAACTTGACGCGCATGTCTCGTCAAGCATGCCAAGCCGCTACCGGCCGGCTCGGTTTCAGCCTTTATAGGACCTCGTGCTCCCGCGTAATCTGCTCGTCCCCGGTCAGCTCCCGCACCGCCTGCTCCGGATCGTCGGCGCGCATCAGGCTCTCGCCGATCAGGACGGCGTCGACGCCGATCCGATCGAGCTCCGCAATCTGCTCGCGACTCTCGTATCCCGACTCGGCGACGACGGTCTTGCCCGCCGGCACATCGACGACCAGCTCGGCTGTCGTCTCGATATCGACCGTCAGGTCTCGCAAATTGCGGTTGTTGATGCCGATCACGTCAACGTCGAGCTCCAGAGCGACCTCCAGGTCGCGATCGTCATGGACCTCGACGACCGTGTCCAGATCAAGCTCCTGCGCCTCGTCATGCAATCGGGCGAGCTCCTCGGGCTCGAGCGCCGCGACGATCAGCAGGACGGCATCCGCTCCATGCACCGCAGCCTCGATGAGTTGGTATGGATCCACGACGAAGTCCTTGCGTAGCAGCGGCAGCTCACATGCCGCCCGCGCTGCCCGCAGATCGTCCAGTGAGCCGCCGAACCTCGACTCCTCGGTCACGATCGAAAGGGCCGCGGCGCCGCCACGTTGGTAGGCGGGGACCAATTCCTCGATCGCCGCTCCCGGCCTGATCTCACCCGCGCTCGGTGATTGGCGCTTGAACTCCGCGATCACGGAGATCCCGGGCCTGACCAGGGCCTCCTTGAACGGCCGGTCATCACCGCGCGCTTGAAGCCGGCCGCGAAGCGCTTCCAAAGGGACCTGCTGACTGCGCGCCCGCACCGTGCGCCGCGCCGCTCCGACCAACTCGTCGAGCCTGCTCATTCGGCTGACAGGCTACCGGGAGAGAGCTCGTTGGTCAGGGCTTCGAGTCTCTCCAGCACGTCAGCTGCCGCGCCGCTTTCGATCGCCTCGCGGGCGCGATCGACCCCGCTTCCCAGGTCATCGGCACCCCCCGCCGCCAGGATGGCAGCACCGGCGTTGGCCACCACCACGTCGCGAGCCGGGCCCGTCTCCGAGCCGTCGAGCACCGACTTCACCACGGCGGCGTTCTCCTGGGGCGAACCGCCCGCGATGCTCTCCAGCGGTGCCTGCGCGATCCCGAGGTCGGCGGGCGCCACGTTCCAATCCTTCGTGCCGCCGCCGACGACCTCGACAATCCGCGTAGATCCGGCAATCGAGACCTCGTCGAGGCCGTCGTCGGCCGAAACGACCAAGGCCCGCTCGCAGCCGAGCCCGATCAGGGCCTCCGCGATGGTCTCCTGATAGCGCCGGTCGGATACTCCCAATAGCTGGCGGCTGGCGCCGGCGGGATTCGTCAACGGCCCGAGGAAGTTGAAGATCGTGCGCACGCCAAGTTCCTTGCGCACGGGCATGACGTGCTTCATCGCCGCGTGGTGGCGCGGCGCGAACATGAAGCCGAAGCCCACCTCGTCGATGCAGCGTGCGACCCCGTCGGGATCGAGGTCGATCCGGACACCGAGAGCCTCGAGCGGATCGGCGGATCCGGAGCGTGAGGTATTCGACCGGTTACCGTGCTTGGCGACCGGGAAGCCCGCCCCGGAGGCGACCAGCGCGGCGGCCGTCGAGATGTTGAACGTCGAGGGCCCGCCGCCCGTTCCGGCCGTGTCAACCAGGCCGTCGCGACCGGTATCGACCGAAGCCGCGAGCCGCCGCATCGTTCGGGCCAGGCCGGTCAGCTCGGCTACCGTCTCGCCCTTGGCGCGGAGGCCAATCAGGAAGGCCGCCGTCTGCACCTCCGACGCGCGACCCTCCATGACCTCGTCCAGCACCGCCTGGGCATGGTCGGCGCTCAGGTGCGTGCCGGAGCTGACGGCATCGATCGCTCGCGTCAGGACGTCGTTAGGCATCCGCTTGCTCCAGAAAGTTGGCGAGCAGCCGCTTCCCGTCCGGAGTCAGGATCGACTCCGGGTGGAATTGGACGCCCACGGCGGGCAGGTCCTTGTGGCGGACGGCCATCACCACATCTTCGTAGGTCGCGGTGACCTGAAGCTCGGCCGGCAGGTCCGGTCCGGCGATCAGCGAGTGATAGCGCCCGACCCGAAGCGGAACCGGGAGCCCCTCGAAGATCCCCTCGCCGTCGTGCTCGACCAGCGCATCCTTGCCGTGGATCGGCTCGTGCGTGATCACGCTTCCCCCGAAGGCCGCGACCAGCGCCTGGTGGCCGAGGCAGACGCCAAGGGTCGGGACGCCGGCCTCGGGGAACGCGCGCGAAGCCTCGACCGAGATGCCCGCCTCGTCGGGGGTGCAGGGACCGGGCGAGATGACGAGCCGGTCGAAACCGCGCGCCCTAAGCTCGCCCACCTCCGCCCGGTCGTTGCGAACCACCTCAAGCTCGGCCCCAAGCTCGCCCAGATACTGGACGAGGTTGTAGGTGAACGAGTCGTAGTTGTCGATCACGAGCACTCTCAACTTCCCTCCCTGGGGGGTCAATCTGCTTTCGCGCCTTACGTCGCTCATCAGATCTATGGCCACTCCGGCTGGGCCACGGCGAGCTCGACGGCCTTGAAAACCGCCTTCGCTTTGTTGACCGACTCCCGATACTCATAGGCTGGGTCGGCGTCGGCGACCGTTCCGCCGCCCGCTTGAACGTGGGCAACCCCATCCTTGACGACCACCGTGCGGATGTGAATCGCGGTGTCGAGGTCGCCGTCGAACCCCAGATAGCCGATCGCGCCGCCGTAGGAACCACGCTTGTGTGGCTCGAGCTCGTCGATGATCTGCATCGCCCGCACCTTGGGGGCACCCGAGAGGGTGCCCGCGGGCAGGCACGCCTTCAGCGCGTCCATCGCGTCGACACCTTCACGCAGGTTGCCGGCCACGCGGCTGACGATGTGGAGGACGTGCGAGTAGGTCTCGACGACCATCAGCTCCTCGACCGCGACCGACCCGTACTCGCAGACGCGGCCCAAATCGTTGCGGCCGAGGTCGACCAGCATGACGTGCTCCGCCCGCTCCTTGGGATCTGCCAAAAGCTCCTCGGCGTTGCGGCGGTCCTCTTCTTCGTCCGTTCCGCGTGGATAGGTGCCGGCGATCGGCCGGGTCTCGATGCGCTTGCCGGCCACCTTGATCAGCGGCTCAGGCGAGGCCCCCGCGATCTGGAAGCCGCCGAAGTCCAGGTAGTACATATACGGCGACGGATTCACCGTGCGCAGGCCGCGGTAGATCGAGAAGGCCTCGACCGGGACCGAGGCGGAGAAGCGCTGGGATGGAACCACCTGGAAGGCGTCGCCGGCGTGGACGTAGTCGATGATCGTGGCGACGTTCGCCTCGAACTCCTCGCGGGTCAGGTTGGACTCGAAGCGAACGTCGCCGCCGGAGCGCTCGGTTGGCGCCTTGCGAGGTACTGGCCGCTCCAGGGCCATGCGAGCCGACATGATCAGGGCGGATGCGTCACCGGCCCCGTCGAAGGGAAACGCGATCAGGGCGACCTCGTGCTTGGCGTGGTCGAAGACCAGCATCAGCTCGCAGACCATCAAGGCCATATCGGGGAGTCCCAGCGGGTCGGGATTCGGGTCGCTCAATGGCTCGACGGTGCGGACCAGGTCGTAGCCGAAGAAACCCACGGCCCCGCCGCCGAAGGGCAGTTCGTCGTCGAACCCAGCCACCTGGTAGCGCCCGACGAGGCCGCCGGCCAGGCCGTATGGATCGCCGCCGTCGGAGAGGCTCCAGGTCAGCGTCTCGTGCGGCTTGAAGCCCAGGAACGAGTAGCGCCCCAAGCGTCCCTGCTCGGCCGACTCCAAGAGGTACGCCGGGCCGCCGAACTCCTGACGCAGCTTCAGAAAAGCCGAGACGGGGGTCTCGCAGTCGTCGACGAACCGCTCGACGACCGGGACGACGGTCGCCTCAGCGGCGGCGGCCATTGAGCGCCTCCAGGACCACGGCCAGGCTCACATCCCGGGATCTGAGCAGGACCAGCAAGTGGTAGAGCACGTCGGCGGCTTCGCTTGCGACCCGCTCGCCGGACTCCTGGCGGGCAGCGCGGGTGACCTCCTAGGCCTCCTCCATGACCTTGTCCGCGATCCGCTCGGGGTGATCCAGAAGCTCGACCGTGTAGGAGCCGTCAGGGCGCTCTGACTGGCGCTCGTGCAGGGTGCGCTCGAGCGCTGCCAGGGCCTCATGCGTACCGGGCTTCGGCTCCTCCCCGCTCTCGTACTCACGAAAAAAGCAGGAGCGGGCGCCCTTGTGACAGGCGGGGCCGTTCGGCTCGACCAGGGCGACGATTGCATCAGCGTCGCAGTCGTAGCGCAGCTGCTTGAGCCGCAGGACGTTGCCCGACGTCTCCCCCTTTCTCCACAACTCCTGCCGCGAGCGGCTCCAGAAGTGGACCTCTCCGGACTCGCGGGTCAGCCGCAGCGCGTCGGCGTTCATAAAGGCGAGGGTGAGGACTTCACCGGTGTTCGCATCCTGGGCCACGCACGGCACCAGGTCGTTGTCGTCGAACCGAATCGGGTCCCCGTCTGGCATCCGGTGAGTCTACGAGTGCGGCAGAATGGTCATGCGGATGGACATCCAGCCCTACCTGCTCGAGGCGCGACAGATGCAAGCGCTGTCGCTCGGTGTCCATATTCCTCTCGTCTGCTTCGGCATCGCCTTCCCGGCGATGGTGCTGTTCGCGGAAGGGCTTTGGCTGCGGACCGGTGATCCAACCTACAAGGCGCTGGCGCGACGCTGGTCGAAAGTAATGATGATCCTGTTTGCGGTCGGGGTCGTGACCGGCACAATCCTCTCCTTTGAGCTGGGCCTGCTTTGGCCGCGGTTCATGGAGGAATGGGGCGAGGTCTTCGGTGTCGCCTTTGCCTTGGAGGGGTTCTCGTTCTTTATCGAGGCGATCTTCATCGCGATCTACGTCTACGGCTGGGATCGCCTCTCCCCTCGCGCTCACATGCTGAGCGGAATCCCGATCGTGATCGCGGGCATCACCGGATCCGCCTTCGTGATTGGGGTCAACGGCTGGATGAACAACCCCGAGGGATTCGACCTGGTCGACGGCGAGCTCGCGAACGTCAGGCCGATGGCAGCGCTCTTCAACTCGAACGTCTGGCACGAGCTCGTCCACATGTACCTGGCGGGGTTCCTCGTCTGCGGGTTCCTTGTCGCGGGCGTCTATGCCATGGCCCGTATGGGCGGGCGTCGCGACCGCTATCACCGCGCGGGGCTGATCATCCCGCTCGCGTTCGTCGCCCTGGCGGCCCCGGCGCAGGTGGTCGTCGGGGATTGGGCGGCGCGAACGGTGGCGGAGAACCAGCCGACCAAGCTCGCCGCGTTCGAGGGTCTGGAGGAGACCACGGCAGGGGCGGGGCTGACGGTGGGCGGCATTTACCTCGGCGGTAAGACGTACGGGGGCGTCGAGATCCCGAAGCTGCTCTCGTTCCTGGCCTTCCACGATCCCGACGCCAGGGTCGAGGGACTGACTGCGGTACCGGAGTCGGATCGGCCGCCAGTGGCGGTCGTCCGCAACTCGTTTCAGGTAATGGTCGGAATCGGAACGTTCCTTGTGGCGCTCGCTGCGTGGTTTCTGGTAGCGCGTCTTCGGCACGGCCGGTTGCCTGCGTCGGCCTGGTTCCTGCGCGCCGTGGTTGCGGCAGGGCCGCTGGCGATCGTCGCCCTGATCGCCGGCTGGATCACGACTGAGGTCGGGCGCCAGCCGTGGATCGTCTACGGCTTGATGCGAACGGAGGAAGCCGTCACGGGAGCGGATGGCATCCCCGTGGGCTTCGCGACTCTAATCGTCGTTTACCTCGCCCTGGGCGCGACCGTCCTTTACCTGCTGAGACGTCTTGCTCGCACGCCTCCGGAGGTCGAGGACTGATGGCCGCGGACCTGGTGCTGGCACTCCTGATCGTTGGCCTGACCGCCTACGCCGTGCTGGGCGGCGCCGACTTCGGGGCGGGCTTCTGGGACCTGACCGCCGGAGGCGCCAAGGGCGGCGCCCGCGTCCGCGGCCTGATCAAGCGCTCCATGAGCCCGGTCTGGGAGGCTAATCACGTCTGGCTGATCTTCGTCCTGGTGATCCTTTGGACGTGCTTCCCGCCCGCGTTCGCGGCGATTATGGACACGCTCTACGTGCCGCTCTTCATCGCCGCCGTCGGGATCATCTTCCGTGGCGGTGCCTTCGCCCTTCGCGGTGAGGCGGCCACTATCGGGGAAGCTCGAGCGCTTGGAGCGATCTTCGCGACCTCGTCAGTCCTGGTGCCGTTCTGCCTCGGCGCCACGGTCGGAGCCGTCGCCTCTGGCCAGGTGCCGTCCGACGACGCGCTCGGCGCCTGGACGAACGCTACCTCCCTGCTTGCGGGGGCGATGGCTGTGGTGACCGGCGCGTTCCTGGCCGCCGTCTTCATGGCGGGAGATGCGCGCCGAGCGGGGCTGGATGACCTCGTTCGGGCGTTCAGGCGTCGCGCCCTGGGTGCCGCGGTCGTTGCCGGAGCACTCGCCCTCGGCGGCATTGCGATCGTCAACGCGGACGCCCCCGCTCTGTACGACGGACTCACATCGGGCGCCGGCTTTGCCTGCGTGATCGTCTCCGGGCTCGGGGGCCTGGCAACAATCGGGCTGGTCCGGGCAGGCGGCTGGAGCTCGGCCCGCTTCACGGCTTCGGTCGCCGTGGGGGCCGTCCTGATCGGCATGGCGGTTGCGCAGAGGCCTGACTTCCTCCCCGGCGAGCTGACGCTCGAAGAGGCGGCGGCTGGAGACAGCACCCTCGTCGTCACCCTGATCAGCGCTGCTGCCGGCCTCGCGATCCTGCTGCCGTCGCTGGCGCTCCTCTTCCGGCTGACCCTGACCGGGACGCTCGACCAGGAGTTCCACCCGATCGGCGACGAGGAGGCCAAGCGATGAGCCGAAACGTCACAGGGGCGCTGGCCGTCTTCGGGCTGGGGGTCGCTTTGATGCTGATCTTGGACTCGACCTGGGCACGGATCACGGGCGTGGCCTGCCTTCTGGCCGGCATCGTCCTCGGCGCCTTCGCTATCGCGACGCCCGGGTTCATCGGCGAACTTGACGACGCCTCGGAGCGCCCGCACGCCGAGTGATGAGAGACCGGACACTATGTACGGTCTGTCGACACTCGGCGGTTTCTCGCTACCCC
>Ga0136621_1001302_pt1 | contig 10108 bp, 12 predicted proteins | sample AntDryUQ445A2306_FD_104673 | JGI IMG/M metagenome (GOLD analysis project Ga0136621, IMG submission 104673) | Polar desert sand microbial communities from Dry Valleys, Antarctica - metaG UQ445A (23.06) | ecosystem: Environmental > Terrestrial > Soil > Desert | place: Antarctica: Dry Valley...
ACGCGCAGAGAATAGCGGAAGACGACTTACAGAGATATGATCGTCCGGGATGCGACAGTTACCAAAGCTCGCCCATCGCGGCGAGCTTATGACCAGGCTGACGGAATTGGGCAACGTTATTGTCCTGGCTGAAGATTTCGGCGACCGCCGACAGCATGCCGTGAGGAAAAAAGAAACCGCCCAGGAACTGGTACAAAGCGCAAGCGCCCGACTGGAGCGGCTCTTAAACCAACTTGCGGAACTCACGGTGCGCCAGACTATTCTGGCTGCCGGCGAGAAGATCGAAACGCTGTACGGCCGGCTCGGCGCGCACCGCAAGGCAATGCTGGATCGGCCGCATCTCGACTCTGAACACAAACAATTGCTGGCCGACGCTGTGGCGTTGCTAAAAGATGTACGCCCCGACATCGCGCTGGATGATGCCGAAACACTGCGGCCGATATTGGTTAGGCGGCAGCGCATCAACGGGTTGAGCAACCAGTTTGAACGCCTGGTTTCGCGCGTAAAAGAAACCGCAAAACAAGTGCGGCAAGCGCAGGCGAATCTGGAGCAGGCTCGCGAGCAGCGCCTCCAATTGCCGGATGCGCGCTCAACCGATTCTCTGCGCCGTGACGTCGCCATGGCGCGTAAGCTTGGAGACCTGGACAACGCGATCCACGCCGATCGGCTTGAGCTTGCGCAGGGGCAAGCACAATGCAGCGACGATCTGGCGCGGCTTACACTCTGGCGAGGTGCATTGAAAGACGTGGCCGGCGTGCCGGTACCGATGCGGGAAAGTGTCGATCGATTTGACGCACGGTACGAAGAATTGAGCAAACATGTTCAACGGCTCCAGGATAAGCAAAGCGAATACCAGACGACGTTGCATGACGCTGTAAGACAGCTTGATGAGATCCATAATACGGGCGCGGTGCCAACGGAAGATGATTTAAATGAAGCCAGGTTGGTTCGCGATCGTACCTGGGGTCTGTTGCGCCGCCACTGGATCGACGGCGAAGATGTGACCGCGCAGGCAAGCGCGTTACACACGGAGCTTGCGTTGCCGGATGCGTTTGAGAGCGATCTGGCGCGAGCCGATGAATTGGCGGATCGCTTGCGCCGCGAGGCTGATCGCGTTCACAAGCAGGCGAACCTGCTGGCCACAAAAGACAACGCGACACAAAGCGTTGCCGAACTCGCGGGGCAAATGGCAGTGTGCGCTGATAATGAAAGAACGATCGATTCTGAGTGGGTGGCTCTGTGGAAAGCCGTCGGTGTTCAGCCGCGCGCGCCGCGCGAGATGCGCGAATGGCTGAACAGGATCGACAATCTGCGCGAAAAGGCAGGCCGCCTGAGTACACTCCGGCAGCAAGCCAATGCACATGAGCGTGATCGCGATCGGCACATCGACATACTCAAGCGAGGGCTGCGGGCGCTTGGCACGGATACACCCAATTCGACGTCACTCGAATACGTCCTCGCGCGCAGCGAGGAGGTCGTGGCGGAACTGGATGCGCGGCTGAGAGCGCGCGAAAAGCTCGATCAGGCAATCGAAACACTAAGGGGCGCCCTGGACGTCGGACACACCGAGCACCAGACGGCCGCAGAGGAGCTGAATGCCTGGAAACGTCAGTGGCAGGATGCGGTCGAGGGGCTGTGTCTCGGCGGCGAGAAATCGCCACTCGAAACCGCCGACATCCTGGAAAGACTCAGGCAGATGTTCGATAAACAAAACGAGATCAACAAACTGTAAATTCGGATTCAGCAAATCGACGATGATGCCTTGAGTTTTCGCAATGAAGCGCGGCGCGAGGTGAAAAGTGCCGCGCCCGAGCTGTCGAAGCTGACCGAAGAGGACGCCGTGGCTCGCCTCAACACATTGCTGACTGATAACCGCACGTGTCAATCTAAACGCGCGCAGATCGAAGATCAGATTCGGCAAGCGCGGCAGGATATCGACAAGCACGAAGTCACAATCAATACCATGACGGCTCGCCTGGATGACCTTTGCATTGAGGCAGGTTGCGAAAACCACGGGGGGCTGGAGCTGGCGGAGCGCAGGTCGGCTGATTACCTGCGGCTGCGCACAGATATCGAAGGTACCGAAATGGATTTGCTCCACGACGGAGAAGGCGACACAGTGGCGGCGCTGGAAGCGCAAGCCGGGGAAGTCGATCGCGATACGCTGCCGGCTACTATCGAAACACTAACGGCCCGCATCGATGAGGAACTGGAGCCCGCGCGAACGACTCTCGCTGGCGCAAAAGGCAGACAGGAAAAAGAATTGGAGTTCATGAACGGCGGCGAGAAAGCGGCAGCGCTCGCGGAACAGTCACAGGCAATGCTGGCGAGTATCCGCGCAAGCGCCGAGCGATACACGCGGGTTAAGCTCGCGGCGCGGATTCTGCGTAATGAGATGGAGCGCTATCGTAACGAAAATCAGGGCCCGCTGGTCAGGCGTGCGAGTGAACACTTTGCCATTCTCACGCGAAGCTCGTTTCAGATGCTCCTGACTGACTTCAATGAAAAAGACGAAGCGGTGCTGATCGGTTCGCGCGCCAGCGGACAGCAAGTTCGTGTCGAAGGCATGAGCGCCGGCACCCGGGCTCAGCTTTACCTGGCGTTGCGGCTCGCCTCGCTTGAAAAGTACATGGAAACGGCTGAGCCAATGCCATTCATTGTGGACGATATTCTGGTCGACTTCGATGACGAGCGTTCCGCCGCCGCACTGCGAGCCCTAGCGCAACTGGCTCGAAAAACGCAGGTCATCCTCTTTACGCATCATCAGCGGGTCGTGGAACAAGCGCAAGCGCTGGATGGCGCGGCGCATGTGCATACCTTATGACGCTCGGCGCGACCCTCAACATCCGACATAATGGTTTGCCATAGGAGTTATCAATGAACAAGAGCTTCTGCAACGGATTACGGTCGATTAATGATCTGCTTCTGCAAACCGTACATTCGGCACCGATGGCATGGATATGCGGGTCTGCATCACTTACGGCGCGGAGATGCCCGAGAACGCGACGTGATATCGCATCGGCGAAGATTGCGCGAAGATCAAACTGCGAGAGAGCATCCTATGGCGTTTAATCGCGTACGCCGCGCCGTTATATGATCGTTCCGCGACGACTAGTTGATTTGGCGGCGGTTGCCGCGCATTACGACGAGCTGGATCTTTTTTACCGCGAGATCTGGGGCGAGCACGTGCATCATGGCTTGTGGCGCGGCGGCAATGAGACGCCGGAGCAGGCGACTCTTGCGCTCGTGCAGCGCGTGGCGGAGCTTGCGCGCATCGTTTCGGGTGATCGCGTGTGCGATATCGGTTCCGGCTACGGCGCGAGTGCGCGGTGGCTGGCGGAACATCGTGAGGCGCAGGTGATGGCGCTGACGGTGACACCTGCGCAGCATCGATTCGCGTCGATGTTGAATCCGCACGGTGAAAACCCTGTTTATTTACTGCGCGATTGGCACGAGAATGGTCTCGACGCGGAATCCTTCGATGCCGCAATCGCCATCGAGAGCATGTCGCACATGGCGGACAAGAAACGCGCGCTTGCCGAGGCCGCGCGGGTGCTCAAACCTGGCGGTCGGCTGGTGATGTGTCTGTGGCTGGCGGGCGAGAATCCCGGCCGCCTCGCATCGCGCCATCTGCTCGAACCAATCTGCCGGGAAGGACGGCTGCCCGGCTTGCCGACTGAAGTCGAATACCGCAGTTTGCTCGCGGACGCGGGTTTCGAAATACAACAGTTCGATGACGAGAGCCGCACGGTGCGGCGCACCTGGACCATCTGCATCGCGCGCGCGATGAAGGCGGTTTGTGTGGATCGCCGTTACCGGCGTTTTCTGTTCAACGCCGAGATGCGCAACCGCGAATTTTTCTTGACGATGTTTCGCATTCTCGCTGCGTATCATCTGGGCGCGATGCGCTACGGTATTGTCGTCGCGCATAAAGCGCCATAAGGGGGATGAATATGCCTATCAAGCTTCGCCATCGTGACCCAGCTGCTCACGAAATCATGGACGATCCCGACTGCGATCCGCAAACGCTTCACAACACCTATCGCCAGTTCCGCTACGTAAACGTGATCGCGCGTTCGAAGTGGATTTACCAGCGCTGGGTGCGGCCGGCAATGAAAGACAATCCGGCGCAAACCCATTCGCTGCTGGACATCGGTTTCGGCGGCGGCGACATCGTCTTTCAGATGGCGCGCTGGGCGGAACAGGACAGCCTTAAGTTGAATGCCACCGGCATCGAGCTCGATTCACGCGCACTGGACTACGTGCGAACCTTCCAATGGCCACGAAACGTATCGTTTAGAGTGGCGGATGTTCACGACCTGGCGGCGAGCGGCGAACGCTTCGACTTCGTCATCTCCAATCACATGCTGCACCATCTCGATCAAAGGCAATTCGGCGAGATGCTCGAAAGCGCAGCTACGGTCAGCAAGCGCTTCGTGTTGTTCATCGATTTACGGCGCAGCGACGTGGCCTACCTGCTGTTCGCTGCCGGCACACGACCCTTCTTCCGCAAATCGTATATCCGCCACGACGGCCTCGCCTCCCTGCGGCGCAGTTATACGTTCGACGAACTGAAACAGATCGCACCACCGGGGTGGAAGGTGCAGCGGTTGTTTCCGTTTCGGCTGATTCTGAGTCATCGCAAATAGGACTAGCGGGTTGATGATCTCGACGTGCGAAACGTCTGCGATCTCGCTTGTATACTTCACGGCAGGCCGATCACCGAACCGTACTCGAAATTATACCTTTCGCCCTATCGGCGGGAGAGAACCGTTCAGCTCTTCGTGAAGTACGAATGTGTGTACGGTATTGCAAAGAGTTCGGTTTATCGCAGGTTACAGCAAATCAGTACGCGCCTGCCCTGAGCTGCCAGTAGCCGGGCCGACGATGTGCATGAGCGATCGCAATAATCTGTATCGCGTCGGATGTTACGGCGAAGATTAGCGAATACGGGAATCGGGTCAACACGAGCCTGCGCAACTGCGCGTCAATGCGAGGCGCTATTTCAGGCTGATTCATCAACAATTCGATGCCACGCCGCACTTCATCACCAAATCGCTCTCCAAGACCTGGAACCTCAGTCTCGTAATAAGCTGCGGCCTCGATAAATTCTGCTTGCGCGTCGGGATGGAATTCATACCTCATCCGCGAAGCCGCGCGCGCAGATTCTCGAATACGTGCTTGCCCGAAACCGGCTTCACCGTCCCCTCGACAAGTTCCCGGTGCCGCTTCTGAGCCTCTTCCAGCCAGGCGCGCTCTACGTCCGGATCGGCCGGAGCATCCAGCTCTGCTATCAGCGTACGTAACAGTTGCTTCTTGTCCGCCACGCTGAGTGCGCGGATCTTATCCTCGATTTCTGCGATTGCTTTGGCCATGGCGGTCACCCTGATTTGTTCGATGCTTTGAGTCCGGCAAGTGCCCAAATTACCCACTACTCCACATAGAGAGGAAGGGGGATTTAATGCTTTCCATAACGCAACAGCTCAAGAACCGAGCGAACTTATTCCAGTGATACGCTGGGGAACTAATGGACGCATTCAGAAATCTGCGCGCCGCCTTCAAGATTCCCGTTACGGGTATGCGAGTTCCACGGAACACCCAGGTTTCGCGGGTACGCTGTGGACCCACCGATCATGAAACTAATGGTAGCACCGGTGCGATGCGACGGCTAACTTCGGTCCTAGGATACGCCGCATCAATACGTGACTTACAGTGTTCATCTCTGACCTCTTACATTCCAGCTTTCACTTCCGTTAGCTTTTTTCGACGTCTTTCATCGCAGCGCCCGATGACCCTAGATTCCGCTTCGCCCGATCAAGATTTAGCTCGTTGTACTCACGATTCCTTCAAAACCAGGCAATCCCGATAGTTAATGCCCCAGTCGGCTTTAAACGAGAACTCCCAGCGTTCCTCAGCAAATTTCAACAGTGAAACGCCCCGTTTCACGATCTGATTGGGACCCCAAGTCCGGTACCGCTCCGCCACTTCGTTCTCGCTGAAACTTCCCTCCCTATATAGCTTGCGCTTTTCTGGAAACGCGTAATTTTGTAGTGTCGCGTTCTTGCTTTGCGAGAGCAAGAGGAGGTTGCCGAGGGAGTTCTTATAGGAATTTGCCAGCCGTTTGGCGTTACCATGAGGAGCGAGCTTCTTCTCCATCCAGTATTCCTGGGTAGGGTTCTGCGGATAGATGTGTTCGATCGTCTCAGAGCCCACTTTTTGGAAGCTTTTCACCTTGCGATCCTGCATCGGTTTTCGATTAGGCGTTCGCCCAGTCAGCTACTCCTCGTACTCGAAGAGCAGATACTTGGTCCATTCCAGTCCGTAGTAGCCTGCGTTAGGTTGCCCCAGTGCCTGCTGAATATGGGTTTTGAACGTCTCGAGATTCAACCAGCCTTCCCAGGCAAACTGCGGATCCTCGTAGATGTAATCGCCGTCGTCTGTTTCTTCCCAGTGATTGACAACGCGAGTCCGAACGTATCGTGCTGTGTAGTCAACAGCTGAAGCAGCATCTCCCTTTAGCTCGTCTTCTGCACGATACAGGCGGTGGGCCAAATTAAGGAAATCCTTCCTTCCGATGTGGCTGCGTCGACCTGACACCAGGTAAATGAGCACGATGAAGTGTTCAACCTCACGTAGTAACGCGGCGGCAGGTTCCAGCAAGCTTTCCAGTGGTGTTAAATCCGCAATCTGCTCTTCATGGCCATTAAGCAGGCGCATATATGCAGCTAGTAAGAGTGGCTTGAAAGCAGTCCAGCGTAAATTGTCGATCTTTTCTAAATAATAGGCGTGCTTGTACGGGACGCGCTCAGCCGAGTGCAGGTGAAACCAGCACACCACGCCTTCCTCCAGGCTCAGTAAGTATTCTTCGAGCCGCTTTGTTGTCAGCTCACCTCCCCTTATCGCTTGAACCGTGAAGCACTCGTCGAACAAAGTTGTCTCAACTGCGCCGGCCTCGCCAGTATCAATTTTAAAGTAGATGAGCGTGTGGTTGCGCAGGAATTCGTCATCGCTTAGCTGCATTTTATGGTCCTTGCCGAGCCAGTTATAGATTGTGCGCCAAGTGCGATTTGAGCTATGACGCATCTGGTTTCGTATCTTTGTCTGTCTCTGAACACGAGCGTCCTCGGGCTCACCCGGTCGGGTGGACACCTGCAGCATTGTTGTTAGGAACATTACGCGATTCTTTAGCCGCTCCAAATTTGAAAGCTTCCTGCCTCGGTTATTTATCGTCTCATATGCGACATGGATATTGAACGATTCTGCATCGACCAGGACGACGTTGAACTGTAATCTCCGCGTTAGTTTGTCGAGCAATTCCGAGCAAATCGAATGGTCAGCGTCGCAAAGCTTAGGCCGGAAATATTTATCAAGTGCCTGCTCTATGTTGAAGGTGTAAACGCTGCACGTATCCGCAGAAGCAATCACAAGGTATCGCCGCAAACCTGGCCCGCGAAGAAGATTCGAGCTTCACTTCCCTCAGCGTACGCAAACGGATAGACGCTAGTACCATTCTCGTTACACCATAGATAGGTCTTTCCGATATCTCTGAATGCTTCTTTATGGTCGAGTCCCAAAGCGGTGATCCGATCTCGCAAAGCACGTAACAGAATGACAGATGTGGCCAAGCGCTGCTGGCCATCGACCACTTCGACTGACAATTTGCCACTCTCGGCAGGACCCAAATCTTTCAAGATCAGGGTTCCTGCAAAGTGGTAAGCATTAGGTTCTATATTTTGCAAGTCACCCCAGAATTCATCGACTTCATGGAGCCCCCACGCATATCCCCGCTGATAATCAGGCACAGTGAACAAATACTGGCTGAACAAGTCGTTAAGGCATTCGAATTTCATGAACTCTCCTAGAGTTTAGTTGTAGGGCAAGCTAAGGTTGCAAGAAATCACGTTCCAGCAGTAGAGTGCATAAGTCAAGCGCCAACGTGTTGAACCGCGATTAAGACAAACTGCTACAGAAATTTATTTGTAACGCACCACTGCGGCTTTGAGAGTTGCTGAGATTTCCCGCCGCAGCCCTCTCGGCCTTAGAACCTGAATCGAGTCACCTTGCGACAGAATCCACCACCTCAACTGCCACGAGTCCGCCACAGTCGCGGAAATGCGCGCGGCCCATTCTTCGTCGGGTGCTAGCGTTTGATCGGCCGACAGCGGCGTTTCTTCGAGGATGCGCTTGAGCCCGTCGTTTATGCGGGCCTCCAGGCGAATGGACTTGCCTGTGCCGAACTGCAACGCGCCAGATTGAATGTAAGCGTCGAGGTTGAAACCGTCCGCGCGTCGCGCGGGCTTGTTGAGCCTCGTCGCTTTCGATACGCGATGCAGGGCGTACAGACGCGGATCGGGATAGGTGAAGGCGGTTGCCACGAGGTAGGTGACCGGACCGCGCGTGATCAGCCCCAGTGGATGCAAACGAATGGCGCTCGGTTCTTCCGTGCCCATCGCGCGGTAATCCGCTTCCAGTTGCTGATTTGCGAGCAGCGCTTCCTGCACGGTTTCGAGTATGTCGATATCGATGGCAGGCGCGAGTAAGGGCAAGGTCGGCGGTACGCTGCGCACCTTGTCGGCCCATTGCGCTGTAGGATTGCGTTCCGCGAGCGTGGCGAGTTTGGCTTCGGCCTGTCTGAAACGCGGCTCCAGCGACTTGATGACGGAAGCTGGCAACAGGGGTCTCAAGGTGTCCTGCACCAGGCGCAGTGAAAGCGCTTCGGCGACTGTTATGCCCGGCAAGGCGGCGGGCGTATCGTAAGGCCATCGCCAGCCGTATGGCGGGCTCTTGTCGTTGCGGTCCAGGCGGAACACGTCGAGCAAGTCGTTGAGATCGCGCTCGACCGAGCGCTTGGTAACCGGGAAGCCCGCTTCCTTCAACGCTCGCGTCAATTCCGCGGCTGTCTTGCCCGCGCCGCGCGTCGGCAGCAGTTTCAGCAGTTCCCACTGCCGCGCCAGGGTGCGATGCTTTTTATCGGCGGGCATTCGGTCTCACTCCGGTCTGGAAGACGCGCGTGATCTCGACCATCGCCCAGGTGTCCCGTTCGCAGTAAATGAGCAGAGCCTCGCGCAGTTGCCGGCGGCGTTCGGGCAGGGTTTGCGGATGCAGTATTTCGGCGAACGCCGCCTGCGCCATACCGCCGTCAGCGACTTCCAGATCATCGTAGGCAAGCTCGGGCGCCACGGTCGGTAGCGCGGCCTTGAGTGACCACGACCCGCGCATCTCGGGATGATGATAGTGCTCGCGGGCGATCAAGTTAGTCTGGTTCGATTTGTTACCGTCGCTTCGAGCCATGTGGTAATCATTTCGCTGCGGCAGCGCTACACATCCGTCGATAATCGCAGATACCGCACTTCTCCGCGTTCGGCTTCGGCTCTAGTTTGCCTTTGCGCAGTGCTGCTGCCGCACCTTGAACCTTCTTTTTCACACCATCGAGAAGAGCTTCGTTAACCGAGTTCTGCTTCTTCTCTCGTTTGTCTAGGTTGTAAATCTCCACATAGTCCGCGTTTCGGCCAGTCAACTCCTGATAGCCCAGTGCGTAGATATGCAGCTGAGTACCGGTGACCTCCTCCGGCTGCGCTCGATGCGTCGACTTCAAGTCTACGATGCTCGTTTTATCGGTGTCCTTGCGCCGAATGAGATCGATGCGCCCGACAACCGACACGCCGTTGCCCATGTTGACTTCGATGCTCTTCTCTGAGAACTCGATGTTCGCAAACTCACTCTTGTTATCCAGAATGTATTCGGTGAGCACCTTGGTTGCAGCGCGCTCCAAATCGCCGCGTAGTTGCTGATACGCGTATGGTGTGTGCAGGTGCGTGTTCACGAGCCGGGGCACGTCCGCCTCGGTGATTGTTTCACCCCGGATCACGGCAGCATGAACTTCCGCGAGCGCATCGTGCAACGACTTGCCGTAGCCAAGCGCCTCGGCAATCGGCGCATTAAACCCGTATAGGATTCGAAGCTTAAATTGATAAGGGCACTCGAAGAAGTGAAGTGGACCCCAAAAACTGGACAGGGGTATAAGCTCTGATTTACATGCTATAGAGAGGCGGCGAGATGAGTCAGAAGCGCAAGCAGTACAGTGCCGAATTCAAGGCCAAAGTGACCT
>Ga0136621_1001304_pt1 | contig 10104 bp, 7 predicted proteins | sample AntDryUQ445A2306_FD_104673 | JGI IMG/M metagenome (GOLD analysis project Ga0136621, IMG submission 104673) | Polar desert sand microbial communities from Dry Valleys, Antarctica - metaG UQ445A (23.06) | ecosystem: Environmental > Terrestrial > Soil > Desert | place: Antarctica: Dry Valley...
ATTCCGGAGCGCATCGCGGACCTCGTGGCGGGCCGCTCGGCGTGGGCGGGCGTCCCGCGCGAAGCGCCGGCAGATCCATGACGAGCTAGATGCCGGTGCTCGACGACGTCCAGGCAGCCCTCGAGCGTGGCGAGCACGACGAGGTGCTGCGCCTCACCGATGCCACTCTCGCCGGGCGCCCGGGGGACGACGCGGCCCACGAGCTCCGGGCCCGCGCACTGCTGGCGATGGGCCGCCTCGAGGAGGCGGAGAGCCACGCGGCCGACGCCGTGCGCCTCGATCCCGACGAGATCCGCTACCGCGAGCTGCTGGCACAGGTGCTGTCGCGACGCGGTGCGCACCGGGATGCCGCCGCCGAGTTCGGGCGCCTTGCCCGCAACGACCCGCGGCAGCCCGATTGGACGGTCGCCGAGGCGCGGGAGCGCATCGGTGCCGCGCAGCCCTCGATGGGCGCCGACGCCGCCCGTCGTGCCGTTCGTCTCGATCCCGCGAACGGGCACGCGCAGTTGGCGCTGTCCCAGGCCCTTGCACGAACCGGCGATGCGCGTGGCGCGCTCAAGGCTGCGGCTCGCGCCGTGGAGCTCCTGCCCGGTGAGCCCGCCCCACGGGAGGCGCTGGCGGATGCGCTTTGGCTCGCCGACCGCGACGGCCAGGCCTTCGACGCGTTCCGGGACCTCGCGACGGAGCTTTCCGGCGCCGATCGTCACCGGGTCGTGGCCAAGGCGCGGACGCTCTATGGCCGGCAGGCAGGCACCCTCGGCAGCCTGATCGCGCGCATCGGCCCGCTGTTCGACCTGGCGTTCATGCGCGGGTGGCTTCGCGCCGGCCGATGAGCGACGAGCGACGCATCCAGACCGCTTCCACGGACCAGCTGTCCGCGGAGCGGTTCGCCGCGGTCGACGCGGTGTGCGAGGCGGCCTTCGGGTTCCCGTTCGCGCGCGCCTGGGAGCGGGTGGGGCAGGGGATCCACGTCATGGCCGAGGTCGATGGCCGGGTGGTCGCCCATGCCATGCTCGTCGATCGGCGCATCTACGTCGGCGGCGAGCTCGACACCGCGCTGGATGCCGCGTACGTCGAGAACGTGGCCACGCTGCCGGACGCGCAGGGCCGGGGGCACGCCACGGCGGTGATGAAGGAGGCGAGCCGCATCATCGGCGAGGAGTATGAGATCGGCGCGCTCGGCACCCGTGACCAGCCGTTCTACGGCCGCCTCGGGTGGATCGTTTGGGACGGTCCGACCTTCGTCCGCACTCCCGACGGCGAGCGGCTGCGGACCGCCGGCTCCGACGGCGAGGTGATGGTCCTCCGAACGGCACGCACTCCCGCCGGGATCGCGCCCGCTGAGCCTATCGCGATCGACTGGCGCGCAGGGGAGCCCTGGTAGCGCCGCCGAGGGCGACGCATGGGTACCACGAGCGACACCGGACCATACGGCCGCGGACGTGCCGAGCGCCCGAGGGGACGATGAGGCGCGATGACTCGTCCCCCGCGAGCCCCGGAGCCGGTGACCTGCCCGAACTGTGGTCGGGTGGCGCAGGGTGCCTCGCACTACTGCCCGGGCTGTGGCCTCGACTACTGGAAGGTGGCGGCCGGCGCGGCGGCCACCGCGGCCCGCCCACTGCCCGTACCGGCCACGCCCGATACCCGTCGTTCCGCCACGCTTGTGGCGATCGGTCTGGCCGGGCTCATCGCCGCCGGTATCGGCACCGCGGTGCCGGTATCGGCACCGCGGTGATCGTGGTGGGAGGGCTCGAGCCCGACGCGCCCGCGAAGCGCCAAACACGCTTCCGTCGCGCGGTCCCGAGGAGTTCGTCATCGAACGCTTCTTCTGTGAGGCCCGCAGCCCCTACGCCCGCTTCAGCTACGTCGTCGAAGGCTCCCTTCGCCAGTTGGCCCCGGAGCCGTTCGAGGCGTCGATCGCCGAGTCGGTGTTCGTGCATGGCGACGATTGGTTGAGTCGCGCGACGTTACGCCATCGACGGGGAGGAGCTCAAGGAGTCGCTGGCGGTGGTGGACGGCACCGTCTACGTCCAGGCCAGCGCCGACGCGGAGCGGTTGATCGGCAAGACCTTCGGGGATGCTCGTCCGGGGAGCCCGTTCTTCCGGATTGTCGCCGTCGGCGAGGTCGACTACGTCGATTCCGAGATGGATGAGGGCAACACCGTCCATCACCTGGTCGTGACGAAGTGGCTCGGCGGCAGCGGCACGGAGTACCGGATGGTCGGGGCGGGCCGTCTCGCCGACCGGGCCGGTCGCCTCGATATCTGGGTGACCAACGCCGGGGTGCCGATGAGGGCGCGCAGCGTCACCTCGTTCAGCCTTCAGCAGGGCGGCGTGCTCGGCCAATTCGCCACCGACCTGACGCTGACCTTCGACGATTGGGGGGACGTCGATTCCATCGGTCCGCCGAACGCTCCGGTCACCGAACCTGCCGCCGGTCGCGGGTGGGCGGCCGGAGGCTGACCGCCTGCCGGGGGTACAATCGGCGCTCCCCACGACCCTTCGCACGAGGAGCCCACCCTCCGCATGGCCACGACCACGCGCACGCTCGCGACGCCTGACGGCAAGCTGATCTATACCTTCGCCGAGGGCAACGCGCAGATGCGCGCCCTGCTCGGCGGCAAGGGCGCCGGCCTCTCCGAGATGACGAACGCGGGCCTGCCCGTGCCTCCCGGCTTCATCATCACGACCGAGGCGTGCAACGCCTACTACGACGCCGGCAAGGAGCTGCCGGAGGGGTTGTGGGACGGCGTGGTGGCGCACATGAAGGAGCTGGAGGCGCAGACCGGCAAGGGCTTCGGCAACGTGGACAACCCGCTCCTCGTATCGGTGCGCTCCGGCGCAGCCTTCAGCATGCCGGGCATGATGGACACCGTCCTGAACCTCGGGCTCAACCCGGACACGGTGCAGGGCCTCGTCGCGCTGACCGGCAACGAGCGCTTCGCCTGGGACGCCTGGCGGCGGTTCGTGGCCATGTTCGGCCGCATCGTGCTGGACCTGCGAGCGGAGGACTTCGACGAGCCGTTCGACGAGCTCAAGAGCCGCGCGAACGAGAAGCTCGACACCGACCTGACGTCTGAGCAGCTCCGCGAGATCGGCAACGAGTTCGCGCAGATCGTGAAGCGCAAGACCGGGGAGGAGTTCCCGACCGATCCGTATCGGCAGCTCGAGCTCGCCGTCCGTGCCGTCTTCGACTCGTGGTTCGGGAAGCGGGCCCACGATTACCGCGAGTTCAACAGGATCCCGCACGACCTTGGCACCGCGGTGAACGTGGTCACCATGGTCTTCGGCAACATGGGCGACGACTCGGGCACCGGCGTCGCCTTCACGCGCGACCCGAACACCGGTGAGAAGGTGCTGTACGGCGAGTACCTCACCAACGCGCAGGGCGAGGACGTCGTGGCGGGCGTGCGCACCCCGGCCAAGATCAGCCAGATGCGGGACGAGCTGCCCGCGGTGTACGCGCAGTTCGAGGAGATCGCGCAGCGGCTCGAGGGCCACTATCGCGACATGCAGGACCTCGAGTTCACCATCGAGCGCGGCACGCTGTACATGCTCCAGACCCGCTCGGGGAAGCGCACGGCTCCCGCGGCGGTGAAGATCGCCGTGGACATGGCCAACGAGGGCGTGCTCACGAAGGAGGAGGCGCTCCAGCGCGTCGACCCGGCGCAGATCGTCCAGCTGCTGCTGCCGCGCTTCGACGAGGCGGCCAAGGAGAAGGTGGGGGATCGCCTGCTGGGCAAGGGCCTGAACGCCTCGCCGGGCGCCGCCGTGGGGCAGGCCATCTTCGACCCGGACCGTGCCGTCGAGGCGCGCGACGCGGGCCACCCGGTGATCCTGGTGCGCATCGAGACGAGCCCCGACGACGTGCACGGCATGCTCGCCGCCAAGGGCGTGCTCACGGCGCGCGGCGGAGCCACGTCGCACGCGGCCGTCGTTGCCCGCTCGATGGGCCTCCCGTGCGTGGCGGGCGCCGAGACCCTGAAGATCGACTATCCGAAGCGCCAGATGCGCGCCGGTGACCGGGTGATCACGGAGGGCGAGGTCATCAGCATCGATGGCACAACCGGCGAGATCTTCGCCGGCGAGCTGCCGACCATCGAGGCCCGCTTCGAGGACGAGCACGACCTCGCGACGCTGCTCGGATGGGCCGATGGCGTCCGCCGTCTCCAGGTCTGGGCGAACGCGGACTATCCGCGCGACGCGGAGCGGGCGCGTGCCTTCGGCGCGCAGGGCATCGGCCTGTGCCGCACCGAGCACATGTTCTTCGAGGAGGATCGGCTGCCGACTGTTCGTCGCATGATCCTCAACGCCCACGCCGCGACCGCGGCCATGGCGAAGGACGAACCGTCACGGACCGATGACGACCGCGAGGCGGTCAGGACGTTCGACTCGGCTCTCGAGGAGCTCGAGCGCCTCCAGACCGATGACTTCGCCGGGCTCTTCCGCGCCATGGACGGGCTGCCCGTGGTCATCCGGCTCATCGATCCGCCGCTCCACGAGTTCCTGCCCAGCCACGAGGAGCTCGTTGCCGACGTCACCCGGCTGCGCACCACCCTCGAGCTCACCGCCGGCGGGTCCGGCATGGAGGCGGAGCTGGAAGAGAGGGAAGTGCTGCTCCATGCCGTCGAGGCGATGCGCGAGCAGAACCCGATGCTCGGCCTGCGTGGCGTGCGGCTGGGCCTCATGGTGCCCGACATCGTGAAGATGCAGACCCGTGCCATCCTGGCCGGCGCCGCGCGCGTGGCGGCCGAGGGGCTGACGCCGCTGCCGGAGATCATGATCCCGCTCGTCGGCCACGTGAACGAGCTGCGCGAGACGCGCACCATCCTGGAGGCCGAGGTCACGCGCATCGTCGAGACGTCCGGCCAGCAGGTCGACTACAAGTTCGGAACGATGATCGAGGTGCCGCGCGGCGCGCTCACCGCCGACGAGATCGCCGAGCACGCCGAGTTCTTCAGCTTCGGGACGAACGACCTGACCCAGATGGGCTTCGGGTACTCGCGCGACGACGCCGAGGGCAAGTTCCTGATGCAGTACGTGGACCGCAAGATCCTCCCGGACAACCCGTTCCAGGTGCTCGATGTGGCCGGTATCGGCCAGCTCGTGCGGATCGGCGTGGAGAAGGGCCGCGCGGCGAAGCCGAACCTCAAGATCGGCATCTGCGGCGAGCACGGGGGCGATCCACAGAGCATCGCCTTCTGCCACGAGGTCGGGCTCGACTACGTGAGCTGCTCACCGTTCCGTGTGCCGGTCGCCCGCCTTGCCGCCGCCCAGGCCGCGATCACCCAGACGGAGACGCGCGACAAGTAGACGCCAGCTTGGCCAGGTACTTGACAAATGATAAAATGAACCCCGTGGGACTCATTCGGCTATTGACAAGCGCATCACGGCGCTGGGGACTCTGACCATCGCAACAACCTCCTCCGGCATCGTCGCGGAGATCAAATCCAAGCTTCCGGTCCTCGAGATCGTCGGGGAGACCGTCGCGCTCAAGCGCGCCGGCAGCGTTTCCAAGGGACTCTGCCCCTTCCACGGCGAGAAGACTCCGTCGTTCATCGTGACCCCGGAGCGCGAGACGTGGCACTGCTTCGGCTGCGGCGAGCACGGCGACATCTTTACCTTCCTCATGCGCCGGGATGGCCTCGACTTCCGTGAGGCCCTCGAGCGGCTCGCCGAGCGTGCCGGGGTTGAGCTGTCGGAGCGCACGGCGGCAGAGGACCGGCACCGCAAGCGGCTGCGGGAGGCGCTCGAGGCGGCCATCGCGTGGTATCGCGAGGTGCTGCTCCAGGCTCACCAGGCCGAGGCGGCGCGCACGTACCTCGCGGAACGCGGGTTCAGCGCGGAGACGCTGGACCGCTTCTCCATCGGCTTCGCGCCCAACACGTGGGATGCGCTCACCAGGCGCCTGGGCGAGCGTGGCTTCAGCGACGGCGAGCTGACGGCCGCCGGCCTCGCGAGCGCGTCGAGCCGCGGTGGAGTGTACGACCGCTTCCGCGGGCGGATCATCATCCCGATCAGGGACGCCTCGGCGCGCCCCATCGGTCTCGGCGGACGGATCCTGCCGGGCGCGGAGGGGCCGAAGTATCTGAACTCCCCGGCCACCCCGCTCTTCGACAAGAGCCGCACGCTCTACGCCATCGACCAGGCCAAGGCGGGCATTCGGCGCGAGAAGCTCGCGGTCATCGTCGAGGGCTACACCGATGTGATGGCGGCTCACCAGGCCGGCTTCACGAACGTCGTCGCCAGCCTCGGGACGGCGCTCACCCAGGGACAGGTCGAGCTCGCGAACCGATACGCCGATGCGGTCGCCCTCGCCTACGACGTCGACGTTGCCGGCGAGGCGGCCACGCAGCGCGGGCTGCTCGAGGAGCTCGGGCCGGTGATCAGCAAGGTGCGCGTGATCCGCGTCCCCGCCGGCAAGGATCCGGACGAGCTCATCCGGAACGATCCGGACGGGTGGCGCACCGCCGTCGCGGACGCGGAGGAGCTGCTGCCCTACTTCATGCAGCGGGCGGCGGCGGATGTGGACATGCGGCAGCCGCAGGGTCGCAGCGGATACACGCGCCGCATGCTCGACCTCCTGCGCCGCATCCCGGATCGCGTCGAGCAGGATTCGTACGTCCCGCAGCTGGCGCAGCTCGCCGGGATTGACGAGCGCGTGCTGCGCGAGGATCTCGCGCGTGGTGGGCGCCCCATTCCGGTACGGCCGATCGAGGCGCCGAGCGCCGTCGTCGCCGATGGCCCGCTGCTGAGCCCGCTGGAGCGCGAGGCTCTCAGCCTGCTGCTCCTGAACCCGGGCCTGACCGCCGAGCTGCCGGCCGATGACCCGCTGGCGTTCCGTGACGAATCGGCGGCTGCGCTGGCTCGAGCGTGGAGGTCCGCCGTTGACGGAGCCGAGAACGCGAGGCCGGATCTCGAGGGCTTCGTCGGCGGCCTCGATGCGGCCACGGCAGGCCTGGCGCGAGCCCTGCTGGCATCGTTGCGCGCGCGAGGCGTCCGCCCGGACCCCGAAACGGATCGCGAGTCGCTGCGCGTCAGCATGGCGCGCATGCACATCGAGCGCGTCGAGGAGCGGCTCTCCGACCTCGAGTCGCTCATCCGTGCTGCGGCCGATGAATTGGAATCCGATCAACTACGAAACCTGGAGCGTCAGTTCCAGGTCCTGATGGGGGAGCGAGAGCAACTGGTGAGAACGATGAGAACGCCGGCCCTGGTGGCCGCTCGAGGAGGGAACTGAGCGTGGCGACGAAGACGACGGTCAATGCGCCGCAGGGCACGACGAAGCAGAAGTCCGTGCCTGCTGCCAAGCCGGCCGGGACCAAGAAGATGGCGGGCCCGATGAAGGCGACAGCGCCCGCGAAGGGCGCCGCGAAGGCGACAACGCCCGCGGTGAAGGCTGCTGCCAAGAAGACGCCTCCTCCGGCGAAGGCCGCCACGAAGGTATCGGCTCCGGCGAAGGCGACCACGAAGGCGCCGGGCGCCTCAAAGGCCCCGGCCACGGTGAAGGCGCCCGCCAAGCCTGCGACGACAGCCAAGGCGGCTCCGACGGCGCCGAAGGCATCGGCGAAGGCCAAGCCCGCGACGAAGGGTAGGGTCGCTCCCACGCGCGGCGGGTCGACCACGTCCAACGGGAACGGTACCGACGATGCCTTCACCGAGGCAGTCACCGCACTCGTGACCCGAGGTCGCGAGGACGGCTTCATCACACATGATCAGATCCTCGCCGTGCTTCCCGAGCCGGAATCGCAGATGGGAGCGCTCGAGGAGCTGTACGCCGCCGCCACGGAGGCGGGTGTCGAGGTGCTCGACGCGAAGAACCAGCCGACGCTGCTCGGCGAGCCTGACGAGGAGGAGGAGAAAGCCGCCCCAGCCACCGCCAAGGCCAAGACCGAGGCGGAGGAGGATCTCGAGGCGCTGGCCGCCGACCTCATCGGCATCGACGACCCGGTGCGCATGTACCTCAAGGAGATCGGCAAGGTCGCGCTGCTGACCGCCGAGGAAGAGGTCGTCCTCGCCAAGGCCATCGAGCTCGGGGAGCTGGCCGTAGAGGACCCGGCACGGGCGATCGTCAACCTGTACACGTGGGTCACGCTCGACACCGAGCCGAAGGCTCGCACCATGGCCGCCATGCGCGCGTTCGATCTGCCGAAGGAGTCGGCGCGCGTCACCGGCGACGCCATCGACTGGTGGACCGGGCGGAAGCGCAAGACCATCGAGACGCCCGCCATCAAGCTGTCGAAGGCACGGAAGGCTCCCAACCTCGACGACGAGGCCCGGACGCGCCTCATGGAGGCGGAGTCGATCCTCAAGGTCCTCGCCGCCGAGCCGGCGCAGGGCCTGAAGGACGCGATCCTGTTCGGCTCCACGTATCGGTTCCGCGCGGTGAGCCACGCGGGGTCCAGCGAGCTCTACGAGCTGGAGCGCTGGGCGCGCGAGACGGCTCAGGACATCGTCCGCGAGTACCTTGCGGCCGGGAACGACGCGGAGTACCTGCTCTCCCTCGGCTACGACCCGACCATTCCGCTCGAGGTGCCGCTCGAGAAGCGCACTGGTCGCCTGGTGGGCCAGAGCACCGATGCGCGCAAGCGCCTGACCGAGGCCAACCTGCGGCTGGTGGTCAGCATCGCCAAGAAGTACATCGGCCGCGGCATGAGCTTCCTGGACCTCATCCAGGAGGGGAACATCGGCCTCATCCGGGCAGTCGAGAAGTTCGACTACGAGAAGGGCTTCAAGTTCAGCACCTACGCCACGTGGTGGATTCGCCAGGCCATCACGCGTGCCATCGCCGACCAGGCGCGCACGATTCGCATCCCGGTGCACATGGTCGAGACGATCAACCGGCTCATCCGCGTCAGCCGCACCCTGCTCCAGGAGCTCGGGCGCGAGCCCACGGTGGAGGAGATCGCGCGGCGCATGAGCCGCGACGAGATCATCCGCGAGCTGCGCGACAAGCTCCAGCGCGAGCCCACCGAGGGCGAGGTCGACGTGCGGGTCGCGGAGGGGCCGCAGACCGTCAGCCCGGAGAAGGTGCGCGAGATCATGAAGGTCAGCCAGGAGCCGGTCAGCCTCGAGACGCCGATCGGCGAGGAGGAGGATTCGCACCTCGGCGACTTCATTCCTGACCTCGCCTCGGTCGCTCCGGCCGACGCGGCCAGCCACCAGCTGCTCAAGGAGCAGGTCGAGGGCGTGCTGGACTCGCTCACGCCGCGCGAACGGCGCGTGCTCCAGCTCCGCTTCGGGCTGGAGGATGGCCGATCGCGGACGCTCGAGGAGGTCGGGCGCGACTTCAACGTGACGCGGGAGCGGATCCGCCAGATCGAGGCGAAGGCCCTGCGCAAGCTGCGCCATCCGTCCCGCAGCCGAAAGCTCAAGGACTACCTCGAGTGACCACCGCCGCCGTCCTCCGGCCCCGCGTCCTCGCCGACGTCATCCCGGGTGGCGTCATTCGGGACGTCGCGCTGGTCGCGGCCGTGGCCGCATTCACCGGCGCCGCTGCCCAGGTTGCGGTCCCGCTGCCCTTCACGCCGGTACCGCTCAGCCTCCAGACCTTCACCGTGCTCCTGTCCGCGGCGGCGCTCGGCCCGTGGCGAGCGGGAGCGGCCATGGGGCTCTATCTGGTCGCCGGCGTCGCCGGCGTGCCGTGGTTCAGCGAGCAGCGCACCGGTTTCGCCTTCCCGTCATTCGGCTACATCATCGGCTTCGTGCTCGCCGCACTGATCGTCGGCACGCTGGCGCGTCGCGGCGCGGATCGTCGCGCCGGCAGCGCGGTGGTCACCATGGTGATCGGCAACCTCGCGATCTACGCGGTCGGCGTGCCGTATCTGGCCCTGGCCATCGGCGTCTCGCTGCCGGAGGCCATCGCGCTCGGCGCCCTGCCCTTCGTCATCGGCGACGGCCTCAAGATCGTCCTGGCGGCCGGGCTCCTGCCCGCGGCTTGGAGGCTCGTCGACCGCCGCTAGGCTTCACCGGGGTGACGGCCGGCCGGCCCGAACCTATAATCGCCCCGTCCTGAGATGCACCCGATGCGTGCACCTCGACCTGCGTTCCGGCGTAGCTCAGTGGTAGAGCGGGCGGCTGTTAACCGCTTGGTCGTAGGTTCGA
>Ga0136621_1001306_pt1 | contig 10093 bp, 11 predicted proteins | sample AntDryUQ445A2306_FD_104673 | JGI IMG/M metagenome (GOLD analysis project Ga0136621, IMG submission 104673) | Polar desert sand microbial communities from Dry Valleys, Antarctica - metaG UQ445A (23.06) | ecosystem: Environmental > Terrestrial > Soil > Desert | place: Antarctica: Dry Valley...
GCCTTGGGGCCGGGGATGAGGGCCAGGCTCGCGTAGAGGGCGAAGAACAGGGCGGGTCCCCAGATGCCCACTGCGTCGACGCGCGCCCTCATCGCTGCGATGTCGGGGGTCCCAAGGATGAGGGCGAGGCCGACGGCACCGAGCACAATCAGAACCAACGCGCCTGCTTTGACCAGGGCAGCTCGACCCATGCATGATCCTGACTCGCGGTTGACGTGGGCTCGCTACGTCGGGAAGTCCCTGAGCATCTCGAAGTGTTCCCGACGTGACATGTTCCCCGCCCCGGAGGTCCGATGTACCCGCGCCGTGCCCGAATGCTCCTCCCCGTCGCGCTGCTGGCCATCGCCGCCTCCGCCTGCGCAGCCCCGGGCGCGCCGACAGGCACCACGACCGAGAACCGCTCCTGGTCGCAGATCACCAACCAGGCCGAGGGCCAGACCGTCGACCTGTGGATGTACGGCGGTGACCAGCAGGGCAACACCTACGTCGACGACGTACTCACACCCGCCGCGGCCAAGCTCGGGGTGACCTTGCGACGCGTGCCCGTGGCGGACACCAAGGACGCCATGACCCGCATCCTGGCCGAGCGGCAGGCCGGCAGCAAGGACGGCGCCGTGGACCTGGTATGGGTCAACGGCGACAACTTCGCGACCGGCAAGCACGCTGACGCCTGGCAGTGTGGCTGGTCCTCCCAGCTCCCGAACATGAAGTTCGTGGCGCCCGACGACGCCCTGGTCACCCAGGACTTCGGGACCGACGTCAACGGCTGCGAGGCGCCGTGGCACAAGGCACAGTTCACGCTGGTTTACGACTCCGCGCGAGTCGCTACGCCCCCAACGTCGATGTCGGGTGTCCTCCAGTGGGCGAAAGACCATCCCGGACGGTTCACCTACCCGGCCCCGCCCGACTTCACCGGTTCGGTCTTCGTCCGACAGGCGTTCTACAGCACCTCGGGCGGATACGCGCAGATCCCCTCGCAGTTCGACCAGGGCGCCTACGACAAGCTGACCCCCAAGCTCTGGGATGCTCTCAAGGACGTGGCGCCCTCGTTGTGGCGCCAAGGGCGGACCTACCCCCGCGACTCGGTGGCCGTGGACCGGCTCTACGCGGATGGGGAGGTCGACATGACGATGACATACGGACCGGCCACGCTCACCAAGCTCGTCGCTGACGGCACCTTCCCCGCGACCACACGTGTCCTCCCTCTCGACGAGGGGACCATCGGAAATGCCAGCTTCCTCGCCATTCCGTCCTCGGCGGGCGACCCCGAGGGTGCGATGGTGGTGGCCAACCTGGCTCTGTCGCCCGCCCAGCAGGCGCTCAAGGCCGACCCGGGCACGTGGGGACAGTTCACGGTGCTCGACACCCACCTGCTGAGCCACTCCGATCGGGCACGGTTCGACAATCTCCCGGCCGCGGACGTCGTGCCGCCCTACGACGTCCTCTCGCACAACGCCAACCCCGAGCTCACCTCGTCCTGGGTGCACCCGCTCGACGAAGGCTGGCGTAGGGCTGTGCTCGGTTCTGGATCGTGACGCAGACCTACTCCAGCACCCCAGGCAGGAGGGGTGGCCAGCGAGCGACCGTGCAGCTCGGTGGGGCACGCCTGGTTGCGCCCGCAGTCTTCCTGATCCTGGCGGTCACCGGTACGGCGCTCGGCGCCGTCGTTGCCACGAGCCTCGGACTGCTGCCCCTCGTCGGGCAGCCCCGCCTGAGCGCCGACGGATTCACCGCGCTGGCCGATGATCTGCGCGCCGCGACGCAAGAGTCCCTGCTCACTGCCGCCACCGCGACTCTGCTTGCCGCGGCCGGAGGGCTCACTATCGCTACCGTCGTCGTGCGCGCTGGTCGTGGTGTGCGGCTCGTCGTGGGTCTGGCTGCCGCGGTGATGACGGTGCCGCACCTGGTCGGCGCGGCCGCAACAGGACTGCTGCTCTCCGATGTTGGTCTCGGCCAGCGTTGGTCAGGGATCTCAGCAGCCGCGTGGCCCGAGCTGGTGGGCGGCCGCTGGCCCTGGGCCACCGTGCTCGAGCTGGCGTGGAAGGAATCCGCCTTCGTTGCCCTCATGGTCATCGCTTCCGTGGGGCGACGCTATGCGGACCTGCGTGAGGTCGCGGCGGTGCTCGGCGCAGCTCCCCGAGCGCAGTGGCGACGTGTCCTGCTGCCCCTGTCCGCGCCGGCCCTCGCGTCGTCCTCGCTCATCGTCTTCGTCTACTCCCTCGGCACCTACGAGGTCGCCCGACTACTCGGGCGCGCCTACCCCGAGCCGCTCCCGGTGATGGCCTACCGGCTCTTTACCGACATCGACATTGCCGCGAGACCTCAGGCCGCGGCGACCGCCGTGGTCGCGACGGGGCTGGCCCTGCTCGCGGCCATCAGCACCCTTCCGCTGCTGCGGCGGCTCGGAGCCGGCCGATGACGGGACATGCTCCCAAGCGCTGGGGTGCGGCGCACCAGTCTCGCCGCACGGTGATCCCGGCCCTGCTGGTGTTCTGGTTGATCATTCCCCTAACCCCCTTGTTGCTGTGGGCAGGTGCCTCCCGCTGGTCGGGCACGGCGCGGCTGCCGCAGGACCTCGGGTTCCGCGGATGGCAGGAGGCGCTCGACACGGGGATGATCGCGGCGTTGGCCCGGTCCGGCCTCCTGGGAGTGGCAGTTGCGCTGATCGCGACACCTCTCGGTTCGATGGCGGGACGAGCGCTGGGATGGCGCCTGCTCCACAGACCAGCACTACCGTCGGTCGTCCTGCTCGCGCCCGTCGTGCTGGCACCGTTCGCGGTCGCGATGGGTCTCGATGTCGTCATCCTGCGACTCGGAATCCCGGGAGAAGTCGCCGTGGTCCTCGTCCTGAGCGTCTTCGCGCTGCCCTACACCACCTTCACCATGCGGGCCACCTACCTCGGCTTGGACCCCACTCTTGAGGAGCAGGCCCGGGTCCTCGGAGCCAGCTCGCGCCAGGCTCGACGCTGCGTCACGCTTCCGGCCGCCACCACCGGCCTCGTCACCGCCACGGGACTCGCCTTCCTGGTCGGGTGGAGCGACTACGCCGTCACCCTGCTCATCGGCGGCGGCCAGATCGTCACCGCACCCATGCTGATCGGCTCCTCCGCCGCCGGATCCGGCAATGACGCCCTCACCTCGACCCTGGCCATCTCCGCCAGCCTGCCACCACTGGCGGCGCTGGCGGTCTTCACCTACACGGCCTCGCGCCGCAGGACGGCGGCGCACTCATGACCGCGGCCTTGAACCTGTCCTCGATCACCCACCGCCACCCGGGCGCGGAGCATCCGACCCTGGTCGACGTCGACCTCGAGGTCCAGGACGGCGAGATGGTCGCCGTGCTCGGACCCTCGGGGTCAGGAAAGACCACCCTGCTGCGGGTCGCGGCGGGCTTGGAGCAGCCGAAGTCCGGCGACGTACTGCTCGACGGGATCAGCGTCCTGGCCGTACCACCGGAACGGCGCGACCTGACGGTCATGTTCCAGAAACCTCACCTCTTCCCGCACTTGAGCGTGCTGGACAACGTCGCCTTCGCGGACCGGTTGCGAGGCCGAAGCCGCTCGCAGAGCCGGGCCGCCGCGCAGCGGTACCTCGACCTGGTCCACTTGGGCGACTTCGGCGGGCGCAGGCCGCGGCAGTTGTCCGGCGGCCAGGAGCAACGCGTTGCCCTGGCTCGGGCGCTTGCCGCCGGCCGCCGGGTCATGCTTCTCGATGAGCCGTTCAGCGCGCTCGACACCAGCCTGCGGACGTCTATGCACCAGCTGTTGGGTGAGGTGCGCGCTGCGCTCGATCCCACGATCGTGATCGTGACTCACGACCTCGATGAGGCCGGGCTGGCTGACCGGGTTGCCGTACTGGTCGAGGGACGTGTCGAGCAGTGCGACAGCATCGAGACGCTCTACGCGGCGCCAAAGACGCTGGCGGTCGCCCGGCTCGTGGGTGGCTTCAACGAGCTGCCCGGAAGGGTCAAGTCGGGTGCACACCACTCGAGCCTGGGTTCTTTCACCCTTCCCAGCGCGGTTGAGGTGGAGGGACCGGCGATTCTTCTGATTCGTAAGGAGCGACTGGGCCTCACACACGTCGACGCGGGGCCGACCGCCGCCGGGCGGGTCGTGCAGATACGACAGTCCGGCCCGCATCAGGATGTGGTTGTCGAGCTCGATCATCCGCCGACCCGACCACCGCTCAGGGTGGACGTCGAGGCGCGGCTGGGTACCAGTCTCCGCCCAGGGGACCGGACCGGCGTGGTCGTAACACCGTCCAGTGTTCTGTGGGCTGTGCATGACCCTGGTGCGCACGAATCGTGCGCGGCGGCTGAAGCGCTCGTCACGCCGGCTGTCTCCGACCACGCGACCAAGAATCGTGCCGAGACCCGGAGTGCCCGGTGAGGTTGCCGTCCGTGTGGAAGAGGCTGGAGCGGGCTACCCGGCCCGTGCATCCGGTCACCAAACGGGTGCTGGCCGAGCGGTGGGCCGCGCTGCCCCCCGGCGTAAGGACAGAACAGCAGATCCTTGGGCGTCACGCGGTGGGGTGCGAGGGCACACACGGCGTCTTCCCGAAGTGTGACCTGACCTGCTCACCGTGCTATCACTCCAAGGACGCCAACAAGGTCCGTATCGACGGCGCGCACACCGTGGCGCAGGTGAAGGCCCAGATGCGCCTCCTCGAAGAGTCGCGGGGCCCGCGGGCGCACGCCCAGCTGATCGGCGGCGAGGTGTCACTCCTGGACCCCGAGGATCATGCCGCTGCATTGGCGGTGATGCATGCGCACGGTCGGGAGCCAATGTCGATGAGCCATGGCGACTTCGACGACGCCTACCTCCGCGCTCTCGCGCTGGACGAGAACGGAAGAGCCCGCTTCCGCCGGCTCTCGTTCGCGGCACACTTCGACTCATTGATGCGGGGTCGCACCGGGATTCCCCGGCCCAGGACCGAGATCGAGCTGAACCCGTTCCGGGCCCGGTTCGTGGAGATGTTCCGGGATCTTCGCCGCGACCACGGCGTGCGTTTCTACCTTGCGCACAACATGACGGTCACCCCGGTGAATCTTGACCAGGTCGAGCACGTGGTGGCAGACGTGAGCGCCATGGGGTTCTCCATGTTGTCCTTCCAGCCGGCCGCCCATGTGGGTGACGAACGGCGATGGACCGGAGGTGACTACCGCACGGTCGGCATCGACGACGTCTGGGAACGGCTCGAGGGCGGCCTCGGCCAGCGCGTCGCCTGGCAGGCGTTGCAGTTCGGCGACCCTCGCTGCAACCGAACTGCTTTCGGCATCCGCGTCGATGGCGGCTGGGTGCCGATGTTCGACCCCGACAGTACGGCCGATTTGGTCGCGAGAGACCGCGCTCTGGCTCACTTCGGTGGTGTGAACTTCGGCGGAACGCCGCCTCTTGTGCTGGCGGTGAAGGTGGGGCGCGTGCTCGCGCGGCACCCCGGCGACGTGAACGCCGCCGTGTCATGGCTACGCCGGCTGGTCGAGCGGTGCGGCGGAGTCCGTCGCGTCTGGTCTTCCTGGCGTCGTGGGGATATCGCACCGATGACGTACGTCGTGCACAACTTCATGGACGCCGAAGACGTCGCTCCTGCGTGGCGACTGATGCAAGCCGACCAAGTCGCGAGTGATCCGGCCGTCCGAGCCACTCAGGAGCGGCTGTCGGCATGCACTTACGCGATGGCGCACCCTGAGACCGGCGAGCTCGTCCCCGCATGCGTTCAACATTCGGTCCTCGACCCGGGCGAGAACCAGCAGCTGCGTCGACTCCTCCCGCTCACGGTCGTCGGATCGTGAACGGGGCACACCTGTTGGACGCCCGCGCGACCCGACGGTCCGGCGACAGCGCGGACCTGAACTACCGCTGCTGCTTCCACCTGAGACTACGGTGACCCACATGCCGAGCGAACATGCGGATCAGCCCCTCACCAGCGTCGACCACCCCGCCAGTCCCGACGTCCCCCGCCGTCCGGGCCTGCTGATCTTCGACGTAAACGAGACACTCTCGGACATGTCGCCTGTGAGCCCGACCGTGTGATGTCTCAGGACATCGGCGACAGTCGAACCCTCGTTTTGGGGTTCGGCTGTTGTTCATTTCGGGGTCTGCGGGTGGGGCCTTTGGGTGCGCCAATGGTCGATCTCGAGATCCGGTGTCGGTGGTGATGCTCGAGGTGCCAGGCGATGGTCTCGGCCGGCGTCCAGGCAGGCGGCGGTCAGTTCCTTGCGGAGGCGCACGACGAGGTCGACCACTTCGGGAACGAGTGCGGCCGGTGAGGTCCTGGGGCGTTGGGAGCGGGGCTCTAACGCCGCGACCATGCCGAGCCCCGATTGCCGCGCGAATGGGCTCATCATCATGGGGGCGGATTGGGCGCATGCCTTCCCAAACGCGGCCGAGTTCCGCGTAGTTCTATCCGACAGAGCTGGAGTTCCACCTCGGCTCGCTTTGACTCAGGCGAGGACGAAGTACCGCAGGGCGACGTAGACCCACGAGATGGCGATGGTGACGGGGGCGACCACGAGCCCGTACTTGGTGAAGGTCCAGAAGCTGATCGGATGGCCGTTGCGAGCCGCGATGCCGAGCACGACGACGTTCGCACTGGCACCCACGGCCGTCGTATTCCCACCGAGGTCGGCACCCAGGGCCAGCGACCACCAGGCCGCTTCGACGCCGATGGACTCCTGGTGACGGCGAAGGCCCGGCTCGCTCATGTCTGCATGCGTCACGGGCGGGGTCACTTCTTCTGGCGCCGGCTGCCGCCGTGCCAGTCCTCCTGCTTGCCAGCCGTGTCGGGGTCGCCGCCGAGCGCGGCCAGCTGAGGCTGCTCGCGCAGGCTGCGCTTGAGCTCGGCGAAACCGGGGAACCGTGCCAGCCCGATGACGTGGTCCCACAGGTCGGCCGCCGACTCCTCGCGTGGCAGCCGGCTGATCACGGGCCCGAAGAAGGCGACGCCGGCCGGCGGCTCGAAGTGAATGATGGGCGTGCCCACGTCCTTGCCGGTCAACGCGAGCGCCTCGTCGGTCTCGCCCCGGATCTCGTCGTCCCACGACTCGTCGTCGACGGCTTGCGCCAGATCGAGCGGCAGCCCCGCCTGGACGAGGGTCGGCTCCGCGAACTCGCGCGTTCCGCGACGCTCTCGCACCTCGCCCTCGGTGCGCTGGTCATCGGGGTCGGGGGCGGTGTCGAAGATGTGGGCCCCGAAGGCGGCGTACAGCGGCTCCATGGCGTCACGGCCGTGCTCCGCCCGGGCGCGTGCGGCCACCCGCAGCAGCCGGAGTCCCGCGGTGTGGCCGGCTTCGTACTCGGGTGGGAAGTGGGCGTCGTAGTCGACCTCGGCGTTGATCAGCCGCAACGAGATGAATCGCCAGTCCACTGTGTAGTCGCGCTGATCCTGCACCTGTCGCACCCACTTGCTGGTCATCCAGGCGAAGGGGCAGACCGGGTCGAAGTAGAAGTTGATGTCGGCGTCCATGGAGCCAGCGTAGATCGGGTCGCCACACGAATTTGGTGTGACCGCCCTGACGGAGCGCTGGACTCGTGCTGGTCTGCTCGCAGCGGGGTGATGATCGACGAGGCCAACCAACGTGCATCACACTTTCGGGCGATGGAGCAAGGCCGTCTGGCCACGAACCGGTCCGGGAGCGCAAATCGCGATCCCTCGGCTTGCGTCCGGGCCGATCGTGACGCGATACGGCTCTTTCGTCGTCGGGACGGGCATCTCCGCCGGGGTGTGGAGCGTGTTCGATGGACCCGCTGGCCCGGTCGCAGTTGGGGCTGGAGGTGTTGCTGACGTCGAGTCTCAGCCGCGACTGCGACCACTGACCCAGGTGGACATGCTGGTTCCACAGCCCGGGGTGGCCCACCTGCTGGCCGCGTCGACGACCTGGTCCGCGGCCCGTGCGGGCAGCCGGGCGGCGACCTCGGTCACCACACCTGCCTCGACCCGGATGTCGACCGGGCGGTCGGCCGGGGCAGACAACGTCACCGCGACGAACTGCACCTCGCGCATCCGCGTCGACACTGCCTGCCCGTCGGCGTCACGGCAGCGAGAACATCAGGGGCGCTGGTAGCGCAGCAGGACCACCCCGATGCCGAAGGTCCTGGTCTCGACGAGGCGAAGGTCGACCTTGGTCCGTGTGGGTGGGAACAGAGGCCTGCCTGCGCCAATGATGGTCGGGTGGATATAGAGCCGGTACTCGTCGACCAGGTCGTGGCGCCTGAAGGCGGCGGCGAGGTCGGCGCCGCCGAGCACCAGGTCTCCACCGGGCTGGGTCTTCAGCTCCAAGACCTCAGCGGGGACGACGTCCCGGACCACCGTGGTGTTCCAGTCGGCCCGCTCCAGTGTCTGGGAGTACACGATCTTCGGCATGTCGCGCCAGATGCGGGCGAACTCGACCATGGGACGCGTGCTCGACGGGTCCGTGTCGGCCGTCGGCCAGAACTCGGCCATCAACTCGTAGGTGACCCGCCCGTTGAGGAAGGCGCCCATCGCGTTGAGCTGCTCGTTGAAATGGTCGTGCAGCTCGTCGTCGACCAGATGCCAGTCCAGCTCGCGGTCCGGTCCCTCGATGAAGCCATCCAGCGACACCGACATCCACAGGATGATCTTTCTCATCGACACCCCCTCGGACCTCGTTCGGCCTTGCTCACTCGGCAGCAGCGAACACGTCCAGGTCCAGGTCGAGGTAGCGCCCGACCATTCCCTTGGACGCGGTGATCCCGAAGGTGTAGGGGTCCAGGCGCTCGGCTTTGGCATGCACCCGTATCCCGTCGCCCTCCGCCGTCGCCCGGTCGACGGTCACCTCGACCGGGACCGTGCTTCCGTGCGCGGTCACACTGCCGGCGAGCAGCCAGTGCCCGCTGTCTTGGCGAAGGCCGCTCGAGGTGACGGTGATGACGGGGAAGGTGGCGACGTCCAGCAGACGCGCGCCGCGGACGTCCTTGTCCCGCCTGGCGTTGCTGGAGTTGAAGCTCCCGGCGGCGATGGACACGTCCACAGTGGAGGCGGTGGGCGGATCGGCGACCACCAGCTCGCCCGAGCCGATCGTGAAGGTTGCATGCACGACACCCAGACCGAGCATGTGGCGACTCGAGTACGACACCGTCGAACGGGACGGGTCGATTCGGTACGTACCGACGGCGGGGATCTCGACTGGGGTGATGTTGTCGGTGGTCATCCGAGCCCTCTTTCGTCTGGTCACCTCATCGAAGCACCAGCGCGGCCGAGCCGCGACCACTCGGCGGTGCGGGCCCGAGGGAGGGCTGTCCGCTGACCGCCTCGATTCACAGTTCGGCGGCGCTGAAGGTGTCACAGGAGTCCAACGTGCCGGACTGCATGCCGATGAGGAACCACTGCTTGCGGGCCGCCGCCGAGCCATGCGTCCAGGTCTCGGGGTTGGACGTGCCCTGCGCCTGTTCTTGGATGCGGTCGTCGCCGACGGACTCGGCGGCGTCGATGGCCTCGCTGATGTCTGCCTCGGTCAGCTCGAGGATGTAGACCTCGCCGTTCTCGTCCTCGACGGTGGTCGCGTACTTCGCCCACATGCCGGCCAGACAGTCGGCCTGCAGCTCGAGGCGCACCGCGTCGCTGGTCGCTCCCTGCTCGCTGCGGACGCGGTTCATCGTCCCGACCAGGTCCTGGACGTGGTGGCCGTACTCATGGGCGATGACGTACGACTCCGCGAAGTCCCCACCCCGTGCACCCAGCTGGCCCTCGAGCATCTCGTCGAAGAACGTCGTGTCCAGGTAGACCGAGTCATCGGTGGGGCAGTAGAAGGGGCCGACCTGCGACGTCGCCGCGCCGCATCCGGTGTCGACCGAGTCGGTGAACAGGTTGGTGGTGCTCTCGGTGTAGTCGGTGTCGGCTTGGTCGGGGAGCGCCTCCGCCCAGAACGCCTGCACGCTGTTGACCGTGGCGAGGATGCGGCAGTCCTGGAACTCGGTGGCATCGGCACCCGTCTGGCACTGCGACAGGTCGGCATCAGCCAGCTGACCCTCGTCGTAGCCCGCTCCCACGGAGCCGCCGCCGCCGGCGAGCTGCATCACCACGAAGCTGATGCCGACGATCAGCAGACCCCCGATTCCGCCGGGCAGCGCCAACC
>Ga0136621_1001309_pt1 | contig 10090 bp, 7 predicted proteins | sample AntDryUQ445A2306_FD_104673 | JGI IMG/M metagenome (GOLD analysis project Ga0136621, IMG submission 104673) | Polar desert sand microbial communities from Dry Valleys, Antarctica - metaG UQ445A (23.06) | ecosystem: Environmental > Terrestrial > Soil > Desert | place: Antarctica: Dry Valley...
AGCGCGGGGAGATCGTGCGAGAGCTCGCGCTGCTGCTCCGCGAACGTCGTGACGAGGCGGCCGAGATCGTCGTCGATGAAACGGGAAAACCTCTCGAGCTAGCGTTCGGAGAAACCGACGCCGCGGTCGAGATGGGCCTCTTCGTCGCCGGTGAGGGGCGCCGCTCGTACGGGCGGACGACGACCTCGAGCATGAAGCACCGGACGGTGCTGACCACGCGCCAGCCGCTCGGTGTCGCGGCGCTCATCACGAGCTTCAACACGCCGCTTCCCAACATCGCGTGGAAGGCGTTTCCCGCAATTTTTTGCGGGAACACGGCGGTCGTGAAGCCCTCCGAGCACGTGCCGGCATCCGCGTTCTTCTTCGGCGAGCTGGCGGTCGAGGCGCGAGTACCGGCGGGAGTGCTCAATGTCGTGCAGGGGTTTGGAGCCGAGGCAGGAGCCGCGCTCGTGGAGCACGAGGACGTCGATCTCGTCAGCTTCACCGGCTCCGCCGTGACAGGGCGCTGGATCAACGAGACAGCCGGGCGGCGACTCGCCAAGGTGTGCCTCGAGCTCGGCGGCAAGAACGCGCTCGTCGTCTGCGACGATGCGGAGCTCGCTAACGCAGTCCGCTGGGCGTTGGCATCCGCGTTCTCGAATGCGGGCCAGCGCTGTGCCGCGGCCAGCCGAATCGTCGTCTTCGACCAGGTTTACGACGCCTTCCGGGAGCAGCTCGTGGCCGGAGCGAAACTCCTCGAGCCCGACCCGGTGATCAGCGAAGCTGCGCTCGAGCGCATGCTGGACGCGGTCTCCCACGCCGTCTCGCAAGGGACCAAGGTTGCGGCTGGGGGCGAGCGCGCCGCGGGTCCGGGCTTCCAGCTTGCGCCCACGATCCTCGAAGGCGCGTCGCCCGACGACGAGATCTCGCGCGCTGAGCTCTTCGGGCCGGTCACCCTCCTCTACCGAGTCTCGAGCCTCGACGACGCGATCGCCCTCGTGAACGACTCTCCCTACGGCCTCACCGCCGCGATCCACACCGCAAGCCTGCACCGGGCGCTGCGCTTCGCGGAGAAGGCGCAGGCCGGGGTGATAGTGGTCAACGGCGGAACGCACGGGTCCGAGCCGCACATGGGCTTCGGCGGCGTCAAGGACTCGGGAACCGGTTGGCGCGAGGCAGGGATCGAGGCTCTCGACCTGTATTCCGACTGGAAGATCGTGAACCTGATCGCCGATCCAGCCCTGACATGACGAGAACCGTCGCCATTCTTGGCCCCGGAGCAGTCGGAGGAACCTTCGCCGTCCGCCTCTCCGAAGCCCACCACCGCACGATCTGCGTGGGCACCCCGGAGATCGTCGGGCTGATGGCGCTCTCCGGGATCACGCTCGACTCGAACGGCTCCAAACCGCTGAATGTGCGGCCCGTGATGGTCGAGCGGCTCGTCGAGCCCGTTTCGCTCCTGCTGATCACTGTGAAGGCGCCGTACCTCGCCGACGCGCTCGAGCGCGTCGAGCCGGAAGCGGTCGAGCACGCGGTCGTGCTGCCGCTCCTGAACGGGCTCGAGCACGTGGAGATCATCCGTTCGCGCTTCCCGGGCCGCGTGGCCGCGGCGAGTCTCTCCCAGTTCGAGGCGTATCGCGTGGGGCGCATGCAGATCGTCCAGGGAACGCCGTCGGGGGTCGTAACGATGGCGTCTGACGATCTCTCGGCTCAAGAGCTCGAACGGGCGGCGGAGATTCTTCGCGCGGCAGGCATGCAAGTCGAGCTCGAGGACGACGAGAGGCGCGTGCTGTGGCGAAAGGCGGCCCGGGCTGCGGTGGTGTCCAGTGCCACGGCGCTCAGCCGAAAGACGATAGGCGAGCTGCGCACGGATCTGGAGTGGCGTCCACGCATGGAGCAGGCGCTCGCCGAGGCGTGTGCGATCGCCACCGCCGACGGAGTCAAGATGATGCCGTCGGCTCAGTGGACACGGATCGTGGAGATGGATCCGCACCTCACGACCTCGGCGGCGCGTGATGTCCTCGCGGGCAAGCGCCACGAGATCGACGCGATCACCGGAAGTGTCGTTCGCGCGGGTGAACGGCTCGGCGTTCCGTGTCCGGTGCTCGCCAGGCTCCTCGCTCAAGCCGACGCGTTGTGACTTCTCGGGAGCCCCCGGTCGCGGTCGCGTTCGTCCCGGCCCGGTCAGGCTCCGAACGGGTTCCGGGGAAGAACATCCGCCCGCTCGCGAGTCATCCGCTCCTCGCCTACGCGATCGAGACCGCGGCCCAGAGCGGCGCCTTCGAACGTGTCATCGTCTCCACCGACGCCGAGGGCATCGCCGAGATCGCCCGTTGGTACGGCGCCGAGGTGCCATTCCTGCGCCCAGTCGAGTTCGCGACCGCGACCTCGCCCGACATCGAGTGGCTCACCTTCACGCTCGAGCAACTGGACGAGCGCTACGACCTCTTCGCCATCGTGCGCGCGACCAATCCGTTCCGCGGCCCGGCCGTCGTCAAGCGGGGGCTCGACCAGCTTCTCGCGACTCCGGAGGCCGACTCGCTGCGCGCCGTCGAGCGCGCGAAGCAGCATCCGGGGAAGATGTGGCTGCCGGCCGAGGACGGCCGCACGATGTCTCCTCTGCTCGACCAGTCGCAGCTCGGCGTGGCCTGGCACGCCGGCCAGTATCAGGCCCTCCCTGCCGTGTACACGCAGAACAGCGCGCTCGAGATCGCCTGGACGCGCGTCGTCTCGGAAACCGGAACGCGAGAAGGACGTGTCGTCGCTCCATTCTTCACCGAGGGCTACGAAGGCTTCAACGTGGATGACGAGGAGGATTGGGAGCGCGCGGAGCGGTTGCTCGAGTCCGGGGCGGCGTCGCTGCCCGCGGTCGGGCGCGCGCCGTATTCTCCCGCGGGATGAGGGTAGCCAGTCTCGAGACGCTGTTCTGCGACGCCGGCTGGCGACCCTGGATCTTCCTCAAGGCGACCACCGAGGACGGGCTAGTGGGCTGGGCGGAGATCACCGACTCGCACGGGTCTCCGCGCGGACTGGCCGGGATCGTCGAGGACCTCGCTCCGGTCGTCGTCGGACGCGATCCGCGTTCCGGCGAGCGGCTGTACTGGGATCTCTACAGGCACACGAGACAGAGTCCCGGCTCGGTTATCGCCAAGGCGATCGCCGGGGTCGAGAACGCTCTCCTCGACATCAAGGCGAAGGCGCTCGGCATTCCGGTGTACGAGCTCTTCGGTGGGCCGACGCGCGAGACGATCCCGCTCTACTGGTCGCACTGCGGGACGACGAGGGCGCGCGCGTGGGAGGTCGCCTGCACGCCCAAGCTCGCGTCGTACGACGATGTGGCGTCGCTCGGGCGCGAAGTCGTCGAGCGCGGGTATAGGGCGTACAAGACAAACATCGTCGTCCCCGGGGACGAGCCGCAGGTGCTGATGCCGGGCTTCGGCGAAGGCGGAGGGACACAGAACGCGGAGGAGATCGCCGAGGTGCTCGTCCGCCTGCTGGAGGCGTTTCGGGTAGGAACCGGCGACGCGGCGCGGCCGATCGTCGACCTCAACTTCAACCTGGAGCCGGAGGGCGTCGTGCGCGTGGCTCGGACGCTCGAGCCGTTCGACCTGCTCTGGCTCGAGGTCGATCTCTTCGACCCGGCCGCATTGGCGCACGTGCGGCACGTCGCGCCGATGCCCATCTGCTCCGGGGAGAATCTCTACGGCAGCCGCGGGTTTCGTCCCTTCCTGGAGGCGGGTGGGATGGATGTCGCCTCGGTGGATGTGATCTGGAACGGGTTCCATCAGGCAAAGAAGATCGCCGACCTCGCGGAGACGTTCGAGGTCAGCTGCGCCCCGCACAACTACTACTCGCACGTCGCCACGTTCATCGCCGCGCAGTGGTGCGCCGCGATCCCGAACGCGCGCATCCTCGAGCTCGACGTCGACGACGTGCCCTGGCGGGATGAGCTCGTCACGGCCGTCCCCGAGATCGCGGATGGGGCGCTGCGCGTGCCCGCAGGCCCGGGCTGGGGGGTCGAAGTGCGGGAGGACGTTCTGCGCGCTCATCCCTGGCCGACCGAGTGAGCCTAGATGCTTGATCGGGAGTTGACGCGCAGCCGGGGGCGGTCACGACCAAGCCGGGCGACGCACTCACTCGTCGTGCAGGCTGGTAAGCCTGTGCGATGAGGGAGGGTGGCGATCCGGCGCAGCGTTGTGGCCGTCCTCCGGCCCGCCGTGAATTCCCGGCCAAGCATCTAAACCGGCTGCCGCGGGAGAGTGTCGCAGCGGCGGCACTCCTGGTACTCGACGGCGTCATCCGGCTCAGCGGCGGAGACCCGTACCCCGGCGCGACGTTCCTGCTGCTCGCCGCCTGCGGGATCTCGCTCCTCCCGTTTCTCCCAGATGATCTCGGCAGGCTTTCGCTCCGGCTCGCCGTCCTACCCGGTCTCGCACTCGGGTCGTTCGCGATCTTGCTCACGTCGGTGTCGATCGTCGGTGTGCCACTCACCGAGCTCTCGATCAGGCTCGCCGTGCTGGCGCTCGTGGTCGCGCTCGCGGCAGCTGCGTACGTCATGCGGGTGACCGGGCACGATGCGCCCTCGCGCCCGTGGTCGGTGCGGAAGGAAGGGATCGCGGTCGCGGTGCTCGTCGGGATCTTCGCGTTCTCGCTCGGGTCCTCGTGGGATATCGCGGGCTCGTATCCACCGCGCGGGACGGACTGGGGGCACTACCTGCTGTACGCGGACGAGGTCGAGTCGCAGAACCTCCTGCTTATCGACGATCCGCTGGCGGGAGAGGACGGGAGGGTGTTCGCCGATCCGGCGGCGGTCGGCGCCGTGTACGGAAGCTTCCGGATCCTCGACGGGATCTCCTCCCGGCCGCTCGCCTCCGGGGTCGTCGTCGTCTCCGCGCTGACCCCGCTCAGCATCTACGCGGCGGTCGGCGCTCTGTGGGGGGTCGGGGCGGGTCTGCTCGCGGCGGCGGCCTATGCCGTCTCGCCGATCCGGCTCGAGCCGATGTACTGGCATGGACTGGCGACGACGCTCGCGCTCGTTTTCTTCCCGCTGATCGTGCTCGCGCTCGGCCTCATGTACCGCGGACGCCGGGATCTAGGGACGATCGCGCTCCTCGGCTTCTCGCTCGCGGGGGTGGCCGTGTCGCATTCGACGAGCGCCGTCGCCGCCGCCCTGCTGATTGCGGTTGTTGTTGCAGTCGAGGTCGTTCGCTGGCTCATGGCGCGCCGGGCTGTGCACGAGGGCGAGGCGAGCGGAGTCCTGCGCTCGGTCCTCGCGGGCGTCGGCCTCGCCTTCGTGCTCGGAGCGGGGGTGATCGCACACCTGCGGCTGCAGTCGGCCGATCTGGGCTCACCCGTCAGCTATCGCCTCTTCGAACCGGACTGGCTCACGTTCCGGACGCTTGTCGACTACTACTCGTGGCCGTTCCTCGCCCTGGCCGCGCTGAGCGTCCTCTTGCTTCTCGCGAGCGGCCGCCTGCGCCGAGACCGCGCTCTTCTCGCGCTCGCCGCGCTCGGCCTCGCGAGCATTCTCGTTGGCCAGCTCTGGCGCATCCACGTGCCATATGAGTACCGACGTGCGGTCTACTACCTCGGCGTCGCACTCGCGATGCTGATTGGAGCGGCGTCGCTCAAGCTGCCCCGCAAAGCCGTATCGATCGCTGGATACGTGCTGGTGCTTGCGTACATTGCTCACTCCTCGATCGGCTTTCGCCTCCCCGAGCGGCTGCTCACCGGAGATCAGGAAAAGTCTGCGGCGGTGGAGGCGCTCATCGAGCTCCGTGGCGAGCTCGACAGCGGGCGGCAACCCGAGGCCCGTCTGGTCGTCGCCGACAGCTGCCTGCATTTCGTCGTGCCGTACCTCCTGCGGCGGCCGACGATTGCGGCGTTCGAGGACTGGCAGGTGGGCTTCTCGACTCGCGTCCCGCTCGCCCGCAAGGCGGTTGCCGTCCTCCGGGGAGGGCCCGAGGGCAGACGGCTTGCGGAATCGCTCAACGTGGACTACGTCGTGCTCGACCCACGGTGTACCGAGGAGCCCGACCTCGGCGGCACGGTCGTCGCCCAAAACGACGTCGTCACCATCATCCGGCTCGCTGAGGTTTGATCGCCTCGTAGCTCTCGCCGACGAGCTCCAGGGATCGGTCGATCCGGAGCGTGGTTGCGTTTTCGACGAACCAGCCGGCGGTCGACTTCCGGAGAGCTGGTCCGGCCTCGATCACGCGTTCGAGCGCGAGAGCGAGTGCCTCGGGCGTCGCGTCCGGCGAGACGACACCGTTCACGCCGTCCTCCACGAGCTCCGTCGCTGCATTCTCCGGTCCTGCGATGACCACGCTCGGCGTACCGCGCGCGGCCGCTTCCACGACGACGAGGCCGTAGCCCTCGCGTTCCGACGCGGTGACGACACAGGCTGCGCGTGCGATTGCCTCGTCGACCTCCTCTTCCGGCCGCCGTCCGGGAAGACGAACAGCCGCCGACAGTCCGAGGTCCGCGACGAGCTTCGAGATGTGCACGCGCTCCGGCCCGTCGCCGTAGAGCTCCAGGTGGAGATCGGGCCGGTGTTTGCGGACGAGCGCAAACGCGCGCACGAGTGTGTCGATTCGCTTCTCCTGGACGTGGCGGCCGGCGTAGACGACGAGCGCCGGGTCGACGTGAACCGACGAGCTTGGATCAACCCGGTTGGCGTAGAGACCCGGAAGCAGAACAGGCGTCCCGCAGTACCCGGCGGCTACGAGCCGGTCGGCGTGGAGCCGCGAGAAACAGAACGCCGTGTGGGGCAGGAGCACGCACGCTCGCTGTATGAGCCAGCCGGTCGTTCCGATCAGCTCTCCTGCGTAGCGGCGCCAGTAGTCCTTCGTCCACACCTCGATCCAGTTGACGACGAGCTCGTACTTGCGGCGACGTCCGATCGCACTCGCCGCCAGGAGGGGAAAGTAGGGAAACGACGCCATGTGGACGATGTCGTATTCCGAGCCGTGACGCCACAGGTGCCGGGCGACGGCGAGCCCGAACCGAAGCGGTGGCAGAAGCGTGCGGCGCTCTCGCCGATACACGCGACCGGGGGGCGTTAGCCCGAGCACGCGTACCCCCGCGAGCGCTGGACGCTCGGATTCGTTCCAGTGACGCATGGTCACGTACGTCACGTCGTGCCCAGTCGCCGCGACATGGAGCGCGAGATCGCGCATCCACCGCTCGGCGCCGCCGACGGTCTGGGGGAAGAGATGATCGTAGACGAGGCAGACCCGTGGTTTCGAATCTCGTTGCGGATCGCTCGCCGTGTCGATCTCGTCCCAGTGGCTCGCGAGGCCGGACAGCCGCCGCTTGACCGGGAGCGGAATACGGTCGTGACGAAGTCCGAGTTGGAGCCCGGCGAACTTGGCCGACTCGTAGACGGCGGCATATGGCAGCCAGCGGCGCCTCCCCGTGCGCCAGAGCCACGCGATCTCACCGAAGGCGTAGCGGAGGCCGGCCTCGCGCAGAGCGACGCGCGACGACGGCGCGTCGCTTACGTAGGCACGGTCTGCCGAGACGCCGGAGTCGAAGAAGCGCCGAAACGCGCCCGCGACCGTGTAGGCGTGCGAGTGACGGACTGGAGCGCGCGGCTCGTACACGATGTCGAGGCCGGCCAGCAGGACCCGCCTCGACCACTCCTGGTCCTCGCTCATGATCACGTCGGCGGCGAGCGGATACCGCTCCAGCACGGCGCGCGGGACGGCCGAGTTCACGTTCGAGAAGAGCGTCGCCTGGAAGCTGAGCCGGTCGGGATCGGTGAGGAGCTGTCTGCGAGGCTCCGGCCCGTACAGGAAGTCGAGGAAGTAGCGCTCGGACGGGATCGCCTCCTCGTGCGGGAGCTGACGGCCGTACACGCCTGCGACAGCGGCGTCCTCGCGGAGCGGGGCGACGAGCGCCGCGAGCCAGTGTTCGTCCACGGCGTACGCGTCCTGGGTGGTGAAGACGACGATGTCGCCGCGTGCCAGTTCAACGCCGAGATTGCGCGCTCCACCATGGGTGAATTCCTCGGCGAGGATCTCGTGGACGCGCGCTCCGAGCGCCCTTGCCCGCTCGGCGCTTCCGTCGGTAGAACCGGAGTCGACTACGACGACCTCGATCTCCTCGTCTACTTGCTGCCGCTCGATCGCCTCCAGGCAGCGGACGAGATCGAGGCCTCCGTCCTTGACCGGGATGACGACGGAGATCATCGGACGGGGGCGGCGGCGACCACGAATTGATACGCGAAGAGCGATGGTCGCAGGCGGCCGATGGCGTGGGCGGCTCGTTCCACGGCGGGCGCTCCGATAGCGGGGACCGGGACCGTGTAGTCGAGCTCGAGCACCCGGTAATCGGCGCGTTCGAGCGTCTCGACAAGCGTGTTGCGCGTGAAGAGGTGGAGGTGCGTACGATCGAGGATTCCGCGCTCGGTGTATTGCCAGCGTCCGAGGAGGAGCCCGAGGCGCATCGTCCAGTTCGCGACGTTCGGGGTGGTGAGGACGAGGCGGCCGCCTTCTCGCAAGAGCGGACGGAGACGAGCCAGGAACCGCTCAGGATCGCGCAAGTGCTCGATCACGTCGCCGCACAGGACGACGTCGAACGAGCCTTCGGGAAACGGCAGCTCCATCGTCTCCGCGTCGCCCACCAGCACTTCGGAGCACACCTCTCGCGCGGCCTCGGCCGCCTTCTCGTCCAGTTCGATTCCGACCACCGTGCAGCCGCGCTCGACAAGTGGGCGCGCCAGATACCCGCTCGAGCAGCCGACGTCGAGAACGCGCTTCCCCGAGCCGACGAGAGCGAGCAGCTTCACGTGCCCGCCGTGCGGCCGCGTGTTTAGAGCCACATATCCGAACTTGGATGCGCTCACGAGCTCGCCCTTACGGCCGTCCTCATCTGCGGCGCAACGGCATCGTCAGGAGCGCGAGGAAGAAGGCGCCGAAGATCACCTGCATGCCGAGCCCGAGCGTCGTCGCGAGGAGCGCGGTCTCGTAGGCGCGGCCGAGATCGCCGAATCCCTCGACTGCCCACTCGGTGCCGATCGCGGCGAGGCCGGCGATCGCGAGGAGCACGAGCCCTCCTCCGGCGAGCAGGCCGTGCTCCAGCCGCAGGCCTCGCCCCAGGCGGTCTAGCAACGGGTCGTGCTCGCCGATTCGGACCCGCGCATATGTCCTCGCGAAGACACCGAGCTGGATCACCTGCGCGCCGATCAGGGTCACGGCGACGAACCCGAGCATCGTGTGGATCTGCCACGTCCGGCCGAAGATGTCGACGGGCCCGCTCGCCAGCACGAGCATCCCGCTGAGCCCGAGCAGGATCAGGATGACTCCCGGAACGAGGTATAGCCAGCTCGGGCTGTACAGGAGCATGAAGCGAACGTGCCGCCACGCATCCGAGAAGCGGTTCAGCTTCGACTCCCCGATTCGCGGGTAGTAGTCGATCGGGATCTCGCTGACCCTCAGGCCCCGACGATATGCCTTGAAGACCATCTCCGAGGCGAACTCCATCCCCGTCGAGTGGAGGTCGAGCTTCTCCGCGGCGTCCTTGCGGATCGCGCGCATCCCGCAGTGGGCGTCAGAGACCTTGACGCCGAAGAAGAGGTTGAGCATCCCGGTCAGGATCGGGTTTCCGACGAAGCGGTTCAGGAACGGCATCGCGTCGCCGTGAATCGTCCCCTGGAAGCGGGAGCCCATGACCAGGTCGTCGCCCTGCTCGAGCCGGTCGACGAACGGCGCCAGTTCTTGGAGCGGATACGTCTCGTCGGCGTCTCCCATCACGATGTACTTGCCACGCGCCTGCTCGAGGCCGGTCAGATACGCGCTGCCGTAGCCGCGGCGGTGCTCGGTGACGACACGCGCCCCGTGCTCGATGGCGACTTCGGCCGAGCTGTCCTCCGACCCGTTGTCCACGACCAGCACCTCTCCCGGCCTCCCCGAGCGGCGGATGCCCTCGAGCGCCTGGTCGACGACGTTCCCGACGGCCTCTTCCTCGTTCAGGCAGGGGATGACGACGGTGATCTCGGGCGCGGACGACATCGCGAGAAGCGTCGGCGACCGTAGCACGCGCACTCGGCGGGTCACTTCGCCGATGTCGAAGAGCAGGCCGAGCTTCCTTGCAACAGTCTGTTACAAGG
>Ga0136621_1001310_pt1 | contig 10088 bp, 10 predicted proteins | sample AntDryUQ445A2306_FD_104673 | JGI IMG/M metagenome (GOLD analysis project Ga0136621, IMG submission 104673) | Polar desert sand microbial communities from Dry Valleys, Antarctica - metaG UQ445A (23.06) | ecosystem: Environmental > Terrestrial > Soil > Desert | place: Antarctica: Dry Valley...
CTCCATACGGATTCAAATTTTCTTAATTAAAACGCAATTCTACAAATATTAAACCTCTAAGAGGTTTTTGCCAAACCTGTTTTGCAGAAGATCCCGGGGAACTAAAAACATCGCCGGATCGCCGCGCTAATTAAAGAGCTCCGGATTTGTAATATTAATATGGCAACCGATCAAAGCATTAATTCTATCAGCAAACAAGAGGAAAGTTTCGTGCGACTATCTCCTGAAACACACCATAAGTTTCGCTGCTGGACTTATCACAACCCAAATCTAATTTTCTACCCACCAAATTTCCCTCTACAACCGATATAATCTTTAATTCGAGCAGCTCTTCTTCAACTAGTTTTCCTTTTGACTTCAGTATCCTATTTCACTTCCAGCGAAAATAAAGATTCATCTTCCATAAATGCTTCAATCTCATCTCCCACCACTAACTCACCTACACCTGCCGGTGTACCGGTAAAAACAAGATCGCCAATATTTACGGAAAAGTAATTTGAAATATACGATACGATGTAATCAAAATCGTAAATCATTTCTTTTGAATTCCCCTGTTGAACCAACTCTTTGTTTTTGTATAGGGCAAAATGAATTTCTTTTTTATTTTTTACGTTCGTAAAAGAAATCCATTTACCGATGGCTGCAGAATTATCCCATGCCTTTGCTTTTTCCCATGGCAAACCTTTTTCTTTTAATTCGTTTTGAATATCACGTGCTGTAAAATCAATACCGGTTGTCACTGCATCATAATACTTGTTGGCAAACTTATCCTGGATGTATTTTCCATTTTTTGAAATGCGTAATACTAACTCACATTCATAATGCAATTCATTGGTAAACTCCGGATAGTAAAACGGCGTGTGCGCCTGGAGCAAAGCACTTTTAGGCTTCATGAAAATGACTGGTTCGTCAGGAATAGCATTACCTAATTCCTTAGCATGGTCAGCGTAATTACGACCTACACAAAATATTTTCATACAGAAAGATGGTTTAAAGTTAAATACATCGGATACTTACACAGGGGTAGTTTATCCGTTATATTCAGGCCTTAAATAGAATTGGAATTTAAAAAGGGTTTTGAGTTGGTTCGCTAAAATAAGTATTTACGGGCATTTATCATAACGAAAACTCAATCTTATTTACAAGGTTCATTGCAACTTCAATCCCTGCGGTAGAAAAACTTTCAATAACCTCTACGGCTTTATCTATTTTAAGTTTGACTATTGGTTCTTCCTCTTTTACCCATTTACTTAAAACAAAATCAGATTGTTTTCCTTTGGGATAAAGATTGCCGATACCGAAACGCAGTTTTGCATATTCAGTAGTATCCAGTATATTTTGAATGTCGCGTAAACCATTATGGCCCGCATCACTGCCGCCAGGCCTTAGCCGAAGCCTGTTAAGCGGCAATGCCAAATCATCTACTACCACCAATAAATTTTTTATTTCTATTTTCTCTTTGTCCATCCAATATTTTACAGCCTTACCGCTGAGATTCATATAAGTAGTGGGGCAAATACAAACAAAGATTCGACCTTTCCATTTCACTTGCGATCTATATACAAGCCTGTCTGTTTTAAATTGCCCGCCATGTTTTGTCACAAATGCCATTACCACATCAAAGCCAATATTATGACGGGTATTCGCATATTCAGCACCTGGATTTCCCAAACCAACAATCAAAAACTTATTCATACGGCTGCAAATATCGCTTGATGCAAATGAAAAACCCGCTCCTCTAAAAAGTAGAAAGCGGGTTAGATAATAAATTATAAGCTTATTTCTTTCCAGAAGATGCTTTTGCCGGTGCGGCAGCTTTAGCCGGGGGCGCTGTGGTGGCAGCTGCTGCTGCAGGCACTGCTCCCTTGGCCGGAGCTGCTGCATCAGTTGTAGCTTCTTCCTGGCGAAGAATACGCGTAGTAACCACCGATACAATTGGAATACGAGGTGAGTTCAATATTTCATAGTTCTCATCTTTTACATCTTCTACACGAAGGTTTTCACCAATTTCTAATTTGTCAACAGCAACTTCAATCTGCTCTTTCAAATGTTTTGGATAGGTTTTAACTTTCAAAGACTTCATTTTAGTTATCATACGACCCCCCTCTTTTACACCGGCAGCAATGCCTGTAAATTTTAATGGAATGCTCGCCACTACTTTTTTATCTTCTACCAATTCAAGCAGGTCAACATGTATCAATTCATCTGATACTTTGCCAAACTGCAAATCTTTTAATATACAGCGATAGGTGGTTCCATCTACTGATACATCTGCTAACTGAAATTCTGGTGTGTAAACGAGCGAACGTAACGCTTTTGCCGGAGCCAAAAAATTGATTTCCTTAGCACCCCCGTAAATTACACCAGGCACAAGTTCCTGAGAGCGAAGCTGGCGGGTGGCTGATTTGCCATATTCGGTCCTCAGTTGTCCTTCAATTGTAATTGTCTTCATTTTTTATGTTTGTTTTAATTGTTTGCCCTCTGTCTCCCTAAAGGGAGGACTTAGATTTAAATTTGTTTTTTCACTTCGCGGAACATATTTTTTGAACCAGCATCTTATCTCTGTTCGTCTTCTGTTGGTCACTCCCTGCATCGGCTGATAATTCTATTGAGCCTCCTACTGTACAATTGTCGTCTTGAGTATTTACCCATCGTACATTCTAAAACTCTGAGATTCCTCCGCAACCTGTGCTGAGGAACGAAGCATCAAGGATGACAAAACACAATGTTTGTTTGCATCAAGTCAGACTGATTGCACCATGCTCATACAATTGTTGCAGCACAAGTGTGTCCTTCGTTCCTCAGGATAAACTGTGCAACACAAGCTGATAGTAGTAATTAAGCTGGCTACAAAATTTAAATTCTATTTTAAAGAACTGTTCGCTTCAATAATGATTATTAGACCTAAGTTCTCCGCCATCTGGCGGAGGACAGGGGGCCTACATATCCCTCCGTTGCGAATGAATAAACAGGTTATTAATGCTCTTGTTTTCAAATGCGTTTCGTATGGCAACTGCAAACAATTCAGCAACAGAAATGATATCTATTTTGGATGATTCCTTTTTTAATGGAATCGTATCGCAAACAATCAATTCTTCAAGCTCACTTTCTTCAATATTTTGATAAGCGTTACCGCTTAATACCGGGTGTGTAATTAGTGCTCTTACACTTCTTGCACCTTTCTCTTTTAAAAGAGCTGCGGCTTTTTTCAATGTGCCTGCCGTATCACATATATCATCAATAATAACTAAATCCTTATCAATTACATCGCCTATTACCACCATGCTGGAAATTTCATTGGCACGCTTACGGTGTTTGTCGCAAATCACCATTTCAGCTTCAAAATAAGAGGCAATTTCCCTGATGCGGTTAGTGGCTCCCACGTCGGGGGCGGCGAAGGTAAGATTTTCAAGTCTAAGCAATGTTATATAAGGTATAAAAACAGCAGAACTATCCAGGTGATCTACCGGAATGTCAAAGTACCCCTGGATTTGGGGGGCATGAAGGTCCATTGTAATTACCCTGTCGGCACCAGCAGCAACTAACATATTGGCTACCAGCTTGGAACCGATGGCAACACGTGGTTTATCTTTTCGATCCTGGCGGGCATAGCCATAATAGGGTATAACAGCAATTATTTTAGAAGCTGATGCCCGCCGGGCCGCATCAATCATCAGCAATAGTTCCATTAAATTATCGCTGGGCGCATGAGTGCTTTGTACCAGGAAGACTACATCTCCCCTGATACTTTCCATGAAAATGGGTTGTATTTCGCCGTCGCTAAAGCGCTGAATATTGATATTTCCGGGTAAGCAACCGTAGCGTTTGCATATTTGTTCAGTAAGATGTTGGGAGCCTGTGCCAGAGAAAATTTTTGCAGAAACTTGCATGACTAAAAATGTGCGGCGAAGATATTAATAAGCTGCACATCTTTAATCATCAAATTTAGCGAAATGCAACCCCTGTTGCCTGTGGTGGTTGTTTAAGGTTTAATGTATTTACCACCTCATTGCCATAAATAGTATAATACACCGCCCGGCAAACAAAGAATGCCAAAAACAACGATATACCATAAACCACAAAAAAGAAAATAATCGGGTGAAATGCACCAATGCTGGAAGCAGAGTTTCGGTTCATAGGAGGGTTTATTAAGGATTTTAAAAAGGGTTTGGATATTTGTTCTACATCAAAAATATTGACTATACTTGGCGCATGCAAGAGCAGAAATACTCAATAAAACACTGGGCAAAAGACGATAGACCCCGCGAAAAATTACTTATGAAAGGCGCTGAAAGCCTTTCTGACTCAGAGTTACTGGCTATACTGATCGTTAACGGCAACAAAGAAAAAAGTGCATTGGACCTGGCAAAAGATATTTTAAAACTGGGGAAAGACAATCTTCCGGAACTGGGAAAACTTTCGGTAAAGGAACTGACGAAAATAAAAGGCATTGGTGAAGCAAAAGCTATAACCATTGTGGCTGCCCTGGAAATCGGCAGACGCAGGCAGGCATTAGCATCACGGGAAAAAGCTATTGTAAAGACCAGCGCTGATGTAGCTACCTACCTGCAAACATTATTGAAAGACCACAGGCATGAAGTTTTTGCCGTGTTGTTTCTAAACCGCGCCAATAAAATAAATCATTTTGAGATAGTAAGTGAGGGTGGAATGACCGGTACGGTTGCGGACCCGCGTATGATTTTAAAAAAAGCATTGGAACAGGATGCAGTGAGTTTAATCCTTTGTCATAATCATCCATCGGGAAGTCTAAAACCAAGCCGTGCTGATGAAGAACTAACCCAGAAAATCAAAGAGGCTTCCAAGTACTTTGATATTAAAGTGCTTGATCATTTAATTGTAAGTGATGATGGCTATTATAGTTTTGCTGATGAGGGGATACTTTGAGTCGCGAGTCTTTAGTCGGGAGTCGGAGAAAGAAAGCCTTATGAAGTAAAATTTATTTTCTATGGGACACTATAAAGATTTGCTTGCTTTTAAAAAAGCATATGAGTTAGGGATGGAAATTTTCATTATAACGAAAAGATTTCCTGTTGAAGAAAGATATTCCTTAACTGATCAGATAAGAAGATCTTCAAGGTCCGTTTGCGTCAATTTGGTAGAGGCATACAGAAGAAGACGGTACAAAGATTATTTTATCAGCAAACTAAATGATTGTGAAACGGAGAATGCTGAAACGCAAGTCTGGTTGGATTTTTCGCATGATTGTAAATATATTACTCAAGATGAATTTTCAACTCTCACAGCAAAAAATGATGAGGTAGGGAAATTAATTTGGTATATGATCAACAACCCAGACAAATTCATGTAGAATCTTCTACTGCCTGACCCCCAGACACTGTTCATAACTCCCAACTAACGACTCCTGACTAACGACTCCTGACTAACGACTCCTGACTAACGACTCCTGACTCTCCCTAAGCTTGCGCTGCAGGGCCACCAAAATTCAATGGTATCTGCAGTTCTTCCAGGTCTTTAATATCTCCGTGAGCTGCTTCATAACGGTTTACATTTTCTATTAATGCCTTCATAAAACGTTTGGCATGTTGTGGTGTAAAAATTATTCGTGATTTTACTTTACTTTTTGGTGTCCCGGGCATCACATTCACAAAGTCAATAACGAACTCGGCATGTGAGTGAGTAATGATAGCAAGATTTGCATACGTTCCTTCGGCTACCTCTTCTGAAATTTCTATATTGATCCCGTTTTGCTGGGGTAGCTGATCTTGATTAGCCATAAAAACATTTGATGCTCTAAAGGTAGTTGAAACAGCAGAATTAGTTCGGGTGATAAATTAAAGTTGTGAGACAATTACGATACCGGAGCAGGCGCCAACACATAAAAAAAAAGCACCGTCCCCTACGGAGACGGTGCTTGAAAAAAGAACAAACGTCATAATGTTATCTTGGTCCTTTATATTTTACAAGGATAAAGGGCAAACTTATAGGATGTACCGTAATTGAACCTTAACCTCTGTCCGTTTATTACCTGATATTTCATCCAGGCCAGAGCCGATTATATCCTGATCCCTGTATATAGTTTGGGCAAAGCGGAGCCAAACAGTCAATTTTTTGGAGACATCATAATTCATATTCAAATAATAACGAAATCCTTTATCCAAAAAAACCGGTATGCTGTAACTATACAATACATCAGATTCATAAGCGTAAATACGGCTGTCAAAACCATCCGTTTCAAAATATTGCAATCTTAAATTGGCAGAGAGATTACGGGTAGGCTTAAAAGCCCCTTCTATGTAGGTAAGAAAACCTCTTTCACTCTCCTTCTCTTTTTTATTATACCAAACGGCTTCTGTTCTGGCTTTTATTGTTAAAGAAGGACTGATCAGGTAGCTGAAATGCAATCGCCAGTTGTGCCTCGGCTTAACAACAAGAAAGTGCGTAACAGAATCTGTTTCTGATTCATTGATCTGCTTGTGCTCGTTTCTAAAACGGGTGTATAATTCAAATTGCTTATTGGGATTATAGGTTAATTGCAATAAATAATCCCTTCCCTGGCTGGGTGCATCCACTCTGAATTTAAGATAAGAAAACCTGTAAAAATCAGCATAGGCATCTATACGCCAAGTGGAGGCAGGCCTGATAGTGACGCCGGTATAAAAACCTTTTTCATTTGACGGGCGGAAACTTTCTGTAAATGCATTGCCATATAAAGATTGATATGCCTGGTGAATATTGCGGTAAAGTAAGGACACATCTATCTTGGGATCAATACTAATTAAAGCTCCATTTACGAAGGCTTTATAAAAGTTTTTATCCGCAGCCGCCTCCCCAAAAAAATGCACATTACGCCTTGTGAAGCTATAGTCCACACTATAATTGGCCCAATGCTCACCGCTAATTGCAAATTTATTATAGGGCTCATCGTTTTTCTGCAAGGGCTTTGAAAACCGGTAAGTAATAGCATTTAAACCGACTTTAAAAAAGCTGCTTTGGTAAGTTACATTTCCGCCAAAAGCGGTTTGATCAATATTATTTCGGTCGGCTATTTCGGAAGGAGTACGATGCAGACCAGAGGTAAGTAAACTGGAAAAAGCTTCTTCATTTGTTACGGTATCAACAATAGCATTCCCACTGATCTTTTGGTAAGAGCCAAAGGCCGTGGCTTCTATTGAACCTTTTTTGATGGTAACGCCTGCCCCCCGGTTAAAATTAAATTCTGCTGCAGAACTAAATGGGTTAAGAATAGGTGCCTGCCTTTTAATAGACATTACTTCCGAACCTTTTTTGAAAGCTAATGAACTCCATTGCGTTAAACCTTGCCCGAGATTAATGGTGAAATCTCCAATTGCAAGCGATTTTATAATTCCCAGTTGTCGTGCAAAAAAATGAAAGGAATAATGGTCAAATCCTTTTGATTGAGCTCCTTTAAAAAAAGCTTCGCCTGCGTCTTTATCTGCCGTTAACCCATACTGCAATAGGTTTTTGTATTGGTATTTATATCTAAACAATAAACGATAGGGGCTACCTAAATAATGAGTGTTTAAGGAAGTATCATATCCTCTTTGCTTTTCTAAAACCCGCGATGCCCGTACTAAAAAATAATGCTCTCCTTTTTGCAACCGGCTGAGCATTTCTTCTTTTAGGTTGATAGGATCTTCTGTGGTTATGTAAAGTTGAATTTTCCGAATAGTGGTAATATCCCAGGTGGGCACTGCCTGCAGTTCATAAATGCTAACCAGGTTACCAAAAACACGCCGGTATTGTAATAAGTTTTGAATATGCAGGTCGGTAATAAAACGAAATTGGCGAAAATCATCTGCTGTAGCGGTATTAATATTCAGCGGATGCTGCCTGTAATATTGAAGCTGCTGTAAATATTGGTCATCTTCAATATCGCCTTCCTGTACATCGGTTAAATTTTCCAATTGTTGCTCTGTAGTAAGCGGTATGGTCTGAGCCATCAGCTTTTTTGTAAAAAAAAGCTCACAGGCTGCAAATGATATTATATATAAAAAATACTTCAAGGTGTTCTATCTCTTCCTTTAAATAACAATATCAAACCGGGTGTAATGCCCAATTGAGAATGAATTGAAGCTGTAGCGTCTAAACGGAAGTTTTTTAACATCACCCCTAACCCGAAAAAATAACTGGATGTGGCGGAGGTAAATCCTGCACGGGCAAAAAGTTTTTCATCAAAACTATATTGCATGCCCGCATTCACATTCAAATCCTCGTCTTCCACTTTCTGAATTTCTCCACTGATAAAAAATTTATTGGAAACCTCGTAACCTAAACCCGCGGTATAAATTGCGGGTAATTTTTCTTCTTCATTTTTTTGAAATGCGGTGCCAGTGGGATTATAAGTATGAATACCCACATGAAATTGATCAGTAACATGAAACAATAACCCTCCTTCAAAATTAATAGCAGATGCGGTGCCATAGCCAGCCACCTTAATGGAATGGTAATTGAATTGAGCACCAATATTTAATTTACTTCCCAGCTTTCTTGCGTACGCCAAACCAACACTGGTTTCATTATAGTCTGCTGACCCTGCATAAGAACCTTGTAAACCAAAATTACCACTGGATGTTGGTAAGGCAAAAGCGACCTGGTAAAGAGCGAGTTCTTCTAATAAAAATCTTCTTTCGCCATATATTCCACCGCTTACTTCATTGATATTGGCCAGCGTAGCCTGGTTAGCATTAAATGAAAATGCATCGATATTGTGTAGAGTATAAGCGCCAAGACGGGTATAAGCAGAAGTTACAGGTGTACGTACAATTTGTGCCTTACAAAATAAAACCACCTGTAAAAAAAATAAACCTAATACAATCTTTCTCAAGGCAATGTTTTAAAATATTGGTTAAATGTAAGCCTGTAACATCATCAAAATAAATTAATATTGAGCACCCCTCCCTTTACCTTTGCGCCATGCAAATTTTAAATGGCAGGGAAGCATCTCAGGCTATCAAAGATTCACTAAAAATAGAGGTGGCACAGCTTTCTGCCAACGGAAAAATAGTACCTCATTTGGTTGCTATCCTTGTTGGAAATAATGGAGCCAGTGAAACCTATGTTGCTGCCAAGGTTAAAGCTTGCCAGGAAGTTGGTTTTAAATCTACCCTCATCCGGTTTGAAGATTCAATATCTTCCTTTAAATTATTAGAAGCCCTCCGGGAATTGAATATAGATACGGAAGTTGATGGCATTTTAGTTCAACTTCCCCTGCCTTCGCACATTTCTTCTGAAGAGGTTATTAATACCATTGATCCGCAGAAAGATGTTGATGGATTTCATCCCAACACAGTGGGTAAAATGGTTCTGGGACAACCAACATTTATTCCCGCTACGCCCTATGGTATTTTATTATTATTAACTCATTATAAAATTGAAACCAAAGGCAAACATGCTGTAATAATTGGTAGAAGTAATATTATAGGGAGACCAATAAGCATTTTGCTGAGTGGTACAGCAAATCCCGGAAATGCTACGGTAACCCTTTGCCACTCACATACCGGAAATTTAAAAGAAATTTGTATAAGCGCAGACATCATTGTGGCTGCTTTAGGCAGGCCGGGATTTATTAAAAAAGATATGGTAAAAGAAGGAGCTGTAATTATTGATGTTGGTATAAGCCGGGTGCCCGATTCCACAAAAAAATCAGGTTATCAATTGCTTGGAGATGTTGACTTTGAATCTGTAGCGCCTAAGTGTTCTTATATAACGCCAGTGCCCGGGGGTGTAGGACCCATGACGATTGCTGCATTAATGAAAAATACTTTTAAAGCTTGTGCATTGAAGCACTATGAATAAATGTGCTAATGTGCAAATGTGCTGATGTGCTAATGTGCTAATGTGCTGATGCGCATAAATGACAAAGTTTTTTCTTTTTAATAATTTTGAGAATGTTTAACGATATGCCTTACACCCTAAACCCTATACCATCCACCTTAACCCTCCCCGTCATGGAGCATTTCTATACGCTACAGGGTGAAGGGTTTCACCAGGGGAAAGCTGCTTATTTTATTCGCCTGGGCGGGTGTGATGTAGGCTGTGTTTGGTGTGATGTTAAGGAAAGTTGGGACGCAGATAAACATCCTCAA
>Ga0136621_1001314_pt1 | contig 10076 bp, 11 predicted proteins | sample AntDryUQ445A2306_FD_104673 | JGI IMG/M metagenome (GOLD analysis project Ga0136621, IMG submission 104673) | Polar desert sand microbial communities from Dry Valleys, Antarctica - metaG UQ445A (23.06) | ecosystem: Environmental > Terrestrial > Soil > Desert | place: Antarctica: Dry Valley...
AGCATGCGCGCTCGAACCTGATCTTGTCTCCGTGATAGCCATGAAGCTGATGCTCCTTGCTCGCCCTTCTGGGTCAGTAATTGCAGGAGGAGAAGTGTCTCAGCTCATGTTGGCAGAGAGGGGAGACGAGGATGAGAACCGGATGAGAACTCTCTAATGAGAACTACTGCCGCTCGGTTGTCGCCACCAGCGGGATTGAACCGAGGTTTGGTACGAAACAGAGGCTATGCCCGCGTTTTGTACCAAAGCTACGCTCAACCCCCGAGGGCGTCGAGCTCCCGGCGGCCTTTGGTGCGATACAGCAGGGGGCCCACCACCGGAACGCATACGATCGCAGTCCATTTCCACACGTAAACGCGCGGGATGTGCTGGCGCAACTGCAGATCGCTCAGGGAGAGAAACGTCGGCGCCCACCACACGACCGCCATTGCGGCCACGGCGAACGCCTCGATGACTGATCCCTAGGCCGGTGCCGGCTCCGCTTGGCGCGGCGTCCTCTCGACGGGCTCTCGGCCCAGTGTCTCGAGGTTGAACACGCGGATCGACGCCGTGAAGAGCACGAAGTAGACGCCCGCGAACGCGAGTCCTACTGGGATTATCAGTAGCGGGTTCGTGGCAAGCCCGAAGGAGACGACGTAGTCGATCAACCCCGCCGAGAAGCCGAAGCCGATCAATATTCCGAGCCTCTCGGCCACGACGAGCGCGATACCGCACAGCAGCGCATGAGTAGCGTAGAGCAAGGGAGCGACGAACATGAAGCTGAACTCGATCGGTTCGGTGATGCCCGTGAGAAACGACGTAAAGCCGCTCGAGCCCATGATGGCGCCGGTTGAGCTCTTGTTCTCTCGGTCGGCGGCGCGCCACATCGCAAAGCAGGCTGCCGGCAAGCCGAACATCATGACGAAGTACCACCCGGCCATGAAGATTCCGGCTTCGGGATCCCCCTCGAAGAAGCGGGTGAGGTCTCCGTGCACGACCTTTCCTTCGGGTGTCTTGTAAGTGCCGAACTCGAGCCACACGAGCGTGTTGATGATGTGGTGCAGGCCGATGGTCAACAGCGCGCGATTTGCGATTCCGTAGATGAAGACGCCCAAGGCGCCCGCGCCCACGATCCAATCGCCGAAGTCTTGGATCCCTCTTCCGATCGGGGGCCAGATGAAGTAGGCGAGGAGGCCCACGCCCATGCCCGCGAATGCGGTGATGATCGGTACAAAGCGGCGACCTCCGAAGAAGGCGAGGTAATCGGGAAGGTGAATACCCTTGAACCTGTCGTAGAGGACTGCGGCAATCAGACCCATGATGATGCCGCCCAGAACTCCCATATCCACCGGCTGTCCGGGGCTCACCTCCGAGATGCCGTTGATGCCCTTTAGCACGACGTAGCCAACCCCCGCTGCGAGCCCTGCGGCCCCGGCGCCCTCCGTGAAACCGATTGCGACGCCGATTGCGAACAGCAGCGGAATGTTGTCGAACACCGCCTGGCCGCCGGCCTCCATCACCTGCCAGATGGTGGCACCCCAGCTGAGCCAGGAGACCGTTTGGAAGTAGGCTCCGAGGCGGAGCAGCAACGCGGCCGCGGGCAGGACGGCGATGGGCATCATCAATGACCGGCCGATCCGCTGAAGAACTCCCAGCATTTTCTTCCCCCTGGACTCGGTGAGCGAGCGGTTACAAAATACTCCTTCTGAACCGGCCGATGTGCCGAGAAAGCGAGATCGGATGCGTCTGGGCGTGAGCGAGGCGAAAGTCAACGGCGAGATCGTCGCCGGAGACGTGGTGATCGAAAATGGGCTTGTGGCCGAGGTGGGGGTTTCGCCGCCGGGCCGAAAGGGTCTAGCGGCCCCCGGCTACATCGATCTCCAAGTCAACGGATTTGCGGGTGTCGACTTCCTCGCAGCCGACGCGGACGGCTACCTCGGGGCCGGCGCAAGCTTGGCTCGGACCGGTGTGAGCGCCTACCAACCAACATTCATCTCCTCCCCACTCAGCGCCTACGAGGAAGCGCTAACGGTTGCTCGCTCACTCCAACCGCGCCCGGGAGGGCCTCGTGTTCTCGGCATCCACCTCGAGGGACCGTTCATCAACCCCACCTGGGCGGGGGCTCACGATCCCCTCCACGCCCGCGAACCCGACCTCGAGCTCGTAGCTCGCCTCTGTGACACTGGCCCCGTGACCTACATGACGCTGGCCCCCGAACTGCCGGGTGCCCTGGGCCTCATCGATCAGCTCGTGGCGAGAGGGATCGTCGTGGCGTGCGGACACTGCGACGCCGACGCGCCCGCAGCCCACGCGGCGTTCGATCGCGGGGCGCGTGCTATTACGCACATCTACAACGCACAGCGGCGCTGGCAGCCACGCGACCCCGGTGTATCCGGTGCGGCGCTGGTTCGACCCGAGGTCACCGTGCAGGCGATCGTCGATCTCGTGCACATTGCTTCCGAGGCTGCCTTCGCCGCCTTCCTTGCCGCCCGCGGTCGCTTCGCGATCGTCACCGACGCCATCATGGCGGCGGGCTTATCGGACGGCACTTATTCCCTCGGCGACCGGGAGGTTTTCGTGGCAGAAGGAGCGGCGCGCTTGGCCGACGGCACGCTCGCCGGAAGTGTTTCGACGATGGATACCGCGGTGCGCAACCTCGTCGCGCTGGGGGCCGGGCTGCCCGATGCGCTCGATGCCGCGAGCTCTGTTCCGGCGCGCCTCATTGGCCGGCCCGAGCTGGGAACGCTCCAGCCGGGGACGCCGGCCGACGTCGTGGTCCTTGACGACTCGCTCGCGGTCACGCGTACCCTGGTAAACGGACGCGAGGTGTTCGCTGTCTAGCCCAACGTCCAGATCGAGAACAATTGTGATTCGCCTGACGTGCAAGGCCGTTCTCTTCGACCTCGACGGTGTGCTCGCCGACTCCACTGCGATCGTCGATCGCGTGTGGAGGGAGTGGGCCGCGGCACGGGATCTCGACGGCGATGCGCTCATGAGCATCGCCCACGGAAGGCCTGCTGCCGAGGTGATCGCTGCGGTTGCGCCCCGGCTCTCGGTGGCAGAGGAGGTGCGTGAGCTCGAGCGCAGAGAGGCCGACGCCTCAGGCGTGGCGCCCATCGCCGGTGCCATGAGGCTCTTGGCTTCCTTGCCCGAGAGGAGCTGGGCTGTGGTCACTTCGGGCACAGCTCCCTTGGCCGCGAGCCGTCTGCGCGCCATCGAGGCGCCAGAGCCTCCCCTTCTCATTACCGCAGACGATGTGCGCGCAGGTAAGCCGAATCCCGAGGGCTACCTCAAGGCGGCCCAGAGCCTCGGAGCTGCTCCCGCAGAGTGCGTTGTGATCGAGGACTCACCGGCGGGCGTCGAGGCGGGGCGCGCAGGAGGAATGGCGGTGGTAGGGGTGACGACGACATTCCCCGCTGAGAGCCTCGCCGGCGCAACCGCCGTTGTGCCGTCGTTGGAGGCCGTCATCCTGGAGACCGTTGCCGAGGAAGGCGACGGCCTTCCAACGTTTACTATGAGGGTCGATGCGCTCGGATAGGTTTGCTTCGGGGCGACAGAGGGGGTCTGGAATGACATCCGCCGGCGATTGGCTGCGTCGCATCACCATTGTTGTTACTGCCTGCTTGCTGGCCGGAGCGGCGCTCGGACCGATCGACGCCGGGGGAGCAGCTCAGGAAGAGCTTCCCCTGGGGCCGCCGGGTTTGGAAGAGAAGCGCGTGGCGACCCGTCTGGCGCCGGGTGTGATGCACACGGTTATCGAGAGAGGTCATCGATTTTCTGACGACTTCTTCACGGTCGACGTTGTTCTCCTCCGAGCGCGCACAAGAGCAGAGGAGGTCGCGCACCGGCTCCGAAAGCTAGGTCACGAGGCGCGTGTGGAGGTCATTGCGAAGGCGGCCCCTGACGACCCCCGGCGGGGACCGATCGGCTATCTCGTGAGGGTGGGCCGCTTCTCGACCGAAGAGTCGGCTGTGCGCGCAGCCGAAGACCTCGTGGCCGCGGGATTCGACGACTCGGCACCGACTTATACGGGTTTCGACGGGGGGCTTACGACCGGGCCCTGGGTTGTGAACGTGCTCGATATCGATCTGGATCGCTTCACCGGTGAGATAGTTCCCGAGCTGGGAACGCACGTTGTGCCCGGTCTCGAGACGCTCACGGGTATTGCCGCACGTACCGATGCCCTAGCGGCGGTGAACGGAGGGTACTTCGTGATCGAGCCGATCGACGGTACACCCGGCGATCTTGCCGGGATCTCCGTCTTGGGAGGACAACTCATCAGCGAGGCCGTCAACGGGCGCACAAGCCTGCTGCTGCGGGAAAAGGTCGGAACCCACGCGTCGATTGCGGCCTTGCGCACCCGTCTGAGCGCGCGTGTATCCGGAGGTAGACAATGGCTTGTGGATGGCCTCAATCGCAAGCCGGGTCTGATTCGCTCGTGCGGCGGCGTCGGGGGCGACGTCCCGACTCAGCGGCCCAAGCACGACATCACCTGCTCCGATAGTGGAGAAGTTGTCGTGTTCACGCCCGCTTTCGGAGCTCAGACCGAAGAGGGACCGGGAGCCGAGGCGGTTCTCGACCGGGACGGGCGCGTGATCGCTTTGCGCGAGGATCGTGGCAGCTCGATCCCACCGGGAGGCAGCGTCCTAGCCGCCACCGGTGAGGAAGCCCTTCAGCTGCAGCGCCGCCTGCAGATTGGAGAGCACGTCGTGTTGCGGCAGCGGCTGAGGGCGAACGGTTCGGGCGTTCGGTTGACCGGGCTCGACGTTGTAAATGGAGGCCCCCGTTTGTTGCGTGGGGGGCGCACACGCATCACGGCCTTCGGAGAGGGGTTCGTTCACCTCGATGACCCGTTCTTCTACGTGGCGTTTGGCTTGCGCAGAAACCCTCGAACGATTGCGGGAGTCACCGCCGACGACCACCTGCTGCTGGTGACAATCGATGGGCGGCAACCGGACTGGAGCGTTGGCGCCAGCTTCATCGAGGAAGCGCGTGTGATGCGGTCTCTGGGGGCCGTGGAATCGGTCAACCTCGACGGCGGAGGCTCGACGACTCTGACGATCGGCGAGGAACTCGCCAACCGGCCATCCGACGAGGAGGGCGAGCGGCCCATCGGCGACGCGCTGCTGCTGCTCAACCGTTAGTCGGGCGCACCCGCCTTCACTTTCGAGGAGAGGGCCGCCGGCCTTCACAGTCAGTTCCCCCAGCGCGGCAACAGGTCAGCCATCGCGACGAAGCCGAGATCCTCACCAACGGGCGACGCCCCGAGAACCAGCCCTTGGAGAGCGCCAGGGCGCGATGAGGTCGGGCCCAAACACTAAGTGCACCTCCCCGTAAATACGCTCGCATTCGAGCGCCCCTGCATCCCCGCTCGCGTAGTTACTCGTCGCTCACGTACCCTCCGGGTACGCTCACTCCTCGCGCCTAGCGACCAGGGCGCAGTGACGCTCTCGGTGCTGACCGTATTTCCGGTGCGGAGCACTGAGCTAATCAGTTGCCGGCCTCATGACATGCTTTCACCGGGGACGACACCTGGAGAATTGGGAGGTTGCTGTGAAGATTGCTTACGTTTTCGCTACTTCGGGTCACACCGCGAGCTACAGGCTGGGACAAATGATCCTCCCCCAGCTCGAGGATGAGCGGCACGGGGCCGAGGTCGTGGGCATGTTCTTCTTCGACGACAACAACTATCTGTTGCGTGCCGGTGACCCGCTGGGGGAGCGCCTGGCTCGAGTGGCAGAAACCCAAAACATCCTCCTGATGATGTGCGATCGGTGCGCTCTAGAACGGGGCCTCGCCGAGGGCGAGCCGGGTGATTGCAAGGTGACCGGGACGGTCTCGGGAGTGCAGGTCGGCTGCTTTCCCGACCTTTACGGGGCGTTAGAGACCAATCCTCCGGACCACGTCATCACGCTCTAATTCTGGGGCCCGGACTCTCTCTTCCAGTCAGCCTCCTATCAGCGGCGGGTTGCCGGCCCGGAAGAGCCAGCCTCTGGGTCCGCGCGGGGCCGTCCCGAAGCACTCCCCGGAGGAATACGGAGAGCTGCCCTAGTTGGGGGAGCCAGCCTTCACCTCTAAGAGCGGGTCGCCGGCCTTCACCTCTGTGGAGGTCGTCACAGTCACGGCTTCGCCGGAGATGACGACCACGGGCGACACGATGTCGATGTTGAGCTCGTTCATACGCTTGAGATCCACCGCCACAATCTCGTTCCCCGCAGTGATCTCTTGCCCCTCGCTCGCCCGGACGGTGAATCCGTCGCCTTTAAGGTGCACTGTCTCGAGGCCGACGTGGACGAGGATCTGCAGCCCTTCCGCAGTCTCGATGGCGAACCCGTGGCCTCCTTCGAAGAGCTTGGCGATCGTGCCGGTGACGGGCGCTACTACACGTCCTTCGCTCGGCATCACCGCGACACCCTCGCCCATCACTCGCTCGGAGAAGACTTCGTCGTTCACGTCGTCGAGAGATACCAGTGTGCCGGTGAAGGGGCTTGCCACTTCGGTCACGAGCTCTCCATGATCCTGCGCATCTCTGCCTCGATGTTGTCGCTCTGTGTGCCCATCACTACCTGAATCGCACTCCCCATCTTCATGACGCCATGGGCACCGGCCGCTTTCAGGGCGGGTTGGTCTACCTTTGACATGTCGGCAACCTGAACCCGGATGCGCGTGATGCAAGGCTCCATGTTCTTGATGTTGTCCTTTCCCCCCAGCCCGTCGATCACCTTCTGTGCGACCTCCTCGAAAGCCATAGCGCTACTCCTTTCCCGGCCACGAGGCCCGTGTGCCTCTCGCCATTCGGTTCCATGTGTGACGAATTCCTCTTACCGCGATCGAGTATGCGTACAGGCTCTCGGGCGACGCCATGCCCCCCAGGCCCGCATCCCCCAAGTGATGTACGTCCACTCCTATGCGTTTGGCTGTGAGCGCGAGCCGTCGCAGAGTATCGCCATCGGCTCCCTCTTGCGAGGTCCCGATCGTCCCAATGGCGAGGGCGCCCGACGAACGTGCCTCCTCCACCATCGCGCGCGCCCGATCCTCGGAGATGCCGGGCACGGTCCCGGGCAGGGGGACCAAAACACCTTGCGCGCCTGCAGCGACGAGCCGAGCGACCGACTTGGGTCCAAGTTGCTCCTCGGCCCCGGCGTGGTGCATCTTGCCGGCCCAACAACACAGCTCCGGGAAGCTGTCGCGGACGGTTCGGACCGCTGCGACGACATCCTCGAGCACCGCCGCGCGCCCCGGATTCGCCGTCATCACCACGAACGATGCTCCCGCAGCGGCCGCCGCGCGCGCGTTGTCAGTTGTGGCGCGGAATGGTGCAGGTACCGCGTCGATGTCGGGTTCGAGGTTGAGACCGACGGGACGGCCGAGGAGGCGGCCCAATCCGGCGACGCCTTCCGGCATGGGTTGCACATGTTCGAGCCCCCGGCCCAGAGACTCCCACTGCCCGATCTCTGCATGGTTGAGGCATATGAGGTCGGCGCCGAAGGCGGCGGCGATCTCGGCGTTGGCAGTGTCCTTGAACAGCGGCGCGGCGGATGAGTCGACTTCCGCCAGCAACGACCGGCCCTCCGACGCGCGGATTGCTTCGATGAGCTCTGTCCCGGTCAGGGCTGCGAAGCCGGAGCCGTATTGATCCAGCAATCTCGTCACGAGACGAGTGCCTCGGCGATGCGGCGGGCCTCTTCGGCCTCGCCAGAAGCCAGAACCTTAGCGGCGAGAGAGCGGCATTCCTCAAACGTATGCTCGCCAACTGCGACGCGCACCTCGAGCAGACTGTCTGCACCCATCGAGAGCTCCGTGACTCCCAGTCCCACAGCGACCAGAGCCCACGCAGGATCACCGGCTGCCTCCCCGCAGACCCCGACCCACGCCTTGCCGCGCGCCGCGCTGCAGATTTGTTCGACTGCTCGCAGTAGGGCCGGTGAAAACGGATCCTGCAAGTAGGAGAGGGCGCCCTGTTGCCTGTCGGCTGCGTGTAGGTATTGGGTGAGATCGTTGGTGCCGATCGAAAGGAAGTCGAGCCGCTCCGCCAGCATCTCCGCCACGAGCACCGCCGATGGCACCTCGACCATGACGCCGACTTCGACGCCCGCGTCGATGCCGCCTGCGCGCTCGACTTGCTCGACGAACCACTCGGTTTCCGCCACGCTCGCGACCATCGGAGCCATGACCGCAAGCTTTCCGTTCTCCGCGGCCCGGGTTATCGAGCGCAACTGCGTTTCCAAGAGCTCCGGTTGCTCGCGTGCGAGCCGGATGCCGCGCACACCGAGGGCCGGATTCGGCCCTGCTTCCATGTCGAGGAACGGCACCGGCTTGTCCGCTCCGAAGTCGAACGTGCGCACCACCAGCCGCCGGTCACCCAAGAAACCGGTCATCTGCTCGAGCAGAGCCACCTGCTCGTCCTCATCAGGCGGCTCGGGCCGATCGATGTAGAGTAGCTCGGTTCGAAGCAACCCCACACCTTCAGCTCCCGCTTCGAGCGCACTCCGCAGTTCGGCAACCGATCCAATGTTCGCTGCCATCTCGATCACTCGCCCGTCGCGCGTGGCAGAGGGTCCCTCACGAGCTCTTTCCAACAGTTGCGCCCGATGTTCTGTTCTCGCTGCGGTTTTTTGCTCCGTACGTTCTCTTGTGTCGTCATCGGGATCGACGTAGATAGTTCCTTCGTCACCGTCGAGCGCGATCACGGAATCGTCCGCGACTGCGTCCATCAATCCGGAAACCGCGACTACCGCGGGAATCCCGAGAGAGCGCGCCACGATAGCGGTATGACTCGACCGGCTTCCCTCCTGCGTTGCTATTCCCCTTACCAGCTCCTTGTCGAGCGAGGCGACATCGGCCGGCGGTAGCTCGGTCGCGACCACGATGGCGGGGCTATCCATAGCTCGAATGTCCATCTCCGGAACTCCGAGGCAGCGCCGGGCTATGCGCGAGCACACGTCCCGAATATCTCCTGCACGCGCGGCCATGTAGTCGCTCTCGCTCGCGGCCAGTGCCTCCGCGTATCCCTCTCCCGCGTCGATGATTGCGCGGGCCGCGTTGGTGCCGTCGCTCTTGATCGCGCCCTCCGCGGTAGTGGTGAGCTCGGGATCGCGAGCCATCATCGCCTGTGCCTGGAGGACCTCGGCCAGCTCGCCGGAGGTCTGGCTCGCCTGCTCTTCGAGGGCCTGCGCCACCGACTCGATCGCCTCGCGCAGCCGCTCGATCTCTGCCTCCCGATCGTCGACCGTATCGGTCGGGAGGTCGAAGGAGGCTTGGTTGTGCAGCCACGCAGGAGCCACCGAGGCCCCGGGGGAGGCGGCTACGCCGCGCAGGCTCTTCACAGGGACCCCAGCAGCGTTACCAACTCCTCGAGGGCCCCCTCGGCGTCGTCGCCCTCGGTTGCGATCGTGACTGCGTCACCCTTTTTCACGTCGAGCTTGAGCACCGCCATGATCGATTTGGCGTTGGCCTCCTGTCCTCCCTTGGCGACCGTGACATCGGCGGAGAAGCCCGCCGCAGCCTTGCTGAATACCGCCGCCGGACGCGCATGCAGCCCCACCTCGTTCGTCAGCTTCACCTCTTTCTCCGGCATTGTGACCTCCAAGCTCTCGTTAGGACGTGGGCGTCACTTTGGTGAGGCCGACGGGGGCATCCGGGTTAAGTCCCCGGCAGAGCGCAAGCTCATAGGCAACTTGCTGAGCACGTATCGCGGCAGGGATGGTCGCGAGTGTCTCCGGGAGATCCCCGGGCAGAGCCAGGTCGGCGTCCGCGCCGTCGCTCACTCGCAACACGTGCGCGCCGCGCTGCTCCTTCAGCCATCGAGTGAGGTCTTCGATGTCGCGCCCGGCCGGACCTGCGACCGAGAAGGAAAGCACGGGGAAGTCCCTTTGCACCACCGCAAAAGGTCCGTGACGAAGATCGGCGGCCGAGTAGCCCTCGGCAAGCACAGACGTTGTCTCTTTGAGCTTGAGAGCGGCTTCGAGCGCGATCGGAAACATGAACCCTCGCCCGACGGTCAGCAGGCCTACCGAGGGAGAGATGTCCTTGGCGACCGCTACGGCGGGATGCGGGTCGTTCAGCATGAGCTGGACGACGGCGGGCAGAGTGGCCCA
>Ga0136621_1001317_pt1 | contig 10065 bp, 8 predicted proteins | sample AntDryUQ445A2306_FD_104673 | JGI IMG/M metagenome (GOLD analysis project Ga0136621, IMG submission 104673) | Polar desert sand microbial communities from Dry Valleys, Antarctica - metaG UQ445A (23.06) | ecosystem: Environmental > Terrestrial > Soil > Desert | place: Antarctica: Dry Valley...
CCGGAACTGGCCGCTCTCAGGGGTCCGGGTCACCATCTCGTCCTTCGCGAGTGTGGCGAGCAGCCGGGAGACGGTGCTCGGGTTGATTCCTGTCCGGCGGGCGATCTCGTTCGTGCCCAGGTCGCCTGCCGAGTTCGCGAGGGTGTGGAGTACCCCCACTGCCCGCTCCACCGTCGCCACCGGGCGAGGTGCCGTAGTCACTGCGCGTTCCATCGCCGGCCGGTTTCCCATGGTCAACTGCGTCCTCCCGTGCTAGCGTCACGGTGATTATGCAACAGCGTTGCCATTATGGCAACACAGGATAGGTACCTGCCGCGGAGGCCTCCTCATGGCGCAGCGCACGTCGAGCCCCTTGCCGCAACCGGTCGTGCCGGAGAGCGCTCGGTACGTCATCGTCGGAGCGGGAGTGCACGGGCTGTCCACGGCGTGGCACCTGGCTCGGGAGCTGCGAGAGCGCGGCCTCGGTTCGGGTGAGGACGTCGTGGTGCTCGACAAGGCCGCGGTCGGCGCCGGGGCCTCCGGGATCGCCTGTGGCGTTATCCGAAACAACTACTTCCAGCCGGCCATGCGCCGGCTGATGGCGCACTCGGTCGCCGTGTGGGAGTCGGACCCGGCCGCGTTCTCCTACCATCCCGTTGGCTACCTGCAGGCTGCCCCGGAGGTGATGCGCGCGGGCGTTGCGCAGATCTACGCCGAGCAGCAGGAGATCGGCTACCCCTCCACACTCGTCGAGGGGGAGGACGCATGCCGGTCCTACATGTGCGACCTGCTGGGCGACTGGCAGGCACCGGGTATCACCAACGTGTTGCACGAGAGCCGAGGCGGTTACGCCAACAACCGCGCCTCTATGCGTGGCCTGGCTGCCAAGGCAGAGGCCGAGGGAGTGCGGATCATCACCGGCGCACGCGTCACCGGGTTCACCCTCGACGGCGCGGATGGCGAAGGCACAGTCCGAGCCGTCGAGACAGACCAGTTCGTGATGGGCTGCGAGAAGGTGGTCGTGGCGGCCGGCCCGTGGGTGCGCGACATCTGGGCCATGCTAGACCTCCCGGCCAAGATCGACGTTCGTGACCGGGACGCGCAGCTGCACCGCGACGTCGACATGTGGACCTACCTGTTCCTGCAGGAAGGGACGCTCGGTGTCGATCCCGGCCTCTTCACCGACACCCGTGGCCAGCTGCCGCCGGTCATTCACGTCGACTCCGACGCGCCCCTGTACGACGACAGCGGTGACTTGGTGACCGACCAGATGTGGGGGATCTACTACAAGCCAGACTTCAACTTTGGCGGGGTTCAGGGGGGCGCCATGCCAGTCCCCGTGGACGGGCCGACCACCGACGTTGCGGTGGACCCCTACGGCCCCGCGAGCCTCGACTTCACCGCGGCGCCCGGCTTCGCTCGGATGTGGACCTCGGCGCTGGCGCATTGTCAACAACGCTTCGAGGGCACGAGCCATCTGTACAAGGACGAGAACTCAGGCGGCCTCGGCTGTTTCACTCCCGACAGCTTCCCCGTTTTCGACACGTTCCGGGGGAACGTCCACGTCATCGCAGACTCCAACCACGGCTACAAGCTGATCGGCGTCGGCGACCTGGTGGCCCACGAGCTCCTCGGTGAGCCGCAGGACCTGCTCGAGCCCTTTCGGTTCGACCGTTACCAGCGCGGGGATCTGCATCCGACCAGCAGCTCTCCCTTCCCGTGGAGTTGACACAGCCCATGAGCTGACGCCGAACCAGACCGAACAGCCAATCCGACCCGACCCCCGATGGAGAGACCATGCGCATCCCGTACGACGTACCGAAGATCCACATGTACAGCCGCATCCGGAAGTCGCCGTACTTCTACGCCTCAGAGCGGCACGGCGTGCAGTCCTACTCGGTGTGCAACCGCATGTACCACCCCCGCCACTACGACGACATGATCGCCGAGTACTGGCGGCTGGTCCGTGATGTGACCCTGTGGGACGTCGGCGTCGAGCGCCAGGTCGAGATCGCCGGTCCCGACGCGCTGGAGCTGGCCAACATGCTCACCCCCCGCGACCTCACCAATTGTGCTGTGGGACAGAACAAGTTCCTGCTCAACACCGATGTGGACGGGGGAGTGATCAACAACCCGGTCTTGTTGCGCCTCGCCGACGACTGCTTCTGGTTCTCCGTCGCCGACGGTGACGTGCTCCTGTGGGCCAAGGGTGTGGCCAGCCAGACGGGCCTCGACGTACGGGTCAGCGAACCCGATGTGGCACCGGTTCAGATCCAAGGCCCGAAGTCCCAGGCTCTGATGCGCGACCTCTTCGGCGAGCGCATCCTCGACCTGAAGTACTACTGGAGTGGCGAGTTCGAGCTCAACGGCATGGACGTCGTCGTGGGTCGGACCGGGTACACCGGTGAGATCGGCTACGAGATCTACCTGCGCAACGCCAGCCGGGACGCGAGAAAGCTGTGGGACACACTGCTCGAGGCAGGCGTCCCGCACGACCTTGCGGTGATCGGGCCGTGTCAGATCCGCCGCGTGGAGGCCGGCATCCTCAGCTATGGCTCGGACATCGCGTTGGACAACAACGCCTACAGCGACTACGCCTTCCTCAACCCCTACGAGATCGGGCTGGGATGGACCGTAGACCTCGACAGCGGAGGTGAATTCATCGGCAAGGAGGCCCTTGCGCGCATCGCTGAGGAAGGGGTGAGTCGCAAGGTGGTCGGCGTAGAGATCGGCGGCGACCCCCTCATCGGGTACCTCGACGACTACGTCCCGGTCCTCGATGATGACGTGCAGATCGGACAGGTCTCGTCTGCCTTCTGGTCGCCCCGGCTGGAGAAGAACATCGGGTTTGCCCTGGTCCCGACCGAGCAGAGCGAGATCGGCACCAAGCTGACCGTCCGCACCGCCGCCCGTGGTGAGATCGATGCCGTGGTGGTTCCCCGACCGTTCGTCGACCCGAAGAAGGAGACCCCGAAAGGAATGCAGGCGTCCGGGGCGACGAGATGACGGAGGCGGCGGCCAGCACCAGTCGGCCAGGGCTGCTCGAACGGCTCGACGCCGGTCCGGTGCTGTGCGCCGAGGGATATCTCTTCGAACTCGAGCGACGCGGCTACCTCCAGGCGGGCGCCTTCGTGCCCGAGGTGGTGCTCGACCATCCCGAGCAGGTCACTGCGCTGCACCGGGACTTCGTGCGTGCCGGGTCCGACGTGGTCGAGGCGCTCACCTACTACGCCCATCGGGAGAAGCTGCGCGCGGTTGGCAAGGACGGCCTCCTTGAGGACATGAACCGGCAAGCGTTGGCGCTTGCCCGCGAGGTGGCCGACGAGTCAGGCACGCTGCTGGCTGGAAATGTCTGCAACACCAATCTCTACGACCCCGACAACTCGGAGACCCGCGCGCAGACTCGGGCGATGTTCGAGGAGCAGGTCGGCTGGGCTGCGCAAGCAGGCGTCGACTTCGTCATCGGCGAGACATTCCGATACGCAGCCGAGGCCTCCATCGCGCTCGAGGTCATCCACGCGTCGGACCTGCCTGCCGTCATCACCCTCGCCGTCGGCCAACAACCCGACACCCGAGAGGGGAATTCGCTGTCTGACGCGTGCCGGCGGCTCGAAGACGAGGGCGCGGCCGTCGTCGGCCTCAACTGCATCCGCGGTCCGGCAACGATGCTGCCGCTGCTTGGCGCGATCGTCGCCGCGGTCAGCTCGCCGGTCGCCGCGCTTCCGGTTCCATATCGCACCACGGACGACCAGCCCACGTTCCAGTCGCTGCGGGAGGCCGACCCCAGTCTGCTCCCGGACGGCAGGCCATTTCCGACGGCACTGGACCCGTTCATGTGCAATCGCTACGAGGTCGCGGACTTCACGGTGCAGGCGCAGGCCGCAGGAGTGCGCTATTTCGGCCTGTGCTGCGGAGCGGGACCCCATCACGTCCGCAGCATGGCCGAGGCGCTTGGTCGCACTCAGGAGGCGAGCCGGTACTCCGTGGACATGTCGAAGCACGCCTTCTTCGGGACCGCTCCAGGTCTGCAGGAGCACAACCGTGAGTACCGTGACCGGCTTTAGTGACTCGACGAGCGCGGCGGCCACCTTGAGCGACGCGGTTCCTGAAGGCCGCCCCGACGCCGGCAGGAGACACGGGTTGACCGGGCTACTGCTCCGGCCTCGCTATGAGGTCCTGCCGCTGGCTGGAACCCTCGAGCAGGTCCAAAGGCACGTGCCGACGGCACTGCCCGTGACAGTGACGGCGTCGCCAGCCCGGGGGCTGGAGCCAACGCTCAGGCTCACCGAGTCGCTCGCCCTGGAGGGCTTCTCGGCAGTCCCGCACCTGGCCGCACGACTGGTGCACGACGAGCTGCACCTCGCCGAGATCCTTGGCCGCCTGGACGCGGTCGGTGTGCGTGACGTCTTCGTGGTCGCTGGAGACGGCACTACGCCGGTCGGTCAGTTCACCGACTCGCTCCACCTGTTGACGGCCATGGAACGGCAGCGCCGGTCCGCGTCGAGCCAGAGCCTGCGGTCGGTGGGCGTCGCTGGGTACCCAGAGGGGAACCCACTGGTCTCGGACGCCGAGCTCGACCATGCCCTGCTGGCAAAGCAACCCATGAGCAGCTACGTCGTCACTCAGATGTGCTTCGATGCCGGGGCGATCCACCGATGGATCGGGCACGCCCGTGGCCTCGGCATACGGCTGCCCGTGCACGTGGGGGTTGCCGGTGCCGTCGACCGGATGAGGCTGCTCAGGATCGCCGGTCGGATAGGTGTCGGCACGTCTCTGCGATTCCTCAACAAGCAGAAGGAGGGGAGAAGGCTGCTGCGGCGCGGCGGTTACCGTCCCGATGATCTGCTCGGTGGCCTGACCCCGCACACCGCATGTGGTGACCGTCGGGTCGCCGGGCTGCACGTGTACACGTTCAACGACCTGGCAGCCACCGAGCATTGGCGCCGGGAGCTGCTCGACATGCTCGCCGACGGGTCCGGACATGACTGATCTCCGCAAGCGCCGGGCCGGACCGGCGCGCTACTCCGGGTTGGCCCTGCTGCGCCATGGCGTCGTCGGCGACCCGTGGCCGGCTGCGTGGCGTACGCATGAGCTCAAAGCCAGCTATGACGTCGTGATCATCGGGGGTGGCATCCACGGACTGGCTACGGCGTACTACCTGGCCCGCAACCACGGAATCACCGACGTAGCCGTGCTCGACAAGGGTTACCTCGGCGGTGGCGGATCAGGGCGGAACACCGCAATCCTGCGGTCGAACTACCTGACGCCGGAGGGCGTGCGTTTCTACGACCGTTCCCTCGAGCTGTACCAGGGGCTGGCTGCAGACCTGAACTTCAACGTGATGTTCTCCCGCCGGGGACACCTCACGCTCGCCCACAGCGACGCCTCCCTGCGGACCATGCGTTGGCGAGCGGAGGTCAACAAGGTGAGCGGCGTCGACTCCGAGGTCATCGGACCGGACGACGTCAAGCGAATCGTGCCGCACATGGACACCTCCGAGCAGGTCCGCTACCCGATACTCGGTGCCCTCTATCACCCGCCGGGCGGCATCGTCCGGCACGACGCGGTGGTCTGGGGGTATGCGCGCGCCGCCGACAGCCGGGGCGTCCACCTGCACCAGGACACGGAGGTGACGGCGATCGACGTGGCGGCCGGCCGGGTCACGGGTGTCCGCACGACCCGTGGCGACATCGCGGCGCCCGTCGTCATCAACGCCACCGCGGGGTGGGCCACGTTGGTTGCCGACATGGCCGGCGTGCGGCTGCCGGTGCAGACCTTTCCCCTGCAAGCCGCCGTCACCGAACCCGTCAAGCCGTTCCTGCGCACGGTCGTCGTGTCCGGCACCTTGCACGTGTACGTCAGTCAGACCGCGCGCGGGGAGCTGGTGTTCGGTGCCAGCGTGGACCCGTTCGCGTCCTACTCCACGCGAGGGTCGCTCGAGTTCACCGAGGGTCTCGCCGGTCACGTCCTGCAGCTGATGCCCTCGCTGGCGAAGCTGCGTCTGCTCCGCCAATGGGCTGGCCTATGTGACATGACCCCGGACTTCGCCCCGATCATGGGGCCCACCGACGTCGACGGGTTCCTCGTCGACGTGGGGTGGGGCACCTACGGCTTCAAGGCGGGGCCGGTCGCCGGCGAGGCCATGGCCGAGTCTGTAGCCACCGGGCGAACACCACAGCTGATCTCCTCGTTCGGCCTCGACCGCTTCGCGCATGGACGGCTGCTGGGCGAGAAGGGCGCCGCGGCGGTGGGGCACTGAGATGATCCTTCTTCCCTGCCCGTGGTGCGGGCTTCGAGACGCCGCGGAGTTCGGCTACGTCGGTGAGACCGGCGCACGCCCGGATCCACGCGCGACCAACAAGAAGGAGTGGCGCGACTATCTCTATCTGCGGCGCAACCGCGCGGGCTGGACGGTCGAGCGCTGGTACCACCAGATGGGCTGTCGTCGGTACCTGCTGGTGGAGCGAGACACCACGACCAACGAGGTCAGGCCTGCGCCAACGGCTGGTGAGCGCGCACCGTGAGGCACCCACCACTGCGGGTCCCGCGGCGTCGTGCGACACCGCCGGCCATGCCGATGCGGCTCGACCCACAGCGCGGCGAGGTGATCGACCGGGAGAGGTCGTTCACCTTTGGCTGGAACGGTCGTCCCTTCCCGGCGTACTCCGGCGACACGATCGCCTCGGCGCTGTCGGCCGGCGGGGTCCGGGTGTTCTCGCGCAGCTTCAAGTATCACCGACCACGCGGTCTGCTGACAGCGAGCTACCTGGACCCAGGGTGCCTGCTGCAGGTCGGGAACGAGCCGAACGTCCGCGGCGCCCACCGGCTCGTTGAGGCGGGCATGGACGTGCGCTCCCAGGACACCTGGCCGTCGCTGTCCTTCGACGTCAAAGCAGCCAACGAGCTGGCGCGCAGAGCGCTGCCTGCGGGCTTCTACTACAAGACGTTCATGAGCCCCGGCTGGCTGTGGCCGACGTACGAGCGTGTGCTGGAGCGGTTCGCGCACGGCGGCGTTGTCGGGGCCGGTCCAGAGATCGACGGTCGGGGTGGCCGCTACGACAAGCGCCACGCCCATCCTGACGTGCTCGTCGCCGGCGGAGGCCCGGCCGGGATGGCGTGCGCAGTCGCAGCGGCACGAGCGGGAGCATCGGTGATGCTGGTGGAGGAGGAGCAGGAGCTTGGCGGCCATCTGCGGTGGGGTGGCAGCGCCGACCTGGCGGCCCTGGGTGAGATGCGGGGCCTGGTCGAGACGACAGCAGGCATCGAGGTGCTGACCGACGCAGTCGTGCTGGGGCGCTACGACGACAACTGGGTGTCGGTCCTGCACCGCGGGCTGCCAGACGTCGAGGAGCGGTTGGTGAAGGCACGCGCGAAGACCCTCGTGGTGGCGCCGGGTCTGATCGAGCGGCCGTACGTGTTCGCCGGCAACGACGTGCCTGGGGTGATGCTCTCGACGGCGGTCCGACGGCTGGTGAATCTGTACGCCGTTCGGCCCGGTCACCGAGCCGTCGTCCTCACCGCGAACGCCGCAGGAGACGCCGCGGCGGTCGACCTGGAACGGGTAGGGGTCGACGTGGTGTGCGTGGAGGATGCCCGAAGCGGCGGGGACGTTGTGGTGGTGCACGGTCGTGGCCGGGTCCGGTCTGTGGAGCTGGGTAGCGGCCGGAGGGTCGACTGCGACCTGGTCGTGACAGCCACCGGCTGGACCGCGCCGGTGTCGTTGCTGACCATGGCCGGCGACGTGCCTCGCTACGACCCGAAGGGGGCGCGTTTCCGCTCCGATCTCTCCGGTCTGCCGCCAGACGTGTTGGCCACCGGGGGGATCGCGGGGGACGGGACACTCGAGCAACTGGTCGCACACGGGGAGGCCACCGGTCAGAAGGCGGCCAGACGTGCTGCGGACATCGCTACCACGAGACGTGCGACGGCACCACCCAGCGCCGATGGGACCGCAACGGTGCAACCGGGGGCAGTGGTGCAGATCCCCCACCTGCCAGTCGATGCGCACCCCGAGCTGTTCCGCGGTCGTACCCACGGCATAGTCGACTTCTCCGAGGACGTGTCGTCGAAGGACCTGTTCACCGCCGTCGCAGAGGGCTACAGCTCCGCCGAGCTCGCGAAGAGGTACACGACGGCGACGATGGGCCCGGCGCAGGGCAAGCTCGAGACCGTCAACGTGGTCGCGGTTGTCGCCGAGGCCACCGGACGGACGATCGCGGAGACGGGTACCACCACCTGGCGGCCGCCGTATGCGCCCGTGACGCTCGGCGCGCTGGCGGGCAGGCAACGCGAGCCGGTGCGCTACTCGCCGATGCAGTCCTGGCACGAGCGCCATGGTGCGGTGCCGTTGGTGGCGGGCGCCTGGGTCCGCCCCGACCACTACGGCGATCCGGTGGGGGAGGCCAGAGCGGTACGGCGAGGCGTGGGTGTGATCGACGTCAGTCCGATCGGGAAGCTCGACCTGCGCGGGCCCGACGTCTCACGGCTGCTCAACCTGGTCTACGTCAACAAGTGGTCGAAGCTGGAGGTCGGGCGGGTCCGCTACGGCGTCATGTGCGGCGAGGACGGCGTGGTGATCGACGACGGCGTGGTAGGGCGGCTCGGCGACGAGCACTACCTCATGAGCACTACGTCGTCGGGCGCGGCTGCGGTCTGGGCTTGGCTCGAGAGCTGGCTGCAGACCGAGCACCCGCAATGGGGGGTGCACGTCACACCCGTCACGACGTCGTACGCGAGCATCAACGTCGCCGGGCCTGCCTCCCGGGAGCTGTTGAGCCGAGTCGTCGACGACGTCGACCTCGGCTCCGAGGCATTTCCCTATATGCATGTGCGCACGGGGCGCGTGGCCGGCGTGGACGGGTGCGTGCTCTGGCGGATCGGCTTCACCGGGGAGCTGAGCTTCGAGCTGCACGTGCCGGCCGGCTTTGGCACGCACGTGTGGGAGACGCTGCTCGAGCGGGGTCGAGACCTCCAGGTGCGCGCGTTCGGCGTGGAGGCGCAGCGGATCCTCCGTCTGGAGAAGGGACACCTGATCGTCGGCCAGGACACCGACGGGCTGACCCGGGCCTACGGTGCGGCGCTCGACGGTCTCGTCAAGCTCGACAAGGACGACTTCGCCGGGTTGCCGGAGCTGACCTGGCAACACGAGCGGCGAGACGGCCCCCGGCTCGTCGGACTGCGTACGACAGACCAGGCGCTGGTGCCCGCCGAAGGCAGCCAGCTCGTCGATGAGAACGGGCGGATCTGCGGCCGGGTGACGTCCAGTCGGATGTCCCCGACGCTGGGGCGATCCGTGTGCCTGGCCCAGGTGGAACCGGCACATGCCGAGCCGGGCAGCGAGGTCACGGTCCGACTGGTCGACGGCGGGACTGCGGGTGGCGTGGTCACCGAACACCTCGCCCAGGTCGATCCCGAGGGGGTGAGGCTCCGTGGTTGAGTCGGGGAGCCCCGTCGCCAGGAGCCCGATCGCGCCCACGTCGCCGGAGGCCGTAGTAGCCGGCTGGGCCGTGAGCGGACGTCGCAGTGTCGCCGCGCAGACTCTGACCGACCAGTCCCCGCTCACCAAGGTGGCTGTCAAGGCGTCGTGGGACGGTGCCATGGCCGAGACCCTGGGCGTTCGGTTCGGACGTTCGGCTCGACGCTCCTTCGATGTCGAAGCGGCGGCCGGGAAGGTGCTGATGACCGGGTCCGGCCCGGGGGAGTGGATGGCCTTGGCAGCGCCGGTAATGCAGGCCGCAGTCGTCGACTGGCTCGAGAAGTCCGCGGCTGGGGCGGACGAGCTTGTCACGGTCGTCGACCTGACCCACGGACGTGCCCTGGTCCGACTCACCGGCGCGAGCTCGCGCGACCTGCTGGCCAAGGAGTGTGCCATCGACCTCGACGACGCAGCCTTTCCGGACGCGCGCGCCTTGCGGTCCGCCGTGGCGGGAGTCGCCACCGACCTGGTCCGGGACGACCAGGACGGGGTTCCGTCGTACCTCCTGCACTGCGAACGCTCGTCCGGTCAGTACCTGTTCGACTCGCTGCTCGACGCGGGTCGGGAGTTCGGGGCCGAGACCGACGGCTTCGTGCCGCCCGGGATCTGAA
>Ga0136621_1001318_pt1 | contig 10062 bp, 8 predicted proteins | sample AntDryUQ445A2306_FD_104673 | JGI IMG/M metagenome (GOLD analysis project Ga0136621, IMG submission 104673) | Polar desert sand microbial communities from Dry Valleys, Antarctica - metaG UQ445A (23.06) | ecosystem: Environmental > Terrestrial > Soil > Desert | place: Antarctica: Dry Valley...
GGATAAGGCGACCTGCCCAGGCGGGCTGCGGGACGCGGTCCGGGCGCGCCGCGGCGACCGCCCCAGGCGGCCGCGCCGGACGTCGGACCGGGTCGAATCGACAGCTTCGCTAGAATCGGGTCACGGGCGGCCCTGGACGATCGCGGGGGCCCTGCCCGCGTCAACCGGGCGGCGCCATGAAGCGACTTCGGCAGGACCTCGATCACCTCACGAGCGCCGGACTGCTCGTGGCCGCCGGCGTCACCGCCATCACCGGTCTGATCGCCGACCTGTGGGACCTGAACGACTTCTGGTATCACACGGTCTCGGGCTACGTGATGGGCGCGCTGGCCATTGCCCACGTCCTGTTCAACTGGCGGACGCTGGTCAGCTATCTGCGTTTCCGGCTTCGAGGCCCGGCGCGGCCCGAAGGGCGGCCCTCACCCCGACCGGTCGCGACGTTGCCCGCGCCACTGATCGCCGAACCGCAGCCGGCCCCTCCGATGATGGCGGCGGCCGGTCGAGCGGTCCTGTCGCGCCGGGGGTTGCTCGGTGCCGGGATCGGCGGCGCCGTGGGCCTCGCGCTGGGTCGCGGTCTGCGGCAGCCGCCCCCGATCCCGGCCGGGTCCGACGTCGGTGTCGTCTATCACGAGTGGAGCAAGCCGGGCATCGTGGACACGCTCGGGACCGTGGCCAACTGGGGCCAATCCGTGCCGCTCTACAAGCGCTATCCGGGGGCGCCGGTGGTTGCCCTGGGCGAGCCGGATCTCGCGGGCGGATTGTCCACGGCCGAGGCGATCGTCGCCCGGCGTTCGGCCCGTGCCTATTCGACTGCGGCGCTCTCCCTGGCCGACCTGTCGCGGCTCCTCCACCTGGCGAGCGGTCTGAGTGCGGACCGCTTCGGGAACGCCCGCCGCACGGCGCCATCGTCCGGCGCGCTGTACCCGGTCGAGATCTATCCCGTCGTCCATAACGTCGAGGGCCTCGAGCGGGGTGTCTACCACTACGCCTTCGAGGATCACGCGCTGGAGCTGGTGACCGCCGGCGACTTCCGCCAGCGAGTCGTGGAGCAGGGCCTCATGCAGGAGTTCCTCGGGCAGTGCGGGACGGTCATCTTCCTCACCCAGATTCTCCAGCGAATGCGCCCCAAGTACCAGGATCGGAGCTACCGGTACGGACTCGTGGAGATCGGGCACATCGGGCAGAACGTGTACCTTGGCGCGACCTCGATGGGGCTTGGCGCCTGCGGGATCGGCGCCTTCATGGACGACGACATCAACGCGATGCTCGGCGTCGACGGCGTGGAGGAAGCGGCGATCTACATGCTGGCGGTGGGACGGCCGGCGGCCCGGGCGGACGCCTAGCCTCGTCGGCCGACACGAGGGCTGCATGATCCGCACCACGCCGTTCCACCCGCGAACGAGCGCTCTGAACGAGACCGGGCTGTGGCAGCACTGGTCGGGGCACCTCGCCGCGGCGCGCTACCAGGCATCGGAGAAGTTCGAGTACTTCGCCGTTCGCAACAGTGCCGGCATCTTCGACACGTCGCCGCTCTACAAGTACCGGATCCATGGCCCGGACGCGGAACGGTTCCTGGGCGGCGTCCTCGCCCGCGACATCCGCTCGTGCCGGCCCGGACAGGCCCAGTACACGCTCTGGTGCGACGACCGGGGGTTCATCGTCGAGGACGGGGTGGTCCTCCGCCACGGCCCGGACGAGTTCGTGCTCACGGCCGCGGAGCCGAACCTGGCCTGGTTCGGGGACCGGATCGGGCGCCAACGGGTCCGGATCGAGGAGATCAGCGACGACCACGGCGTCGTTGCCGTCCAGGGCCCCGCGTCGCGCGAGATCCTCGCCAGCCTCGTGCCGGAGGTCGAGCGGCTGCCGTACTTCGGTCTGACCCGGGCCGCCATCGCCGGCCGCCCGGTGACCATCTCCCGGACCGGCTACACGGGCGATCTCGGCTATGAGATCTGGGCCGGACGCGGCGATGCGCTGACCGTGTGGGACTGCCTGATCCAGGCGAGCGAGGGTCGCGGCGTGATCCCGATCGGTCTCCTCGCGCTGTACATGCTCCGGATCGAGGCCGGGCTGCTCCTGCTGGATGTGGACTTCGAGTCGAGCCGGTTCGCCTGGACGGACGAGCAACGATCGACGCCGCTCGAGCTCGGGCTGGGCTGGATGCTCAAGGGCATCGAGTCGGACGACAGAGCGTTCATCGGGCGCCGGGCGCTGCTCCGCGAGCGGGCCGATCGGACGTCCCGCTGGGCCTTCACCGGGCTGCTGGTCGACTGGCACGACTACAACCGGATCTACGATGAGGCCGGGCTCATCCCGCCCAGGAGGCACGTGCCGGTGCAGGAGGAGATGTTCGTGTACGAGCCCCACGGGGGCCAGGTGGGATACGCCACCAGCTTCATGTACTCGCCGATGCTGCAGCGCCACATCGCGCTGGCCCGCGTTCGCCCGGACCTCGCCAGTCCCGGCTCCGAGGTGCGGCTCGAGGTGGCCGTCAACCACCGCTACGAGTACGTCCGGGCGCAGACCGCCCGCAATCCGCTCTACGACCCGCCACGGAAGACGGCTTGACCATGACCACGCCAACCGCCACCAGCCGCGCCCGTTCGACAGCGGACGACCGCCGCTACGAGGCGATCGTCGTGGGCGGCGGCCACAACGGCCTCGTCAACGGCGCGTACCTCGCGAGGTCCGGGCTCCGGACCCTCATCCTCGAGCGCCGCCACCTCGTGGGTGGGGCGGCGATCACCGAGGAGCTGCGACCGGGCTTCAGGTTCACCACGTTCTCGTACGCGCTGAGCCTCCTGCGCCCGGACATCATCCAGGACCTCGAGCTGACGAGGCACGGCTTCATGCCGCTCCTGATGCCGTCGTCCTTCGCGCCGGGCGAGGACGGCGACTACCTGCTGCTGACCCGCGACCGCGACGAGAACCTCCGGGAGATCGCCCGCCATTCGCCCCACGACGCGGACGCCTGGGAGGCCTACCACCACGATCTCGACCGGGTGCTCCAGGCGATCAAGCCGCTGTTCGACATGGTCCCGCCGGACATCTTCAGCGACGACCCCGAGGAGCTCCTCGCGCTGGCCGGGCTGGGCAGCCGGTTCCGGCGGATGGAGCGGCGGGTCCTGCACAACGCCGTCCGGCTGCTGACCGGCTCGGCCGCCGACTTCCTCGACGGGTACTTCGAGAGCGAGCTGCTGAAGGGCTACCTCGCCTCGTCGTCGATCATCGGGACGAAGGTGGGGCCGTACTCGCAGGGCTCCGGGCTCGTCCTGCTCTACCACCTCATCGGCGAGCACGACGGCGTCTTCGGGGCGTGGGCATTCCACAAGCAGGGCAACGGCGGCTTCACCCAGGTGCTGGCCAGGGCCGCCCGGTCGTTCGGCGCCGAGATCCGCCTCGAGTCGCCCGTCGAGCGGGTCCTGACCCGGGACGGCCGCGCCACCGGGGTGGCCCTCGCGGACGGCTCCGAGTACCAGGCCGACGTGGTGGTCTCGGCGCTCGACCCGCGCCGGACGTTCCTCGAGCTCGTGGACCCGCGCGAGCTGCCGGCCGACCTCGTCGAAACGATCGAGCGGTACAGGTTCCAGGGCACGTCGGCCAAGGTCAACTTCGCGCTCGACGGGGCGCCCCGCTTCCCGGCGCTCGGGGACCGGACGGACCAGTACCGCGGCTTCACCAACATCGGGCCCTCGATGGCGTATCTCGAGCGCGCTTATGACGATGCCAAGTACGGCTGGTACTCGGCGCGGCCCTATCTCGACTGTGCGATCCAGTCGACGGTCGACCCGGACATGGCGCCCCCCGGCAAGCACGTGATGTCCTGCTTCGTCCAGTACGCGCCGTACCACCTCCGCGAGTCAAGCTGGGATGCGGAACGCGAGAACCTGGGCGACACCGTGCAGCGGACGCTGGAGGGGTTCTTTCCGGGGTTCGGCGACCTGGTCCTGCATCGCGAGGTCGTCACGCCCCTCGACATCGAGCGGACCGTGGGGCTCAGCGAGGGCAACATCTTCGCCGGCGAGCTCCTCGCGCCCCAGATGTTCTTCTTCCGGCCCGCCCCGGGCTGGTCGCAGTACCGGACGCCGATCGAGGGCTACTACCAGTGCGGCTCCGGGACCCATCCGGGCGGCTGCGTCATGGGTGCACCAGGCAAGCTGGCCGCGGGGCAGGTGCTCAAGGACGTCGCGGCCAGGAGCGGCACGCCCGGCACGCCCGGCACATCCGGCTCGAAGCGCTAGCCGCGCCCGCGCCGACCGAGGTAGTCGACCCACAGCAGCCGTGCCGCCACCGAGCGCCACGGGCGCCAGGGCTCGGCGAGGGCGACCATCTCCGCGGGCGTGGGACGCACCACGCGGCCCGTGGCCTCGGTCGCCGCGATCACCAGCGCGAGATCGCTCGCCGGCCAGACATCGGGGCGTCGCAGCGCCATCAGCAGGTAGATCGCGGCGGTCCACAGGCCGATCCCGGGCTGGGCGAGCAGCGCCCGCTCGGCGGCGCCGTCGTCGAGTGCCGCCAGGCCGTCGAGATCGAGCGCGCCGGACCGGATCGCCGCGGCAAGCAGCCGGCAATAGCGCGCCTTCTGCCGGCTGAACCCGAACGCCAGCAGATCTCCGTCGTCGAAGGCGAGGAAGCGCTCCGGGGTCAGCGGGCCGCCGGCGACGAGCCGCTCGAAGGCCGCGGCAGCGGACGCCAGCGAGACCTGCTGCTCGAGCACGATCTGGACCAGCGTGGCGAATCCGCGATCGCGCTCCCAGAGCGGTGGCAGTCCGTGGCGCTCGACGATCGCGGCGAGGTTCGGGTCGCGTGCCGCGAGCTCGCCCGTCGCGCGCGCCAGCGCGCCAGCCGTCAGCGGCTCGACGGCAGGTCCGCCCATCGCCGCCATGATGCCCGCTCCGCCCGTACGCTTGCCGGCATGGCCGCGTTCGACGATGCCCCGCACGTCCAGCCCGAGAGCCGGGACGAGTGGCGTGCGTGGCTCGCGGCGAACCACGAGCATGCAGGAGGCGTGTGGCTCGTCATGTGGCGCGCGTCCGCGAGCCGCCAGCCGTTCGGGTACGAGGCCGCGGTCGAGGAGGCGCTGTGCTTCGGGTGGGTCGACAGCCGCGGGGGCAAGGTCGACGAGCAGCGCAAGAAGCTGTACTTCGCCCGGCGCAAGCCCCGGAGTGCCTGGGCGGCGCCGAACAAGGAGCGCGTCGAGCGGCTGCTCGAGGCCGGCCGGATGGCGCCGGCGGGGATCGCCGCGATCGAGGTCGCGAAGGCCAACGGGAGCTGGACGCCGTTCGACGGCGCCACCCGCGGTGACCTGCCGGACGACCTTAGATCGGCGCTGGCGGAGCGCCCACCGGCCCGCGAGCGCTGGGACGCGTTCCCGCCATCGGTGCGCCGGGCCGCCCTCGGCTGGATCGCGCTCGCCCGCCGGCCGGAGACCCGCGCCCACCGCGTGATGCAGGCGGCCGACGACGCCCAGCGCAATGTGCGCCCGAACCAGGGTCGTCCCGGGAACTGACCAATCAGGTTCGAGATGGCGTCCGAATAGACCTGGTCACCGAGGAGCATGGTGAACCGCGCACCACCAGCGACCAGTCGCTCGCGGAGCGGGCCATAGATCGCGGCGCCCGGGTGCCGGCGGAGCGCGCCGTCGACGGCACGCTCCTCGAACGGCTGGTGGCAGCTTCCGAATGCGAACGAGAAGGCCGCGGTCTCGCCATCGGCGGGCGCGAACCGTCCCCGCCGGACTGCGCCAGCCGCTTCGACCGCGAACGGCGCTCCCGGCGCGGGCCGCGGCGCCTCGAGGACCGCCGCGCCCACGTGGTCGTGGCTCGCATCGGGGGTCAGCGTCGCCGAGGCGACCGCCCGCCCGTCGAGACTCAGCCTGAGCTCGGGCGGGCCGTCCGGTTGGCGGCTCCACACGCGGACCGATCGGTCGGTGACGTCCCCAAGGACGAGCCACGACTCGAGCTCGCCGTCGGGGAAGCGGAACCGGAGCGACTCGAGTCCGGGTCGGACCGACTCGGGAGGCGCCGCGGGTCCCGATTGACTGGACGTCATCCCTGGGACGGCCACGCCGGCGGCTGCGGCTCGAGCAGCTGGTACGCCCAGTCGTCGCGGATCGGCGAGAAGACGTCGATGACGATGGCGCCGTCGGCACCGGCGACCACCTCGTGCGGCCGGTTGGACAGGATCCGCCACGTGCCGCCGGGACCAAGCTCGCGGACCTCGCCATCGAGGGCGACCCGGACCAAGCCCCGGATGCAGATGCCCAGCTGCTCGTGGACGTGCCGGTGCTCGGGCACGACCGCCCCCGATGCCAGCTCGACCACCGCGAGCGTGACGCGCTCGCCCTGGACCTTCCGGGCGCGGACGCCCTCGCCCCACGGGTCGAACGGTGGCAGATCGGCGATGTCGGTCAGGTTGGCCATGACGAGCTCCTCGCAGCGGGACCCCGAAGATAGCGAACGCGAGCGCGCCCGCGCGGCCCGCCGTGCGATCCTCCGATGCCGTGATCGCATCCCGCCTCCCGGCCCGCGCCCTCCTGGTCGCCGCGATCGCGGTGCTGACCGCCGGCGCGTGCCTGCCGGGATCTCCTGCGCCCGGTGACGGCGACGCGCCAGCCTTCTCGTCGATCGGGCCCACGAGCACCGTCCTCGTCGTCCGGGTGGTGGACGGCGACACGATCCAGATCGAGGCCGATGGTGAGCGGCACACCGTGCGCTACATCGGGATCGACGCCCCGGAGCTGGCCCGCGACGGCCAGCCGGCGGAGCCCCTCGCCGCCGAGGCGACCGAGGCGAACGCCGATCTGGTGGCGGGGCGCAGGGTCGTCCTCGAACGCGATCGCTCGGAGCTCGACCGGTTCGGCCGCCTCCTCCGCTATGTCTGGCTCGCCGACGGCGGCGGCTGGCGTCTCATCAACGAGGAGCTCGTCCGTGCCGGGCTCGCCGAGGCGCGAAGCTACGCGCCGGACACCGCCCGCCAGAACCGCCTCGACGGGGCCGAGTCGTCGGCCCGCGACGCCGGCCGAGGTCTCTGGGCAGCGCCCTGACGCGGAGGACGCTCAGCCGGGGCCGGCTCTAGAGGTCGGACCCGGGTGCGTGCTCCGTCTCGGGCTCCTCGCCGCGCTCCTCCGGCGCGACCGTGGTGGCAGCATCTGGAGTGGAGTCCTCGCGGGCCGGCTCGGGCCGGCCCCTGTCCGCTTCCGTGGCGGCCGGCGTCCCGGCGGGGCGACCCTCGTTCCGCTCGTTGCCGGCCTCCGCGCCGGACTCGTAATCTCCGGTCAGCTTGCCCTGGGACATCGGGGCCTCCTGTCGCTCGTTCGGGACGTTGGTCCGCAACGGTACCCCCTTCACGCGGGACGGGGCGCGGACGGGCTGGACGGGCCGTCGCCCGGACGAGTCGCGGACCAGCGTCGCCGTCCGCGCCAGCCAGTCGGCTGGATCGGCCGCGTGATACGGGTGCTCCGATGGCTCGATCAGGTCAAGGAATCCGCGATACACCACCGCCTGGCGGGCCGCGGCGACCGGCGCCAGGAGCGCCGCGGCCCGCTCCGGCTCGGCCCCCCGGATCGCGCGGCGCCAGGCCTGGTTCCAGACCTCGTGGATGCGGGAGAGGGCCGGGGCCGGGACACGGCCGAGGAACGCGGGCTGGTCGAGCAGGGGGTGGCCCACGCTGCTGTCACCCCAGTCGAGCAGCACGAGCGACGTCCCGTGGCCCCGCGCGTTGCCCGGGTGGAAGTCGCCGTGCACGAGCGTGTCGGGAAGCCCCGCCTCGGCGATCGCCCGGAACCGCTCGGGCAGCCCCTCGACGAACGCCGCCAGCACCGCGCGATCTGCCGGGGCAAGCTGCCCCGCCGTGCGGTCCACGACGCCCGCGATCGCCGCGGTCAGCGCCGGCCCCCGCCAGTCCGGCAAGCCCAGCGCGAGGAGCTCGGCGACCCGCGCCGTCCACGCGTGCTGCAGCCCCACGAGCAGGTCCACCAGCCGCTCCAGCACGGGTGGCTCCGCCCCGTGCAGGTCCTCGCCGGGGATCTCGTGCATGAGGATCCGCCCGCCATCGTGGGCCACGAGCTCCGGCACCGGAGCGCCGGCCATCCGCGCGAGGACGCGGCCCTCGTGATGGAAGAACGACGGCACGTGCTTCATCCAGACCGCCCCCCCGGGGACCGGCAGCCGCCACACGGACGAGAGGTTCCAGGCAATCATCTGGCGGGCTGGGCCAGCCCGTGACATTCGTGCCGGGCGAGGGCGGCGTCCGCCCACCCGAGATCAGCCCCGGGACCGCCCGGGTGGGCCCAGGGAGCTCGCAGGGGATGCTCGTCCAGCCGGCCGCTCCATGGCTGAAGGCCCGGGGGCGTGGCGGTCGTCTCGGCGAGATAGGTGACGAGGCCGCCCGGCGGTGCCGGGCGGTCGGAAGCGAGCATGCGAAGGACGGTGACGTCCGCGTCGAGATGCTCCCGGGCGCCGCGAACGACGGCCTCCGCATCCTGCCACCATGGAGTCGCCACGGGATACGGCGGCAGGCTGCCGAGCAGGACGCCGGCAGGCGTGACGACGACCAGACGGGCGGTTCGCGGGGGAGGCATCACGGGGTGCTCCAGCTCGACACGCGAAGAGGATATGAGCCAGCGGCGCAAGGTCACCCGCCCGTGCGTCCAACAGGGTCATGACGGGCGTCCCGCTCATCGGCGACCGTTCTCCCAGGACACCATCCATGCCCACACCCCGCGACCATCAAGGCCGATCCTTCCGCCCGGACATCGAAGGTCTGCGCGGGCTTGCCGTGCTGGCCGTGGTGCTCTACCACGCCGGCCTGGCCGGCGTCGTCGGCGGGTTCGTGGGGGTCGACGTCTTCTTCGTCCTCTCGGGCTTTCTCATCACGGGGCTGCTCCTGCGTGAGGGCGAGAGGACCGGCCGTCTGGGGCTCGTGGGCTTCTACGCCCGGCGCATCCGGCGGCTGGTGCCGGCGGCGGTCGTCGTGCTCCTCGCGACCGTCGCTGCCTCGGCCGTGCTGCTCGACCCCCTCAGCCGGGTCGCGGTCCTGCTCGACGGCTCGGCCGCGGCACTGTCCGTCGCGAACATCCGGTTCGCCCTTGCCGCCGGGGACTACTTCGCGCCGGCGGGTGGACCGTCGCCGTTCCTCCAGTTCTGGTCGCTGGGCGTCGAGGAGCAGTTCTATCTCGTCTGGCCGCTCCTGCTGATCGTCGCCATCCGCGCCCCACGGCGCCGCCTCACAGCCGGCGTGCTGCTGGCGGTCGTGGCGGTGATCTCGTTCGCGACGAACCTCGTCTTCACCAACGCCGAGCCCGGCTGGGCCTTCTATTCACTGCCGACCCGGGCCTGGCAGCTGGCCCTTGGCGGTCTGCTCGCGGTCGGCGGGTCGCTCATCGCCCGGGTCCCGTGGCCGGCGCTGGCCGCCGGTGGCTGGCTGGGAGTCGCAGCCATCGGCGCGGCGTGCCTGACCTACGACGCCGGGATGCTCTACCCCGGCACCGCCGCGCTGCTGCCGACGCTGGGTGCGGCCGCGCTCATCGCCGGTGGCCAGGCTCGGGGCGGTCCGGGCCGATGGCTGGCGACCCGCGCGCTCCGCTTCCTCGGCAGGATCAGCTATTCCCTCTACCTGTGGCACTGGCCCGTGCTGACCCTGGCGCCGATCGCCCTCGCCACGGCCGAGTTGCCGCTGGTAGTGCGGGTCACGCTGGTGGCGCTGGCGGTCGGGTTGGCGACGGTGACGTGCCTGCTGATCGAGGAGCCGCTGCGGTTCGGGCTCGGAACGCGCCAGCCGACCATGGTTGCCGGCCGAACGGTGACCGCGGGGCTGACCGCGATCCTTGCGGTCGCCCTCATCGGTGGCGGGCTCTCGGCGACCGCGAACCAGGACGTGGACCGGCTTTCTGCGTGGACCGGGCTGCCGACGGCCTGGACCGCCGCCGGCCCGGCGCCCACGGACGCTGCCTCGACGCCGGCCCCGTCGGCCGAGCCCGATCCCACGCTGCCGCCGCCGCCCATCGTCTCGGGTCCGGCCGCGCCCCGTGGCGCGGCTGCTCCGCGACCGGTACCGGTGGCC
>Ga0136621_1001319_pt1 | contig 10062 bp, 9 predicted proteins | sample AntDryUQ445A2306_FD_104673 | JGI IMG/M metagenome (GOLD analysis project Ga0136621, IMG submission 104673) | Polar desert sand microbial communities from Dry Valleys, Antarctica - metaG UQ445A (23.06) | ecosystem: Environmental > Terrestrial > Soil > Desert | place: Antarctica: Dry Valley...
AGCTATTAGTGCGACACTCCGTTCATCTGTAACAATTCTATTTAGCAATGTCAAACATATCATTGGATAGATTAAAGATGTGCAGGAATTAGCACATTAGCTAATCAGCAAATTTGCTAATTAGATTTCGCTTTGAAAGACCAGGTAAATAAAAACTCAGCTACCATTTCGTTATCTCTATTGTACCCGGTAGATTTTGCTGTAATAGTTTGGGATTTTGCAGTATTTATAGCTCTTTGAATGACTTCTTTAATAGCGGCTCCATCCTTACAAACAAATTTTGTTTTGCCAATTGCTTTTTTATAAAATTTTGCTTCCATGCCCACTATCAGCATAGACACGGCTGGTTTTGATTTATAAATATTCGCCATACCAAGAATGCCTGTACTCATTTCTGCAGCCATGCTTAAGCAGGCAAAATAAGTTGACCGGAAAGGGTTTTTTGTAAACCATTTGAACGGTACGGAAATTATAGCTGTTTCTTCATTCACTTCTTCAACACGCAAACCCGAGAAATAAGCAGCGGGCAATTTCTGTAAAAGAAACAACCTGAACTTAATTGGGTTATTAACGAGTTTAAAAAAATCAGTCGTTGAGGAATTAACAATGATTGATGATTCCATGATATTATTCTTTGTAAAGAATTTCTTCAAAAGCACCCCGCGCCCAGCTTTTAAAAAAAGTTTTTACTTTATCTGTATCATAACCATTTCCTTTTTCCAGCAAACTGCTGTCTTGTGTATGTATCCTGTTGCCTTCAGCATCCAAAATAACTATTACCGGGAAACCAAACCGTTGCGGAAAACCCAGTTTTTTTAAGTAATCTAAATTCTTATTCTCTTTACTATAATTTAAATGATACACTACATAATTGTCGTCCAGTAATCTTTTCAGGTTGCTATCCAGTTGTACAAAACTGTTAAAGCGATAGCACCACACACACCAGTTGCCTCCGATTTGAAGCATCACTTGCTTTTTCTCTTTTTTTGCTTTGGCCACGGCGGCCTGCACATCTTTAACTACATTGGCGTAGGGGTTATACAGTTTTGTACTGTCATTAGCCTGTGCCGTAAGGTTAAAGAAGAGGAATGCAATGATCAGCCAGCGCATTATTTTATATTTTCTGCAAGCTAAGTTTTGTTGTCAACAGATTAAAATATGAAAGAATAATAACAAACTATTTGTCAAATCTTAACGTCTGTATCTGTAGATATTCCCCATTTTTGCACCTCAATTAAAAAACTAAATGAGACAATTATTTCTTGTGGCTGCTATAGCCTTTGCTACAACCGCTTTTGCACAAAAAGTAAATAATAAATTAACCTTTCAAAAAGGCCAGAAACTTGAGATGACTTCGAAGGTTAATACCGTTATTTCAATGGAGATGATGGGACAGGCAATGGAAACAAAGGTTGATGCAACTATCACCCGTTTATTTGATGTGGAAGATGTAACGAAGGACGGCGCAACGATCGAGCATAAAGTTAAGAGAATACAAATGAATTTAGAAGCGCCTATGCAGGGAGCGCAAACATTTGATTCAGATAACGAAAAAGATATAAAAGGCGATGGGGGGAAAGCGATGGAAAAAGCGCTTAAAAATAAATATTCTATGACGGTTGATGCCAGCGGCAAGATCACTGCTGTAAAAGCCAACGATGATAATCCTAATAAAAAACCAGAGAAAGAAGATGCAGATATGATGGGCAATGTGATGGCACAGTTTGCTGCAGGCTTTGAATTGCCTAAAACCGGCGATACTTCTGAGTTTATGATACTGCCAGCAAAAGAACTGGCTAAAGGAGAAGGCTGGACGGACTCATCAAAAAATGTTAAGACAGTTTATACATTGGCTGATGTTACCGATGCAGATATTATAGTAAACTACATAGAAGAAGCTTCTACTTCAAGAACACAGGAAGCGATGGGCCAGGAAATAACCATGACCTCAAAAGATAAAACAACGGGGAAAATTATACTGGATAAAAAATCTGGTTTGCTAAAAGAAAAAACAGCTACCACCAATTCGGAAGGGAATATGGAAATGGCCGGGCAGACTGTGCCTATGAATACAAAGACCACAAAAACGGTTACCGTAAAAACGATTTAATTTTATTGAACTCATAAAAAAAACCCTCTTTATTGCAGCGGGATTTTTATTATAGCAGTTTTAGTCCATCAGGTAAGCAGTCGCACCAAAACAAGCCATCATACTCATTCCAATTTCAATGGCATCTTCATCAATATTAAATTTTGGCGTGTGCACACCGGCAGTAATTCCTTTTTCTTTATTTCTTGTACCAAGCCTGAAAAAACAACCTGGTATTTTCTGCGTATAAAAACCAAAGTCCTCAGCGCCCATTCTTACTTCAGTTTCTAAAACATTTTCGGTGCCCATAAAATTTTTTGCAATCGTATTTGCTTTTTTATGTAAAGCCTCATCATTATATACAGAGGGATAGCCAATATCAATATGTATATCGGCTTCGGCACCCATGGCGGCTACCAACCCTTCCGTTTGTCTGCGTAGAAGGTCATGGGCTTTGAAACGCCATTCTTCATTCATAGCTCTGAAAGTACCCATGAGCTTTACTTCTGTGGGAATTACATTAGTAGTAAAGCCACCTTGAAAAGAAGTAATAGATAAAACCGATGGTTGGAGGGGATCGTTATGGCGGCTGATAATTTGTTGCAGGCTCACCACTAACTGAGAAGCAATTAAAATAGTATCTGTTGTAAAATGCGGCGCTGCTGCGTGACCGCCTTTACCTCTGATAGTAATATAAATTTCATCAGCGCTTGCCATCACCTTTCCACTTCTAAAACTTAATAGTCCCTTTTCTAACTGTGGATTTACGTGCATACCGAAAATGCATTGAGGAGCAGGACTATCTAACACACCTTCTTTAATCAGCAAGCTGGCGCCACCCGGATTTTTTTCCTCACCCGGTTGAAAAATTAATTTTACCGTTCCTTCCCATTCGTTTTTTATTTCGGATAAAATTTTAGCAGCACCTAATAAACATGTGGTATGCACATCATGTCCGCAGGCGTGCATTATTCCATCATTTTTAGATTTATAGTCCACCTCATTTTCTTCTTTGATAGGCAATGCATCCAAATCTGCCCGCAGGGCAACGATCCTGCTGCCAGGATTTTTACTTTCAATAATTCCGATAACGCCGGTAGTTGCTTTTATTTCGAAAGGAATATTGTATGCCTTTAATTTTTCCTGTACAAATTTTGAGGTTTCAAATTCCTGGTAGCTTAACTCGGGGTGAGCATGCAAATGATGACGAATACCAATAAATTCATCCCTGTATTTTTTAGCCAGTTCTTTTATCCTTCCCTGCAGCATACCGTAAAAATCCGTGAAATCTATTAGAATCAGTGTAATCTGTAATAAAAAAAATCCATCTGTTTAATTAAAGATGGATTTTTAGTATACCGAGGGGTTAGTTTAATTTTCGAATTCTTCTTTTTCTTTTTCAGGTTTGATTTCAATAATATCATTTATAATAAATACTCCTTTAGGGAACATAGTTGTCATCATCTTACGATATTTTTCTGCTTCATCTCTCGTTTTAAAATTACCTGCCTTTAATTTAAAATACGGTGATTGATAAGATAGATACGCTTTCAGCTCCGGGAAATATGTATAGATTTTTGTCTTTGCATCAATCGCTTCATTCCGTTTATTAGTATTGACAACCATTAAACGATATCCCCTCATAGAACGGGCTGAAGCCTTTTTTACCGCGGTATTAATGCTGGATTGTTTCTTTACTAAAATATCTACTCTTGGATCTTTATGTACAATTACCGATGCGGTTTGATTAGGGGGAATAGATGCGGTATTTTCCTGTGCAAAACTTGTCTTCATAACAAATACCGAAAACACCAACAATATTTTTTTCATTTTTTTTATAGATTGATAACTTGTTTTCAAAAATGGTTCCAAAGATTAAGGATGATTTCGTTTTTATGAGAAGTGAAACGTCAAACGTGAGGTTTATTAACTTCACATTCCCATTTTGACACAAACTTCCGACTTCCGACTCCTAACTCCCGACTCTTTCGTCCTCTTCTCCTTTCACAATAGCTACGCTGGAACTGCATCCTAATCTTGTAGCACCTGCTTCTATTAATTGTTTGGCAAATGGAAAAGTCTTAATGCCTCCACTTGCTTTAATTTGTATATGAGAGGGAAGATGTGCCCGCATTAGTTGCACGGCTTCTACACTTGCTCCTTTTTCAGCATAACCAGTGGAAGTTTTTAAAAAATCTATATCAAAAGCACCATAAATTTCACAACATTTAATTATTTCCTCCTCGGTTAGTATTCCACTTTCAATAATTATTTTAAGTACGGTGCCGTGTTTTTTTACAATTTCTAAAACTGCCCCAACTTCATTTTCCAGATAAGTACAGTCGCCGTTTTTTAAAGCTACGAGATTGATTACCATATCCACTTCGTTTGCACCATCACTTATGGCTTGTTTTGCTTCCTCCTGTTTTGCATTCATATAAGTATAGCCAAAAGGAAAACCAATAACGGTTGCCACTTTAATGGATGTATCATTTAATTTATTTACAGCATACTGTACATACACGGGCGGGATACAAACGGCTGCAAAATGATAAACAACAGCTTCATTGCAAATCCCCTCCACATCGTTTATTGTAGCCGTAGATTTTAAAATCGTATGATCAATAAAAGCAGCGATTTTCATCAGGATTATTTATTTTAAAATCATACCTTTCTTCCTTACCAATCTACAAAGTAATTTAAAATTTGACTTAACATGAGAAACTGGAAAAGCTTATTGTTGGCTTGCTCTTTAGTATTGCTGTTTCAATGCATACATGGGCAAGCGACCTTTCCCGAAAATGGTGTGGCTGATCCACGGCCCGGGCATTATGCATTTACTAATGCTACTATTGTAAAAGATGGAGCCGCTACATTAAACAATGCAACATTAATCATTAAGGATGGAAAAATTATTTCCGTCGGAACAGGTTTAAAAGTACCTGCAGGTGCGGTAGAAGTGGACTGCAAAGGCAAGTACATTTATCCCTCCTTTATCGATGTGTATGCTGATTATGGCATTCCGGCACGACAGGCTCCTGCTGTCGCTGCCGGTGGTGGTGGATTTTTTGGACAGGCCCAATTAGCTACGGCTACAAAAGGAGCGTACGGTTGGAACCAGGCTATCAAGTCAGAAACAGATGCATACAAGATGTTTACTGTTGATGATGCAAAAGCAAAGACCTTGCGTGAAAGCGGTTTTGGCACTGTGCTTTCACATGTAAGAGATGGGATTGCACGTGGTACAGGCACCCTGGTTTCGCTTGCAAATGAAAAAGAAAATTTTGTGATTTTAAAAGACAAGGCGTCTGCTCACTATTCATTTACAAAAGGAAGCTCTACACAAAGCTATCCTGGCTCCATGATGGGAATGATTGCCCTACTGCGTCAAACTTTTTTAGATGCACAATGGTATAAAAATAAACCTGCAACGGAAGGGTTGAATCTTAGTTTGCAAGCCTGGAACGAAACGCAAAACCTGCCGCAAATTTTTGACGCAGGGGATAAATGGAATGCATTGCGGGCTGATAGGATAGGAGATGAATTTGGTGTGCAATACATTATAAAAGGAGGCACGAACGAATACCAACGTTTGAAAGACATCAAAGCCACAGGCGCTACTTATATTATCACTCTCAATTTTCCCCAGGCACAGGATGTGGAAGATCCAAATGATGCCAGGTTTGTATCGCTTGGCGATATGAAGCATTGGGAAATGGCGCCAACTAACCCGGGAGCATTGGAAAAAGCAAGTGTACCTTTTTGCTTAACTACTGCAGACCTGCGTGATGTAAAAACATTCATGACCAATTTACGTACGGCTTTTAATTACGGGCTAACGGAAACAGGCGCAATCAATGCGCTAACAAAAACTCCGGCAACTATCATAGGTGTATATGACCAGGTAGGTACTTTGGATGCGGGCAAATTGGCTAATTTTTTAATTACATCAGGGCCGATATTCAATGAAAAAACAATTATTTATCAAAACTGGATCCAAGGGAATAAATACAGTATTAAAGATGAAAGTTGGAAAGACCCAAAAGGTTCTTATAAGATCGTTTTAAATACACCATCCGGCCCTGTTAATTATACCCTGGATTTTAAAAGCAGTACCGCGGCCAGTTTAATTAGTAAGGATACAGTTACGTCTAAATTTTATTATGATGGCCGCCAGGTGAGGATAAATGTTGCACCGGAAAGAAAAGGTGGTGAGAACTTAAATTTAAGTGGAATTGTAAGTGGTGATGTATGGACGGGTACCGGTGAAGACAGTGCAGGTAATCGTTTTACATGGACCGGCAGCTATGATCAACCTGGAAAACAAAAACCTGACAGTGCCCGCAAAAAACCCGTTGGGCCCATAGGCAAGGTGATCTATCCTTTTGAACCTTTTGGATGGGAAGAAGATAAAGCACCAAAACAAGAAACCATTCTAATTAAAAATGCAACTGTCTGGACAAATGAAAAAGAAGGCATTCTTCAAAATACAGATGTCCTGATAAGGAATGGAAAAATTGCCGGCGTTGGTAAAAGCCTTTCCGATGGGGGCGCAAGAATAATTGACGGAACCGGTAAGCATGTAACAGCAGGTATTATTGATGAGCACTCTCACATTGCAGCAGCGTCTATAAATGAAGGTGGACAAAGTGTAACTTCTGAAGTTCGCATTGCTGATAATTTAAATCCTGATGATATTAATATCTACCGTCAGTTAAGTGGTGGCGTTACCACTTCTCACATTCTTCATGGTTCGGCTAATGTAATTGGTGGACAAACCCAATTGATAAAATTGCGCTGGGGTGCCAATGCTGAGGATCTTAAATTTAAAAATTGGGATGGCCAAATAAAATTTGCACTAGGTGAAAATGTAAAACGTTCACCTGCACAAGCCGGCCAAAATAACCGCTATCCTGATACAAGAATGGGTGTGGAGCAGGTGCTGGTTGATGCATTTACCCGGGCAAAAGATTATCAAAAAGGTTGGAAAGACTATCAAGCCAACAAAACCAAAAAAGGCGTAATGGCTCCCCGCAGGGACCTTGAATTAGATGCATTGGTTGAAATTTTAAATAATAAGCGATTTATTACTTGTCACTCCTATGTGCAAAGTGAGATCAACAGTGCAATGGAAGTGGCTAACCGCATGGGTTATAAATACAACACATTTACACATATTTTGGAAGGTTATAAAGTAGCTGATAAAATGAAAGCGCATGGTGCTAATGCATCAACCTTCTCCGATTGGTGGGCTTACAAAATGGAAGTGCAGGATGCTATTCCATACAATGCAGCGATTATGCACAAAGTAGGTTTGAATGTTGCCATCAATTCTGATGATGCAGAAATGGCCCGCCGCTTAAACCAGGAGGCCGCCAAAATTGTAAAATATGGCGGAGTAACTGAAGAAGAAGCATTGAAAATGGTCACACTAAATCCTGCAAAAATGTTGCGTGTTGATGACCGTGTAGGCAGTTTAAAAACAGGTAAGGATGGCGATGTTGTTGTATGGAGCGATCATCCTTTAAGTATTTATGCAAAATCATTATATACAATAGTTGATGGCATTGTATACTTTGACCGGATAAAAGATGAAGAAATGCAGAAACTGGTAGATGCAGAACGTAACCGCATTGTTAAAAAGATGAATAGTGAAAAGAAAAGTGGTGCCCCCGTTACGCCAGCACAACCAAGCTATCAGATTATGCATACCTGCAGTGATCATTTGCACAGTCATGGGTTGTTAGTGATTGATGCGGAGGAGAATGAATAGTTTATCCGTTCACAAGTTCACGAGTTCACGAGTTAAATTCAGTTGTATGGCAACAATAAAAAAGTTTGAAGAAATTTTTGCCTGGCAGAAAGCAAGAGATTTGAATAAATTAATTGGTAATTATATTGATACAGGAAGGTTCAAGAACAACTTTAGACTTATTGGCCAGATTGAAGGTTCAGCAGGTTCTATTATGGATAATATAGCTGAAGGATTTGAGAGAAGCGGCAATCGTGAATTTCTTCAATTCCTCTATATTTCTAAGGGCTCTTGTGGTGAGTTTCGTTCGCAACTATATAGAGCTTTAGACAGAAATTACATTTCCCAGGAAGAATTTACAACGCTTTATGAGCAAGCGAAAGAAATTATTATTATGTTGCAAAAACTCATTGACTATCTTGAAACATCAAACTTCAAAGGAACTAAATATAAAATACGCGAGGCCAACAACTCGTGAACATGTGAACTCGTGAACTGAAGAACATTAAATAAAAAAAATGAAAAAAATACTCTTATACACCACAATACTTCTCGCCGCAAACGCTTCCGCTCAGGAAACAGTTTATCCTGCCGAGAAACAAAAAGGCACTACCATTATTTCCAATGCAACCATCCATGTTGGAAATGGACAGGTTATTGAAAAAGGATCAATCGTTATTACAGATGGAAAAATAACAGCAGTTGGTGCCAACGTTACAGCACCTTCCGGCGCAACTAATGTAGATGCACAAGGCAAGCATGTATATCCGGGTTTAATTCTTCCGGCAACAAACCTTGGCCTTGTTGACATCAACAGCGTCCGTGCCACCAGCGATGTTCGGGAAATTGGTGAGCTAAATCCAAACATTCGCTCTATCGTTGCGTATAATACAGATTCAAAAGTTATAAATACACTTCGCTCCAGTGGCATTTTATTAGCTAATATAGTTCCTGAAGGTGGGTTGATCAGTGGCTCATCTTCTATAGTACAATTAGATGCATGGAACTGGGAAGACGCCGTTTATAAAACAGACGCAGGCATTCATTTTACGATGCCATCTTTAATTGCACGCCCCCGTGGTTTTGGTGGTGGTGGAGCTCCTGGTGGACCCAATGCGAATGCTCCACAGGTTGATGTAGTTAAACAGGGCCTTGAACAGGTTGACCGCATTAAAAGTTTTTTTAAAGAAGCACAGGCCTATTCAAAAACCGACACACATGAAGAAACCAACTTAAAGTTTACCGCAGTAAAAGGATTGTTTGATAAAAGTAAAAAACTATACGTGCATGCAAACACCGTAAAACAAATGTTGATTGCCCTTGATTTTGTAAAGGAATTTGGTTTTGATGTAGTGATAGTTGGCGGCAGTGATAGCTGGCAAATTGCTGATCTTTTAAAACAAAATAATGTTTTTGTTATTTTAAATCAGCCTCATGCACTTCCGACTTTGCAGGATGATGATATAGATCAACCTTACAAAACACCGGCTATGTTACAAAAAGCAGGGGTGACTTTTGCCATTAATGATGAAGACGGTCAAACACGCGGACGCAATTTATCTTATAATGCAGGTACGGCTTCTGCATACGGCTTAACAAAAGAACAGGCGTTGCAGGCTATAACTTTAAATGCGGCAAAAGTCCTTGGCATTGCCGATAGAACGGGAAGTATTGAAGTAGGTAAAGACGCTAACATTGTCATCAGCACCGGCGATATTTTAGACATGCGGACAAGTACCGTAACAGATGCATTTATCCAGGGAAGAAAAATTGACCTGAACGATAAGCAAAAACAACTGAACGAACGTTACAAACATAAGTACGGAATAAAATCACCTTTTTAAAAAAGATATTTTTAAAAGCGCCCCGTGATTTTGCGGGGTGTTTGCTTAATACAGTATCCATTTTATCGTTGTAAAGGATTCACACAAAGGTTACAAGGAACGACGCAAAGAAAGGATACTCCATTGCGCTTTTGCGTCGTCGCGATCTTTTCCGGAACTGCCGCCATTCTTCTTAGTTGGGAACTTACATTTAATATTAATCTTTAGGCATTGGTTACCCATGCAACTTTAAAAAAGATAATTTATCCCAATAACCTCTTTGAAATTAAAAGGGTGGACACGTGAAAAAAAAGAAAATCTTATTACTGGTTTCAACCCTGAATGGAAATTCTTAAATGAAGAGTTGTTTGGAAAGTGGCCACCTGATGAAATAATTG
>Ga0136621_1001321_pt1 | contig 10056 bp, 4 predicted proteins | sample AntDryUQ445A2306_FD_104673 | JGI IMG/M metagenome (GOLD analysis project Ga0136621, IMG submission 104673) | Polar desert sand microbial communities from Dry Valleys, Antarctica - metaG UQ445A (23.06) | ecosystem: Environmental > Terrestrial > Soil > Desert | place: Antarctica: Dry Valley...
GCAGGAAGAAGGGCTCCTCGAGCTCGGTGGCCTCCTCCCGAGCGGAGAAGCGCTCGACGACCTCCAGCCCGCCGTGCTGGAGGTCGTCGAGCGCTTCTCCGGTCGGGAGGAGGCCACCGAGCTCGAGGAGCCCTTCTTCCTGCAGGTCGACCGCGAGCGCGCGCGCGTCGGCGCCTGGTACGAGCTCTTCCCCCGTTCGTGGGGCGGCCTGCAGGGCGTCACCGAGCAGCTCCCGCGCCTGGCCGAGCTGGGCTTCGACGTCGTCTACCTGCCCCCCATCCACCCCATCGGACAGACCAACCGCAAGGGGCGCAACAACGCGCTGGTGGCCGATCCCGGCGACCCCGGGTCACCGTGGGCCATCGGGGACGCCGGCGGCGGCCATGACGCCGTCCATCCCGACCTGGGCACGCTGGAGGACGTCGACCGGCTCACCGCCCGAGCGGCGCAGCTGGGCATGGACGTCGCGCTGGACCTCGCCATAAATTGCTCGGCCGACCACCCGTGGCTGACCCAGCACCCCCAGTGGTTCCACAGCCGTCCCGACGGCACGCTGAAGTACGCGGAGAACCCGCCCAAGAAGTATCAGGACATCTACAACGTCAACTGGCAGACCGAGGACTGGAGGGCGCTGTGGGAGGAGCTGCGGCGCATCGTCGTGCACTGGGTCGACCACGGGGTGAAGATCTTCCGCGTCGACAACCCCCACACCAAGCCGCTGCCCTTCTGGGAGTGGCTCATCGCCGAGGTGCACGCCAGGCACCCCGACGTGATCTTCCTGGCCGAGGCCTTCACCCGCCAGGCCATGATGCACACGCTGGCCAAGGTCGGCTTCGACCAGTCCTACACCTACTTCACCTGGAAGAACGGGCGCCACGAGCTCACCGAGTACGTGAACCTGCTGGCCCACAGCGAGATGGCCGAGGTCTACCGGCCCAACTTCTTCGTCAACACGCCCGACATCCTCCACGCCTACCTCCAGGAAGGGGGCCCGCCCGCCTTCGCGATCCGCCTCGTGCTGGCCGCCACCCTGAGCCCCACCTACGGGATCTACTCGGGCTTCGAGCGCTTCGAGAACATCCCGGTGCGCCCCGGCAGCGAGGAGTACCTGGACTCCGAGAAGTACCAGGAGCGCCAGCGGGCGCTGGACGGTCCCCTGCTGCCCCTGGTGCGCGCGCTCAACCAGGCGCGCCGCGCCCACCCCGCCCTCCAGCACCTGTCCAACGTCACCTTCCTGGAGACCCACAACGACGGGCTCATCGCCTTCCACAAGCGCACGGGCGAAGACACCGTGATCGTCGCGTGCACCCTGGACCCACACGTGGCCCAGGCGGGCGCATGCGTGATACCCGGCCATCTGGGCCTCCCGCCCGCCTTCGGCGTCCACGACCTCGTCGACGGGTCGCGCTACCAGTGGCACCTGGGCGACAACTTCGTGCGCCTGGAGCCCGGGCGCGTCGCCCACGTGCTGCACGTACAGTCGTGAGCGCCGAGCACCCCACGGCCGTCTGGCTGACCCAGCAGCGCAAGGCCGCCGCGCCGGCCCCCCTCAGCGACGCCTCCCCGACCCATTGGTTCGAGCGCGAGCCGCTTTGGTTCAAGCGCGCGATCTTCTACGAGATCCACCTGCGCGGCTTCTTCGACGGCGACGACGACGGCTCGGGAGACCTGCACGGCGTCATGGCCAAGCTCGACTACCTGCAGTGGCTGGGCATCGACTGCATCTGGCTGCTGCCCATGTTCCAGTCACCGCTGCGCGACGGCGGCTACGACATCGCGGACTTCTTCACCGTCCACCCCGACTACGGCACGATCGAGGACTTCTCGACCTTCCTGGAGGAGAGCCACAAGCGCGGCCTTCGCGTCATCGCCGACCTCGTCATGAACCACACCTCCTCCGAGCACCAGTGGTTCCAGGAGTCGCGCTCCGGCGGCCCCGACGGCCCCAAGCGCGACTGGTACGTATGGACCGACGACCCCACGCTGTACTCCGAGGCGCGGATCATCTTCACCGACACCGAGCCCTCCAACTGGACCTGGGACGACGAGGCCGGCGCCTACTACTGGCACCGCTTCTTCAGCCACCAGCCCGACCTCAACTACGAGAACCCAGAGGTACAGGAGGCGATGCTCGACGTCCTGCGCTTCTGGCTGGACCTGGGTATCGACGGCTTCCGCCTGGACGCCGTGCCCTACCTCTACGAGGCCGAGGGCACCAACGGCGAGAACCTTCCCGCCACCCACGCCTACCTCAAGCGCGTGCGCCGCGAGGTCGACGCCCGCTACCCCGACCGCGTGCTGCTGGCCGAGGCCAACCAGTGGCCCGAGGACGTCGTGGCGTACTTCGGCGAGGGCGACGAGTGCCACATGGCCTTCCACTTCCCGCTCATGCCGCGCATGTTCATGGCGCTGCGCCGCGAGGACGCGACGCCCATTCACGAGATCCTGGCGCTCACCCCCGACATCCCCGACAACTGCCAGTGGGGCCTGTTCCTGCGCAACCACGACGAGCTGACCCTCGAGATGGTCACCGACGAGGAGCGCGACTACATGTACGGGGAGTACGCGAAGGACCCGCGCATGAAGATCAACGTGGGCATCCGCCGCCGCCTGGCGCCGTTGCTGGACAACGGGCGCGACGAGATCGAGCTGCTCCACGCGATCATGTTCTCGCTGCCGGGCAGCCCGGTCCTCTACTACGGCGACGAGATCGCCATGGGCGACAACGTCTTCCTGGGCGACCGCGACGGCGTGCGCACGCCGATGCAGTGGACGGGCGATCGCAACGGGGGCTTCAGCCGCGCGGACTTCGCCGCGCTGTACGCGCCGCCGCTGATGGACCCCGTCTACGGCTATCAGGCCGTCAACGTGGAGGCCCAGCTGCGCACGCCGACCTCGCTGCTGCGCTGGATCCACCGGTTCATCGCGCTGCGCAAGGCCCACCCCGTCTTCGGCCTGGGCACCTACGAGCCGCTGCGCACCGACAACGACCGCATCTTCGCCCACATCCGCACGCTGCAGGACGACATCGTCCTGTGCGTGCACAACGTCGCGCGCTCGGCCCAGGCCGTCGAGCTCGACCTCAGCGCCTACGCGGGTAGGTTTCCCGAGGAGATGTTCGGGCGCACGCGCTTCCCCCGCATCGGCGAGCTGTCCTACCTGCTCACGCTCGCTCCGCGCGGGTGGTTCTGGTTCCAGCTGGGCTCCGACGCCCAGGACGACACCTGGGAGGACGAGAACCACTCATGACCGTCGAGGGCCTGCCGGTCATCGACCCCGAGGCCCTGGGAGCATGGGTCCTCGACCAGCGCTGGTTCGGCTCCAAGTCGCGCGAGGTGGCCCACGTGGAGGTCATCGAGACCATCCCGGTCCGCACGATTGACCCCCGGCTGGTGCTGGCCATGGTGGAGGTGCGCTTCCACGCGGGCACCCACGAGCTGTACCAGGTGCCCCTCGGCGTGCGCGGGCCCGGAGCGCAGCGCAGCGAGGGCACCGTCGCACGTGTGGGGGGCCAGGAGATCTACGACGCGCTGTCCGACCCCGCCGCGGGGCGCGAGCTGGCCCACCTGATGCGCTCGGGTCAGGACGTGAGCACGTCCGACGGCGTGGCCGCCTTCCGGGGCGCGGGTTCGTGGCTGGACGGCGACCTGGGCGACGTGCGCCCGGTGGGCGCCGAGCAGTCCAACACCTCGATCGTCTTCGGGGAGCGCCTCGTGCTCAAGGTCTACCGCCGCGTCGGCGCGGGCCCCAACCCCGAGCTCGAGCTGCTGCGCTTCCTGACCGAGCGGAGCTTCGAGCACGTCCCGGCTCTGGCGGGGTGGTACGAGTACAGCGGACGGCTCATCGATGCCACGCTCGGGCTGGCGCAGGAGTTCGTGGCCGGAGGGGTCGACGGGTGGGAGCTGGCGCTGACCGACCTGGCCTCGCCCTCCCCCGAGCGCTTCGAGGGGCGGGCGCGCGCGCTGGGCGAGGTGACCGGGGCGCTGCACACCGCGCTGAGCTCGGACGCCCACGATCCGGCCTTCGCCCCCGAGCAGACCAGCGCCGAGTCGCTGGGGCTGCTGACCGCGACCGTGGACGACGAGATCGAGCAGATGTTCCTCGACCTGCCCGAGACCGAGGCGCTCGCGCCGCTGGCCGGGCGCGGCCAGGAGGTGCGCGAGCGCCTGGGCATGATGACCCACGCCGGCTCGGCCGGCCGCGTCATCCGCCACCACGGCGACTTCCATCTGGGCCAGGCCATGCTGGCCGGCGAACGCTGGGTGCTGCTGGACTTCGAGGGGGAGCCCGCGCGCTCCCTGATCGAGCGGCGGCGAAAGCGCTCCCCCCTGCGCGACGTGGCCGGCATGCTGCGCTCGTTCTCCTACGCCGCGTCGGCCTCGCGCATCATGCACGGCACGCCCGCGCCGCAGGGCTGGGAGGCCCGCGTGCGTGTCGCCTACCTGGACGGGTACCTGGAGACGGTGGAGCAGAGCCTCCTCCCCCCGGGTCGCCTGGCCACCGAGCGCCTGCTGGCCGTCTTCGAGCTGGAGAAGGCCGTCTACGAGCTGCGCTACGAGACGGACAACCGCCCCGACTGGGTCGACATCCCGGTGGCGGGCATCCTGCGCCTGCTCGACGACGACGAGGACACGCGATGAACGGCGTGCTGTCGCTGGGCGATCCCCACAGCGTGCTCGGCCCCCACCCGGGGCCCGACGGCACGGTGGTCGTACGCGCCTGGCGCCCCGAGGCCACCGGGGTGCGGGTGCTGCCTGTCGGCGGGGACCCGGTAGAGCTCACGCCCGCCGGGGAGCCCGGGCTATTCGAGGGTCGCGTGCCCGGAGGGCTGCCGCTGCGCTACCGCCTGGAGGTCGCCTACCCCGGCGGCGAGACCTACGAGATCGACGACCCCTACCGCTTCGCCCCGACCGTCGGCGAGCTGGATCTCCACCTGGCCGGCGAGGGGCGCCATGAGCACCTCTACGAGACGCTGGGCGCGCACGTGCGCGAGCTCGAGGGCGTGGCGGGCACGAGCTTCGCCGTGTGGGCGCCGGCCGCGCGGGCGGTCAGCGTGATCGGCACCTTCAACGGTTGGGACGGGCGGCTGCACCCGATGCGCTCCATGGGCTCCTCGGGCATCTGGGAGCTCTTCGTGCCCGGCGTGGCGCAGGGCAGCGCCTACAAGTACGAGATCGCCACGCAGGCGGGCGAGCAGCGCCTCAAGGCCGATCCCTTCGCCTTCGCCGCGCAGCCCGCGCCGGGCACGGACTCGATCGTCCACCGCCCTGCGCACGCCTGGCGCGACGAAGCGTGGATGGAGGCGCGGCGCTCGCGCCCGGAGGTCCACCGCGAGCCCATCTCGGTCTACGAGGTCCACCTGGGCTCGTGGCGCCGCGATCCTGGCGACCCCGAGCGGCTGCTCAGCTACGGCGAGCTGGCGCAGCAGCTCGCCGCGTACTGCACCGACATGGGCTTCACCCACGTGGAGCTCATGCCGATCACCGAGCATCCCTTCGACGGCTCGTGGGGCTACCAGGCCACAGGCTACTTCGCGCCCACCTCGCGCTACGGGGCGCCCGACGACTTCGCGCAGTTCGTGGACACGCTGCACGGCGCCGGTGTCGGCGTGCTGCTGGACTGGGTGCCCGCGCACTTCCCCCGTGACGACTGGGCGCTGGCGCGCTTCGACGGCAGCGCGCTCTACGAGCACGACGATCCGCGCCGCGGGGAGCACCCCGACTGGGGCACGCTGATCTTCAACACCGCGCGCAACGAGGTGCGCAACTTCCTGCTGGCCAGCGCCCTGTTCTGGCCGCGCGAGTTCCACGTCGACGGCGTCCGCGTCGACGCGGTGGCCTCCATGCTCTACCTCGACTACTCGCGCGAGGAGGGCCAGTGGGTGCCCAACGCCCACGGCGGCAACGAGGACCTCGACAACGTCGCCTTCCTCAAGCAGTTCAACGAGGTGCTCCACGCGCGCGAGCCGGGGATCGTCTCGGCCGCCGAGGAGTCCACGGCCTGGCCGGGGGTGTCGCGGCCGGTGTACCTGGGCGGGCTGGGCTTCGGCTTCAAGTGGAACATGGGCTGGATGCACGACACGCTGGACTACTTCACCCGCGACCCGGTGCACCGCCACCATCACCACCACGAGCTGACCTTCAGCCTGGTCTACGCGTTCAGCGAGAACTTCATCCTGCCCCTGTCCCACGACGAGGTCGTGCACGGCAAGGGCTCGCTGCTGGACAAGATGCCCGGTGACCGCTGGCAGCAGCTGGCCAACCTGCGCACGCTCTACGGCTACATGTGGGCCCACCCGGGCAAGCAGCTCCTGTTCATGGGCTGCGAGTTCGCCCAGCAGCGCGAGTGGAGCCACGAGCGGTCGCTTGACTGGCACCTGCTCGAGGACTCCGGCCACGCGGGGATGCAGGCGCTGGTGCGCGACCTGAACCACACCTACCGCGACCAGCCCGCTCTGTGGCAGCGCGACGGCGACCCCGAGGGCTTCGAGTGGCTTGACCCCAACGACGCGGAGGGGGGCACCATCGCCTTTGCCCGCTGGTCGGACGAGGGGCGCGACGTGGTCGTCTGCCTGATGAATTTGAGCCCCGTCCCCCGTGAGGCCCACCGCATCGGCCTGCCCCGTAGCGGCCGGTGGCGCGAAGTACTCAACACAGACGCCGCCGCCTACGGCGGCTCGGGCGTGGTCAACGAGGGCGTGTTCTCGACCGAAGAGGTCGCCTGGCACGGACGGCCCGTGTCCGCGCAGGTCGCCCTCCCCCCGCTCGGCGCGGTGTGGCTGGCACCCGACGGGCAGGGCGGCCGGCAGCAGGAAGCATCAGGCAACACGTACGCACGACCCGGCGGGCCGGCCCCGTAGGAATGCGTACCTGTTGGCTGACGCTTTTTTAGAGACCGAGTGGGTCTGTGACCGGCGCGAGCGTTGGCTTGAGGTTCAGGGCGCCGCCGGTCGCCTCGTCCACGTCGCCGGCCAGCGAGCTGACCGGGCCGTCGCCGCCACCGCCACCGCCACCGGGGGACGGCGCTGGCGTAGGTGCGACACTGGGACTGGGACTGGGACTGGGACTGGGACTGGAGGGGGGAGCGGGAGCGGGAGCGGGGTTCGCCGGCGCGGGAGGCGCCCCGCCGCTCGGCGGACCCGAGCCGCCCGAAGGACCCGAGCCACCCGAAGGACCCGAGCCGCCCGAAGGACCCGAGCCGCCCGAAGGACCCGAGCCGCCCGAAGGACCCGAGCCGCCCGAGGGACACGAGCCACCTGGCCCCAACGGCCTGGAACCGTCGGCCCCGGCGCCCACGTCGGCGCCGCCGGTGCCGGCGAAGAGCCGCTGACCCGGCCGCGCATCGTCGTCCCCGCCGCGATCATCCCGATCGCCCGAGGCGCCGTCGCCGAAGAGGTCGTCGCCGAAGAGCTCAGAGTCACCGCCCATGCCCGAGGCGGGCAGCGGCGTCCCGGGCGCCGTGGCGGGCGGCGGAGCGCCGTTGGCCACCTGGGCCGAATCCCCGTCGGTGCCGCTGTCGCTCAGCCCGACGGCCAGCGCGCCCGCGACCGCCACAGCAGCGGCCGCGCCGCCGACCGCGAGGCCTTTCCAGGCCGGCCGTGAAGCGCCGTTGGCGCTCGTAGCGCCGTCCGTACCCCGGAAACCACCCGTACCCACGACAGCCGACGCGCCTGCGCCCTCGGCGGTGGCGTCGGCCAGGGCGCGCGCCAGGGCTGCCTGACCGGCATCCGCCGGCAGCAGCGGAAAGAGGAGCCCCAGCGCTGCCCGGCGGTCGCGCAGGCCATTGGCGTAGACCCGGCATGGCGGGCAGCCGTCGAGGTGGGCACGGACCCTGCGCCCGCGGGCGCTGCGCCCGACGCCGTCCAGGGTCTCGCGCACGCCGGTGCAGGCCAGGTCTCGGCCACCCGAGCGGTCGCCCAACACGGTGCGCGCCTGGTGTACCGACTGGCGTACCGCCGCGGGAGTGGTCGCCATGGCCACACCGAGCTCGTCGTAACGCAGGCCCTCCAGCTCGCGCAGGACGAGCGCGGTGCGCTGGTCGTGGGACAGCGCGCGCACGTCGTCCATGAGCAGGTGCACGTGGTCGCGCGCAAGCACCGTCTCGAGGACCCCCGTCTTGGCCGCCACCGGCTCGTCCACAGCGCCGTCGGGCCGGCGTTCGCGCAGAAGATCGAAGGTTGCCTGGCGGGCGACGGCGTGCAACCAGCCGCGCACGTGCTCGGGCGGGCCATCACGACGCAGTGCACGCAGCGCGTCCTGCGTGGCCTCCCCGACGGCCTCCAGCGCTTCGTCGGGATCGCAACCGACCGACAGCGTGGTGCGGTAGAGCCCGTCGCGGTGGCGCTGATGGAGAGTGGCGAAACCCGCGTCGCTGCCCCCCGCCGCGGCGCGGGCGAGACGCTGGTCCGATTCGGCCACCCGGAGGCGAGCCTTTGCTCCCGTTCCCAAGGCTCCCATGACCGCCGCCAACGATAGTCCTCGACGCAAGCGCGCGCGCCGGCGGCCCGGCAACCCGTCCCAACCGCTGGATGCTGGCCGCGCTCGCTGAACGCGCCCACGTTCCCGACGGAACGCCCGCCCGCTCGTTGTTGTCGACGGCGCTCGCGCCACGCCGGGTAGCGTCACGTGGGTGCCGGAGGATGCGTATCCGTGGGAGCGCCCGCTTGGCGCCGTGCCACTGGGCGACAGGCGTGTGTGCTTCCGCGTGTGGGCACCGCACGCGGACCCGGTGCGCCTGCGCCTGCGCCTGCGCGGCGAGGACCTGCCCCTGGAGCATGAAGGGCACGGAGTGCTGGGCGTTGAGGCCCATGCCGGCCACGGCGATGACTACGCCTACGTGATGGACGGCAGCGTGCTGCCCGACCCGTGCTCGCGGTGGCAGCACGCGGGGCTGCGGGGACCATCGCGGGTCGTGGACCCGGAGCGGTTCGCGTGGACTGACGAGCGCTGGCACGCCGTGCCCCTGGCCGAGCTGGTGCTCTATGAGCTGCACGTGGGGACGTTCAGCGAGGAGGGCACCTTCGCGGGCGCCATCCCCCACCTGCGCGCGCTGCGCGAGCTGGGCGTGACCGCGATCGAGCTCATGCCCGTGGCGGCGATGCCCGGCGCACGGGGCTGGGGCTACGACGGCGTCTACCACTGGGCGGTGCACGAGCCCTACGGCGGTCCGGAGGGCCTCGCCGCGCTGGTCGACGCGGCGCACGCCGAGGGCCTGGGCGTGTTCCTCGACGTGGTCTACAACCACGTCGGGGCCTCCGGCGACAAGGCGCTGACCACCTTTGGCCCCTACTTCACCGACCGCTACGCGACGCCTTGGGGCGAGGCGATCAACTTCGACGGCGAGGGCTCGGAGCCCGTGCGCGAATGGGTGCTGCAGGGCGCCGCGAGCCTGGTGGCCGATTACCACCTCGACGGGCTGCGCCTGGACGCCATCCACGCGATCTACGACTCCGGGGCCCGACCGCTGCTCCAAGAGCTGGGCCACCGCATCCGCCGCGCCCGGCCCGGCGCGCTGGTCATCGCCGAGTCGGGGCTCAACAACCCGAAGGTCATCCGGCCGGCCGAGGTCGGCGGGCTGGGCCTGGACGCCGCCTGGGCCGACGACTTCCACCACGCGCTGCGCACGCTGCTCACCGACGAGCGCGAGGGCTACTACGCCGAGTTCGGCGACATCGCAGACCTGGGAAAGGCGCTGCTCCGCCCCCACGTGCACGACGGCACCTTCTCCACCTTCCGCGACCGTCGCCACGGCGCGCCCGCCGACGACCGCCCGGCCGAGCAGTTCGTGGTCTTCGGCCAGAACCACGACCAGGTGGGCAACCGCGCGTTCGGCGACCGCCTGCCGCCGGCCACCCGGCGCCTGGCCGCCTTCGCCACCCTGCTCAGCCCGTTCACGCCCATGCTCTTCATGGGCGAGGAGTACGGGGAGCCCAACCCCTTCCTGTTCTTCGCCGACCACATCGACGAGGAGATCGTGGTGGCCACCCGTGAGGGCCGCCGCCGCGAGTTCGCGTCGTTCGCCGCCTTCGCGGGCGAGGAGGTGCCCGACCCCATGGCC
>Ga0136621_1001322_pt1 | contig 10055 bp, 8 predicted proteins | sample AntDryUQ445A2306_FD_104673 | JGI IMG/M metagenome (GOLD analysis project Ga0136621, IMG submission 104673) | Polar desert sand microbial communities from Dry Valleys, Antarctica - metaG UQ445A (23.06) | ecosystem: Environmental > Terrestrial > Soil > Desert | place: Antarctica: Dry Valley...
CTAGGTCGTCCGGCTGATCACGAAAAGCGGACTCCGACTGGATGTTGACCTGGAAATTGCGACCGAGAAGCGTGAAGTCGTTGACGTAGAGCCCCCCGAAGGTCGCCTGCATCGTAGCAAAGACCTCATTGATGGGCACGTTGAGCGCCATGGCCTTTTCGCGATCCAGATCCGCAGCGTAGCGCGGAATGCCCGTGTTGAGCGTCGCCTGCACGCCCGCCAGTTCCGGACGCTCGTTGGCGGCCGTTGTCAGCGCTTGCGCGGTTTCCATGATCGCTTGCGGCCCGGCGCCGGAGCGGTTCTGCAAATAAGCCTCGAAACCGCCGGTGGTGGACATGCCGGTAATCGGCGGCGGATTGAAAGCGACCACGTTAGCCTCCTGGATTTCCGTGCTCAGGCCCGTAATCTGCGTGGCGACGGCCTCCGAATCCTCGCTCTCGCCCTCGCGCGCGGACCAGTCCTTCAGGATCACGAAGGTGGTGCCCGCATTGGTCTTGAGTCCGCCGGCGATGATGTCGAAGCCCGCGAAGCTGATCACGTCCGCGATCGCCGGATTCTCCTGCAGCTTGTCGCTGAGATCGGCGCGCACCGCTTCCGTACGGTTGAGCGCGGCCGCATCCTGCAAGGTGCTGGAGGCAAGCACATAGCCCTGATCCTCCGGCGGCACCAGCCCGCCCGGCAGCCGCCCGAAGAGCAGTACCGTGACAGCTACCATCACCAACACCAACGCAATGCCGATGACCGCACGCCGGATGCGGAACTGTACGCCGCGGGTATAACCGGATAAGACTTTATCGAAGCCCCGATTAAACCAGCGGAAAGGCAACCACGGCTGGCCATGCGTGGGCTTGAGCATCAGCGCGCACAACGACGGCGTCAGCGTGAGCGCGACGATGCCGGAGATTATGACCGAGACCGCGATGGTGATCGCGAACTGCGGTAGAGCTCTCCCGCCAGGCCGCCGAGGAAGCCGACGGGTATGAACACGGCGCACAGCGAGAGCGTGACCGCGACGATCGGGCCGCTGATTTCTTCCATCGCCTTGAGCGCGGCATCGCGCGGCGACAGCCCCTCGGCGGTCATCACGCGCTCGACGTTTTCAAGCACGATGATGGCGTCGTCTACCACGATACCGATAGCCAGCACCATGCCGAACAAGGTGAGCAGGTTGATCGAGAAGCCGAGCGCGTACATGCCGGCGAAAGCGCCCACCAGTGAGACCGGAATCGCGATCAGCGGAATCAAGGTTGCCCGCACGTTTTGCAGAAACAAGTATATGACCAGCACTACCAGCAGCAGTGCCTCCGCGAAAGTCTTGGCGACCTCCTTGATCGAGACTTCGACGAACTTGGTGGTGTCGAAAGGCACCGCATGCACGAGGCCTTCCGGAAAGCCGTTGCTGAGTTCAGCCATTCGTGCGTTCACAGCGTTGGTGGCCTCCAGCGCATTGGCCTCGGGCTGTAAGTAAATGCCGATCGGCACCGTCGGCTTGCCGTTGTACGTGGCGGAGAAATCGTAGGTCTGGGCGCCCAAATCCACGCGGGCCACGTCTTCCAGCCGCAGGGTCGAGCCGTCCGGACTGGCGCGGAGAATAATGTCATCGAACTGAGAGACGTCCGAGAACCGCCCCTGCGTAGTAACCGTGTAGGTGAAAACCTGATCGTCGCCGGTGGGCGCGGCGCCAAACTTGCCGGCGGCGAACTGCGAATTCTGTGCTTCGACGGCCGCGGCCACGGCCGAGGGCGTGAGACCGCATGCGGCCATCTTGTCCGGCTTGAGCCAGACACGCATGGAGTAATCGCTCGCACCGAACAAACGCGCGTCGCCCACGCCTGAGACGCGCTTGAGTTCGTCTATAACGTTGATCACTGGAGCGCTTCTGCGCGGTCACACCCTGGTCGCGCACCTCTTGCGGCAACCGTGGCAACGCAGCCTGCACGCGATTGTTGACGTCGATCGTGGCCTGATCGGGATCGGTGCCGATGTCGAAGTAGACGCTGATCCGCATCGAACCGGCATCCGAGTTGCTGGAACGCATGTAGATCATGTTCTCGACGCCGTTGATTTCCTGCTCCAGCGGTGTGGCGACCGTGGTGGCGATCACCTCGGCGCTGGCGCCCGGATACGTCGCTTCGACCACCACTTCCGGCGGCACGATTTCCGGATACTGCTCGATTGACAACGCGCCCATGCTGACCAAGCCTGCCAGCACAATGACGATGGAGAGCACCGCCGCGAACACCGGGCGGTCGATAAAGAACTTTGAAATCATGCGGTGGTGTCCTGCTCTTCAGCGTCGGTCTCGGGCGTGACCTCGGCGCCCTCGCTGATCTTGACGATACCGCGCACGATGATGCGCTCGCCGCCTTCAAGTCCGCTGTGAACGATCTGGCCATGCTCGACGCGCGCGCCCAGTTTTACCGGCCGCGCACTGGCAACGTTCTCACTGTCCACTACGTAAACCACCGGCCCCTCGGCGGCGCTTGCGATTGCGCGTTCAGGCACCACAATCGCATCTTCGAACGTGCGTGCGCGCACCGACACACGCACGAACTGCCCTGGAATCAGCCCGCCTTCGGGATTCGGAAATACCGCGCGCGCCTGCACGGTGCCGGTTTCCGTATCGATGGTGCTCCCGGTAAAGTTGACCACGCCCTGGCGTCGTAGCGCTCGCCGCTGGGAAGGATGACTTCGGCAATACGTGTGCCGTTTCCCCCTTTGCTGGTCATCGCCCGCATCGCAGCGCGTTGCAGCGCGGCGTCGTCCTCGGGTAAGGAGAAAAGCACGTGAATAGGATCTAATTGCGTAATCATGGTCAGCAGGTCGCCCGGGCTGACCAGACTGCCTTCGGGCCGCGCTTCCAGGTTGGTGGCGCCCTTCAGCGGCGCGTAACCTCGGTATAGCCGAGATCGATTTCGGCCTGTGCGACTTGCGCGTCGGCCATCGCGACGCTCGCCTGGGCAAGCTCCAGCAAGGAGGGCGCCTGGTCACGCTCGCGCTCGCTTACCGCATTCTGTTCAAAAAGCCCGGCGACCCGCTCCCATTCGCGCTCGGCCTGCCTCATATTGGCTTCGGCATTAGCCAACTGTGCCTCTTCTCGGAGCAGGGACACCTCGAACGGCCTGGGATCGATCTGCCATAGCGCCCGGCGCTTTGCGACTATCTCGCCTTCTGTATACAGGCGCTCCAGCAGTATGCCGTCGACGCGCGCACGCACTTCCACCTCGCGTGCACCATTTGCGCGGGCCGGGTATTCCTCGTAAACCGCAACGTGCTGCCGCTTTACCGTTTGCACACTGACCGCTGGCGGCTGCTGCTGCGCCCGATCTGGTGAAGCCTGTTCCGACTGGGCGCCACAGCCGCCCAACACAAGGGAGACAAATATAGCCATTACGAACGGGAAAACACGATCTGTATGCCTCGCGGAGGTCTTCATGGGGATCACCTGCAACAATGGTTGGATGAACTGGTACGGTGGAAAGTGGCTTAAACCTTACCGTCATACATGAATGTATGTCAACATACATTTTCTATTGTATGTAAATGACACTATGATTAAGCTAGCGCAAAGTGTTATTCGAATAAAGGCGGAGTTTAGAGCGATGGCCAGGCGAACCAAAGAAGAGGCAGAGGCTACCCGCGAGCGTATCCTGGACGCGGCCGAGGAGATATTTCTGGAAAACGGCGTCGCTCAGACGTCTCTGGAGGAAATCGCCCATCTTGCCGGCGTGACGCGCGGTGCGATTTACTGGCACTTCAAAAACAAAGTGGACGTATTCAGTGCGCTGCTGGAGCGGGTTCAGTTGCCTCTGAACGAATTACTGCACGAAATGGAGGAACACCATCGGCACAATCCTCTGGCCGCGCTACGCGAGCTGTGTCTCTATGCGTTGCATAACCTCGCCGAGAATCCTCAGTATCGCCGGGTTTACACGATCCTCTTTCATCGCTGCGAGCTCGTGAACGGACTGAATCCCGGTGTCGAGAAACAAAATCAGCAAACCCGTCAGGCGCTGGCCTCGGTCACGGAACGTTTCGAGCGGGCGCGGCGATTAAATCAATTACAGCCCGGGATGTCGCCCAAGACCGCGGCAACCGCGTTGCATGTATTTATGGTGGGTATCTACAGCGAATGGTTGCGAGACCCCGCGGCATTTGATCTCTCGCGGGAATCAGAACATCTTCTGGATGCTTTCCTTTGCGGAGTGGCGCGAAGGAATGAAGTGAAAGCGGCCGCTCCGCGGCGGCGCACCGACGCTAGCGGTTAGTTACATGCCGCGTGGCGATGCCGAAAGGCTGCTCGATATCGTGCTGGCGCCTCCGGAGCGCGCGCATCACATATGCCGCACGGCATCCAATCGTGCTATAAAAATCAGCCGTTCATGGACCTTCTCTGGTCGCCAGACGGGCGCAGATCGTTAGATGATTCGAAGCCGGCGCGGGTGGTGCCGCGCCGCATGCCGGGCGGCACAATATCAAGGTCCATATGGCAAATGGTTAACTTTTGGTCCATGGACGGCACGCGCGCGGGGCGACCGGGCGCTCCATGAAAAGAGTCTACACGGCGCAAAGCCTGATGATGGTTGGCTTTTTAAAACAAACCCTTGAGCAAGAAGGATTTAACTGCTTTATCAAGAACGAACTGCTCGCCGGGGGCGCGGGGGAATTGCCGCTTATCGAATGCTGGCCGGAGCTCTGGATCGTGCACGATAGGCAGCTTGCGCGGGCGCGCGCACGGGTTGAAGAAATTCTGCACGCCGATGCGCACGTTCAGCCCGCGTGGCGCTGCCGGCATTGCGACGAGTCGCTGGAAGGACAGTTCGAGCAGTGCTGGCGTTGCGGTACGCTGCGCGACTAGTACGCCCACGCATAATGCGAACAGGCGCGGCTACAGCAGCGCGAGCTTGCCGATCAGCTCGCCGCGCGTATGTACATCGAAACGGGCGTAAACCTCGCGGCAGTGGTAGTCGGCGGTGTGTTTGCTCACATCCAGGCGCTCGCCGATCGCGGCAAGCGAGTGGCCCGCAGCCAGCAGCAGGCAGACTTGCACCTGCCGGCCGGAGAGCGGCAGCTGCTCCATGCGTCGCAGCAGTTTCAGCGGCAGGGGTTCCTCCCTGCGTATGGTAATCCCTACCAGCGAGGCCGGTTCAGGCAGGCCGTTGTTCAGCCAGTAAACCCGAAAGGTAAATCCGCCCCAGGCGTTGCGACGTTGCCACACCGGCGGTGCGGTAAATTCCTGCTCATTAAACACGCCTTGAAGTTGCCGGCACAAACGGCATACGCCTTCGGGTAATCTCAGGTCGCGCGGCTCGCCGGATGGATACGCGGTGTCCGCGTCGCCGCCGCTGGCCATCCACAAAAGTTGCCGCGCCTGCGCGGAGACGTTGACGATATGGCCCGATGGCTCGGCAATGATGACGCCGCTGTCGGGGCTCTCCACCAGCGGTGCGTCGAGGTCGCCGGACGCGGTCAGCGCGTGTGCGATGAACGGTGCAATGGCGGCGAGGCGGCGTCTGTCCTGTGCGGTGAATTCCCGGTCGTCGGCTCGACAAAGATGAACACGACCCAGCGCGCGCGTGCTTTCACGCACCACCAGACGGATAAAATGCCGATAATTCAGCGGACGATAAATGAGGTTATAAAAATCATGCCGGTAAAACGCAGTCTTTTCCACTTTTAGGAGATCATCGATTCCCTGCGCCCCGCGCTCGCCGCGCATGGACTGCGTAAAACTCAGAAAAACTTCCCGCTCGCGCCGATTATAAAACTCGCTTATATAAACTGGCACGATTTGCGGAAAAATTGGATTTTCGTCGTACAGATTGCTGAACTGATCGTTTTCCGTCCAGAAAAAAACATTGGAGTAAGAGGGAATCAAATGATGCAGTTCCTCCAGCAGCGCCGGCATGAGCATCCGCCCGCCGAGCCCCAGGCAGCATAATTGCTGGATGCGCGCTTCCGCCCTAGCCGCTGGTGTGGCATTTACGCTGTGCATATCCAAATCCCTGGGTCAGTCATCGGGTCTTGTTCTTTGGCGTGGCGCAATTCCGCGATTATAGGCAAAGACTACGCAAATACGCGGGGTTCGACGCGGGATATTGTGCTTTAGTTGTGAACTCCGGGAATCGCGCGCCAAGCATTCGGCGGCGACAAGGTCTCGATTTACAACATCCGCGTGGGAGCATCTTTGAGGCGGCTATAGTGGCCGCCTTTTTTGGGCACTGCGTTTGCCCTTTGGCAAATGTCGGTTGCCGGCCCGGCGTTTCTGCATTATGTTCCTGAGGACCTGCGCGCCGGATTGGCGGGTCACCACGTGTCCAAGAAATAAGAAACATGGGAATAAAATCATGGGGAACAAAAACATGGCGATAAAAACATAATGAGTATCCGTCTATCTGCCGCATCGCTGTCGTGCCTTAACTTTTCTCGGCCTCGAAAATCACGCCGAAACAAGGGCCCCGACGAGGCGGGCCCCAAATCGCAATTGCTCCAGTTGATGCTGCTGTCGGGTTCCGCGCAGGCGGAAGTTTTCAATGTCTCCGCGGGTGACGTTACAGGCTTGATAAACGCGATCAATCAGGCCAACTCAAACGGGCAGTCGAACACCATCAACCTGACATTGAACGGAACCTACACGCTGCAACAGTCGGTCGACGGTTTTAACGGATTGCCGGCTATCACGGGCCCGCTGGTCATCAACGGCAACGGCGCGACCCTGCAGCGCGCCGTTGCCGCCGGGACCGATGATTTCCGCTTACTGGAGGTGCAGGGCGGCCAGCTCGCGCTAAGCAACGCTACGTTGCGCAATGGCCGGTCAGAGACGGGGGGTGCGATTCTCAACAGCGGTACGCTGACCCTGGCTAACAGCGTATTGGCCGCGAACGAGGCGGTGCCGCAAGACGGCGTCCGGGGCACCGGCGGCGCGATTTCGAACTCAGGCATCCTCACCGTGCTCAACAGCACGGTAGCGCTGAATTCGGCGCGCCTGGGCGGCGGCATCGCCAACTCGAATTTCGCTTCCGCGCGCGTACTAATCAGCACGCTCTCCGACAATACGGCGGCTTTTGGCGCCGGTATCTCCAATTCCTTTGGCAGCCTGATCAACGTTACCAACAGCCTGCTTGCGCGCAACGTCGCCGAGATATCGGGCGGCGGCGCCGATAATTCAATGCGACGGTGCGGGTGACGAACAGCACGTTGTCGGCGAACTCGGCCGGCAGTTGTGGGGGCAATAACGAAGATGGCACCGTCAGCCTGGTCAGCAGCACCTTGACCGCCAATTCTGGCGGCGGCCTGTGCAGCTTTCGGTTCGCCAACGCGAGCGTTACCAACAGTCTGGTTGTCAAAACCGCGGCGGGCCAGAATTGCCTGAGCGACGATGACCTGATTTCCGCCGGTACCAACCTGGATACGGACGGAAGCTGCGCTCGGCTGCGCACAGGCGGCGGCACCTTCCGGCGCGTGACCGCCGCGCAGCTGAAACTGGGGCAGCTTGCGGATAACGGCGGTCCCACGCGCAGCCACGCCTTGCTCATGGGCAGCGTCGCCATCGACCGCGGCAGCCAGGCGATGTGCGGCAGCCTTCGCACGATCAATGATCAGCGCATGTTTGTGCGTCCCGTGGATGGCAATACCGACGGCGTCGCCGTGTGTGACATCGGCGCAGTCGAGTTCGGCGCGCCGCCTGCACTTTGCGGCGGAGAAATCGTGACCTTGTTCGGCACACAAGCCGCGGACAGGCTGCGTGGCACGCCAGGACGGGACGTGATCCGCGCGTTTGCCGGCAACGATGTGGTGTTTGGGGCTGGCGGCGATGAAGTAATCTGCGGCGACGCCGGCAATGACACGCTTGCAGGCGACTCCGGCAACGACAAGCTTCTGGGTGGCCCGGAGCAGGACAATTTGCAAGGCGGCGTGGGCATTGACCGGCTGGACGGCGGCCTGGAAACTGACATCTGCGACGGTGGTCCGCCGCCACAGGGCGATACCGCGGTTACCTGCGAACAGGTCATCAACGTGCCGTGAATGCCGCCAACTCCGACCGCGTGGATTGAAGTCTCAGGCATAGTAGCGGAGTCGTGACCCGCTGCTCACCAGTCGCGTCCCTTGATGCGGGTGTTATGTCCGCATCAAGGGACGCGCTCCTGCAAGGCGCTGATTCGCGCCGACTGCGCTTCAAGGTGAGCCAGCGACGCGCGCAGATCATCGACCCGCGCGCGCTCCTTTTCCACCACTTCCGCGGGCGCGCGCTCCACAAAGTTCGCATTGCCCAATTTGGCCTCGCTCCGCTCCAGCGTCGCGCGCAATTTGCCGACTTCCTTCTCCAGACGCGCGAGTTCGGCGTGTTTGTCGATCAGGCCAGCCAGCGGGATCAGGATCTTCATCTTTCCCACCAGCGCGGTCGCCGATTCCGGCGGCTCGGCCCGATCAAGCCAGGTCAGTGACTCCAGTCGCGCCAGCGCGTTGATCGTCATCTGGTTACGCTCGACCCGCGCCTTGTCTTCGGGCTGCCAGTCCTGCAGCAGCACCGGCAGCGGCCGCCCCGGTGCAATGTCGAACTCGGCGCGAATTCGCCGCACGCCCATGACGAACGTCTTGAGCCACTCGAGTTCGGCGACGGCTTGCGTATCGATGCGGCCCGGGTTCCCGCGCGGATAGGGCTGCAATTGAATGGTGTCGCCGTGCCTGCCCGCCAGCGGCGCGACCTGGTGCCAGATCTCCTCGGTAACGAACGGCATGAACGGATGCAGCAACCGCAGCAGCGTCTCCAGCACGCGCACCAGGGTGCGGCGCGTGCCGCGGGCGTAAGCTTGTAAGTCTCTGGTGTCGGGAGGAAGTCCTTCTAAGTCTCTGCTCTCGGTAGGAGATCCTTCGCTTTTGCTCAGGACGATGCTCGCGGGTGCGAGCATCGGTTTGCACAGCTCAAGGTACCAGTCGCAGTACTCGTGCCAGGTAAAATCGTATAGCGTCTGCGCTATCAGGTCGAAGCGATAGGTTTCAAAATGGCGGGCCACGTCATCTTCGATAATTTGCAGCCTGGAGACGATCCAGCGATCGGCCAGGGCAAGGTCGGATAACTTACTCTGGCCGCAATCCTGTCCCTCGCAGTTCATCAGCACGTAGCGCGCGGCGTTCCAGAGCTTGTTGCAGAAGTTGCGATAGCCTTCGATGCGACCCAGATCGAATTTTATATCGCGACCCGTCGAGGCCAGCGCGGTGAAGGTGAAACGCAGCGCGTCGGTGCCGTGCGCGGGAATGCCGTCCGGAAAATGACGGCGGGTAGTGGCTTCGATCTTTTTTGCCATCCGCGGCTGCATGAGGCCGGCCACGCGCTTTTTTATCAATCCATCCAAGGTAATGCCGTCGATCAGGTCGATGGGATCGAGCACGTTGCCCTTGGATTTGGACATCTTCTGGCCTTCGGCGTCCCGCACCAGGCCATGAATGTAGACTTGCCGGAACGGCACGTCATCCATGAACTTGAGGCCCAGCATGATCATGCGCGCGACCCAGAAGAAGATAATATCGAAGCCGGTGACCAGCACCGAAGTCGGATAAAACGTGCGCAACTCGGCTGTTTCCTCCGGCCAGCCCAGGGTCGAAAACGGCCACAGCGCCGAGGAAAACCAGGTGTCCAGGACGTCCTCGTCCTGTAATAGTGGTTGATCTACCGTGAGTTCGGGGTGTCGCTTGCGAACCTCCTCCTCCGAGCGGCCAACGTAATGTTTACCCGCTTCGTCGTACCACGCGGGGATGCGATGCCCCCACCACAGCTGGCGGCTGATGCACCAGTCCTGAATGTTGCGCATCCACTCGAAATAGGTCTTCGTCCAATTCTCCGGTACGAAGGTTATGCGTCCGTCCTCCACCGCCTCGATCGCGTCTTTAGCGAGCGGCGAGACTTCCACATACCACTGATCGGTTAGATAAGGTTCGAGCACCGCGCCCGTGCGATCGCCGCGCGGTACCACCAGCTTGTGGTCTTCAACTTTTTCCAGCAGGTCAAGCGATGCGAGATCGGCGACGATGCGCTTGCGCGCTTCGAAGCGATCGAG
>Ga0136621_1001323_pt1 | contig 10050 bp, 8 predicted proteins | sample AntDryUQ445A2306_FD_104673 | JGI IMG/M metagenome (GOLD analysis project Ga0136621, IMG submission 104673) | Polar desert sand microbial communities from Dry Valleys, Antarctica - metaG UQ445A (23.06) | ecosystem: Environmental > Terrestrial > Soil > Desert | place: Antarctica: Dry Valley...
CCTCGAGGTCGACCCACACCTGCTGGAGCTGAACCGCGGACGGCGTCCACGCCGACGCCTCCGCCTTGAACAGGATCACGTCGTCCTCGAGCCAGAGCCAGGAGCGGCCGTCGTCGATCTGTGCGCCGGTTCGCCAGCGGAAGCCATCAGGATCGCGGGCCAACGGGTCCACGCCGAGCTCCTCCTGGTGGGCGAGCGCGCAGGCCGGCAGCAGGCGCTCGAGGTCGGCCGACCTCGCGGGGCGGAGCCCGGTGGCTCCAGACTCGGGCGGATCTTCGAGCGAGAAGACGGGCTGGCCCGGCCGGTCTTCACGCGGGACGCCGAATCGCTTCTGCACAGACGCCCACAGCTCACCGACCGCGCGCTCCTCGCCGATGATCATCCGCGCGCGCGAGCGCTCGACGCGGCGCGCAAAGCGGTCGCACCCCTCACCCGCGGGAACGACGTTCGCGCCGAGGTGACAGAGCGCAGCGAGTCCGTCGTCTCCGGCGACTGCGACGAACCGACCCAGCCCGCGCCGGGCGACGTCCTCGAGGAACACGCGCTCGACCGGCTCGCGCGCGCAGAACGAGAGGATCTGCTCGAGCCGCGGTTCGAAGAGCTCTCCCACCGATGAGAAGATAGGTTCTTGCCCGATGCCGATCCACGTCCGCGCCGAGCCAGGCGACTACGCAGAGGCCTGCCTCCTCCCCGGAGACCCGCTCCGCGCCAAGTACATCGCCGAGACGTACCTCGACAACCCGGTGCTCCGGAACGAGGAGCGGGCGATGTACGGCTATACCGGCGAGTTCGAGGGCAAGCCGGTCTCGGTCCAGGCGACCGGCATGGGCTGCCCGTCGGCCGCGATCGTGATCGAGGAGCTCGTCCAGCTCGGCGTCAAGCGCTTGCTCCGCGTCGGCACCTGCGGCGGCCTGCAGCCCGACATGGAGCTCGGCGACCTGATCGTCGCGGTGTCGGCGATCCCGGCGGACTCCACGGCGGTTCACCTCGTCAACGAGCCGCACGTCCCGACCGCCGACTGGGCGCTCGTCCACGGCGCCGTCCACTCCGCAAAGGAGATGGGCAAGGAAGTCCGCGTCGGCCCGATCGTCTCGAGCGACCTCTTCTACAACCCCGACGGCGAGCAGTACCAGCGCTGGTCGGAGCGCGGCGTGCTCGCGGTCGAGATGGAGGCGGCGGTGCTCTTCACGCTCGGAGCGCTTCGGAAGGTGCAGGCGGGCTGCCTGCTGACGGTGAGCGACGTCGTGGTCGAAGGCGAGTTCGTGCGCATCACCGACGAGGAGATGCAAAACGCGGTCGACCAGATGACGCAGCTCGCGCTGCGCACGGCGACCGGTCATTAGCAAGACAACGTTCCTCGTCAACCCGGCGTCGGCGAATGGCTCGACGGGCAAGCGCTGGCCGCAGCTCGCGCACATCGCCGCGGGACAGGGACTCGTCGGCGACGTGCTCTTTTCGCAGAGCCCTGGGCACCTGACGAAGCTCGCGGGACAGGCGGTGGACGACGGGGCCGAGCTGCTCGTGGTCGTCGGCGGAGACGGCGCGTTCCACGAGGTCGTGAACGGCATCGTCGGCCGCGACGTCGAGGTCGCGTTGATGATGCGCGGCACCGGGATGGACTTCCCCCGCACGTACGGCATCCCGACCAAACCGGAAGAAGCCGCGCGGGTTGCGGTGAACGGCGTTCCGCGCGAGATCGACCTCGGCAAGGTCACCTTCCGCTCGTGGGGCGGCGTCGACGAGACGGAGCACTTCGCGAACATCGGCAGCGCGGGCATGAGCGCGGCGGTCGCGCGACGGGCAAACGCGAAGTCGAAAGCGTTGGGAGGCAAGGCGAGCTTCTTCGTCGCGCTCGTCGAGGTGTTCTTCGGCTGGCACAACGTCGAAATGCACGTTCGCGTCGACGGCGAGGAGCGGCACGGGCTGTTCAACAACACGGTCGTCGCGAACGGGCAATACCACGGCGGCGGCATGTGGCTCGCGCCCGAGGCGGAGCCGGACGACGGCCTCTTCGACGTCCTCGTCTTCGGCGACCTGACGAAGGCGGACTTCGTGCGGAACGTCGGGAAGATCTACAAGGGGACGCACCTCACACACCCGAAGATCGAGCAGCTGCGCGGAGCGCGAGTGGAGATCGACGCCGCCGAGCCGCTCCCCATCGAACTCGACGGAGAGCAGCCCGGAACGACGCCCGCACGGTTCGAGATCGTCCCGCGCGCGCTACGCGTGCGCGTTCCGCGCTAAGTCTTCTTGCGGCTCGCGGTCTTGCGCGACGACGACGTCTTGCGCGCGGTTGCGGTCTTCTTCGAGCTGGAGCCCGAGGACTTCGAGAGGCGCTCGACCTTCCGTTCGAGCTCATCGATCCGCTTCTCGAGCGCGTCCATCCCGCGCACCTTGCTCGTGAGCGCATCGACCTGGTCTTTCAGATTGGTCACCACGCCGGTGACGCGGTCCATCCCGGGAGAGGACACGAAGCGGCTCAGCGCCTCCTCCCCGGCATCCGCCAGTCTCGCCAGCACGTCCTTCTGATTGCGCTTCGCCATCGAGGCTCCTTTGCGTTCGGTTTCCGCTCCCGTACCCTGCCAGACGTGCGTTCACGCCCTCTGATCGCGGCGTTCCTCGCCGCAAGCCTGGCAGCGCTGGCCGCAGGCGCCGCGCCGCCTTCGGCGACGACCCTCGCCCGCACGATCGTCGACCGGAACCGTGACGGTCGTCTCGAGCCCGCCGCGGGCGAACAGCGAGTCGTGCGGTCGGAGCTCGGCACCGCGCAGGCAAGTAGGCAGTCCCGTCGCCGCCGCCTCCTCTCGTTCGTCCACCTGACGGACTTCCAACTCGTCGACGAGGAGTCCCCCGCCAGGGTCGAGCTCGTCGACCGGTACGGCGGCTCGCTCAACGCCGGGTACCGCCCGCAGGAAGGGCTGCTTCCGTTCGTGATGGAGGAGTCGGCACAGCAAGTCCGGCGGTTGCGGAGCCCGATCGACGGCAGCGCGCCCACGCTCGCGATCGCGACCGGCGACAACGTCGACAACACGCAGCTGAATGAGACTCGCTGGTACATCGACATCCTGGACGGGGGCGTCGTGGTCAACCCGAACTCCGGCACCGACGCTGGGGCGTGCAGCGTGCCCGCGCGGAACCGTCTGTACCAGGGCGTCAAAGGCGGCGGCGTCTACTACGACCCCGACAAGAGCAGCCGCGGAACCGACGGACCCGGGTATGCGCCGAATGCCGCCGCGAATCGACGCGCGATCGGCCGGTCAAACCGCATGCGCGACTACCCGGGCCTCTACGAGCTGATGAATCGCCCGTTCCGCGCCACCGGTCTCGGACTTCCGTGGTACTCCGTCTTCGGGAACCACGACGGGCTCGTCCAGGGCAACGTGCCGAACAACGACCTGTTCGCGCTCGCCGCGATCGGTTGCGTGAAGCCGACGAAGCTGTCAGAGCGCGGGCTGACGGAGATCCGCGGCCTGCTCGTGGGCGGGCTGACGCTCGAGGAGCGCTCACGGGTCGTGCAGATCCTCTCTCGCGATCTCGTCGAGGTCGTGTTCGGCCCGCAGATCACCCGCGGCCGGTGGACACCCGTACTCCGCGACGCGCGGCGAAAGCTCCTCTCGCGCGCGGAATACCTGCAGGAGCACTTCAAGACCCGCGCGCTGCCAGCGGGCCACGGCTACGGCGCCGCCGACGCGCCGCGAGGCATCGGTTATTACGCGTTCACCCCGAAGCCGGGTCTCCGCTTCGTGGTCCTCGACACCGTGGCGGACAGCGGCGACCAGGGCAACATCGACCGGACGCAGTTCCTGTGGCTCGACGCAGAGCTCACCGCCGCGGAAGCCCGACGCGAGGTGATCATCGCCTTCGGGCACCACCCGATCGCGAGCATGACGAACGGCGCGCCGGAGGTGCACCTGGGGAGCGGCTCCTGTACCGCGTCGCCGGAGCCCGTCGAGTGTCTGCTCCTCCGGCACCGCGGCGTCGTCGCGTTCGTGGCCGGACACCAGCACCGTAACCGGGTCGCCGCGCACGCACGCGCGGGAGGCGGCGGCTTTTGGGAGATCGTCACCGCCTCGCACACCGACTGGCCGCAGCAGTCGCGCCTCCTCGATCTGGTCGACAACGGCGACGCCACGCTCTCGATCTTCGGGACGATCTTCGACCAGGGCGCGCCCGCGCTGCCAGGACCGCGGCCGCCGCGTCGCGGGCCTCGGCTGAGCCCGCGCGAGGTCGAGTGGCTCGCCTCAGTCGCACGCGAGCTGTCCTACAACGATCCGGACGCCGAGAACGGGCGGGACCGACAACCCGACCGACGCGGCATGCCTGCTGACCGGAACGTCGAACTCGTGATCCCCAACCCCTACTGAGCGTCTTCCACGACCAGTCGCCGCGGAAGACGCTCACTCCTGAATCACAACGGGCGTGCCCGAGAGCGTCTCGGCGAAGATCCGCCGCACGACCTCGTTGCGGACGCGCACGCACCCGTTCGAGACCGCTTGGCCGATCAGGTCGGGCCGGTTCGTCCCGTGGATCGCGATCGGGCCTCCCTGCGTCCAGCCGGTCAGCACCTCCGAGTAGGCGGCGATCCCGACCGCGGACGGCCCGAACGGACCGCCTGGGTCGTTCGAGTGCAGCCGCTGGTCGACGTAGAACGTGCCGGTCGGCGTCGGCGTGGAGCTCGACCCCACAGCGGCTCGCGTCGAGAGCACACGCCAGCCTGACCGGAAGAGCGTCACGCGCCGCACGGAGAGGTCGACGAGGATCCGCGTCCGAACCTCGCCGATCGTCACGTCGGCGGCGCGCACCCAACCGAGCCGATGGTTCGGCCGGCGGGGCAGGCGGACTTGGTACCAGCTCGGCTCGCAGTCCTCCTCGACCCGTCGGGCGACGACGCCGAAGACCGTCGGCACGCCGTTCAGGTTGAGCTTCCCGAAGCGCTCCCCTGCGCGCCCGCCTGGGCGGTCGTAGATCCGAAGCGCACGCCGCACCGCCGCCCCGTAGGCCAGCGTGTCGGAGCCCTGGGGCTCTACGGCGGCCGCGCAACCGATCGTGGTCGCGGCCGTCGTCGTGATCGGCGCTGCCGCCGGCGGAGGCTCGTCAAAGCTCCCACCGCCGCAGCCGGTGAGCAGGACTGTAAGCAATGCGTAAGAACCGGTCACCAGCAGGTGACCGATAACCCTTTTGAGCGTCGTAGTCATCCGAGGAAGCGTCCTACCTTTAGACGGAGATGAGCGTGCAGCAGACCCGGAACGAGCCGCACAAGCACACGAGCGTGACCCTCTACGCAATCAGGCAGCGTAGCGGTGTCCCGTACGAGATCGAGCGGAAGATCTGCTCGGCCTGCCAGCGGGTGCTCGACGAAAAGCCGCTCCGCCGCGCGCTCGCCTAGCGTTCTAGATGTCCTGCCTCGGGACGTTGTGGACGCGGCTGATCGGTGGTTGGCCGCCGAGTGAGCTGTGGGGTCTGCGCTGGTTGTAGTGGTTGAGCCAGTGTGACAGCGCTTTGGCGCGGTGGTCTGATGAGCGGTAGAGCTGGCCGAGTCCCCACTCGCGTTTCAGGGTCTGCTGGTAGCGCTCGACCTTGCCGTTCGTTTGGGGACGGCGTGGGCGGATGAAGAGGTGGCGGATCGCGTGCTGGTTGAGCAGCTCGCGTAGCGAGCGGTTGTTGCGGTAGACGAGTTGTCGGAGAGCAGCCGTTTGGCCTCGATGCCGTGTGCGGCGTAGAAGGCGAGGCCGCGCTCGAGGAAGCCGGTCACGGTCGCTGCTCGCTCGTCGCGGTGGAGCTCGCTGTAGGCGAGCCGGGAGTGGTCGTCGACGAGTGAGTGCACCCATTCGTAGCCGACCCGCATTCGCTTCTCCGCGCCGGTCGTGTGCCGGTCACCGGTGACCGCGTGGCCGGGCCGCGTAAAGCGCACGAAGCGTTTGCTGTCGATGTGGAGCAGATCGCCGGGGCAGGGCCACTCGTACAGGCGTGGTCGCTCGCGCTGCTGCCGGGGCGGCCGCGAGATGCCTGCCCGCTTCAGCGCCCGCCAGACGGTCGCGTGCGGATGCCCCGTCTCGCCGGCGATCAGCCGCGGCCCCCAGCCGCTGCGCCGCCTGGCCGCGCAGATCCGGACCTGCTCACCCGCGGACAGCAAACGCGGGCAACGGTGCGGCCGTGAGGAGCGATCCTCGAGACACTCGAGCGACCGGCGCTGATCGGGCGTGGCCTCCGACCAGCGTCGCCACCACTTGCAGGCCGTCGTCGGGGAGACGCCGCGACGCCTCGCCGCTTCACGACACGACAACCCCAACTCGACGTCCGCGACCAGCGCGCGACGGCCGGCGAGTCCGAGACGAGCGTTACGGTGAAGCCCCATCCGGGTCCCTCCTTCGACTGTGAGCCTTCGCAGACCCACAGCCTCGAAGGAGGCCCGGATGACCTACTCAGCCGTCCACAACCTGTCGAGGCACGTCATCTAGACGCGGCGCCGGAACGCGAGGAAGCCGGCGGTCGCGACGACGAGCGCCGCGAGTGCGAGCGCGACCTGGACGAGCCAGCGATTGCGCTCGCCGAACGGCTTGCCGGGCACTTCGAACGCCGGGTTCAGTCGCTCGGGCGGAAGCCGCGAGGGCTCGAGTACCGCTACCGGCCGCTCGATCGGAAGCCGCGCGTACTCGTAGCTGGGGGCGTCCACGTCTGCGCCATACAGCAACCGGAGCGGGGTCGGGTGGCCACCCTCCACCATCAGCGCGAACGACGGGCCGAACGTCTCGGTCCTGACGGCCCTGAGTGGAGGATCGTCGCCGTTCTCGATCGTGACGCGGAGATAGCGATAGCGCGAGTCGAGCTCGACGGGCGGTGAGAGCAGGCCCGGCGCACGCGTCATGCGGCCGTTTGCGAGCCGCACGAAGGTGTGCCGGCCGTTCGACCCGTCGACCCTGACAGGACGGTCGTAGGTCGCGGGCTCGAACGTGCGGAGCTCGAGTCTCGTGACGGGGACCCCGCTGACGCCGAAGTCGAGCGTGTAGACCGTCGAACGCGCTCGTACGCCTCCACCGGAGAGCACCCCGTGCCGGCGTCGCACGAGATTGGACCGCTCGAACTCGCCGAGCACCGTTGCGCTCGTGATCCTGGCGACGCCCGTTGCACGCAGTTGCAGAAAGCGTTGATCAGTCGGCGGCAGCACGATCGTCGTGCTCCGCGCACGCTTTGCCCCGGCGACGTCGTACACCGTCGTGGTCGAGAGGCTCGTGAAGGGACCGTCCCTTGCGTCCGCGCCGAGCGCGGTCACGCGCCCGACGAAGTTGCCGCCGGCGATGCCGAGCTCGACTCGCTGGTACACGCGCCGACCCGGCCCGACGTCCACGAGTGCGACCGCGACGTTTCCCTGTCGGCCGCTGTTGAGGACGTTCGCGGGCGAACCAACCTTGACTCGATCGTCGGGGACGAAACGCCGCTGAACTTGCGCGCCGTTGGAATCGACCACGCGCAGATCGGCGAATCCCGCACAACACGTGTGCGCGAGCAGCCGACCATCCGGCTCGAACCCGACCTTCCCCCCCGCCACCTGCTCCGGAAGAACGCGCGTGTAGCGGAAGTCGCTCTGCTGGACGCCGGCGGCAAGCGACGACGACGCCGCCACGACAGCAAGGAGCTTCACGCGACCTCGCCCACCTTGCGGATCCGCTGGTACGCGAACGCGCCGGCGAGCAGCAGCAGCCCGAGCGCGATGAAGGACAGCACGCGGTAGATCTCGTCCAGCTCCCTGAGGTCGTAGACGATGACCTTCCCCGCCGCGAGCCCCAGCAGCCCCAGGCCACCGAATCGGAAGCGCTTGTCGTCGCGCACGAGCCCGTAGACGACCGCCGCGAGCCCGGTCGCGGCCCAGAACGCCGAAAGCAGCACCTGCGGGGTCTGACCGGGGGCGAGCTCGCCGCCGGAGGTCAGGTCGACGATCGCGACCGAGGGCAGGTAGACCGCCCCGACCGCGCCCGTCAGGGCGAGCAGCTTGTCGAGCGGGTCCGGGGAGAGACGAGCGGCGATGAGCGCAGCCAGCGTCGTCGCCGCGACCGCCAGGAGGGCGCTGCCGAGGTCGTCAACGCCGTCCCGGAGCGCGAGCGGGGGCGCTTCGATCAGAAGCGTATGGGCGGCCGCGAGCCCGACGAACAAGGCCGGCGCGATCCCGCCCAGCTCGACGAAGCCGCGTCTGGTGAGGAACGCCAGCGCGACCGCGAGCGCCGCCCACGCGACGACGACCGGCACGCCTTCCAGTGCGATCGGCACGACGTACGCAAGCCCGCCGAGTGCCGCAAGATCGAGCGCGTCCGTGAACTCCGCCCACTGACCTCGGTAGATCCTCGAGACGATTGCCGCCGCGGCGGTGACGAGCAGGAGCGCGACGACCGGGGCCCACTCCGGCGACTCCACCAGCCGGTCGGGACGTGCGTCAAACAACAACACGTGCGCCGACGCCGCCGCGAGGAAGCCGACCGCGGCGAGGTAGCCGCGGTCCCGCTCCATCCGCCGTGCGAGCCAGGTGAGCAGCACCGCCTCGACCGACCAGGCCGCGACGAGCGCCGGCCCGTCGAGTGCGAGCGCGGCGCCGATCGCGGAGAGGCCGATCCCAACCGCGAGCAGGAGGAGCGAGATCTCCCGCGAGATGCGACCACGCAGAGTCGCCGTGCCCAGCACGACGTGGACGAGCGCGACTCCGATCACCCAGCCCGTCGCAGCGTCGGAGTGGGCGGACTCGTTGAGCATCAGCCAGCCCGCGCCCGACGTCAGGATCGCGTCGCCCAACAGGAGACTGGCCGAAGAGAAGCGCAGGTCCTCCGTCCTGTCGCGCAGCTCGAAGCCGACAGCGGCGACGGCGTAGAGCAGCCAGAATGCAACGAGCACGACGAGCGCGATGCCGAGCGAGTCTTGGTACGAGTCGGCGAGCCAAGCGACGAGCTGCGGAGCGCTCGTCAGGAACGCGGCGAACGCCAGCCAGTCCCAGCGCTTCCAGAGGAGCACACCGGCCGCGGAGACGAGCGCGACCGCCATGAACGCGAGCGCGACGTCGGTCGTGCCCGCGTCGACCAGTACCGGCGAGAGCAGCGCGCCCACGATTCCGATGCCGGCGAGCTCCAGCGAGTCCCAGCGCACGGCGATCGCAGTCGCCGTGGCGCCCACCAGGAAGGCGACGCCGAGACCGAGCGCGGGGTCCACGAGGTCGTAGAGCGTGGTCGCGGCGGTCGTCGAGGCGTAGAGCGACGCGATCGCCGCGGCGACGGCGGCCAGCGCGGCCTGGGTCCGGCCCTTCCGGTCGTACAGGTAGAGGCCGAGCGCAAGCAGCGCCGTCGAGCCGAGGTAGGCGAGGACGACGCGCGTCGGCTCATCGATCCAGCCGCGCCGAAGCGCCGCGGCGAGAAAGAAGACGACGCCGATGAACACGGCGAGCGCGCCCGCCCATGCGAGCACGCGACCACCAAGGAGCTCTTCGAGGTCGAACGACGGGCGCGCGGGTGCCAGCGGCGCTGCCGGGCGTGGCGGCGCAGGCGGCGGCGCGGGCGGCTTCAACCGGACCGTAGGCGGAGGCGGCGGTGGGGCCTCGAGCTCGGAGACGTCTTCGAGGCGCTCCAGCCGGCGCGTCAGCTGCTCGACGAGCTGCTCGAGACGGTCGATCCTGGCGTCAGGGTCGTATCGCATACTTGCTATATAGCAGGTTTGGGATGGAAGTAACCCCGGCCGGTCTGCGAGAAGATAAACCGCGTGCCGTACGCCTCCACGACCGAGATCCGAGCCCGCTTCGCCGAGACCGACGCGCAGGGGATCATCCACAACAGCGTCTACCTCGTCTGGTTCGAGCTCGCCCGCGTCGAGTACCTCGAGCGCTTCACCGGCGGCTATCCGGCGCTCCGCGAACACGGCGTCGAGGCGATCGTCACCGAGTCGCACGTCCGCTACCACGAGCCAGCCCGCTTCGACGACCGGCTGGTCGTCAGGACGAGCTGCCGCGATCTCCGCGGCGCGCGCTTCCGGTTCGTCTACGAGGTCGAGCGGGACGGCACGACGATCGCCGGCGGCGAG
>Ga0136621_1001324_pt1 | contig 10049 bp, 8 predicted proteins | sample AntDryUQ445A2306_FD_104673 | JGI IMG/M metagenome (GOLD analysis project Ga0136621, IMG submission 104673) | Polar desert sand microbial communities from Dry Valleys, Antarctica - metaG UQ445A (23.06) | ecosystem: Environmental > Terrestrial > Soil > Desert | place: Antarctica: Dry Valley...
CGAGTGCGACTCGGAGATCATCGCCGTCTACCTGGCCGAGCGCATGGCGCAGGGCGACTCGCTCGAGGACTCGATGCGGCGCAGCGTCGGCGAGCTCGACGGCGTGTTCACCTACCTCTGCGTGACCGAGGACGCGCTGGGCGTGGCCAAGGACGAGCTCGGCGCCAAGCCGCTCGTGCTCTACGAGTCGGATGACATCGTCGCGCTCGCCTCCGAGGAGATCGCCATCCGCAAGGTGGTCGACCGCGAGATCGAGACCTACGACCCCTACGAAGGGGCGGTGATGGTGTGGACGAGGTGACGATCACCTACGACGCCCGCGGGCTCGTCGAGCTCGACGGGACGATCCCCAAGGTCTCGGAGATCGACGGCGACCGTGCCGTGCTCGAGGCGCGCGACCTCTCGACGCGCAAGATCAACGCGGAGCTGCGCTGGCTGCTCTACGAACAGGGCGTCAAGGACGTGACGATCCTCAACCCGAGCGCCCGCCACTCGCTCGGCGTGGGCATCCTGACGCGCTGCCGGATCACCTTCGAGGGGAGCCTCGGCTACTTCGGCTGCGGCCTGATCGACGGCCCGGAGATCCACGTGCAGGGCAGGGTCGGCTGGTCGGCCTGCGAGAACATGATGTCCGGCGTCGTCGTGATCGACGGGAACGCAGGCTCGCTGACCGGGGCGGCCTTCCGCGGCGGCGACCTGATCGTCAAGGGGCGCGTTGGGGCGCGCACGGGGATCGACCAGAAGGGCGGCACGATCATCGTGCTCGGCAGCGCCGGCCTGATGAACGGCTTCATGATGCAGCGCGGCCGTCAGATCATCTGCGGCGACGTCGGCAACGGTCTCGGCGACTCGATGTACGACGGGACGATCTACGTCGGCGGCAAGGTGCGCTCGCTCGGGGTGGACTGCGTCCCCGGTGAGTGGACGGATGCCGACACGGAGTTCGTCGAGCGGAAGTTCCGGATCCACGGTCTCGGCGCCACGCCCGAGCTGCAGAAGTTCGTCTGCGGGAAGCGACTCTACAACTACGACAACCTCGAGCCCTCCGAGCGAAAGCTAGTCCTCTAATGGCCGACGAGACCGCGCCCACGAGCAAGACGATCCTCGGACGGAGCCGGATCTTCACGCCGGAGGTGATCGACGACATCCACATGAAGTCCGAGCTCGGCCGCTACCGGATGCGCGGCTTCTCGATGTTCAAGCCGATCCCGCACTGGGACGAGCTGATGTTCATGCCCGGCACGCTGACGCGCTTCGTGATCGAGGGCTACCGCGAGAAGTGCGCGACGAAGACGGTGCTCGGCGCTCGCTTCGCCAAGCACCCGATCGAGCTCGATATCCCCGTCTACATCACCGGCATGAGCTTCGGAGCGCTCTCGCTCGAGGCGAAGATGGCACTTGCGAAGGGCGCCTCGATGGCCGGCACGGCGACGTGCTCGGGTGAGGGCGGGATGATCCCGCCCGAGCGCGACTACTCGACGAAGTGGTACTACCAGTGCATCCAGAGCCGGTACGGCTTCAACCCGCACCACCTGATGCTTGCCGACGCTTGCGAGTTCTTCATCGGCCAGGGCTGCAAGGTCGGGCTCGGAGGGCACCTGATGGGCCAGAAGGTGACCGAGCAGGTCGCCGAGATGCGCTCGCTTCCGGCCGGGATCGACCAGCGCTCCCCCGCCCGGCACCCGGATTGGCTCGGACCCGACGACCTCTCGTTGAAGATCCAGGAGGTGCGCGAGGCGACGGACTACCAGATCCCGATCCAGCTCAAGCTCGGTGCGGCACGCGTCTACGACGACGTGCGCATGGCGGCGAAGTGCGGACCGGACATCATCTACCTCGACGGCGCCGAGGGCGGTACCGGGGCCGGGCCGCACATCGCCACGGAGGAGACGGGGATCCCGCTGATGGCAGCAATCCCCGAGGCGCGCCGGGCACTCGAGGACGTCGGCCTCGTCGACGAGATCGACCTCGTCGTCGCGGGTGGGATCCGGAACGGCGGCGACGTTGCGAAGTGCCTCGCGCTCGGGGCGAAGGCGGTCGCGATCGGCCATTCGGCGCTGATGGCGCTCAACTGCAACAAGGAGATCCCCGGCGTCACCGACTACGAGGGCACGGTCGGCGTCCCCGCCGGGCAGTGCTACCACTGCCACACAGGCCGCTGCCCGGTGGGCATCACGACGCAGGATCCCGAGCTGCGCAAGCGCCTCGTCGTCGAGGACGCCGCCGAGCGCGTCTACAACTTCCTTCATACCCTCACGCTCGAGGTTCAGCTGCTCGCCCGCGCCTGCGGCAAGACGAACGTCCACTCGCTCGAGCCCGAGGACCTCGCCGCCCTCACCGTCGAGGCCGCGGCGATGGCGAAGGTGCCGCTCGCCGGGACGAACTGGATCCCCGGTGTCAGCGAGGAGCGGACGCTCGCGAAGATCGAGCGCATGCTCGAGAAGCACCTCGAGTATCCCGTTGACTACCTGCCGGCGACGGCCGAGGCGCCGGTCGGAGAGGGCGTCTGATGGCCTACCAGGAGCCGGAGAAGATCACCGGGCTCGACGCCGAGTACCTGGCCGGTCACCGCTTTCCCTATCAGGAGGACGCCTCCCTCGTCGAGAGCGTCGACCTCGAGGCGGCCACGCCGGGCGGCGATATCAACTGGCTCGAGGACGTCGAGCTGCTCCACGAGGAGGGGACGCCCGCCGTCTTCGACCGCTACTCGAACTCGTTCCTGAAGATCTACTTCCCGATCCCGGCGGGCCGTGAGCACGAGTTCGCGCGCAAGGTGCTCATCACCCACCTGCAGTCGGGCAACTCCTACGGGATCCAGCTGAAGGAGAAGCACTGCAAGTTCCCGCAGCCGGAGCTGGGGTCGTGGGTCGAGGGGTCGCGCACGGTCGGAGCGGACTGGCACCCCCCAGTGCTCGAGGGCTGGGAGCAGCCGGCCGGACACTGAGCGCTCCGAGCCTGAACCCCGTGCGCGTCCTCGTCCTCCAGCACATCGCCTGCGAGCCGCCGGGCGTCTATGAGGATGTGCTCCGCGAGCGCGGCGCCGCCTTGCAACGGATCGAGCTCGACGAGGGCGAACCGCTGCCGAACCGGGATGAGTTCGACGCGATCGTCGCGATGGGCGGGCCGATGAGCGCGACCGACGACGACGAGCTTCCCTGGCTGGCTGCGGAAAGGCAGCTGATCGCGAGGACGGTGGGCGCAGGCGTGCCGTTCTTCGGCGTCTGCCTCGGCGTGCAGCTGCTTGCCGCCAGCCTCGGCGCCCGCGTCTACCCGGGCTCAGAGCCGGAGGTCGGGCTGCTGCCGGTCACCCTGACCGGCGCTGCGCTCGACGATCCGGTCTTCGCCGGTCGCCCGCGCGAGCTCGTGACGCTCCAGTGGCACGGCGACACCTTCGACCTTCCCGCCCATGCGGTCCGGCTTGCCACCTCGCCCGCGTACGAAAACCAGGCGTTCCGCTACCAGCGCGCGTACGGCGTCCAGTTCCACCTCGAGGTCTCGGGCGCGATGGCGGCTGAGTGGGCCGAGGTGCCGGAGTACGCGGCGTCGCTCGAGCGGACGCTCGGTGAGGAGGCCGGAGCCGCCTTCGTACGTGGGATCGCCGGGCGCGCGGAGGAGATGCGCACGCACGGCAGGGCACTCTTCGAGCGCTGGCTCGACCACGTCGTCGAGCCGACCCGCCGGGCGCTCAGCGGCGCGCGCTGACTGGCGTTTGCCCCGGACTGAACGAGGCTCTACGATGGTCTCCGGGAGACGACCGGCTGGAGGTGCCGATGTCCGACAAGATGTGGGGCTCCGAGGAGTTCTGGGGCCTTGGCTACGAGTGGGATCCCGACTGGGTCCTCACCGAGCGGCAGAAGGAGCTCCGCGCGCTGCTGATCGAGCTGTGCGAGCAGGAGCTCCGGGCGAACGCGAAGCGCTCCGACGACGAGCTTCTCTATCCCCGCCGCAACCTCGAGCTGCTCGGCGAGCAGGGGTTCCTGGGGCTGACTGTGCCCGAGGAATACGGGGGGCTCGGCGAGAATCACGTCGCCTACGGGATGGTGTGCGAGACGATCGCGCGTTACGGCTGCGCGTCGACGGCGATGTGTTACGTGATGCACGTCGGAGCGGTCAACGCGATCATGCTCCGGCCCACTCCGGAGCTGATCGACAGGTACATCAAGCCGCTTCGGAGCGGAAAGGTCGGCACTCTCTCGTACTCGGATCCCGAGACGGGCTCGCACTTCTGGTATCCGATCTCGTCGGGCGCCGAGCGCTCCAACGGCGGCTACAGGGTGCGCAAGAAGGCTTCGTGGACGACCTCCGGAGGCTTCGCCGACTTCTATGTCGTGCAGACCACGAGCCCGGACTTCACGGGCTACGACGACTTGTCCGTCTTCGTGATCGACGGCGACCAGGTGCAGGCACAACCTTCGCTGTGGGACGCGCTCGGCCTGCGCGGCAACCAGTCGGGACCGATCGAGGTTCCGAATGTCGAGGTCCCGGCAGCGCAGCTCGTCGGCCCGGTCGGCGACGGCGCCGAGTCGAACGACGAGACCGTCGACCCCTGGTTCCTGATCGGGTCGTCCTCGGTCTGGAACGGGATCGCGCTGGGCGCGATCGACATCGCCAAGCGCCACACCACGAGACGCAAGCACGTGGACGTCGGCCTGCGCGTCGCGGATTACCCGACGATCCAGGACTATGTCGGCGAGGCGGTCATGGACACGAACGCGGCGCGGCTGTTCACGTTCTCGGTGGCGCAGGCGATGGACCGGGAGACAGACGACAACACGAAGGTTCTCTCGCCGGGGGAGACCGCGCGCGCGAAATTCCTGCACTGGGCCTGGCAGATCAAGTTCGAGGCCGCGAAGAACGTCGCCCATGTCGTCGACAAGATGCTCCACGCGTGCGGCGGTTCCGGCTACAAGCGGGACATGGAGCTCGAGCGCTACCTGCGCGACGCGAAGGCCGGCTGGGTGATGGGTCCGACGAACGAGGTGCTGCGCCAGTTCGTCGGCAAGGCGGTCTTGCTGGGATTCGAGTCGCTCGACTACTGGAACCAGACCTACAACCGTCGGGCGGTCGAGAACGAGGTGAAGAAGCTGGACGCAGAAGCCAAGCGCGAGCTTGCCGAGCAGCTTCTGTCCCAGGCCGCCGAGGAGGAGGCGAAGGAGCCGGCCAAGGCGGGTTAGTGGCAGAAATCGCGACCGCCAATCGACCCCGACCGGTCGTACCGGGGCTTCTGCCCCGCGATCCGGCTCGGGAGACCTACCGCGTCAGCCCGGGAGCGGCGACCGTGGTCACGCTCGAGCCCGACGACCGGCTGACGGTGCGCGACGTGCACGGCGCGCAGCGCGCCGAGCTGAGGGTCGCGGGCGAGGACTACGAGGCGCTCGAGCTGCCCGGACCCGCGGAGCTCTTTGGGCCGACGTCACCCGCCGGCACGGAAGAGTCGTTTCGCGCGTCGCGAGCCGTCGTCGTCGCTGTCGCCGTTCCGCCCGGGGACCCGGTCGTCGAGGGTGGGGTCCCCGCGTCCGACCTCCAGCTCGAGATCCGCCGCGCGACGCCGCGCGACGACCTCGAGCCAGCCCGGCCCGACCCGCTGGCCGAGCCGCGGCTCGACTTCCAGGTCGATCGCGCGTCCGCGCTGGCCTACGACGTCTCGGCGGGCGAGTACATCCAGGTGATCGACGTGCGGGGCCGCCAGTGCTCCGACTTCCTCGCGTTCCACTCCGGAAAGCTCCAGCACGGGATCGAGCGTGGCCTCGACTCGACGACGACGCGCTCACTGATGGGGAGCGCATACCCCAGCCCGGGGCTCTTCGGCAAGTTCTACGACGCCGACATGGAGCCGCTCGTCGAGGTCGTCCGGGACACGGTGGGGCGGCACGACACCTTCGCGCTGGCCTGCTACGCGAAGTACTACGAGGACATGGGGTACTTCGGACACGTCAACTGCTCGGACAACTTCAATGCCGAGCTCGAGCCGTACACGATCGCCCCGCGCAAGGGCTGGCCCGCTCTCAACTTCTTCTACAACACCGCCTTCGACGCGGGCAACGTGCTCGTCTCCGACGAGCCTTGGTCTCGCCCCGGCGACTACGTTCTGCTACGTGCGATGACCGACCTCATCTGTCTCTCGAGTGCGTGCCCGGACGACATCGACCCGGCTAACGCCTGGAACCCGACCGAGGTGCACGTGCGGGTCTACCCGGCCAAGGAGCGATTCTCGGCCGCGATCGCCCACCGCGTGACCCCCGACGCGGAGCCCAAGCTCACGAAGAAGACCGGCTTCGAGCCGCGTACCTCCGAGCTCACGAGCCGCGTCGCCGAGTACAACGGCTACTGGCTGCCCACCGCCTACGACAACCTCGGGGCCGTGGCGGAGTACTGGGCCTGCCGCGAGCGCGCGGCGATCATGGATCTGTCGCCGCTCCGGAAGTTCGAGGTCGTCGGGCCGGACGCGGAGGCGCTCCTGCAGGCGACCGTCACGCGCGACGTCCGCCGTGTCGCCGACGGCCAGGTCGTCTACACGGCGATGTGCAACGACACGGGCGGGATGATCGACGACGCGACGATCTTCCGGCTGCACCCGACGAACTTCCGCTTTGTCGGCGGGGGCGACTACGACGGGGTCTGGCTGCGGGAGCAGGCGGAACGCCTGGGGCTGCGCGCCTGGGTCAAGGAGTCGACGGACGAGCTGCACAACGTCGCCGTCCAGGGGCCCGCCAGCCGCGACATCCTCCGCCAGCTGATCTGGACCGCGCCCACGCAGACCCCCTTCGAGGAGCTGAAGTGGTTCCGCTTCGCGATCGCCCGGCTGCGCGGACCGCAGGGCCTTCCGTTGATCGCGTCGCGCACCGGATACACGGGCGAGCTCGGCTACGAGCTCTTCTGCCATCCCCGGGACGCGCCCGCGCTCTGGGACGCCGTGCTCGAGGCCGGCGAGCCGTTCGGGCTCGCGCCGCTCGGACTGGAGGCACTCGACACGCTCCGGATCGAGGCCGGGCTCGCCTTTCCGGGGATCGAGTTCGACGACCAGGTCGATCCCTTCGAGGCGGGCATCGGCTTCACCGTCCCGGCCGACAAGGAAGACGACTACGTCGCCAAGGAAGCGCTCGCGGAACGACGGGCCCACCCGCAGCGGACGCTCGTCGGTCTGGAGCTCGACGGTAACGAGCCGGCGGCGCACGGCGACTGCGTCCACGTCGGCCGCCACCAGGTCGGCGTGGTCACGAGCGGGACGCGGTCGCCGCTCCTCAAACGGAACATCGCGCTCTGCCGGATGAACGTCCGCTACGCCGAGCTCGGCACCGAGGTCGAGGTCGGGAAGCTGGACGGCCACCAGAAGCGCATCCCCGCCACCGTCGTGCGCTTCCCGTTCTACGACCCGGAGAAGCTGCGCCCTCGAGCCTAGGGCACCCAGGTCCAGAAGACGGTGGTATCGGCCTTGCGGTTCCCGGTCGCACAGGGCTGGTTCGCCGCCGGCGGACTGGCGCAGATCTGGGCGGTCGCGCCGACGCGTCGTTGCGATCCGATCGGGTCCTTGATCGTGAACGACCCCGGTCCCGTGTGGGCGATCTTGGCCTCGGCGTGCACGTAGATGTTCCAGCCTGTCGGCAGCGTCCCGTTGATCCGTACCGACCCGCTGACGGTGCCCTTCTTCGTGCCCGGAACGTCCGACGTGTTGCCGGTGTACGTTGTCTTGCCGGTCTTGAGGTCCAGCGTCCCGACGTGGCCCTCGATGGTGAGAGTCATCGTGGTGGCCGTGCCGCCCGGGAACGCACCCGTGCTACCCCCGCCTCCGCCTGCGCCCCCGCCGGCCTTCAGGCGGTTCCGCTGCTCGGCGAGGGCTGCACAGCGCTTCTGCGTTCGCTCGAGGCCTTCGCGCGCATCGTCGATGAGCTCCTTCAGATCCTGAACGGTCTGCCGCGCTCGTCTCACCAGGTTCTGCAGCCGCTTCACCATCTGCGCCCGGGTGATCTCGCCGCTGAGGTACTCGAGAATGACCGCGTCGGTGGCGGCCTGGACCGAGACCGGAACGACTCCGAAGCCCGCTACGGAGAATAGGACAAACGGTTGCCTGCGCGCGAGCGCCAGGAAATCCTCGGCGTCGTTGACGGCGTTACGACCCCGCGCGAGGTCACGCTTGCACAGCGCGAGCTTCGCCTCGACTTGCTCGAGCTCGTTGCCGCCGCCCCCGGCCGTTGCGAAAGCTCCGGGCGTGATCAGGACAAGCGAGAGCGACGCACACGCCAACGCAAGCAGACCGCCGCACCGCACTGATGAAGGGAGCCGCATGCCCTTGTGCGCAAACATACGATCCTCTCGGAAGGATGTCAAGCAGCTTAGGCGCTTGACCGCTCAGTCGTCGCGGAGGCGACCGCCGAGGGCTTCGAGCAGTTCCCAGCCGAGAACGGGCTCGGTCTCGACAGCCTGACGCAGCAGGTCACGAGGGACGGCGAGGCAGCGCACCGGACCCGTTGCAATCACATCGGCCGTCCGCACTCCAGCCGTCAGCACCGCCACCTCGCCGAAGAAGTCTCCCGCGCCGAGCGTCCGCCGCGTCCGGCCGTCGCGCTCGACGCGCACCTCGCCCTCGGTGATCACGAAGAGCTCGTTCCCGGGCTCGCCGGTGCGGACGATCGTCTCGCCGGGCTTGTACGTTCGCCAGGAACCCCGGGCTGCGAGCCGTGCGAGCATTTCCTGCGGGAACAACGAGATCGCCGGAGCGTCGTGCGGAAGGTGCTCGTATTTGCCGCCGTGGACGAGCAGCGGTGGCCCCCCGGCGTGGCGTGCGTACTCGACCTGACCGACGAACAGCGAGTGGTCGCCGCCCCAGTACGAGCGCACGACCCGGGCCACGAGCTGCGCGATCACACCTTCGACGAGCGGCGTGTCGCGCACGACCTCGAACCGGGCCTCGATCGCTTCGTCCAACGTGCGGCCTGCGAAGTGGTCGGAGAGCCGCTCCTGACCGTGGGCCAGCACGCTGATCCCGTACCGGACACCCTCGTTCAGCAGCGCGTGCATCCGGGCCCGCCGGTCGACCGAGATCAGTACGAGCGGGGGCCGGAGCGAGACGGACATGAAGGCGTTCGCGGTCATGCCGTGGACCTGCTCGCCGACCCTTGTGGTGATGACCGTGACGCCGGTGGCGAACATGCCCAGGGTCCGCCGGAACTCCGTGATCGTGTCCGTCTCCGCGGCCGCGCTGACCTCGAGCGGCTCGAGCACCGGTATCTCCTCGAAGTACGACTCGCCGATCCCCTCCGGCCCGCCGGTGATGAACCCGCCCCCGATCGGGGCGTCGAACTCCTCGGGCAGCGAGTCGAGACGCGGCTCCATCCGCCAATTCTGCCGGAGCGGCGCCGGAGGAGCCTAGGCGGCCCGACCGTCGTCGCCGCCGGCCGCCGCCTGCTCGGGCACCGCGGGCGTCTCCTCGCGCCAGTGCGGCGTCTCCCCGTCCTGGACGACGCGGCGGAAGAGGAAGAGCAGGATCGACGCGGCGAGAACGGAGAGCCCGATGATCTTCTCCTTCGTGCCGCCGTAACCGCCCGCGGCGGTCTGGAACCAGCCGAAGCCGACCACGGTCAGGACGGCGGTGAGCAGCGCGAGCACGCCGGCGATCGGCACCCAGAAGTTCGGCAGCCGGATCGGGCGTGGCCAGAGCGGACGATCCCGTCGGAGGAGGATGAACGCCGTCAGCGTGAAGAAGTGGCTGAGCACGTAGCCGAGGTTGCTCGCGGCCAGGATCCCAAAGATGTTGCCGATGAAGAGCAGGAAGAGGATGTTGACCACCATGTCGAGCGTCATCGCGTTCCCGGGCACGTGGAACCGGTTCAACGCCGACAGCTCCTTGATCGTCATCCCGTCGCGCGAGATCCCGTAGAGGGCGCGCCCGCCGTCCGCCGTGGCGGTATTCATCGAGATGATGAAGCTCGCGCAGATCACGATCACGAAGAAGTCGGTCGCGCCGCCACCGCCGACAAGGTTGTTCAGCGCCCCCACGTAGTCGTAGGCAGCCACGGTCTCCTCCCCGACGCTGCCGACGAGGCCGAGCGGGA